>Ga0315535_1002931_pt1 | contig 10621 bp, 8 predicted proteins | sample SalMarSW160220MG_2_FD_203092 | JGI IMG/M metagenome (GOLD analysis project Ga0315535, IMG submission 203092) | Salt marsh sediment microbial communities from the Plum Island Ecosystem LTER, Massachusetts, United States - Salt Marsh Sediment SW1602-20 ...
CGACATCCAGCGGCAGAAAGCCCATCTGCTCTCTGATAAAGAAGAGAAGATTATCGCAGAAGCCGGATTGATGTCGTCAGGTCCGCAATCAATTTACACGATCTTCAGCAACGCCGAGTTGCCCTATCCCGAAATCAAACTGAGTGATGGAACCGATGTGACATTGAATCCATCCGCTTATGTCCAATACAGAGCCTGTCCTAACCGGGAAGACCGGGAAAAGGTATTTCAGGAATTCTGGAAAGCCCATCAGGAATTCAAGCAGACGTTCGGAGCCGATCTTTACGCAAATGTAAAATCGGATATGTTTTATGCCCGCGTTCGAAAATATAAAAATTGCCTGGAAAGCGCCTTGGATGCCAATAATATTCCAACCGATGTGTATTACGCATTGATTGAGAATGTGAACAAAAATCTGGATAGTTTTTACCGATATCTGAAATTAAAAAAACGTATGCTTGGTGTGGATACGCTGAGATACTCGGACATTTATGCCCCGACAGTAAAAGGGATCGACCTGAAATATTCGGTTGAAGAAGCCAAGAAAATGGTAGCGGATGCAGTAAAACCCCTCGGTAAAGAATATGCGGATGTCGTTCAAAAAGCATTTCAGAACCGATGGATCGATTTCTATCCGACACCTGGGAAAAAATCGGGTGCCTACTCAAACGGAGGCGCCTATGATGTTCACCCTTATATTCTAATGAATTTCAATGGAAATTATGATGCCGTCAGCACACTGGCGCACGAACTGGGCCACACCATGCACAGTTATCATTCCAATAAATATCAGCCATACCCCACATCCGACTATGCGATTTTCGTTGCGGAAGTCGCCTCCACATTCAACGAAATTCTTCTAATGGAGAAGACGCTCAATGAAATCAAAGATGATGACGTGCGGCTTTCACTGTTGATGGAGCGACTCGACGGAATTAAAGGTACGGTATTCCGCCAAACCCAGTTTGCGGAATTCGAATTGAAAATCCATGAGAAAGCGGAAAAAGGAGAACCTCTTACAGGCGATGTACTAACGAAAATCTACAACGATATTCTTAAAAGATACTACGGCGTTGATCAGGGTATCATGGCCATTGACGATCTCTATAGCGTAGAATGGGCCTACATCCCGCATTTTTATTACAACTTCTACGTCTATCAATACTCCACTTCTTACACCGCTTCGACAGCACTGGCCGAAAAAGTGCTTCAGGGAGAAAAAGGCATCGTGGATCGATACCTCTCTTTCATCTCTTCGGGTTCATCGGATTATCCTATTGAACTCCTGAAAAAGGCCGGAGTAGATATGACCACAGCCGAACCGTTCAACAAAACCATGGACATGATGAACCGTACCATGGATGAGATCGAAAAGATACTGGATAAAAAGGGAATATAAATGTTTTGACATTCGATAAAAGACAAAAGCCCCGCTTCTCATGCGGGGCTTTTTCATTTGTATGAAAATGATTCTAAGAGATTACTTTCTCCAACACCTCACAATAGTGATCGATTTCTGCCCTTGTTCGTTTCTCTGTAACAGCAATCAGAAGCCCGTCTTTGATTCCATAATCAAACCGGCTTAAATGAATCCCTGCAAAAATTTTCTCTTTTTGCAGTGCGCTGATAATTTTTTCGGGAGAAATTGAACATCGAACGGCAAATTCTTTGAAGAACGGCACCGGAAACATCAGTTCGAGCCCGTCGATTGCGTCCAGTTTTTGAGCGAGATAGTGAGCCTTCTGAAGACAGAGATTGGCCACCTGGGGCAATCCCTTTTTCCCCATCAATGCAAGATAGACAGCGGATGCCAGAGCACAGAGTTGTTCGTTCGTGCAAATCGATGAAGTGGCTTTTTCCCTCCGGATATGCTGCTCACGGGTCTGAAGAGTCAGGACAAATCCCCGCCTTCCTTCCGTATCCTGAGTTACACCCACCAGTCTTCCAGGAAGTCTCCGGATCAGATCTTTCCGAACAGCAAAGATCCCCACATACGGTCCGCCAAAATTCAGGAAATTGCCGAGAACCTGTCCCTCCCCCGTAACAACGTCCGCATCGTATTCTCCGGGCGGTTTTAAAAGACCAAGAGAAATGGGGTCCACGGAAACACCATACAGGCCGCCTGATTTGTGAACGATTTGTTCAATCTCTTCCACATTTTCAAGAAGCCCAAAAAAGTTGGGCTGCTGAATTAGAACGCCTGCCGTCTTTTCATTGACCAACTCCTTGAGCCGGTTCAAGTCCGTGATTCCCTGATCCAGACCCACTTCTTTTATTACTGCGTCGCTTCCTTTACAATAAGTCGAAATGACTTTCCGATAAAAGGGATGAACCGCCTTCGATATCAAAATATCCGGCCTTCCGGTCTGAGCGTGAACAAGAAGCGCGGCTTCAGCCAGTGCGGATGCTCCGTCGTACATGGAAGCGTTGGCCGCATCCATTCCGGTCAGCTCGGCGATCATACTCTGATATTCATATATCGCCTGAAGATTTCCCTGCGAGACCTCCGGCTGATACGGAGTATAGGCTGTATAAAACTCGGACCGTCCGATGATGTGTTTGACTGCTGCAGGAATAAAATGATCATACGCGCCTCCACCGAGAAAACAAACATATTTACCGGCATGACAGTTCCTGTCGGCAATCTCTTCAAGAAGCCGCGTTACTTCATACTCCGAAAGCGGATTTGGCAGATTCAATTCACCTTTGAAACGAACCTCATCTGGAATGGATTCAAGGAGTTCCTCGAAATCGGAGACTCCTATCGCTTTGAGCATCTCCTCACGATTCGATTCAGTTGTGGGAATAAAAGGCATGTATCAACCCATTTAAAAAAGTATACAAATATTCTGAACATACAAACAAACTGCAAATGGATAAAACAAGAAAAATTCAGCCGATCACAATCTGTTTCATTTCTGCTCCGAAAGAATTTCGATTATGATCAGCTGATTGTTAAAACATTCGAATATTGAATTATCTAATAAGAAGCATTTTCCTGTTTTCACTATACCGGCCAGCGTTTAACCGGTAGTTGTAAACACCGCTGGGAACAGCGATCCCGTGTATATCGGTGGCATCCCAGATAAGAGTGTGCTCGCCAGTGCCATAATTAGCAGAACCAAATTCCTTGACCAGCCGTCCCCTGATATCAAATATCTGCAGGGATACTTTCGATTGTACAGGAAGATAAAACCGTATGGCTGTTTTCGGATTGAACGGATTTGGAAAGTTCTGTTCCAGATGAAAAGATGCGGGAATCCCCCTTCCATCTCTTCCGTCCACGGAAACTTCCGCGTCAAAGTTGGTCACATTGATGTGGCTGTCTTCCACACCACCAAGAGCAGGATCCAGTTCCGTATTGATGACCAAATGATCCAACGGATATCCCGAAGCCTGAAAATCGTAACCCACAGCGATTACTTTTTCATCGCCGCCCTGCGGTTTTACAGCGACAGAGTATTTTTCATCCGGAACATTGACATCCGCTGTGACATCATATCTTATGCCGGCCTGGTAATAGAGCGTATCGTCCACCATATAATCGCCGCCATTGCAGACATCGATATAGCCGTCTGTGTTGAATCGGACCACACAACTTAAATCCTCCTGATAGGACACCTCTCCTTCGGAAAGACCGACCACGGCGTTCATCGGGCTGTGAGAAGGCGTCATTCTCCATTCCGCCGTGACTGCTGCCGACATCGGATCAACTTCAACATTCCGCCAGTAGGGCCCCACTTTTAATACGACAACCGAATCCACCCAGATCTTGACATTGTCGGTCCCGCCAAAAAACAGTTTGAACTGATTCGTGGGATCATCTTGTAGTGGAACAAAAAGATAGGGGCCAAAATGCTTCGGTTCATCGTGCAAATAGTAGGTGAGATCAAAATATTTCGTGTAAGGATCCGCGCTAATTTCAAAGAGCATGTGAATGGCTACAGAGTCCGGACCATCCTCTTTCACTCCCATAAAACTCATCGTATAATCATAGTCCATCTCAATTCTTGCATTCTGAACCCTTTGAATACCCCAGTAATCCGAGCCGCCTTCTGTAATATCCAGGAGGAGCGAATTCTTTCCGGATAAAACACTGTTGGTGTCCTTGGAGAGCGTGGCCACCACATTGGCATTATCGATCCAGCCGCTCCAGTAGGACGGATAAGTATCGAATTGCCAATCCTGGAGGATATTCCCTCCGAACACGACAGTCCAATTCCAGAACATAGCAATCATGAAAATAAAAGCGGCGCATTTTGATTTGTCATTTGCCTGTCTCATAGCTTTTCTCCTTTTCATTAATAATTAGTATTTGTTTAATGAATGCGAATGTTCGAATTTTTAAACTTGATCTACTATCAGCTGACAAGACTTTGATAATCGCCCGGGGACAACAGTTGATCCAACTCCTGGAGATTCGATATTTTAAGTTTAACAATCCACCCTTTGCCATAGGGATCTTGATTAATCAGCTGGGGACTCGATTCCAGTTCCTGATTGACTTCGATGATTACTCCGGAAACCGGCGCGAAAATATCTGAAACCGATTTTACGGCCTCAATGCTTCCGAAGGGCTTCATGCTTTCGACTGCATCCCCTGTTTTTGGAAGCTCCACAAACACGATATCCCCCAATTCATTCTGGGCATAATCAGAAATGCCGACTATGGCCGAATCATTCTCTACTTTGATCCACTCATGTTCCTTGGTATAACGGAGATTTTCCGGTATATTCATTGACACTCCTTTACATTTCTTTTTCAGGTTTGAATTCAAAATGATCTAAAAAATGTGTGTTAAAATGACCGCTGACAAAATCCTCATGCACCATCACCTGCTTGTGGAATGGAATCGTTGTACATATCCCCTCGATGATAAATTCTTCCAACGCGCGCATCATCCGGTTCAACGCCTCTTTTCGGTTTTCACCGTGTACAATCAATTTGGCGAGCAGAGAATCGTAAAAAGGCGGGATCTGATAGAGAGCATAGGCATGCGTATCGACACGGACACCCAATCCGCCGGGAATGTGAAAACTGGTTATCAGTCCGGGTGACGGTCGGAATCCGTTAAACGGATCCTCTGCATTAATGCGGCATTCAATGGCATGACCAACCGGTTCCTTCGCCACATGAATCTCCTTACAGGCACCCCCGCCGGCCACCCAGATTTGCTCTTTGATCAAATCGATCCCGTACACCATTTCGGTAACCGGATGTTCAACCTGAATCCGTGTGTTCATTTCCATGAAGAAAAAATCGCCATTACTGTCCAGTAAAAATTCTACCGTACCGGCACTCCTATACCCAACAGCTTTTGCCCCGGCAGTTGCTGCATCGATCAAACTTTTCCGCATTCCAGCATCCACAGCCGGAGAAGGGGATTCCTCAATCAGCTTCTGGTGTTTACGTTGAATCGAACAATCCCTCTCCCCAAAAGCAATCACCTGTCCCTGTCCGTCACCGAGCAACTGGACCTCGATATGCCGGGGACTTTCAAAGTACCGTTCGATATAAATGATCGGATTTCCAAAAGACAGTTCCGCTTCTCTTTGGGCCATCGTGAATGCATTGGCAAGTTCTTCCTCACTTCTGACAATGCGCATTCCCTTCCCACCACCTCCCGCTGCCGCTTTTAAAATCACAGGATAGTTGATATCTTGAATCAACTCTTTTGCTTCATCAATCCCCGCAATTCCGCCCTCACTTCCGGGAATGATTGGAACACCCGCTTTTTTCATCACATTTTTTGCATAAATTTTATCCCCCATGCGGGAGATCATTTCAGAAGTCGGTCCTATAAACGTCAAGCCTGAAGATTCGCAGACATCGGCAAATTCGGCATTCTCCGCCAAAAAGCCATATCCCGGATGAATGGCATCCGCATTCGATATTTCGGCCGCGCTGATGATTCTGGAGATTTTCAGGTAGCTATCTGCCGGTGATGCTGATCCGATACAGACCGCTTCATCGGCAAACCGGACATGGAGACTGTCCTTGTCTGCTTCCGAATAAACTGCGACTGTGCCTATGCCTAGCTCCTTGCACCCCCGGATCACCCGAAGTGCAATCTCTCCACGATTGGCAATCAACACTTTTTTAATCAATTAAAATACCCTAAGATTTTTTTACAAGAAAAAGAGGCTGATTGTATTCTACAGGTTTCCCGTTCTCGGCCAAAACTTTGATGATTTTGCCTGATATTTCCGCTTCGATCTCATTCATCAATTTCATTGCTTCGATGATACAAAGCACTTTCCCCGGATGAATTTCATCCCCTTCTTTCACATAGGGATTGGCATCGGGAGCAGGTGCCCAATAAAATGTACCAACCATAGGTGAGCAAATTTCAACAGTATTTTCATCAACTTTTTTCGAAACCACATCAGATTTGGATTCGTGAACAGAAGCTTCTACATGTGAAGCCATCGCCCTTTGAGATCCGGGTTGGATCATATGAACGTCCTGAATCATAGGAACTCCGGAAAGTTTACTTCCCTTTGTGATGCGAACCTGGAAATTTTCCTCCTGTATTTCCAGTTCCTCAATACTGCTCGTTTCAACAAGTTTGATTAGACGTTTAATATGCTTGATATCCATATCTATTCTCCCGTTCTGACAATCATTTCACCCGTTCGACATAAGCTCCAGTCCGTGTATCCACTTTCACAACTTCGCCTTCTTCTACAAAAAGTGGAACCTGAATCACAGTATCTGTCTCTAGAGTGGCAGGCTTTGAACCACCGGAAGCAGTATCCCCTTTTATTCCCGGATCTGATTTGACTATTTTCAGATCGACAAAAATGGGAAGTTCCACTCCAATCGGTTCTTTCCCATGAAAAAGTATTTCAACTTCCATCCCGTCTTTTAAAAAGTTCGCCGCATCCGCAACGACGTTTTTATCCACACTCGATTGATCGTATGAATGCATGTCCATAAAGACAAATTCATCCTCACTTTTATAGAGAAATTGCATTTTTTTCTTTTCAAGCCGTATATCTTCCACCTTATCACCGGATCGGAATGTTCGGTCAATTACCCGTCCCGTTTTGACATTTTTCAATCTTGTACGAACAAAGGCCACTCCTTTTCCTGGTTTGACATGCTGGAATTCCACCATCGTATAAAGTTCACCTTCCATAAGAATCACCAGACCATTTCTAAATTCAGACGTTGTGATCATAAATTCCCCATTGTTCAGTTAGACAGCAAATGAAAATACTTAAATAAATATACATGATTAACATTAAATTGTCAACATTCGATTGTTCGACATGAGAACTTCCTCGCAGAGTACGGAAAGCTGACGTGCCTTGTGTTGCCATGTATGGGCGCCGGCAATGAATCCGGCTGCGTTCCGACCGATTGCTGCGCGCATTTCACGGTTCCGAATCAATCGTTGAACAGTATCGATCAAAGCTTCTATATCACCTGGATCGCAGAGGAAACCGGTTTTCCCATGTTCGATCAATTCTGTGATCTGTCCCATCCTGGTTGTGACCACTGATTTCCCGCAGGCCATATACTCATAAATTTTAACGGGGGAATAATAAAAGAAATCGAGCGGGGGATAAGGTGCTACAACGATATCCATTGCATTGATATAAACAGGAATCTCTTCGTGCGGAACAAATCCTGTACAGAATACCTGATCTTCTAAATTCCTTTCCCTGATAAATCGGTCCAAATCCGATTTTAAGGCGCCTCCATGTCCAATCATCATGAAGGCAATACGGGAATCCGATGACACAATTGCCTTAATTAATCTTATGAGATTCTCGACCCCGTGCCAGTAATGAAAAGAACCCACAAAGCCGACCACCGTTTTCTTTTGCAGTTGATATTTTTCTTGAACCAATCGACAATTAATTTTTGGATTGAAACGGGCCACATCCACACCGTTGGTGATGACCTCAATTTTTTTATCTTCGATCCCTCTCGAGACAAAATACTTTTTAAGTTGATTCGATACACAGAAAGCTCTGTCTGCATGCTGGATCATTTTTAATTCGATATATTCCAACAAACTGGGATGACGAAAATACTCCGGATAAAAATGCCTGACTTCATAGGCCGCGGGACAGTCCGCTTCAATAATATGAGGTACTCCCAATCTCTTCGCTATCAAGAATGGGGAAAAAAGATATGGATGCAATCTCGAAATTAACAGATCAGGCCGCTTGCTATTTTCGAACAGATTTCTTTCTTCGATAATAAATCTTGCATTCTGAAGGATCTGATTGATTTCCTGAAAATACTTTGAAAAATGTTTTTTTAAAAATTGACGGATTGTCTTTCGGGGATTCTCATCGTTGCCGCCTTCTTTCTTTCTCCAGTATATGTCGATCTGATGGCCTTCCTGTTGAAGTGCATGCATCAATTCAATCGCTTTTATTGTTGAGCCTACGGAAACCCCAAAACGATCATACAGGTAGTTTAAATAGACAATATGCATGTTGACCTTATCATAAATTTAAATATTATTCATGAAAAACAGGATAGGCAATCAAGCCATTCAGGAGAATGGCTTGATCCACAATTGGGTTTTGAGTCAAATAATAAACCACAAGTTTATATCTGTTGTTGATCGGGATTTCTAAAAATTGTGAATTCTCAGGAATTAATTTTTTATCCTCAATATCCTTATACAGCATACCGAACCAGACCGTTTTGGCCGTATCTTCAATGGACTTCATGAAAGGATGGCCGATAACCAGATTCACTCTTTTATCGATCAAATAGGAGAATGTGGTCATTTTCCGGTGTCCGGTTTTTACATTCACAATGTGGCCGTACCTTGCAATCCAGGGATCGTTCAATCCAAGCATATCGAGTGTTCTTAAATTTGAATAATAGGGAATCGCGCCACAGGCAGTTGTTGCAATAGTCACATTTGGATTACCATTAAACACTTTTCCGAACACTTTTCCTATCTGTATCCAGGATTCATCTTCATCTATCAAGTGGTGCTCGAGCAATTTTATCGATTCTACTCCGCCGGTTTCAATATATCGGCCAAACCGGAATTGATGATGCAGAGAACTAAAAAATATCCAAATAATGAAAATCCATTGCACTTCACGCTGGTTGATACAATTCCGTATTAACCAGACCAGTAACAGAATGATAAATGGGAGGACAGGCACCATAAATCGGAATTCCATGAAATCTCCCCCCGCCCGGGCCACATAGATCATCCACAGCAGAAGAAGGCTCACCAAAACAATTAGAACCGCATTGCGGTGAATCCATATCTTTTTATAAAATACAGGGACAAATAACAGGAATGGAAAGAGACCATACGAGAAAAAAAAGAGATAGATATAATGCACTCCCTTCTTCAGCGAAGCCACTGAACTCACTTTTGCGTAATAAGTATTGGGTAAAAGATAACCGTAATAAGACCACTTCCAAATAAGCCATCCGCCAACAAGAATTAAAAAAGGAAACAATAAAATACTGCTTTTAACCACCTTTTTGCTCAGACTGGAGCTTTCTTTTAGAACAAAATAGAGAACACTTATAAAAACGACTAGACAGAAAATAGCAGAATCCAGACGCGTTAAAACAGCCATACTGAGTAAAAGAGAAAGTCCGAATAATCGAAGAGGATCGAATACCTGTCTGTCAATAAAACTTATCGCTATATACGCGGAAGCAACAAACAGACACGTTTGCAGCTGTGTTTCCATTCCGCTGGTGGCATACGAACTGAATGTGTAATTCGTTCCCAATAAAAGAATGATGACAAGACCCATCAAGGGAGAATTAAACATCACTATCGCAAGTCGATAGGTCAGAATTAATGTAATCCCAAAACAAAAAAGTCCCAGCAGATAGGAACAGGTGACGGGCTCGATTTCGAGTTTCATCCCCATCCCGATCAACAGAGTCCAGAGAAAGTTCGTATACCCCTCGACTCTTTCACCGGGATTCCATACGAGTCCGTTTCCATGAATCCAATTGGCCGCATACCGGAAAGAGATAAACGCATCGTCCTGAATAAACCGGTTAATCCAAGCAAAACAAATAAGAGCGATAAAAACAACTCCAAAAGCTAATTTTTCATTTTTTAATATCAAAGACACATTTTTCATTGTATTGCTCAGATTATTTCATTCTAGTCCGAAATGGATTATTTTCTAAATTGATATTTAAAAAGCTCTATCTCTTCCTGATAATAGTCAGCAATTAATTGAATCGATTCTTCATCATATTGTTCTCTGTAATCTTCACCGGAACCCTTTATTTTATGAGGCAGTATCATTGGCTCAAGTCCTATTCGTTTACTGACATTTGAAAAATCATCGTTTAAGTTTTCAAAACGGCAAATGTAATCGAGAGGAATAGAATTGTTAAAATCTTTGATCCAGTATGTTTGCGGCCTCAGCATTCCCTTGCCAATAAACCTGTGAAGAAACTGATTTAATGTTATCTCTCCTGTTATTTTTAGATCTATTCGATGTATTTCATCACGCATTACATTTTTATACCATGAAAAAGCACGGGCCCAGGGATTTCGTACAACTGAGAACTTAAAATAATTGTTATACTGTTCTCTGGTAACAGTCAACCTGTTATTCGGATTCACTTGTTTCTGAAATTTGTACTTTATCGATC
>Ga0315535_1002933_pt1 | contig 10619 bp, 10 predicted proteins | sample SalMarSW160220MG_2_FD_203092 | JGI IMG/M metagenome (GOLD analysis project Ga0315535, IMG submission 203092) | Salt marsh sediment microbial communities from the Plum Island Ecosystem LTER, Massachusetts, United States - Salt Marsh Sediment SW1602-20 ...
CCGTGGCGTGCGCGCCCCGCTCCCGGATCAAAAGCGCGGCGGAGACCACCATCCGCTCGCGTGGACTACGCATCGTCACTCCTCGGGCACCCTTCGCTTATATATGATGCTATACATAATCGGCGGGCGTGCGAAAGCCCTGGTGCGTTTCCGCTCAGCCGGGGACTAGTTCTGCCAGTCGTTGGAGCCGTCGTTCTTGGAGTAGGTGCCGACGGAGTTCTTCACGATGATGGGATCGCCCGTACCGAAGTTGTCGAAGAACCACTTCGCGTTGGCGGGGCTCAGGTTGATGCAGCCGTGGCTGACGTCACGCTTGCCCTGAGCCGATACCGACCACGGAGCGCTGTGCACGTAGTCGCCGACGTTGTCGAAACGGACCGCGTCTTCGACCGTCACCTTGTAGCCGTAAGTCGAGTTGACCGGAACCCCGTAGGTCGAGGAGTCCATCACCACCGACGCCTTTTTGTCCTGCACCCAATAGGTGCCGTTCGGCGTTTGGTGGCCGCCGGCCGCCATGCCCATCGACATCGGGAAGGTCTTTTCCAGGACGCCGTTACGGGTGACGGTCAGCTGGTGCGTAGCGTCGTCAGCTGTCGCCACCAGCCGATCCCCCGTTCGGAAGCTCGACTTGGTGCCGCCCGCGTCGATGTTGACCGCGGTGTTGGCCGGCCAGAAGCTGAGCGGTCGCCAACGCAGCTGGGTCGGTGTCATCCAATAGAACTTTCCCGGGACCGGCGGGATGGACGAAACGTGGACGGCGCTTTGTGCCGCGCCGGCGTCGTCAACGCCTCCGGGAAAGTTGATGATGATCGGCTGGGCCACCCCCACCATCGAGCCGGTTGCGGGGATGAACTGCGGCGGACCGAACGGTGCCGTGCCCATGAAGGGCGTCGGGTCCTGTCCGGCAACGGGGCCCGTTGCCACCGGTTGTGCCATCGGGTCCGGCACCAGCGGGCCGGGGGCCGGCGGGCCCGGGGGCGGCGGGCCGGGGGGTGGCGGCATTTCCCACGGCAGTGGCGCAGGCGGATCACCGGGTGCGGCAACCACACCCGGATCGCCGGGCGCGGGATCCGGATCCGCCAGCGCGGGACCCGCACTCAGCACCAGCACGACACTCAATACGGAAGCCAATCCGGCTGCGTTCAGAGCGGCGAAAAGCCTTCCCCTCGTCCAGCCCGACATAGATATCCCTCCACTCGCCTACTGACACAGTGTGGCACAGCAGGCGTGCCAGCTAACGATTTCAGCGTCCCACCGCAGCCCGATCAGCGCCGCAATCATGCGGCTGACCTGTGCAGCTATGAATCGCGTGAGCTTGCCGGCACAACGTCCAGCATCCGCCGCTTGGCCGCTATACCGGCCAGGGCGACACCCATCAGGACCGCCGAGGCGGTCAGCATCAGCTCAACGTTGCGCTCGTACAGCAGCCCGCCCACCAGCGAGCCCGCCATGATGCCGACCTGAAATGCCGTGACGTACAGCCCCGATGCACCGTCGGGGTCGTCGGCCCCGTTACGCATCGCGGCGGCCTGCATCATGGCCGACACCGCGGTGGCCATGGCCCCCCAGAGCACGATCGCGGCGGTCCCGATCAGTACCGCGGTAGCGGAGCCTTGACCGCCGAACGCCAACGCGGTGAGTACGACGAACGCGGCCGTCAGCCCCGCCATGCACAGGATGATCGCGCGCCTGGGCCGGTGGTCAAGCGGTCGCGCCACCAGCGGCACCGACAACAGGCCGGCCAGTCCGTAGGCGGCCAGCACCCAGGCCAGGTTCGTCCCCTGCACGCCGACGACGTTGCGGATGACCACCACGATGAACGTATAGGACACGAAATGGCCGGTGACCGCGATCATCGCCAGGATGCTCACCGCGATCAGCCGGCCGTTGCGGTGATGACGCGACCGCGGACCGACGTGCGCGAGCTGATCCTGGGTGAGCACCATCTCCGGCAACAGCACCCGAGCGGTCACCGTGACGATCGCGGCCGCAACGGTGACGCACACCACCGCCAGGCGCCAGCCCCACATCAGGCTCAGGGCCGCCGTCAGCGGGCTCCCGACGACCAGCGCCAGGCTGGTGCCGACGTAGATCGACACGGTGGCGCGCCCGGCGTGGCTTGGCGGCACCAGTCGCGTCGCGATGGGGGCGATGACCGACCACAGCACCCCGTGCGTGACCGCGCACAGCACCCGTCCGGCGGCCAGCACCGCAAAGTTGGGCGCCAGCGCCGAGATGAGCTGCGAGACGGTCAGACAGGTCAGGCTCAGCACCAACACGCGCCGGCGTGGCAGGTGCGCGGTCCAGCGCACCAGCGGAATCGTGGTCAGGGCCGCCACCAGGGCATACCAGGACAGCAGTGTCCCCACCACGAACAGGCTGACGTGCAGGTTACGGGCGATCGCCGGCAACGCACCCACCGGCAGGATCTCCGCGGTGACATAGGTGAAGGCCGCCGCGGCCAGGACAGCAAGCTGCGCCGCGATGCGTGGCGTCCACGTTCGCGCGGCAGCGTTGGCGGTCTCGGCAGTCATGGCAGTCATCGCTCAAGGTGCGCAATCAGCCAGGCAGTGCGGCCCGCGATATCACGCTGCACCTACCGTACGCACTGCATCAACGGGATCCCTCAACAAGGCGCGTCAACACGCCCGCGGGGTCAGGAGCGAACCAGGCGCGCGATGGCGGCGGAGGCTTCAGCCAGTTTGTCGTTGGCGTCATCGCCGCCCTCGGCCACGGCGCGGGTGACACAGTGGCTCAGGTGCTCGTCGAGCAAATTCAGCGCCACCGAGCGCAGGGCACTGTTGACGGCACTGATCTGGGTGAGGACGTCGATGCAGTACTTGTCTTCCTCGATCATCCGTGCGATGCCACGTACTTGGCCCTCGATGCGCCGCAGCCGCTTGGCGTAATTGTCTTTCTGCTGCGAGTACCCGTGTGCGTTCGTCATCTTCTCTCATCCCTGCCAACGCTCGTGCCGGGTGGCCCGACCGGCCGACCCATCCTACTCTATACCCCATCGGGGTATGACCCGCGCATTTGCCCTGCCCTGAACTCGCGCATACTTGCACGATGGCCACCACAAGCGATTCGACTCGCACCACCGACATCAAACCCCGTAGTCGTGACGTCACCGACGGCCTGGAGAAGGCCGCGTCCCGCGGCATGCTGCGTGCGGTAGGGATGGGTGACGAAGATTTCGTCAAGCCGCAGATCGGGGTGGCGTCGTCGTGGAATGAGATCACGCCGTGCAACCTGTCCCTGGAGCGCCTCGCGGTGGCGGTCAAGGAGGGGGTGTTCTCGGCCGGCGGCTATCCGCTCGAGTTCGGGACCATCTCGGTTTCCGACGGCATCTCCATGGGACACGAGGGAATGCACTTCTCGCTGCCGTCGCGCGAGCTGATCGCCGACAGCGTCGAAACCGTCATGCTGGCCGAGCGGCTCGACGGGTCGGTTTTGCTGGCCGGATGTGACAAGTCACTGCCCGGAATGCTGATGGCCGCCGCACGGCTGGATTTGGCCGCGGTGTTCCTCTACGCGGGCACGATTCTGCCCGGCGTGGCCAAGCTGTCCGACGGTAGTGAACGCGAGGTCACCATCATCGACGCATTCGAGGCGGTGGGCGCGTGCGCGCGCGGATTGATGCCCCGCGAGGACGTCGATGCCATCGAGCGCGCGATCTGCCCCGGCGAAGGGGCCTGCGGCGGCATGTACACCGCCAACACGATGGCCAGCGCCGCCGAGGCCCTGGGCATGTCGCTGCCCGGCAGCGCCGCGCCGCCGGCCACCGACCGCCGCCGCGACGGGTTCGCGCGCCGCAGCGGCCAGGCCGTCGTCGAACTGCTCCGGCGGGGCATCACCGCCCGCGACATCCTCACCAAGGAGGCATTCGAGAATGCGATCGCGGTGGTGATGGCGTTCGGCGGCTCGACCAACGCCGTATTGCACCTGCTGGCCATCGCCCACGAGGCCGATGTCGCACTGTCGCTCGACGACTTCGGCCGCATCGGCTCGAAGGTGCCGCATCTGGCCAACGTGAAACCGTTCGGTCAACACGTGATGAGCGACGTCGACCACATCGGCGGTGTGCCGGTGGTGATGAAGGCACTGCTGGATGCGGGCCTGCTGCGCGGTGACTGCCTGACCGTGACCGGCCAAACCGTTTCCGAAAATCTCGCCGCGATTGCCCCACCGGACCCGGACGGCAAGGTGCTGCGCGCCCTGGGCAATCCCCTCCATCCGACCGGGGGGATCACGATCCTGCGCGGATCGCTGGCACCCGACGGCGCGGTGGTCAAGACGGCCGGTATGGACTCCGATTTGTTCGAAGGCACTGCAAGGGTTTTCGACGGCGAACGAGCCGCGCTGGACGCCCTGGAGGACGGCACCATCAGCAAGGGCGATGCCGTGGTGATCCGCTACGAAGGACCCAAGGGCGGCCCCGGCATGCGCGAAATGCTCGCCATCACCGGCGCAATCAAGGGTGCCGGACTCGGCAAGGACGTGCTGTTGCTCACCGACGGCAGGTTCTCCGGCGGCACAACCGGTTTTTGCGTGGGCCACATCGCACCCGAGGCGGTCGACGGCGGACCGATCGCTTTACTGCGCGATGGCGACCGGATCCGGCTCGATGCCGCGGGCCAAACCCTTGACGTGCTGGCCGATCCGGCCGAATTCGATTCTCGGCGTGAAAGTTTCATGCCTCCCCCGCCGCGTTATAGCACCGGGGTGTTGGCCAAGTACGCCAAGCTGGTCAGCTCAGCCGCGATCGGCGCGGTCTGCGACTAGCCCAACCCGGCCGGGAGCGACCGGCCGGGAAGGGCGAACCGCGTTCCGGCCTAACCGACTTCGAAACTATGCGGTTGTGGCCGCCTCGCGCGTGCGCATGCCGAAGTAGGTGGCGTTGAGGCCCAGGAACGTCAACAACGCGCCTGCGACGACATTCGACCAGATGACGCCGGCGGTCAACGCGACGCCCGGCAGGATCCACGGCGAGACGACGGCCCACACGCCGAGTACCGGCAGCGTCCAGGTCATGCCGTGCGCACGATCCAGCGTGGTCGCGAACCCGTAGGCCAAGAACGCCACCGCGATCCCGACGATGAGGTCGGACGTGGCGAGCGATCCCGTCGCGCTGAACCCGACGATCCACGGTGACGCAGCCACGTACAGGCCCGTCAGCAGAGCCAGGCCGAAGGTGACATGCGCACTCATCGACTCGGCAACGCGCTCGTAATTGGCGCGCAAAGCCAACAGGTCCGGGTGGTGATCGATTGATGAATGGACTGTACTCATTTTGTAACCTTTCTGTTATGCAGCAAGCCCGTTGTGCAACAAGCACTATGGGCCCGCTGCAACCCCATCCATCTGCTCTACAGGCTACGCTCGGTCACCTGGTACCAGCAACGAAAATCGGTCCTTCACGGCCGATTGCCGCAGCAACGCGAACGCGAAGCCGTCCCACCGGCCGGCCTCACGGCCTGCCTGCAATTTGGCCCGAGCGGCCTCGCCCGCGGCGTCTTTCGGTTCGTATTCCAGTGTCACGACGGGTCCCTGTGCAGCGGGTCGCCGTGGCACGCCGGCTCGATGGTGCCGAAGCCGTCCGAAGGTTCCGATCTCGAAGATACGTCGCGCTCGAAGCGCCCCGACCGGATGGTCGCCGGCCGTGCCAAGCTACGACACATTTGCTATATACCCATGGGGGGTATACAGTGGCTCCGGTGGCTGTCCCACAGCCGCAAGAGTTCACGACACAGAAGAGGGTGAGTCAAATGGCAAACTACGACACAGGAACCTTGCTGACCTGTGGCCACGAGGGCTGCGGGTGTCGCGTTCGCATCGAGGTCCCCTGCCACTGCTCCGGAGCGGGCGAGCCCTACCGCTGCACGTGCGGCGACGAACTGACGCCGGTCCAGTAGCAACCGCATGCCGGTCGTACGTTCGGGGCCACGCCGCTGATGGCGGTCATCGCCCGAACGTACGACCGGCCAGCTCGACCGTGGCCACCAGCCACGGCGTGACCGCCGAAGGACCAACGACCACCGTGTAATCGCCCGCGTTGATGCGCCAGGTTCCCGCGCGGCGGTCGTAACCGGCAAGCAGGCGTGGATCCGCCTCGATGGTGACCCGGCAGGCTACGCCCGGTTCGAGCTCGATCCGCTCGAATCCCAGCAACCGCAGACATTGCTCGCCGGCCGCCGCCGTGAGATACAGCTGCGGAACGTCGACACCGCCGCGGTCGCCGACGTTCACGACACGGAAACTCGCGCTAACGCTGTCACCGCCGGTAACCGCCAGGTCGTGGTACTCAAAGCTGGTGTAGGACAGGCCATGACCGAATGCGAACAACGGATTCTGGGCACGTTTGGCGAACCATCGGTAGCCGACATCGGATCCCTCGAAGTAGTCGATGGTGGTCGGTGTCCCCCACGTGGCGGTGCGGCCGGGCAGCTCCGGGCGTGGTGTCTGATCGAGGTCGACCGGGAACGTGATCGGCAACCGGCCCGACGGGTTTACCCGGCCGGCAATGATTTCCGCAATGGCCCGGGCGCCGGCCTGACCCGGATACCACGCCTGCACGATGGCATTCGCCGAATCCTGCCATGGCATGGTCACGGGATTTCCGGTCTGCAAGACCACAACGGTATTCGGGTTGACGTCACACACGGCGGCGATCAGCGCGTCCTGCCCCCAGGGCAGCGACAGGTCGACGGTGTCGAAGCCTTCCCCTTCGGCACGAATCGCGAACACGATCGCGATGTCGGATCGCCGCGCGGCCAAGACCGCTTCTGCCGGAGAGATGCCCGGGTCGAACTCGATGTGCGCGTGGGGGAATTGCTTGTGCAGCTCGTCCAGCGGGCTCGACGGCAACAAGTACAGGTTGCGCAGGCCGGCCTCCAGCCCTGAGCCGCCGACCGGTATCACCCCCGCGTACCCGCCGCGCGGGACGACCGCACTCGAACCGTATCCGGCCGCCACACCTAGCTGTGCGTAGCCGCCGATGACGGCGATCCGGGCCGTCGACTCGGGCGACAGAGGCAGTAGCCCGCGGTTGGTCAATAGCACGATCCCCTGTCGAGCGCTATTCAACGCAATCTCGTTGTGCGCGGCCATATCCGGTGCTGGTAGGGCTTCGGCCTGGTCGGCCCCGACCGCGAACACCGACCGCAGGATGCGCCTGACCATATCCGACAGGCGCTCTTTGGGCAGCCTGCCGTCGGCGTAGGCGGCTCGCAGGTGCTCACCGAACGCCTCCGACTGCCACAGCAGCACGTCGAGCTGTGCCCCGCACTCCTGGTCCAGCCCGTGCAGGGCACACTCCCAGCTCGGTGTCGCGCCCCAGTCGGACATGACCCAACCGCGATATCCCCAGGCACCTTTCAGCACCTCATTGATCAAGACGTGGTTGGCGGCCGCGTAGTCTCCGTTGACCATGTTGTAGGCGGTCATCACGGCGCCGGGTTGCGAGCGCTCGATGGCCATCTCGAAGGCCAATAGATCGGATTCGCGATGTGCGCCGGGATCGATGACCGCGTTGAGCCAGTGCCGATTGGTTTCGTTGCAATTCAGCGAGTAGTGCTTGACGGTCGAGATGACACCTTGCCGTTGAATCCCGGTGACCGACTCCGCGGCCATCTTCGCAGTCAAAAGCGGGTCCTCCGAATGGTATTCGAAGTTTCGGCCGTTGCGCGGGTCGCGCACGAGGTTCATTGCCCCGGCGAGTTGAACGTTGAACCCGCGGCTGCGGGCCTCCCGTCCGATCACCTCGCCCGCGGCGCGGGCCAGCGACGGGTTGAAGCTGGCGGCCAGGGCCAGTCCGGCCGGCAGCGCAGTGGCGGTGTCACCCGGGCGGTAGCCGGGGTTCGTGACGCCGAGACCGGCGTCACTCATCAACAATGCCGGGACCCCGAGCCGCGCAACCCCCGGCACATATCCGGCGCTCATCGGCACTTCCGGCGGAATGCGCTCGTCACGCAGCGGCCACAGTTCGCCGGCCCCCATGACCCCGACGAGCAGCGAGAATCGTTCGTCGTCTGTCATCTGGGCTTCGACCTCGCGCGCCCGGACATCCGCAGGAGCGCTCACCGCACACCCTCTTTGGCGTAGACGACGCGCAGCACATGTCCGAGTTCCGGCCCCATCACCAGCTCTGTCAACGTGCAGATGGTCGCGACAAACTCCGGGCCGTGCGGCGGATCGGCCTGGCACAGATGATGCGCCACTTCATGAAGCACCACCAGCTCGCGCAGCGCCCAGTCGGCGGTATCACGGTCGGGAACCGCGATAACTCCTGCGCCGTCGCCGGTTTCGTAGTGCGCTGCGGTGGCAGCCCGCCGTGGCCGCACCCGCAGCGGTGGCACCGAAGGCCAACGTTTCCGCACCGCCGGTAACGCAAGCACGTCGTCAACATAGCGCTGAACGGCGGCAACCGAGCCGAATCGCCCCTCCGGCGGGAGCGTCAACCGCGTGCCGAAGAAGTCCACGGCCGGTGACCCGTGCTCCGCGGCACGGTCGAACAGCGTCCGGACGAACTCCTCAGCCGCGTAGACCTTGGCGCGCTGCGAGTCGCGTTTCGCGAACCCCCCCGCGGTCACCGGCCCAATACGGCCCGCGCACCGGGCAGTTCGCGGCTGTTCCCGAGGCGGGCTCGCCTGCCGGCCCGATCGCCCGCGCGCCGCGCCGCCGAAGAATATCCCGCCGAGGCGCGGGTGGCTCGCCAGGTGCCGCGCGCCTTCGACGCACTGCGATAGAAGTCGTGTAGCTCGACTTCTTTGTTCCGCAAGGCAATAGCGGTGCCCGGCGGTCGGCGACGATCCTTGGTGGCCTCGCTCCGGGCCTGGTCGCGGGCTTCGGACAGGCGCTGGCCAACGCGTGCTCCGAAGGCCAGCTGGAAGTTGAGCCGGGCGGTGATCGTCGGCGTCGGCCGGTGCACACCCGAAGCCAGATAGGCATCCGACGCCCGAACCATCTGAACGACCAGGCTGGCGTACAGGGCGTGGCTGGCGTCGATGTCCTCGGAGAACCCATACGCATAAAGGAACGTCGAATTCGACGCCACGTCACAGCGCACGTCATTGGCGGCCGCGATGAGCACGAAAAGCTGCACATACGTCCGCAGTCCCTTGGTGCCCGCCGCGCCGATGGTGATGGTCCGCTGGGTCGGGGCCTGCGCCGGCGTGCGGTTGACCGCATGGGACCGCGCCACCGCCAAGTCGATGGAGGCCGCCGTCGCCAACCGTTGCGCAGCGGCCATGAAAGCGTCGGCCTCGTGGGAATTGTCGGTGCCTTCGGCCTGACGCAGCAGCGCGGCTATGCGGGCCAGCATCTTGTCGTCACTCATAGGTGCCGCTCCTCTCCCCCGCAAGCGGGCGGTACCCCCACTGCATCGTCGCCGGCGCGGGTCATAGCGCCAAACTACGGGAAAGGTACGACATCGGGTTCCCCGCCGCTCAAAGCCGTTTCAGGATCCACGAAACCACGTCATCGAGCACCTGGTCGCGCTCGGGCTCGTTGAACACCTCGTGATAAAGCCCCGGATAGACCTTCAACTCGACGTCGGTGGACCCCACACATTCGACCAGGCGACGGCTGCCGGAAAGCGGGATCAGCCGGTCGTCGGAGCCGTGCACCACCAGCAGCGGCGCCGTCAGTGCCGGCGCCCGCTGCGGCATGGTCTCGCCCACCTGCAACAGCGCGCGGCCACTGCCCGCCGGAACCTTTCCGTGGTACACCAGCGGATCGTCTTTGTAGGCAGCCACCACCGCCGGATCGCGGGATATGGTATTGACGTCGAGTTCCTGCACAGGCAAGCCGGGCACGATGACGCCGAGCACCTTGGCGGCCAACCCCAGCAGCGGCGATACCTGGGTCTGGGCCGCCACCGCCGGACCCGACAGCACCATCATGTCGTAGTTGTCGGGGCGTTCGACGCCGTAGGCGAAGACGATCCCGCCGCCCATGCTGTGTCCCAGCACGATGCACTTGAGGCCGGGGTGCTCCCGGGTCGCGATCCGGACCAGGGTGTCGAAGTCCGCGGTGTATTCGGAGATGCTCCGCACCAGCACCCGCTTGCTGCCCGACCGGCCGTGACCGCGGTGGTCCAGCGCGTAGGTGACCAAGCCGGCCTCTTCGAAGCGTTGCGCGACGTGATCGTAGCGGCGGGCATATTCGCCGAACCCATGCGACAGCACGACCACCGCTTGCGGCGGAGCGTCCGGCGTCCAGACGTCGTAAACGATGCGGGCACCGCCTAATCCCTCGAAGCTTCGTTCAGCGCGGGTCATCGGGAGTCCTAGTCATTACGGGCAGCGTAACGGCCGCTGGGTCAAGACGCGTCGCGAGACACTGCGTAGGCTGTTTCGGGTGAGCTCCCCGCTGGTAGAGAAGTCCGGGGGGCACGCGGCGGTCCGCAGGGATTTCTCGGCCCATGCCGAGCCGTACCGACGCGAGCTGCTCGCCCGCCGCTACCGGCGGTGCACATGACCGACTCGCCGAACATCACGCACATGCCCGGCAAGCCGCTTCTGCTGTTGGGCACTTTCGACCTTGGTGGTGTGAACTACGTCGCCGAAGAGTTTTTCATTTCCGGAACGGCCTTGTCCTACGCTCCTGCCGACGAACTG
>Ga0315535_1002935_pt1 | contig 10612 bp, 12 predicted proteins | sample SalMarSW160220MG_2_FD_203092 | JGI IMG/M metagenome (GOLD analysis project Ga0315535, IMG submission 203092) | Salt marsh sediment microbial communities from the Plum Island Ecosystem LTER, Massachusetts, United States - Salt Marsh Sediment SW1602-20 ...
GCGGGGAAGCCTTTGCCAAGGTCGTCCCAGAATGCGTGCACAAGATGCTCGGGGTAGACGATCAACCCGGCCAGCTCCTCTCTCGGCACCCAGGCCACGTCTCGAATGTAGTCTTCGTCCGGCCCGCTGCCGGCTACGTTGTCCATGGTGATCTCGCCTTGATACGAGCCACACAGGAAGTAAAGCTCAATGTGGTGTACTCCGGCGGCCGCCTCGGCGAACTCCCGGAGGTAGACCAGTTTTCCGATCTCGACCCGCAATCCAGTTTCCTCCATCACCTCGCGCCGGGCACAGGCCAGGATCGACTCGTCTTCGGGCTCCAAACCACCCCCGGGCGGAATCCACCACGTGGCCAGGCTGTGGGGATCGACATGTTTGACTAGGAGCAGCCTGTCATCTTCAACCAGGATGACGGCGGCTCGAACGCGGTGCTGCAACCTACCCTCCAGGCACCCGCCATTCACACGGTAAGCGAATTCAGAGCCGGGCCCGGCCCCGCTTCGCATGAGAGCGGATCTGGCCGAGTATCGAAATGGCGATGACAAATCAACGGCGGGAGAAGAACGCCGCCATGATACACGTTTTGGTTCGGCAGCGGAATGGCCTAGCCCCGGCCCCCGGCGATGTTCGAAGCCGCCGGGGAGGCGTTCAGGTGCAGCATGGCCGGGATGCCCAGAGCCGGCCCGGGCGCCAGGATGGCGAAGGCCCAGCGCCAACCGACGAGCGTTTCAACATAGGGCACAAGCCAGATCGTGGCGACCGTGATGGTGAAACCAGCCGCCAGCTGCAGGGTCAGGGCGCTGCCCACATACGCCTGATCGGCCAATTCGGTGACCATAGTTGAAAACTGTGCCGAATCGGCCACCACCACAAACCCCCATATCAAGCCCACCGCTAGAACGAGCCAAGGAGATGCGCCGAACGTCCATCCGATCAACAAAGCGCAGCCGCCCGAGACGGCCATCATCAGGATGGTGGTTCTTGTCCGACCCCAGCGATCGGCTATCGCCCCACCCGCCCAGCACCCTAGCCCGCCCGCAAGAAAGATACCGAAGGTGGCAAAAGCAGCCGTGGCGCCGACGGGCGCTCCGCTTGCCCGCAGCGCCTCGCCAAAGAAGACGGCGAACCAAGCATACATGGCGAACAGTTCCCACATGTGGCCAACATAGCCGAGCGTCGCCAGGCGGACGCCGCGGTTGGCGAAAGCCCGGCCGGCTTGCCTAAGGTCAAAGACCGCGTCGGGAAACGGGTATTTTCCCTGGGTCAGACCGAATTCGGTGATCAGCCCGCCCAGCAGCGTCAGGGCCGACGTGGCATAGATCACCAGTCGCCAATCCAGACCCCCCAGCCCGTTGACCAGGTGCGGCATCCCGTTGCCGACCACGATGGCCCCCGCCAGCACACCCAGGGCCAAGCCCCGCCCATCTCGGAACCAGGTAGAAATCAGCTTGAAGGCCGGTGGATAGACCCCAGCCAGAAAAAACCCCGTGGTCAAACGCAGGGGAATGCCGACCCCCGCGCCACCGGCCAACCCAAGCAGCGCATTGGCGAGAGCCGCACCCACCGCCCCGCCCAGGATGACATGCCGCGGGGCCACAATGTCCGCCAGGTTGAACAGGCTGGAAGCCACCGCCCCAGTCACAAAGCCGATTTGAACGGCAATGGTCAGCCAGGCCGAAGCGCTGGCGGAAAGCTGCCACAGCTCCTTCAGCTGTGGAATGACAGCCGATGCAGAAAACCAAGTCGACATCGACAAAACCAGCGTGATCGCCAGCAAAGTCAACGCCCGCCATCGGCCGTCGCTTTGCATCTGTACGTTACCCATCGTCACGAGTTTGTTCTTCCTCCCCATCACGTCCTCTTCACGCATGTGATCTCTACAACAGATCACGTGTCCGCTCGGCATCTCCTCGAGCAGATGTCGGAGGCAAGACCCTGATCAGCGCACATTTGGTTGGGCCGATCCTGTGAGTGCCGCAGAGAGCGCCGCCGGCTCGGGGGGAGCCGCTGCACATGCTGACGCCAAGACAGACTCTATGTCAGCACCCTGCCTGTGGCAAGTCCATCTCCATGTTTCCGGTTTTCAGCAGCAGCGGTTGGTTTATCCCGGCCCTTTGGCTCAGATTGTGTCGAATTTCACAATCTGATGGGGTGCCGACGGCGGGGAAGCCGCCAATCGAGTGGGCAGAGTTACCACATCAAGGGGATCAGGCGATAGCGCACCCGCTGGGTGTAGTCCTCATACCCGGGAAGGTCCCGGCGAAGAAGTTCTTCCTCACCTCTTATGCGTTCGACCAGCACCAACGGGGAAGCGGCTGACGCCAGCAATCCCCACCACGAGCCGAGAGCGAGAGGGGTAAGGACAAACATGACCGCAATCGCCGTGTACATCGGGTGACGGACCAGGCGATACGGGCCCGTTTGGATGACTTGCTGTTCCGCTTGCAGTTCGACGACGCGCGAAGCGAAGCGGTTCTCGCGCAGCGTAAGGGCGAACAGTCCGTACCCACCCAGGATAAGCGCATCCGAGACCAAGACGACGATCGGCGGCACATCCGACCAGCCAAATCTCTTGTCGAAGCCGGGGACCAGGTAGATGACAAGCAAAACGATGGTGGAGAACAAGATGACTGCCCTCTGCGAGGATTCCTGCTCGCGCAAGGTCATACGTCGTTCGAGCAGCTCGGGGTCCCGCAGCAGGAGGATCGATCCCACCACCAGGACCGGGGTGAACAAGACAACGAGGTAGACCCAAGCTTCCCAGTACGCCGTCGTCCCTGCCGGCAAGAACAGCAGCAGTGCAATAAATGCCATCCCGGCCACCAATCGCCACAGGGCCATGAGTGCCAAGCGCAGATGCGAAGCGTGTTCTGTCGGCATTTGATGCTCCCTCGCAGGAAGACCCCTTCAAGATGTATACCGCACCGGCCCCCGTTTGGGTCACTAGGGCCCCTGAACTACGGTAAAGCGAGAATCTTGTCCGCCTGGGTACGCTGATGCATGCGCACCCACGTGGTGGGCATGACTCCGCAGCAGCCTGATCAGCCGCCGATGTAGGGCCCCAGGCTTAGGATCATCCCCAAGGTGTTGATGGTGCAATGGGCGAGCATGCTGACATAGATGTTGCGCTTTCGGGCGACCATGTACACGATGGGAAGCATCGCAAGGATACGACTGAGGTTTCCCCAAGGCGAGAAGAAATGATACAGGGAAAAGAGGATCACATTCCAGAGAACTGACCCAAGGGTTCCCAGCCGTGCGACTCGGGGGAGCAAGTAGCCTCGAAAGTAGAGCTCCTCGACGACCGGGCCGGCAATCCCGTTCAAAGCAAAGCCGGCCCCAAAGATCAGCAGGAGCTTGCCCCGGGCTATGCCTTCGAAGGTCACCCCTGCAGCCGATGGCAGCGACCATGCCGGCATCCAGGCAAACAGCCTTGAGGCGAACAGGTTTTCCAGTGGGGAAAGGCCGATGAAGACTGCGCCTCCCCAAACGACAAGCAGTGGAACAAGCCAGGCGAAGGTTGTCCAAGGTAGAGGTTGACGCCATACCACGACGTCAACCAGGCTCAGCCGGCCATGCCGCCGATAGCCCTGCACCAACAGAACGCCCAGTTCAAACGGGATCAGAACGACCAAGATGGCCAACAGCAGGGCCGCGATAGAAGGGTAGCCCGCCGCCATCATCGGCGGAGCGATAAGAAAGTAGGCCAGGGTCAGCAGGGCGCCTGGTATGAGATGCATCAGGACTGATTGGCCAAGCGGCATCTGGTCGGGGGGGGTTGTCTCCAGAGAATCGGCAGTCACAGTTGAACTCCTCGCGTATCAGGTATGACATGAATAGTGTACCGTCCAGCGCCTGCCCCGCACGCCCCTCGAACGGCGTTTGACTCGCCGAGTTTCAGGTGGAGCCCAGCCTGGCATTCTTCATTGTAAGGGACGACACGCCACCGGTATCTTAGACACCTGCGCCGACCTTCTCATGGCAAGTGCGCATTATGGCCGGCCAAACGCCGAACCAATCTGAGCGAACTGACGACGTGGTTACAAGTGGAGAAGGGGTCAAATGTCACCTGATCTTTGCGGGCCGAAATTGTACTCTGGTAGTGAGCCCTCGAAACCCCGTGACCTTGAGGCCAAAGTTGCCGATCAAGCCAGAGGGAGGCCAACTCATGGATAATGGGACGGGCAAACGTTTGGGAGACAGCATGGGGGCAGGAATCGCCATTGGCGCCGGCTTGGGGGTCGCTTTGGGATTAGCACTGGGCAACCTGGCCCTCGGCATCGCCATCGGTGTCAGCCTGGGGGCGGCTCTTGGCGCCGCCTACGGCACACGAGATCCCGAGACCGAAGACCAAGCGTCAAGGAGCATGCGACTTCTCGGCACAGCTGGGGTCGCATTGGGTGTGATCGTCCTGATCCTGGTGATCGCACTGATGGTCCTGCGATAGGTGTTTCCGGAGCCGTAAGAGCCACCCAAATCCCATCGGATCATGCTGGACCAAGAACATCCTGGCCCAACTCGAGCCAGGCCGCTTCGGCATCCCAGGTTGAGAAACGCAGAATGGATTGCGGTTCCCCTTGCCGGCTGAAAACGCGAAGCCGCTGGCAGCCCCGGTGACCAGGCTCATCCCGCCGCCAAGGATCCAAAGGACAGCAGGACAACGCCGCATAGGCGAGGCGAGCGACTGGGACTTCAATGGACTCCATGAACGTTAAACCGAGCGGAAGAGAAACGGCTGTTTCATCCTTGAACCTGGCAGGACAGCCTGGTCATCCCCACCTGACAATCATGCCTGGCCAGCCGCCTCGATAAGGAAGCAGCTCGGAAACCGCTGACCTTGCGCCCTCTCCGGCCGTCGGAGAGTGCCATGCTGCTCCACCCACCTGAGCCCCCTACGAGCATAAGTAGCTAGCTCTTGGTGCGCTCTTGAATGTAGAGATAGACCGGTAGGGCACACGAAAGGCCCACAAGAAGGTTGAGCAGGATGAACCAGATCGGCTGAGGCCCGGTTCCTTTGCGGCGGGCACGAAACATCAACAGCCAGAAGCCCAGGGACCCCAACACAAGGTCGGAGTCGAGGCCCTTCACAGCCGGGTTGACGACAATCGCCGAGAGAAATGCGGACAGACTGGCCCCTTGCGCCATGAAATGCTGGCCGTAGAACCAGTAAGGGACCACGGTGCCGATCACCGCCAGCCCAAGGTAAACATACTGCATGGTTCCCTCCCCTTGATGAAGGACAACATGGGGGCATGTCCCCGATTATGCCGCTCCGTTGTCCAACGGTGTCCCCTGGTGGAATCTCAAACGCCAACCTTGCGGCGTCCGGGACCAAATGGAACACCGCCGGGCACGCCGAGGCTGACCGCCCAACTCGTCTTGGTTGACGTAGGTCACCTGGACGACATCCCGGCTAAGTGCTCGAATCTTGAAGTCCGTCAGTGGCAACTCAGCAGCGATGGGGGAGGCTGGAGCGTCCAGCGTTTCCTGCCGGGAATGGAGCCTTCCCGAGCGGCCGATTTCGAAGTAATCCGCCGCAAGGATCTCTTCCATATAGGCGCGGTCAAAGCGGGTTTCGCCTTGCCAGAGTGACTCTTCAAGGCGTTCGAGTTCCACTCGGTCTTCAGAAAGACTATCCATCCGGCACGCTCCATCGATCCACCAAACCCCATACGCCGGGGACAGCATGCTCCCGGCGTCCCCTCCCGACATGGGTGATACTGGCAGACGGGGTATCTCAGTCTGGGCTCAGCGACGGCTCTCCCCGAGCTCAACCGCCCTCAGCGCCAGCCCAATCTTACCCCCCAGGTCCACCAAGCCCTTGAGATCGTCGCCCGAGTAGCCGCGGCCGTCGTCGCGCGTGCCGATTGCCAAGAGACCGAGCAGTTCGGTCGTTCGGCCTCGGTCGACATGGATTGGGACGTAGCCGGCGGCGGCCCCGCCGTTCGTGTTGGCGATTACTCGCTTTTGGTGGAGCTCGTCCATCTGCTGCGGCGAAAGTTCCAGCCGACTTGTCTCAGCTTGGGGCGCCTCCTCGTGAGCGACGCTTGCGAAGATCCCGTCGGAAACCGGAAGAAAGAATACCGAATACGACACGCCCAGCGCCCGCCGCGCATGCTCTTGAGCGACCGATACAAGCGTTTGTCTATCCAGCAGCGACCAGAATCCCGGCTGGATTTCAACCAGGCCCGACGCCAGATCCGCTTTTTGAGGGTAGAAGCGCTTGTCCACAAACGCTTGGACCCGGGATCGCAGGGGCTGAAAGATGACCGCCACGACCACCGCCGAGATCGCCGCGCCGAGGGCCTGCGACTGGGTCCCGAAGATCTGCTTGGCGAGTTCGGAGCTGACAGCGATGAGCACGGCGAAGATGCCGGCCAAGACGGTGGTCAGAGGACCGTACACCAGCGCCCGATTGACGATCACATCCAAATCCCACAAGCGATAGCGAAAGATCGCCACGGCGATGGCGATCGGAACACTCAAGATCGATAGCACGAGAACCAGGGTTTGAATGCCATTCAGATCGAAGTTTTCGGGTGCCGTGATGAAGATGAAACTGTAGGTAAAAACGAGGAAGGCCCCGGCCAGAAGCAGCCACCGGATTTGCTGACGTTCGGCTCCCGTCGACCGACGAAAGCGGACGAAGAGCGAGGCCACGCTGGCGGAGATCGTGCCTATGAGGAAGGCACCAAAGCCAAAGACAATGGGGCCGTTCAGCAGCTCTTCAGGAATGTAACCTATCGGGTTGTTGAAGCTCCAGCTCCCGTCTTGCGGGCCCATGTTTGCGCTCAGCGCCAGAATGACCATGAGGCTCACCAGCAAACCCGCAGCGGCACGCGTGACCCACTTCCACCGGCCAGGCATCACCCGACCGTCCGGAAAGTACAGCGGGATCAGGAAGATGGGAAGGATGATGAGGGTCCACGACCAACCGTCCGTCCACACCAGGAGCCACAGCCCCAAGGTCAGCGACTGCGGACGAGGCATGGCATCCAGCACCAGGCCGAGTGGGGTGTTCGCCGCCAAGCCGACGATCATCATCAGCCAACCGACGCGGTTGTCGGGTTGTCGGGAGACGATCAACGCCGCCAGAACCGAGAAGACCGTCGGAATGGCCAATCCCCAACCGAATGTCTCCACAAGGTCGACAAGACTCGGCCCAGCCTTCAAGTCTGCTGCCCATAAGATCACTCTGGTGATCGATATCAGTAGAACGACTCCGGCCAATCCCCAGGCAATGATCCTGGCACGTTTTTGTCTCACCCTCATCTCTCCAATGCTTTGAATGCTAGTTGTCAGGCGAGGGCGCGGGAAGCGCTGTGCGCCAGCCCTGGCGCAAGCACTCAGATGCGTTCATCATCCTTGGTGCCTCCCGCAGAATGGTCCAACCAGGGTGGGTTCCATCCATCTTGAGGCCAGAACACGCAGACATGGCTCGCCCTATCGACGGAGCGGATCTCTTCATGACGTCGGCCATGGATGCGGATGGGACTCGTCACGCGGAGCAGGCAGAGAAATCCCCAACCTGGCTCTTTTCAAGGGCCGGTAAGACGAGTCGTGTCAATGATGTTGAGATCGAACGGAAACCGTCACGCGGGATGGTCCTCCCGCCGCCCGCGGAGCAATTGTACGCCCTTGGACACCAGAGGAGAAGTGCCAAGCATCGGCCGAGGCGATCCAAAGTTGTGGGATGACGATGGCGAACGCCGTGCGATTTGGGGCGGAACTTGGGGCTAACCCATCAACCCGCGAGCCACATTGATGGCCGACACCAGGCTGAGCCCGACAATGACAGCGAAGATGCCAAGCCATGCCCATTGCCCGCGTTGTGCGAAGTAGCCCGGGCTGACGACCGCCGTATAGATCAGCATCCCGATGGCCACCAGATAGACCACGGGGGCCATGGGCCATCCCCACAGGAGCCCGACGCCGGCCGCGATCAGCAAAAGGGCCGTGAGCATCTCTCCGGCAATGTGAAAGCCAATTCGGTAGGGCTCGGTGGCCAGCTCGGGGATTTGGTGCGTCAAGTAGGACGCCAGCCATTGGCCGATCATCCCCAAACCCGCCAGGATGGCAAATGCCGCGGACAGGTCCATGGGGTGCTCTCCTAAGCAGGCAGGCAGAACCGACGGCAAACCGGCAAAGAGCCGTGGTGCCTGATCATCTGCCTCTGCCGAGACATCCGACGCCAGTCCCGCGCTGCGTCTGTGATGGATTTCACAATGTGGTCTCCGGCTCTCAGGCGCCCGGAGGCGGGAACCGGATTCCCGGATCTTCCCGCGTCCCGCGCGCCCAAAGCCGGGCGGCAAACCGTCTATGCAAGGCGAACGCCAGGCTGAGCACAAGCAGGCCGATACCGATCGTCGGAACAAGCGGCAAAGCAAGGAGACCCGCGCTGAGAATGGCCGCGAATGCCCCGCAAAGCACGCTGTTGATCAGGATCACTGGGCCAGGTGTCGAGGCCAGTCCTTGGAAGGGAAAGTGAAACGGCATCATCGACACCTGCACCGAGTCCGGATCATCGTACGCGGGAAAGCTGACGTAGGCCTCCACTTCCGGCGCCACTTCAATGTAGTAGTGGCGGATACGGTTGATGGCTCGGGCAAGGTGAGAATCGTGAACGCTGATTTGGATAATCCGGGTCAGCGTGACGACGCCCATCACGATCATCATCGGAAAGACGACTGAGGAGAAGGCCAGGAAAATAGGCTGGAGCTTGGCAGTGTTGGCAACAAAGGCCAGGGCAACCAACCCGCTCCCCAGTGTGCTCAGGTAGTGCCCGACACGACCGTTGGCCTCAGAAATCGTCCCATTTCGGGCGCCCTGCAACGTGAAATGCTCGGTGGTCAAGAATTGCGACATGTGTTGGATCGATCGATCGGAAGGCTCTGCCACTTTGGTCCTCCTAACCTCACATCCCTCACAGTCAATCTACCAGATCAGACAGCGGCCCACGGCAGGGCACTCCCTGGCAGCAGAAGGCAACCGAAAAATGATACTTTGGGATGAGACCTTGATGGGGACATTATCCGGAACCGGCGGAGCCCGGCCATGGCAACGGGACCAGGATGGTCCGGAAATCTGGAACGTCAGACAAGCAGCCGGTCTCCCGACAGCCAGGCACGTGATGTCAGTTGGCACACGGCCGCCGCCCCCACCCGATCGAAGAGATCATTTCGACCGGCTCAGCCGCTTTCGATAGGCACAAAGATCGACATGGGCGAGTCGGGGTCTGAAGCGAAGAAATCCTCACCGTAGTATTCAAATTCCGGTCCCCTGGCCCGTCGATAGCCAGAATTGGGGAGCCATGCATGGTAGGCTCGATCGAGCGCCTCCATGAGCGTCGGCAGTGTGCACTCGAATACGGCGTAGGTCTGAGCGGGGACGTGGACCACCGTCATCCCTGAGGGCGGTTGCTGAGATGCCTCCACTTGATAGCCAGCCGTGTAATCCATCTCACCGGCCTCTTCGTCAAAATTGTCGATCACGCCAAATGCGTCGTCACTATTCCGGCCGCTGATTTCTTCTAGCCTCGGCATCAGCTTCTCCCACAGGCCTGGAATCTCGGGCGAGCCCCCCTTGGCGCTCACGGTCAAACCCATCACTGAGAACGCCGGCTTGGTGAGAATTCTCGGTTCCATCGGACCTCCTGACAGCTTTCTACACCACTTCCAAAGCATACGGGGGGATGATGGAAGATCAGCCCCGGTCAGCCCGCACTTTGGCAGTTGTCTCCATGGTCATAGGCTCAAAGGCCTCACATAGGTCCCGCGCCTTCGCTGAAAAGGTTTGAAATTCTGGACGACTGCGCCAGGCTTCAATCCGGTCCGGACTATCCCAGCCGCTGAAGGACAGAAATCGATGTGGATTGGCCTGATCCTGCAAGAGATAGGCGTCGCCGTGGCCCAGGCCTTGCTCCATCGACCACTCAGCGAACGCCTTCCACAAGGCGATGAATTCGCTTGCCTTGCCCTGGCGAACAGTCCATAAACCAGCTGTAAAGAGCCGCTCCAGGTCCATGCAATTGCCCCTCCAGAAAGACGGTCGATGGTTCCCATCATCCATCATCTTGGATTTGATTGTCAAACCACTGCTTGCTCGGCTTTAGGGTCCCTTGATTGTGAAAAGGATCACAATCCACCGCCATCAAGGAGGCGGCCCACCTTGATGTATGCAGGCTGACTTGTTCCAGGTTGGTGAAGGGGTTCGGGGCAGGCAGAATCTCGGACGCCAGCCTTGCGGCTGGCATCCGGAGAACCGTGGTCGAGCTGGCGGCCGATCGGCCGGCCAACCAAACCTGCTCTTGCAGAAGGCGGGGCGGCGAGACTCTTGCTAGACGGCTCGCATCCGGTGTTGACGGCCGTTGCGTTCCATTTCCGCCAAACCAAGCTTTTCAAGCACCGGCTGGACATAGTGGGCAAAGCGACCGCGAAAGCCTTCCGTCAACCCATACCAATGGCCCACGGGATTGTCGAGGGAACAAGCCCAGGCCTCGACTGTGCCATCTTTGACACCCTGCTGCTGGTGACTGGCGACCAGCGGCATCCAATCGCCGTGGGACTTGAGCATGGCATGCAGATCGTCAAGGCAGCGGAGGTGATAGCCTATG
>Ga0315535_1002936_pt1 | contig 10612 bp, 9 predicted proteins | sample SalMarSW160220MG_2_FD_203092 | JGI IMG/M metagenome (GOLD analysis project Ga0315535, IMG submission 203092) | Salt marsh sediment microbial communities from the Plum Island Ecosystem LTER, Massachusetts, United States - Salt Marsh Sediment SW1602-20 ...
CGGTAGTGAGTGAGTTGGTTGGAGCCCGTGGCCAGCCGGCTGTTGGAAATGAGCGACTGCGCGTAGCGGTGGTTCAATTCTGGCTTTCCGGGTACGGCGGTTCCGAAAGGGTCCTGGAGGCCATGGGAGAGATTTTTCCGCAAGCCGATTTCTACGCCCTGGTGATTGCAGATGGCGGGATTCCGGCATCGCTGCGCGGACGGAACTGGACGACTTCCTTTGTCGACCGCATTCCTGGCGCGAAACGATGGTACCGCCATTTTCTTCCGCTGTTTCCGTTTGCCCTGGAGCAGTTTGATCTGAGCGGCTACGACCTGGTGATCAGTTCGGAATCCGGGCCGGCGAAGGGCGTGATTCCCTCGCCGCGGGCCTGCCACATCTGTTATTGCCTGAGCCCCATGCGCTACGTCTGGGATATGTACCACGAATACCGGAGAAAAATGAATCCGCTGACGCGGGCCATCTTTTCACTGACGGCGCATTACGCGCGGCAGTGGGACGTGAGTACAGCCGCCCGGGTGGACCACTTTGCCGCCATCTCGCATTACGTTGCGGCGCGGGTCCGCAAGTATTACCGCAGGGAAAGCACGGTGATCTATCCGCCCGTGGATGTGACCGCCGGATACCTGGCGGAGAAGACGGATGACTGCTACCTTGTTGTAAGCAGGCTGGTTCCCTACAAGCGCGTGGATCTGGCCATTGAGGCCTGCAATCGGCTGGGACGCCGCCTGCGGGTGGTGGGCACAGGGCCGGAAGAGAAACGGCTGCGAAGGCTGGCCGGGTCTACAATTGAGTTTGCGGGGAAGCTGGACGAGCAGCGGCTGCGCGAATGCTATGCGCGGTGCCGGGCTTTTCTGTTTCCTGCGGAGGAAGATTTTGGTATGGTGCCGGTGGAGGCTCAGTCGTTTGGAAGGCCGGTGATCGCCTACGGACGCGGCGGGGCGCTGGAGACCGTCATCGGGCTCGAGGAGGGCGGAGACCCTCGGACGGCCACGGGAATCTTCTTCAACCAGCAGACGGCGGAATCACTGGCCGGAGCCATCGGCAGGTTTGAAGAGGTCGAGCGGGAGTTCAGCCCGGAATTCATCCGCGCCGGCTCGCTGCGCTTCAGCCTGGAAAGGTTCAAGGAAGAGTTTATGAGATTTGCAGCCGAAAGACTGGCGGAATTCCAGGAAGAGTCCGGCGGATTGACGCAGCGGAAAGAAACGGCCGGCCTGGCGCGGGTCCCCGCGGGCGGCGCAGGAGGCTCCTGCTGATGGGTGATTCGTCAACGGTCCGCCCGGAGGCCGGGATGCCGTTTGTTGAGACGGAGAAGGACGCGGCTGTCGCCGGGGAAAAGCCATACGCGGCTGCAGCCAAACCCTTGCAAAGGGCGCTGAAGGACGTACTGGATATTGGGGGAGCGCTGGCGGGACTGGTGCTGCTGTCGCCGGTACTGCTGCTGATCGCGCTGTGCGTGAAACTGGACGATGGCGGGCCGGTGTTCTACCGGCGGCGGGTGGTGGGTAGGAAGGGTGAGTTTGACGCATTCAAGTTTCGGACCATGGTCCCCAACGCTGAGGCCGTTCTGAACGCCGACCCGGAACTTCGCGAACAGTACGAGCGGAGTTTCAAGCTCAAAAACGACCCTCGAGTGACCCGCACGGGTAGGTGGTTGCGAAAGTACAGCCTGGACGAACTGCCCCAGCTGCTGAACGTGCTGATGCGCCAGATGAGCCTGGTGGGTCCCCGAATGTTCACGCCAGATGAGCTGAAGCGGTGCGGCAACGCGGGAGAACTCATCTTGAAAGTCCGGCCCGGAATTACAGGCTACTGGCAGGTGAATGGCCGGCAGACCGTTTCATTTACGGAACATGTGGCAATGGATGTGTACTACGTGGAGCACTGGAATCTGTGGATGGATCTTGGAATTCTGTTGAAGACGCCTCGCAAAGCTATCAGCGGGGAGGGAGCCTACTGAAAAGGGTAACAGAGCCACAGGACATCCGCCCTTATGCGGTGAGGTAACCGAGGTTGCCGGGGGGTTGGCAGAAGGTTCCTGCTGCCTCGGCCGGGAAGAAATGAAATCCTGCACGTGAAAGGAAACATCAGCCCCTGCCCTCCAGGAGAAGCCATGTCAAGGTCAACTCGCGAGTTCGGATTTTTGCGGAGCCGGAGGATTTTGTTCCCGATTCTTGCGGCCGATGTTGTGTGGATTGTGCTGGGCGTTTATCTGGCTTATGAGTGCCGGTACGGGTTCAGCGTGAGCGTCGATGCGATACGGGAATGTTTCTCGCTGTTTGGGGAAACCGCCATCGCCGCAGCCCTGATCTGGAGCTTCCTGGCGGTGGTGATGAAGCTGGACGGATTCCAGGGGGGGTGGACTTTCCGCTCGGTGTTTTCCGACCTTTTTGTGGGCGTGTTTCTGCTGATGGCGCTGTTGCTGGCGAACGGTTACCTGACCCGGGTGTACCATTCGAGGCTGGTCTTTATCTACTTTGGGTGCGTTGCGCTGGCTGGCTTCCTGGTCATTCGCTGTCTGGCGTGGCGGGTCCTCCGGTCCAGGCGTTTTGCGACCTCGCTGCGGCGGGTGGTCATCCTGGGCGGCGGCCGGATCGCGAGAGAGCTGACAGCCAAGATCAACCGGCATCCCGAAATGGGCTGGCAGATGGTGGGCTACCTTTGCCCTGACCAGGAGAACGGCCTCCCGGCTGGCGCGGAGGAGGACATCCAGAGGATGCCGACGCTGGGTGTTGCGGATTTCCTGGCCGCTCACCAGGTGGATGAAATCATTGTCGCCGTGGCCAACCCGGCCCGGCGGACGCTGGACCTGGTGGCGCGGTGCCGGCGGCTCGGCATCCGGGTGCTGGTGGTGCCGCAGGCGTATGAACTCTATGTCTCCCGCCCGTCGCTGACGGAACTTGACGGCCTGCCGCTGATTGCCATTGACGAGTACGATCTGCCTGGGGGAGCGCCGGCCATCCGGCGGCTGACCGACCTGGTGCTGGCGCCGCTGATGCTGGCCGCTGTGCTGCCAACAATGCTGGTGGCCGCCGGAGCGCTGATCCTGCGCAAGGGCAAGGCGATCCGCAGAGAACTCCGTTGCGGGAAGGACGGCAAGACTTTCTGGATGTACCGGTTGAATGTGGATCGTGGCCTGCCGGAGCTGCCCGCCTACGAAAAGCTGTTGGTCGACCTGGGACTCACCGAGATGCCGCAGTTATGGAATGTTCTGCGGGGGGATATGGACCTGGTGGGCCCACGGCCGGAGCCGCCCGAGCGCGTAAAGCACTATTCGGACTGGCAGCGGCAACGGCTGAAGATCAAGCCGGGCATTACCGGCCTGGCCCAGATCCACGGCCTGCGCGACCAGCATTCGGCGGAACAGAAAACCCACTACGACCTGCAATACATTCTGCGCTGGTCGCCTTTTCTGGACCTGTCGCTCATCCTGCAGACCGCCTGGACGCCCCTTTCCAGGCTCTGGAGGGGAAAGCCCGTGCAGCCTGATGGCTTGCCGGAACATTCCCCGTGGCCGGCTAAAGCAGAACCGCCCCTGGAGGAAATTGTCTATGTTGATCACCCGTAGTCCCGTCCGAATCAGTTTTGGCGGCGGCGGGACGGACCTGCCGGCGTACTACGAGCAATTCGGTGGAGTCGTGCTGAGCACGGCCATCAACAAGTATTTTTACACCGTGCTGCGGAAGCGGGGCGACGGAAAGATCCAGGTGATTTCTTCCGACCTGCGGACGCTGGAAACCTGGGAAAACATCGCCACAATGAGTTTTGAGCGCAGCGGCCTGGAAATTCCCCTTGCGGTGGTCAAGGAGATGGGCCACAACGTTTCGGTGGACCTGTTCCTGGCGTCTGAAATTCCCCCCGGTACCGGGCTGGGTTCTTCGGCGAGCGTCTGCGTCAACGTTCTGAAGGCGTTGTCCGTCTATCTGCATCTGCCTCTTTCAAAGTACGAACTGGCGGAGCGGGCATACCACGTTGCCCGAAACGTGCTGGGAAATCCGGTGGGGAAGCAGGATGAATACGCCGCGGTTTTTGGCGGGCTGAATTACATCCGTTTCGGGACGGACGGTACGGTGGACGTGGACCCGGTGGAACTGGATTCAGCCCTGCTGGGGGAGCTTGAGGAGAACCTGTTGCTTTTCTTCACGGGCGCCACGCACCGGTCGCAGACCATCCTCGAAGAGCAGGAGAAATCGACCCGCGAGGACCGGGGGCAGGCGCTCGAGTCCCTCCACTTTATCGCGGAGCTGGCCGACCGGATGCGCAGCACCCTCGAGGACGGCGACCTCCACACCTTCGGCACGCTGCTGGATGAAGCCTGGCAGGCCAAGAAGCGGATTTCCGGCAGGATTTCAAGCGAGCAGATTGACACTCTCTATCGCATTGCGAAAGAGAACGGCGCCGTGGGCGGCAAGATCACCGGAGCTGGAGGCGGGGGGTTTATGCTGCTCTACTGCGAGCCGCCCAGCCAGGAGGCGGTTCGCCAGGCGCTGGCGGCCGCCGGGGCGCGCGAAATGACCTTCCGGTTTGATAGCAAAGGTACGCAGGTGATTGTGAACGATCCTTTCATCGACGGCGACGAAACGGCTGGAGGCAGCTGGAGTTTCATTCCGTATGCGGCGGTCAGGCGGAAATCTCCGGCGATAGCCTGGGAGGAGTAGCCGCCTCCTCCCGCGTGTCCCCCGGAGCTGATGACATTTTCCGCAGCGCACTGACTGGACGAACACCATGAAAGCTTTCCTTTTAGCCGCAGGTCACGGGACCCGGCTTCGTCCCCTGACCGATACCACTCCCAAATGCCTGCTGCCCATTCGCGGCGCGCCGATGCTCTCCATCTGGCTGGATCTTTGCCACCGGCACGGTGTTTCCGACGTCCTGATCAACGCGCACGCCCACGGCGAGCAGATCAGAGACTACCTGGCCTCGCATCGGAACGGTGTGAAAACCAGGGTGGTGGATGAACCGGTGTTGCTGGGAAGCGCGGGAACGGTCCTCGCCAACCGCGATTGGGTGGCCGGGGAACGCTGCTTCTGGATCCTGTACGCCGACGTGCTGACCAACGCCGACCTGGGGCGGATGATGCAGTTCCATCTGGAAGGCAGGAGGCTCGCCACGCTCGGCGGCTACGAGGTTCCGGACCCCGAACGCTGCGGCATCATGCAGGTGGACGCGGAAGGGGTGGTCCGGGGCTTTGTGGAGAAACCGAAAACGCCCATCGGCCGGCTGGCGTTTGCAGGCCTCATGGTCGCCGATGCGGCCCTGCTCAACCAGATCCCGGAAAGCGGGCCGGCCGATCTCGGGTTTGACGTGCTGCCCCGGCTGGCCGGAAATGCGTCCGCCTGGCCGATCTCCGACTACCTGCTGGACATCGGGACGTTGGAAAACTACGAACTTGCCCAGAATACCTGGCCGGGTCACGAGTGAAATTTCCGATTGAGGAACGAGTGCATGTGCAAAGGCGTGATTTTTGACATGGACGGCGTGCTGATTGACAGCCATCCGGTCCACAAGAAGGTGTGGGCGCAATTTCTGGCTTCAGTGAACCGGCCCGTTTCAGACAAGGACCTCGATTTTGTGCTGGACGGAAGAAAACGCGAAGAAATCCTGCGGCACTATCTGGGGAACCTTCCTGCAGAACAGATCAGGGCTTACGGGCAGCGAAAGGACGAAATCTTTACGGAATCCTCAAGAAGGATGAAGACGATTTCCGGGGTGGAGGAATTCCTCGGCATGCTGGAATCGGCGGGCATTCCCATGGCGGTGGCCACCAGCGCCAGCTTCGCGCGTGCGCGCGGCACCCTGGATGAGCTTGGAATCCTCACGCGTTTCTCGGCCCTGGTGACCGGCAATGACGTCGTGAACGGCAAGCCGGATCCTGAGGTTTTTGTGCGGGCGGCGGAGCGGCTGAACCTTGCTCCGCGCAGCCTGTTGGTGGTGGAAGACGCGGTTTCCGGAGTGAAGGCCGCAAAATCCGCCGGGATGAAGTGCCTGGGGATTGCGGCTGACGGACTTGGGGAGAAACTGCGCGCGGCCGGCGCCGACCACGTGGTTCCGGATTACCGCCAGCTCAGCCTCCAGGAAGTTCAGCAACTCTTTTGATATCGAGTACGCCTACACGAGCGATGACATCTGGCTGCGGAAAAGGGCTTGGAAGGAACAGTGAGCGAATCCGGTCCGGATATTGCGTTCAAAAGCTGCTCGCCTTAGATTATTGGGCGATTAGAAAACCAAGACGGCCATCCCGGCTTGCAGGTCGGAGCCGATTATCCAGGCACTCGGCATGACTCGTTTCCGTGAATTCTTCATCGCAGTTCTTCTCCTGGCCTTGTTGCCCATGGCATTCGCCGCGGAGCAGGCTTCGCCGATTCAAGTCCGGTTTGATAAGCGGGTGGAACTGATCAGCATCATCTTTTATCTGGCAGGGAACAAGGAATACGCCGGGTGCAAGGATCCCGCTTACCTGAAGGCTGTGGAGGAATACTTTGGCAACTACCGCTCCCATCCGGCAGTGAAGATGGCCAGGCAACTGCGCGAACGCAACCATATCTGGTTCGGCGCCCCCATCAGCTTTGCTGTTCACCTGACACCTGGGTATCAGCTTCTGCCAGGAGTCAAGGATCATGCCAGCGGCGGCAGCCTTGATTTCCGCTGGACTTTGGCTGAAGCGCAATCGTTTGCCCGGCAGGTACAGAGTTTTGCCCGGGCCAGTAGGGCGCAGAAGTTTTTCAAACGACACGAACCGCTTTACCAGCAAATGACCAGGCGGCTGCGGCTGCTTACCGCACAGCTTGACCCGGAGTGGTTTGCGAGTTTGACGAAAACGCCTGTTGCCCGTGAGTTCACCGTGAGCCCCTCCCCGATGTTGGGCAGCGGGAATTACGGCCCGCATGTCCGGACCAAAGGCGGGATCCATAACTACGCCGTGATTGGTGTCTGGGAATTTGAGAAGGACGGGTCGCCGACCTTCAGGGACGATTACGCGTGGATCGTTGTCCATGAGTTTGCTCATGCCTACGTGAATCCCTGGGTTGACGAAGGGATGGCGGAGTTACGTCCCGCCGGTGAGCGGCTGATCAGAGCTAAAGAGAGTGACTTCGGCAAGACGGGTTATGGCCAGGGGACTGAATTCAATCCCGACCTGCTGTACGAGACCATGGTCCGGGCGCTGGTCGTGGTCTATTTTGGCGATCATGGCGATCCCGCCGGCGCGCGGCGGCAGTTGCAGAAAGATGTGCACCGCGGCTGGACCTGGCTCCCCGCTGTAGTCGATTGGGTAAAGGCCGCGCGGAGTAGGGGCTCTTTTCAGCTGGATGGGACCACCCGGCACGGTTATGCGAACTTGCTGATGGGGTTGGCGAAGAAGTGACGATGGCTTGTCCGTGATCCAGATTTGTCCCGCCTTCCACCCTTTCCGGTATTCCTCAATTGGAGCCTGACCTCAGACGTTCCCGCCTGTCCTGACAATCCCTCTCCATCATGACCTTGCCGGGAAAGATGGCCAGGGAGTTCGTGCGCCGGAAAGATGCTTGCCGGGCCGTATGCCGCTTGAGCAGCGCAGGGGCGGGTTTTTCCCGCCCAATGACGGCATAAATCCGCCGCTGCATCAGGACTTGCCACCTGGATTTCTTATTTCAACTTGCCTGATGCGCCAGGAAAGTTGAAAATAGCGGCGGATGAAGAAAATTAGACTCTACTGGTCTTTTGGCCGTCCTTTCACCTTGATTCCTCCCATGGTAGGGATTTTTTCCGGATCCCTGATTGGTTACGGGGCGACGCACGTCCACCTGGTTCCCTATCACGTTCTGCTGGCGGTGCTGGCCGCGGGCGTTCTGAACGCCGCGTCGAACGGCATCAACCAGATCTGTGATTTTGAGAATGACCGGGTCAACAAGCCGCACCGGCCGCTGCCCTCGGGACGGATGACCTGGCGCCAGGCGTGGACTTTTGTGGTCATCACCTACTTCCTGGCCCTGGCGATGGTGGCCGTCATCAACTGGCAGATTTTTGCCATCTACATTTTGGCGGCGCTGGCCACCCTGGCGTATTCGGTGCCACCGGTGAGGCTGAAGCGGAGTACGTGGGGTTCCAACATCATCATTTCGCTGATCCGCGGCGGGCTGCTGAAGGTGGCCGGCTGGGCGGCGGTGGCCACGGTGCTCCATTCGCTTGAACCGTGGTACATCGGGTCGATCTACGTGGTCTTCCTGCTGGGCGCCACCACCACCAAGGATTTTGCCGACATCGAGGGCGACCGCGCGGCGGGTTGCATGACGCTGCCGGTGAGGTACGGCGCAACGTTCAGCGCCCGGGCCATCAGCCCGTCGTTTATCCTTCCGTGGCTGATGCTGCCGCTCGGTTTGTGGCTGCACGTTTTGAGCGGCAATCCCACGGCGATTTTGATTTTGAGCGTCATCATGTTGGCCTGGGGATCGTATGTGGTTTACCTGATCAACGACGATCCCCGGCGCCTGGTGACGGAAGGTGAAAACCATCCCGGATGGCACCACATGTACTGGATGATGATGGTGGGACACCTGGGACTCGCAGTTGCGTACCTGATCGGCTAAAGTGAGGGTTGCGGCCGCAGTTGGCCAGCGGACACGGAAGAAGCGCTAGAAGCTGGTTCAAGACCTGCGCCATGGGCTTCAGAGCACGGCTGTTTCGAGGAGAAAGGGCACGACTTCAGTCGTGCCGGGAAGGCACGCACAAAGCCGCGGGCTTTAGCCCCTGGCGCGCATTGCCAGCCTTCAGCGGCTAAAGCCGAATCCGTTGGGCTGGCTTTACGGCACGAGTAAACTCGTGCCCTTTCACCGTGCCCTGACGGCCGCTTAATAGAGGGATTGAAACAGGTTCCAGGACGATCAAAATATGATCCTTTTGACAGGCTCAAGCGGATATCTCGGATCGCGCATGGCGCACGCGCTGGTGGAACGCGGAGCGCCGTTCCGCGTGCTGGTCAGGAACCCGGACAAGCTGGGCCTGGTGCCCGCAGAAGCCCATTGCGAGATTGTGGCCGGCGACCTGCTCGACAGGAAGTCTGTGGCGGAAGCGCTGCGCGGTGTGAAGCAGGTGATCCATTCCGCGGCGCTGGTGAAGATGTGGGTGAAAGACCGGCAGGACTTCCGGCGGGTGAACGTTGACGGGCTGAAGGCGCTGCTGGAAGAAGCGGACCGCGCCGGGGTGGAACGCGTGGTCTACACCTCATCGTTCCTTGCCGCGGGACCCTCCTCCAACCCGGAGGCGGGCGAAGGGCTCGAAAATCGCGGGCCCTATTCCAATGAATATGAGGAAACCAAGGCGCAGGCGCTCGACTGGCTGCGGGCCGAAGGTTTTGCCCGGTTCCCGGTGGTGGCGCTGCTGCCGGGAGTTATTTACGGGCCCGGCCCCCCAACCGAAGGCAACCTGGTGGGCGGAATGATGCGCCAGTACGTGAGCGGAAAGTTTCCGGGGCTACTGGGTTCGGGCGAACAGCGCTGGAGCTTCTCCTACATTGCGGAAGTGGTGCAGGCGCACCTTGCGGCGCTCGAAAAGGGGGAGCCCGGAGAGGAGTATTTCCTCGCCGGCGATAATCGAAGCCTGAATGAACTGTTCAGCATGATCGGGCGCCTGACGGGCGTGACGTTTCCGGTGCGGCACCTTTCCTTCGCAACCGGAAAAATAGTGGGCGCGCTGGAAGTGGCGCGGGCGCGGCTGTTCAATCACCGCCCGAAACTGACCCCGGGCGTGGTGGAAATCTTCAAGCATGACTGGGTTTATTCCAGTGCGAAAGCCTGCCGCGAGCTGGGCTATCGCGTGGTCCCGCTGGAAGAAGGACTCAAAAAGACACTGGAGGCGGGGATTGGGTGACGCTTCGGTCTATAACGGTGCGGGGCGGCGCCCGATGATTTCCACGCGCAAGCTTGTCCACATCTCCATGCTGTCGTTTGCGCTGCTTCTACCTTTCCTTACCTGGGTGGAGGCGGCGGGCGCGGCTCTGGCGGCGCTGGCCTTCAACCTGTTTATTCTGCCGCGGCTGGAACTCGACCTGGGCAAGCAGGCGGGCGGGGAAACAGCCACCCGGCCCGTGCAATGGACCGGCATTGTTGCCTATCCCGTTTCCGTGCTGGTGCTGATTCTGCTGTATGGCCGGAGCATGGAGGTGGTGGGTGCCGTGTGGGCCATCATGGCGCTGGGCGACGGCTTTGCCAGCGTGGCCGGCGAAACCCTGCGCGGCCCAGCCGTTCCCTGGAACCGCGACAAGACATGGTCGGGCTTTGCGGCCTTTATCGCCGCCGGAACCCTGGGGAGCTTTGCCCTGGCCCGCTGGATCGATCCGTCGCTGGCGGAACTGAAAGTTCTGCTGGTGTGCGCCGCTACGGCCCTGGTGGGTGCGGTGGTGGAGACGCTGCCCATCGGCCTGGACGACAACGTCAGTGTGCCGCTCATCTGCGGTGGGTTTATGTATTGCGCCATGCTCATCCAGTGGTCGGCGCTTGAGAGCAACCTGCCCTACCTCGGCGTGCGGGTGCTGCTGGCCGTTGGGATCAACGCCGTGTTTGCCCTGGCGGCGTTGTCGATTCGAGTCGTGAACCGGTCGGGCGCGGCGATGGGCTTCCTGATGGGCGCCGTCATCTAC
>Ga0315535_1002937_pt1 | contig 10610 bp, 7 predicted proteins | sample SalMarSW160220MG_2_FD_203092 | JGI IMG/M metagenome (GOLD analysis project Ga0315535, IMG submission 203092) | Salt marsh sediment microbial communities from the Plum Island Ecosystem LTER, Massachusetts, United States - Salt Marsh Sediment SW1602-20 ...
GACCTGCATGGCTTGATTTACGAACTGTTAGAGGGAAAATACGTAACCCCTGAGATTGAAAAGGCTTTCCGGGAGTGGCCTGTTTTCAAACCCATTGTACAGGTTTCTTTTGGTATTAACAGGCCCATCCACAGTGATAATCACATCTATCGGGTGATGGCTACCGGTGAAAAAATCGGAATGACAATCCTGGATGCCGGTTACTCTGTTTACAATTATAACCACGATCCGGTGATTACGCCTGTTGGTAAATGCATCATGAAGCTTTGTTTTGAAACTCCATACGCACTATGGGAAGGTATGGAAAAGGAGGCTTACAGAAATGAAAAGTCAAAGATCAGAGAGGATGCCACCGCCTGTCTGGAGAAGCTCTATCCCGCGGTGAAGGGATATATTGACGCTGTGGATGTGGCTACTCCTTTGACAGGGGTGCGTTATACAGGGGTGTGGAAGGGCGCTTATGAAGGGTTCCTTCCCGCCAGTTCCAACATAGGAAAGAACCTGAAGCAGACCATCGGTGGGCTGGATAACTTCTATATTGCAGGGCAATGGACTTACCCGGGAGGCGGATTGCCCCCGGCAGCCCAGTCGGGAAAATGGATTTTCGAAACCATTTGCAAAAAGGATAAAAAGAAATTCAGGGTTTGTTAGTTTTGCATTGTGGAAATCGGAGATTTATATCAGAACCTGAAAGATGCATACACTGCTGAAAACCTGCATATGATCTCAGCGCGGATCATCGATTTGTTCAGGGAACACAGGGTTGATGCATTGCGTGCCGTTCAATACAAAGTGAATGAATTCACGCCCTGTCAGGAAGAGAAGATCAACAGGGTGTTTTCCCGGCTGATCATGCTTTACCACCCCGACCGGCTCAACCAGTTTCTGGTCAGGATGGATAAGGCCTTTGGGGAAGGTGATTTCGAATCTTTGTACGCTATGTCACATATACTGACAATTCAGAATCTGGAGCCGGAACATGCCACGTTAAGCTCTGTCATCACCGAAGAGGATCTGGCTGAGGAGTATGGATGGGATGACCAGGCGGACGGCTATTCATATTTTATGGACCAGGACGGGTATGATCAGGAGATGGAGGAAGAACTGGAGTTTATAAACCGTAGTTTCCTGATAGCACTGAAACGCAGTATTTACGGAAATCTGAATATGGATTTCCCCATATACCTGCTTGAGGATATGGAGGAGATTGAAATGGCTGATTACGATATTGAATCACTGGAAGGGATTGAAGCATGCCGGTTTGTGCGGGTGGTAGACCTGACCAACAACAACCTGACGGACCTGACCGAGTTGGGATCCCTGCGCCGGATTGAAAGGCTCTACCTGGCCAATAACCACATTGGCATGATTGATTCCCTCAGCAACCTGACTGTGCTGCAGGTATTGGATATCGCTTATAATGATGTGGATGATCTGTCCCCGCTTTTCGAACTCAGCCACCTGAGCTACCTGAATGTAATGGGAAACAGAATCCTTGCCTGGCAAATCGAAAAGCTGCAACAGCAAGGGGTAACCGTGGTGATGTAGCACTGTTCTATTTCAGTGCCTGGTCCAGGTCCGACTTCAGATCTTCAACATCCTCAATACCGGTGGAAAGCCTGATAAGATCTTCTGAGATCCCCTCTTTTTTTCTTCCTTCAGGTCCCAGGTGCCTGTGCGATGTATGGGCTGGGGAACTGCAAATGGTCTCCAGTCCGCCCAGGCTCATGGAGGGTTTGATCAGCCTGAGCTTTTTCTGAAAGCTTATTCCGTCCTGACCTTCAACCTCAAAGGAGAGCATACCACCGAATCCTTTCATCTGTTTTGCAGCCAGTTCATGCTGCGGATGGCCTGGCAACCCCGGGTAATTCACCTTTCTTATCCTGGGATGGGTCTCCAGGAAAAGGGCCAGCTCCATGGCATTGTCATTAATCCTCTCTACCCTAAGATGTATGGTTTTCATGCTTCTCTCCAGCAGGTAAAGGGTGGTGGCGTTGAGGCTTCCGCCCAGGTTCAGCCCCGTCTGATAGATCCGGTCAATCAACACTTTGCCGGAGGCCACTGCGCCGGCAAGGATATCACTGTGTCCGCCCATGTATTTGGTGGCACTGTGCACCACCATATCAATCCCCATGGTTGCCGGTTGCTGGTTCACAGAGGAGGCGAATGTGTTATCAATGACAGTCAGCACACCCGCTTTTTTAGCCATTTGGGCTACTGCTTCAATATCGGTAATTTGAAGCAAGGGATTGGAGGGAGTCTCAATATAAACCAGGCGGGTGTTTTCCCGGATAGACGCCCTGATATCCGCGGCGGACTGGCTGGCGGCAACGGTGTAGGAGATACCGAATCGTTCCAGTTCCCTGTCCATAAAATGGGTGGTCCCTCCATACAAGCCTTTTTGGAAAACCAGGTGGTCACCCATACCCAGGAAAGTAAACAGAACTGTGCTGATGGCTGCCATTCCTGAGCTGAAGACCAGTGCGCTCTCTGTATCTTCAAGGGATGCGATCTTCTCTGCCACCGCCTTTTCGTTGGGCGTATTCAGGTAACGGGGGTAAACCGTTTCCGGCTGGTCAATAAACCCATAGGAGGTGGATGTGTAAATGGGTGAATTGATCCCTTTTTTAAGGCCATCGTTGATGGTGCCTGCATGCACGCACCGGGTTGGAAATTTGTACATGGATGTTTCTGATTCTACCTGGAAAGCAGCTGTTTCATTGCCTCCCTGTTTCGTGGATTGATTACTTTTTTGGATTCGGGTGTATAGAGGAATTTAAAAAGATCCCTGTAATGCTCCTCCACCTTCGGCCTGATGATCTTGTAGGTAGGATTCATCAGTTTGTTCTCAACGCTGAACCCTTCAGGAAGGATCCCAATATTCGCCGGAATCCACCGCTGGGGGAACATGTCCCCGTATTTCCCCTTGCTCCTGTATTCCCGGACTTCCTGGTCCACCAGGGTCAGGCAGGCATCAATGCCTTCCTCAGAGGCGGCGTCCATCCCCTGGCTTTTCAGATACCGTTTGAGGGCATCCGGATTCGGGCAAACCAGCGCAACTGTGTAAGGATTCTGGTTGTTGTGGAGCAAGCATTGGTCAATAAATTCGGATTGGTCCGAAAAGGCCTCTTCAATGCCTTCGGGACTGTATTTCTCTCCGTCGTCGGCAATCAGCAGACTCTTGTACCTGCCGAGCACATAGAGAAAGCCATCCGGATCCATGTACCCCATGTCTCCCGTAAAGAGCCAGCCATCTTTGATGGTATTGGCGGTGGCTTCCTCATTTCGCCAGTATCCTTTCATCACATTTTCTCCGCGTATCACAATCTCTCCTTTTTCTCCCAACGGCAATTCGTGTCCTTCGTCATTGCAAATCCTGATTTCAAGATTTTCCGGGATGTTCCCCGATGCACCCATTTTATGTCTTTGAGGGCTGTTGATGCTGATCATGGGACTGGCCTCGGTGAGCCCGTAACCCTGGTACATAGGGATCCCAATGGCATAGAAAAACCGCTGCAATTCAATATCCAGAAGTGCACCGCCACCAATAAAGAATTTCATATGGCCTCCCATGGCATTCCTTACCTTCTTGAATATCACTGCATCAAAAAGGGCATAGACAGGTTTCAGTAAGATCTTCAATCCTTTACCCCGGTCCCAGCCGATTCCATTGTACCTGTAGGCTACACCCAGCCCCGCCTTGAATAGTGAATAGGTGAATTTGCCTTTGGCGCGGACGCCACTCTCAATGTTGTTCCTGAAGTTTTTGGCTATGGTTGGCACGCTGAACATCAGGTCGGGTTTTATTTCCTGGATGTTTTTGGAGATATTTTTCATTGTTTCAAAGGCGGTTTTCCCCATTTCAAGGGCAGCAAGGCTGGCACCCATGGACATGATTGTAAAAATCCCTGCAGTGTGTCCAAAGCTGTGGTCCCAGGCCAGGAAAAGGAACATCTTGTAGTGCTCGGGGACTCTTAGAATTGAATTAGCCTGTTCGGTATTGGACGTGTAATTGCGTTGGCTCAGCATGATCCCCTTGGGATCAGCTGTGGTTCCCGATGTATAGCAGATGTTGGCGATATCGTCGGGACTGACGGATTCTTTTATCTTCTGAAAAGTCTCAAAATCCTTTTCCAGCAGTTTTTTCCCCTCTTCCATGAGGTCGCCCATGTATATTTCATCGGCGTCATACGATGCTTTCGGATCCATCAGGATGACTTTTTCCAGATTGGGAAGCTCTTTTTTAATGGCATCAATTTTCTTTGCCTGGCTCGAAGAGACAATGATCATCCGGGCGCCCGAATGCTTCAGCCGGAAGGTGAGATCGGCCGGCTCGTTCAACTGGATGGAGAGGGGTACATCGATGGCTCTCACGTAAAACATGCTCATTTCGGCAACCACCCACCAGACTCTTCCTTCTGCCAGCAAAGAAATCCGGTCCCCCTTTTTGATGCCGAGGGTGATCAATCCGCAGGCAAACTGGTAGACCTGCTCACGCATCTCCTTATAGGATGTGGAACGAAATGTACCATCCCGCTTCTCCCACATATAGGGATTCTCTGAAAACTTATCGACATTCTCTTCGAAAAACTGGACAAGTGATTTCATGAAGGTTAAGTTAGTGGGTTAGTGGGTTAGTGTGTTAGTGAAGGTAAGATATGAAATAATAAAGAATCATCCTAGCAGAGAAAACGCCCGGCCCTTTCGTTCACGAAGTGAGCTGCTTTACACTTGCGCAGTAAGCTGCTTTACACTTGCGCAGTAAGCTACTTTACACTTGCGCAGTAAGCTTTTTATATTTCTATGATCTGTTCACGGTCCGGACCCACAGAGACAAATCTGATCGGGACCTGCAGTTCCTTCTCCAAAAACATGATGTAGTCGTTGAGTTCCCTGGGGAACTGCTGCTTTGATCGAATCGTGGTCAGATCAGTGTTCCATCCTGGCAATTCGGTAAAGACCGGTAGTACATCAGCTTCCAGGTCATAGGGCATCCGGTCGGTGAGTTCCCCTTGGATGGAGTAAGCCGTGGCCACCCTGATGGTATCGAAAGTGTCCAGAACGTCGGTTTTGGTCATGATCAACTGGGTAACCCCGTTAAGCATCAGGCTGTACTTAAGGGCAACCAGGTCCAGCCAGCCACACCTCCGTGGCCTGCCGGTGGTGGCCCCGAACTCTTTACCAATCGCTCTCAGTTTTTCTCCCTCTTTGTCAAGGAGTTCGGAAGGGAATGGTCCGCTTCCAACGCGGGTACAGTAAGCTTTGAAAATCCCGAATACTTCCCCGATGGAGGAGGGTGCAATACCCATTCCTGTGCAGGCACCAGCGCAAATGGTGTTTGAAGATGTCACATAGGGATAGGAGCCAAAATCAATATCAAGCAGGGTACCCTGAGCACCCTCTGCAAGGATGGTTTTTCCTTCTTCAAGGAAACGGTTAATCTCATACTCTGTATCCACCCTTTTAAATTTCCTGATCACTTCGATTCCCTCGAAGAATTTCTTTTCCTCAGAAAGGTCATATTCGAAGTCGTACAGTCTAAGCAGATCCTTGTGTTTGGCTTTCAGGGTTTCATATTTCTGCTCAAAATTCAGATCCAGGTCACCTACCCGCAGACCGTTACGACCTGTTTTATCCATATAGGTTGGTCCGATCCCCTTGAGTGTGGAACCAATCTTGGATTTGCCCTTGGCTGCTTCGGAAGCAGCATCAAGAATCCTGTGCGTGGGAATGATCAAGTGGGCTTTTCTTGAGATCCACAGGTTGTTTGTAAGGTTAATCCCCATGGCTTCCAGTGCATCAATTTCACTGTGGAATACGATGGGATCAAGGACAACCCCGTTGGTGATCAGATTCAATGTATCCTCTCTGAAAATGCCGGAGGGGATGTTGTGGAGGACATGCTTGTGGTTGCTGAATTCAAGGGTATGTCCTGCATTGGGCCCACCCTGAAAACGGCTGATTACATCATACCTGGGTGTCAGAACATCAACCACCTTTCCTTTTCCTTCGTCTCCCCACTGGAGGCCTAAAAGAACATCAACTTTCATGGATTATCGATTTGTGAGATTTTCAAACGCAAAATATGCCGGTGACCCGGCATGATGACTCCAGATACTATTTATCCCCATTCCCCTCATTCTTGCTTCTGCCGTAAATATAGAGAGAGTGATGACTGGGTGAGAAGTTATTCAGCTCGCAGGCAGTCTTGATAATCTCTTCGATCCGGGGGTCGCAGAATTCGATTACATTGCCGGTATCCATATCGATCAGGTGATCGTGTTGCATACAATGGTAAGCCTTTTCGAACTGGGCAATGTTTTTTCCAAACTGGTGTTTCACCACCAGGCTGCAATCCAGCAGCAGTTCAATGGTATTGTACAGGGTCGCCCGGCTTACCCTGTAATTTTTATTCTTCATGAAGATATAGAGTGATTCTATATCAAAGTGCCCATCCCGGGAGTAGATCTCATCCAGAATGGCATATCGTTCGGGTGTTTTGCGATGTCCTTTTTTTTCCAGGTATTCTGTAAAAATCTGTTTTACAGTATCTTTGGTTTCGTCTTGGACCATAATTAGTCTAAGTAAAAATTACCTTGCTAAGATAGCAATAATTTTTATTTAGAACAGATAAGGCTTGAAAATTACTCTTTGACCTCTACTCTGTGGACCGAATCTACACCCTTGAGCTTCATCAGGTTAAGGATCAGGTTATTGAGGTCGCTTGTGCTGTGGACATACAGGTCGATGGTCCCGGAGAATATGCCATCATGTCCATGAAGATTGATGGTTCTCATGCTAATGTTCAACTCCTTGGTAATGGTATTGGTTATGGCGTTGTAAACCCCGAACCTGTCCCATCCGTCCAACTGGATTTTGGCCAGGTAGGAGAGAACCTTGTGTTGTGTCCACTTTGCAGCCACCAGTTTATTACCCTGGCTGGACATGATTTTCAAAGCAGTATTGCAATCGGTTCGGTGAACAAGCAGGGAATTGTTCTCCTGTCGGACAGCCACCACTTCATCCCCGGGGATGGGATTACAGCATCTGGCCAGGTTGTATGTCCGCTCTTTGTCCTCGATGGTCTCACGCAGGATCAGCGTTCCCCTGGAATCATATTCCTCCCTGTTTTCTGGCTTTTTTTGTGATCGTCCTACAGAAACATCCCAAACCCTGACCCACTTGCTCTTGGTATTTTTGCTCAGGACATCTTTCAGCTCATCCAGAACGATCATTCCGCTTCCTATCTTGGAATAGAGTTCATCTTTATGTGAACAATCAAAAGCCGGAACAAGTTTTTTTAGAATTCTTGAACTGGGAGTGAGGTTCAGCTCCTTTAGCCGGTCAGTAAGAACCTGTTTTCCCACCTCGGTCCTGTTCTTGGTTTCTGCTTTCAGGGCATTTTTGATGGCCGATTTAGCCTTCACCGTGGTTACAAAATGATACCACTCCAAGGTAGGTTTTTGCACATCTGAAGTAACGATCTCCACCTGGTCACCACTTGAAAGCTTATGATTCAGGGGCACCAACCGGTGATTTACTTTTGCACCGATGGCTTTGTTCCCGATTTCGGTATGAATGTCATAGGCGAAATCCAGCGCTGTGGAATCCTTGGGCAGGGTGATTATATGCCCTTTGGGAGTGAAGACCATGATCTCTGATGAGAAGAGGTTCAGCTTGAAATCATCCAGGAACTCCATGGCATTGTCCGATGGAGATTCAAGGGTTTCCCGGATCCTTTTAATCCACTTATCCAGTTCTGAATCAGGAGCTGCTTTGTCTTTGTAATGCCAGTGTGCCGCAAATCCCCTTTCAGCGATCTCATTCATCCGGCGGGACCTGATCTGGACTTCCATCCATTTCCCGTTGGGCCCCATGACGGTAGTATGGAGGGCTTCATATCCATTGGCCTTGGGGGTGGATACCCAGTCCCTGATCCGGTCAGGTTTTGGAGCATAGATGTCTGTGATAATGGAATATATGTTCCAGCACTGTGTTTTTTCCGGGATATCCGGCAGCGGGTCAAACACAATCCGGATGGCAAAAAGATCATAAATCTCTTCAAAAGTTACATTCTTCTGGTGCATCTTCTGCCAGATGGAGTAGATGGATTTGGGCCGTCCCGAGATATTAAAGGTGAAATGATTCAATTCCAGGGCATCCATAATGGGAAGAGAAAAGTGGTTGATCAGGTGAAGGCGCCGTTCTTCGGTGAGTTTGATCTTTTCCGAAATTTCATTATACACCTCCGGATAGCGGTACTTCAGGCTCAGGTCTTCCAGTTCTGTTTTAACAGTGTAGAGCCCAAGCCTGTGTGCCAGTGGTGCATACAGGTAAATGGTTTCTCCTGCGATCTTGATCTGTTTATGACGGGGAAGTGAATCAAGTGTTCTCATGTTGTGAAGCCTGTCTGCCAGTTTCACAAAGATGACCCTGACGTCATCCGAAAGGGTGAGAAGCATTTTACGGAAATTCTCCGCCTGGAGTGAATTGGTCTCTTTGTCAAATACCCCTGAGATCTTGGTCAGTCCGTCGATGATGGAGGCGATCTTTTTGCCAAATGCATTTTCAATGTCTTCAATGGTAAGGTCGGTATCTTCAACCACATCATGAAGAATGGCGCAAACCGTACTGGTTACCCCAAGCCCGATCTCTTCACTCACAATCAGGGCTACCTCAAGGGGGTGAACTATGTAGGGGTCCCCCGATTTTCGTCTCATGCCCCTATGGGCCTCGTTGGCCATCATAAAAGCTTTTCGGATCAGTTTCTCATCCTTTGACGATTTACAATAGGAACAGTTCCTGATCAATTGCTCTAAAAGCAAGTTTACCTTTTCGTCTTCGGTAACTATTCTATCCTCCATCCCTACAAAATTAGTGATTCCTGAGTAAGTCTGTTATTGGATTTGATGTTTTTTGGAAATCAGGGGAAGATCACTGTCACATTCCCGGAGATGGAACGGGAAATTCCGGTGAAATCAGTGTAATGAATGTAATAGACATACACTCCTTCCATGACATAGCCGCCTGAATACGTGCCATCCCACCCTTCTCCGGGGTCAGTGGTCTCAAATACTTTTCTTCCTCCCCTGTCAAATACGATCAGGACATACTCCCTGGGTGCAAAATCGATGATGGGTTTGAATTCAAAATTCATGTCATTGCTTCCCGGGGTGAATGCACTCGGTACTTCCAGATGGGTTTCCACAGCCACCTCAACCGTGTTGGATTCACTGATGCCGGGAATCCCTCCCTCCACCTGGTTGCTTACTGCAAGAACCTTGTACTGCAACTGTCCGGGTTGAAATCCATTGATCACAGATACAATGGACTCTCTCCAGGTATTAATTTCAGGTCCAACCGATTGAACATCGATAAACTCCCCGTATCCGCTTCGGCGCTGAATGATATATCCGGATAGTCCAGTGGTGTAGGTCTCATAGGGATTCCAGGTCAGGATGGCTATCTGGTCCTCCAGGTCCCCATTCAGTAAAATGGTTGAGCCAGGGTTGGATTCCGATATGACAAGAGGAACGGCACACCCCTCGGGCTGGTAAATGGACTGAACCATATATGCATAGCTATTTTCCAACGTTGGAATATTGTCCTGAACCACTTGGGTGGACTGAAGGGAGTTCCAGAAGGTTCCGATTTCTGTAAACGGTGTGTCACTGCCGCTTCTCCTCAGGACCCTGTAACTATTGACCGGGCCCTGTATATCAGCCGTGAATTGAAGTTCCACATGGGTCCGGTCAAGCACGGAGACGTAATCCAGCGAGAGGAATTCAGGGGAGTCAGGGTGATCGGTGTGAATGGATCCAATGGGGGACAAGGAGGTCAGCCCGGTAGTTGGCACTGTTTCAATGTAGTAGTTGTAAGTGGTATCAAGAATGACTCCCCCGTGGATGTAACTGCGTGTTTTCTCATGAACGAATTTCAGCAACTGGGGCTCCTCTCCGGCCACTCCTCCGAAAATCCTGTATCCGGATATTTTACCTTCCCAGCCTTCGTAACCGGTCCAGGTTATTTTGTTGGCAGGTACACAGGGATCAAATTCAACGCTGATGGACACTGCCTTGTGTGCATTGTCTCCAAGTGGGCTTTCGTTATAGGCGACCGTACCGTCAAGGGTGTCAATGGCGGTCACAGAATAGGAAAGGTTTTCCAGACCATGGTCCAATATTTTGTATTCAAGGGTTTCTGAGGAGAAGGTAAATATTGGTTTGCCGGTACCTCGATTCATTTCATACATCCGATACAGATCAACGGTGGTATCGGTGCTGGCCTCCCACTGGACCAAAATGCCATTGTCGGAGTGATCCACAGTGATCCGGATCAAATCAGGTGTATCAGGCGGTTCCTCTGCCTGAGTAAATCCTGAAAATAACATCAGAAGCACTGCAATCAGTGCATATGGAATCCTTCCGTTTGCAGGCCAGTTTTTCATACTTTACAATAACGCCGGGACCTGAATTAAATTACACCCGGTCACCCAGGCAAAGATAAAACATCTATTTTCAGCTTTCCCTTTTGTACTGAACGGAAAATGCTAATTTTGTCACCTATGTCCCGCAAGCGTTTCATTTCCAGGGTTAATAATTTTAAAATCA
>Ga0315535_1002942_pt1 | contig 10604 bp, 10 predicted proteins | sample SalMarSW160220MG_2_FD_203092 | JGI IMG/M metagenome (GOLD analysis project Ga0315535, IMG submission 203092) | Salt marsh sediment microbial communities from the Plum Island Ecosystem LTER, Massachusetts, United States - Salt Marsh Sediment SW1602-20 ...
CCGGCTGGCCGCGCAACTCAACGATGCGATCTGCAAGCGTATCGCGTAACTGTGCGGGTGTTCCTTCTGCGATAATCTGGCCGGCGCGCATAAATCCCACCCGGCTGCAGCGGGCGGCCTCATCCATGTAAGGCGTGGAAAGGATGACGGCTACGCCTCCGTTTTGCTGGCCGGTCGTATTAATCAGCTGGATCAGCAACTGCCAGAAATCCTGACGCGTGACCGGGTCCACCCCGGTGGTCGGCTCATCGAGCAGTAGCACGCGTGGACGTGAGACCAGCGCCGAAGCCAAGCCCAGTTTCTGCTTCATGCCGCCGGAAAGCTGACCGGAAAGACGGTCTTTGAAAGCATCCAATCCGACAAATGCCAGGATCTCCATGCAGCGGGGATACCATTCCCTGGCAGACAGACCGCGCGCTTCGGCAAAAAAGCGGATATTTTCCAAAACAGTCAGGTCTTCATAAAGCGAAAAACGCTGCGAAAGATAACCAAGCTGCGCCCGCCCGTCTTCGACCTGGTGGGACATATCGTAGCCGCAAACGCTTACCTGTCCTGCGTCCGGCCGGAACGCGCCGACCAATAGACGCATGGTAGTCGTCTTTCCGGCGCCGTCAGAGCCGACCAAACCGTAGATCTCGCCCGCCTTGACGTGTAATTCAATTCCGTCCACAGCGCGGACTTCGCCAAAGTGCTTTTCTAAGTTCGTTGCCTGGATCAGGATACTGTCATTCACGAGAACTTCCATTTTGCGACACAGGATGCAGGATGACCATCGCCAGCGAACGCGACAGGTCTTCCAGTTGAAGGCGCGTCGGTTTGGAGGGCAGACGATGCAAGTGCATCATCGCCCCAACCATGCGTGGATGGCGCTTTTGCCAGCCCTGCAGATAATCGGCGATCGCCACCGGTTCAGTGACCGGCTCGGCTCGCGCAGAGAATTGCCGCTGATCCACCTGGACTCGTACCTGCGGATCAGCCAGGATATTACGAAACCAATCCGCGCGCTGGCCGCGAGAGGAGGTGACGATAAATTTGCCATCGCTCTCTGAAAACTGGAGTGGTGTGACCCGCGGCTGGCCAGTCTTCCGTCCGGTGGTAGTCAGCAGCAAAACGATCTTACCCAGGATCGTCGTTCGTCCTGAGGCATACAGCCGACGGTGCATCCTTTGCACCGGCCGGATCAAATCGCACCAAATTAAGTGTTCTTTGTTCATCAAACCAGCCAATCGATAAAACAAGCTTACTTAAAAGTCACATCTGCCGGCATGCCAGCTTTGAGCTTGCCGGATGGATCGTCCACTTTTAGCTTGATGGCGTAAACGGTTGAACTGCGACCTTCCACGGTCTGGACGTTGCGCGGAGTGAATTCAGCTTGATCTGAGATGTAAACCACCGTCGTATGGAAGGTCATACCAGGAAACGAGTCGACGCTCACATCGGCAGACTGGCCCAGGCTGATCTCACCGTAACGATCTTCAGGGACATAGACAGTAATGGTCAAATCATCGAGACGTACCAGAATAAAGGCCTGGCTGCCGGGCGAGAGAACTTCGCCGGGCTGGACGCTGCGGGTCAGCACCACGCCGTCGGCCGGGGCAGGTACTGTCAGCTTGGCAAGCTGCGTATCGATCAGAGCCAGTTGCGCCTCAGCCTGCTTGATGGCTGTTTGCACCTGCGCCAGGCCGGCCTCGGCCTGGGCGACAGCTTTTTCAGCTGTCGTTACCCGCGGGGACTGGGCACCAGTTTGCAAGGCATCCAGTTTGTCACGGGCGGTGTCAAGGCGCTCCTGGGCGATGGTCACGTCGGCACGAGCGGTCAGGATATCGGTGCTTCCGTCGGTGGTCAGGGCATCATCGTAGGCTTTTTGGGCATCCTGCAAATCAGCTTTGGCTTCGTCGTAGGCTGTCTGGGCCGAATCACGCAAGTCCTGGTCAGCACCATTGGTACGGTCGAGTACTTCTTTGGCCACCTCGAAAGCCTGGCGCCGTTTGGCCAGGTCTTTCTCGGCCATCAGGAAATCGCCGCTGGACGATTTCTGCTCGACAAAGGTCAGTTTTTCTTGTGCCTTTGTCAGTGCGTCCTGCGCAGCCTGGATTTCCGCCTGAGCAGCGGCGATCAGTTCAGGTTTATCAAAGAACCAGGTCGGCTGATCAAATTCGGTCGGTTTGGATTGACGCCAATCAGCGGTGCGGCCAGCCTGTTCCTCAGCCAGCGCCGCCTTGAGGGTCAACTCGTACTGGGCCTGCGCTGCATCGACCGCAGCCTGCGCCGTGCGCAAGCTGGCATGAGCAGAATCCAAACCCGCAGCGGCAACTTCACGCTGTGCCCGGAGCAGGGAATCGTCCAAGCGGAAGAGTTGGCCCCCGGCCTGGACCATATCGCCTTCATCCACGAAAACTTCAGCGACTTTCCCGCCCAGTTCGGGGGAGATGATCACGTTGACAGCTTCGACCGTCCCGGAAGCGGTCAGTGTTCCATCACCAGCTTTCTGCTGCTGAGTGATCACCACGTACCAGGCAGACACGGCCAGGACCGCCACCACCAGGAGGATAACAGAAACAGGAGGACGTTTGTGTGCCATGAGGAAACTCCTTGAAAGTTAATCGAGGCGCTTGCGGAAACGCAGCGAAGCAGCCAGCATAATGAACACGCCGAAGAGCAACAAGGCGATAGTTTCTGATTGAATAGAGGCCAATCCAACACCCTTGAGCAACAACGCACGGATGATGACCAGGTAATAGCGCAGCGGGACGATGTAGGACACCCACTGTAAAAGTTTGGGCATGGCTTCAATTGGGAAGAAGAAGCCAGCGAGGAAGATCGATGGCAGCAGCGTCATCCAGACCGTCAGCATGGCCTCCTGTTGGGTGTTGGCGATGGTGGAGGCAAGAAGACCAATCCCCAGACCGGAGAGCAACATCAATCCGGAAAGCAAGACGATCAATCCCAGGTCGCCGCGGATGGGAACCTTAAACCACCAGTGGCCAATAGCCAGCACTTCGAGGGTGTCCAGCAGGGCCAGGATGACATAAGGCAGCACCTTGCCCACAATCAGTTCCCATGAGCGGATAGGTGTGACGATCAACTGCTCGATCGTACCGCGCTCACGCTCACGGACAATGGATGTGGCGGTCAAAAGAGATGTAATAAAAAACAGGATCATGCCGATCACGCCAGGGATCATGAAATAGGAACTGACCAGATCCGGGTTGTACCAGACCTGTGTGCGAACCTCGACCGGCGGCTTGAGGACGATCGGCTTGCCGCTGCGCGCGATGCGCTCCTGCAGGATATTGGTGGCATAGTCCTGGCCGATCAACCTGGCCGCAGAAAAGGCGGTCGAGGCGACAGTTGGGTCGGAGCCATCCAGCACAAAGGATATCTGGGCGTCCCCTTGCGCCAGGCGCGCAGCATAGTCAGGCGGGATGATCATCCCAGCCCGGGCCTGTCCACGCTCGATCAACTGCCGGATATCCGCTTCCGAACTGACATCGTAGGCAATTTGAAAATAATCCGCCGCGCGGTAGGCGTCCAGTAAGGCGCGCGCCTCAGGGCTATGGCTCTGATCGAAGACTGCCAGCGGCACGTTGCGCACGTCGTTCGTGGCCGAATACCCGAGCAGGAAGAGCTGCATGATCGGGATGATCAGGATCAGGATCATGGTACGCACGTCGCGCGTAATCTGGATAAATTCCTTACGGATAATGGAGAGCAGGCGAGAATTCATAGATCTCCTAACTGTTTAACCCGCCATGGATGGCGAATCGTAAATGCGCCGGATATCCGGCAGTTCGGTGCAGTAATAATGAACCCAGATGTAAAGATGGCTGAAGGCTGCGACCAGCAAAGCGGCTTCCGAAAAGAAAAGCAGCCCCACCGCCCACAAAAGCAGGAAAGCGAATTTGTACATTCCATTTGAGGTGTACTTAAAGATACCTTGTCTTATGAATGGGATTTTGCGATAAGCCGGGTCAAAGTGGTCAATGCCCAGAGCACGTTTCAAGCCAAAGTACTTTCCCACCGATACCAGTGCAGAGAGCGACGGGACCAATAATAAGGCTGCCAAAAGATAAGCCAGAAGTGGGTTGAGCGGCAGGGTCCCGCGGTTCGCAAATGCCAGAGTGATCAGGCTCAGCGGGCGGGCGATGAAGAGCAGCATGAAGCCGACGCCATAGATTAAAAAACTTTTTTCTCCAAACCAGCGCGTCCACAGCTGGTGATGCAATTCAACCCGCCAGACAAACCAGACAAAAATTTGATGCACAATCGGAACCGCAATCGCAAGCATCAGCCAGGCCGGTGTTCCGATGCCCCATAACTGACCCGTGAGCACATTTCCCCTGGCAAGCGCAAGCACACCCGCCAGCAGAAAACCAAGGAACATATAATGCAGTGCCTGTTTCTCAAACATGTCTACTCCTCGGCAACTGGTAAAAGAATACCGTGTAAGAAAATATCGACAAATGATTCGAAACCATGTTCCCGCAATTCTGTCGGCATGGTTTCTCCAAGCATGGCTTCGGTCATGTAGAAGGAAAAAAACATCCCCAAAAATGCGCGCAGGACCAGGGCTGGATGGATCGATCGGATCGAATTTGCGGGGGATTGCAGTCGCTGAATTAACGGCAAGACCTGCGGGAGAATTTCCTCGAAAATACCGGGCAGATGTTCGGTATTGAACTCGACAATCTCGATGAACATTAATTTCAAAAAATCCGGCCTGCGCCCCAATTCGTCCACCAGAGCCTGGGCGGCATTACGGACGAACGCCTCCGTCGTGACACCCGGCGCGGCGATGAGCACCGGCAGAATCTGTTTGTAGGGATGCTTGTCATGGACGATGGCTTCAAATATCTCGTCTTTGCTGGCAAAGTGGTTGTAAATCCCGCTCACAGCCAGGCCGGCGGCTTCGGCAATTTGGCGCATGGAACTGGCCGAATATCCCTGCTCGAGGAACAGGTGGTAAGCGGCATCCTGGATCGCCTGGCGTGTTCGTTCGCCCTTACTCAATGATTCTGTATCCATCCGATATACACTCTACAAAATGAACGAACGTTCGTTTTTATTCTATCAAATTCGAAGAGAATGTCAAGCCCCAAAATCTCCGAAAGCGGTTAAAATCCTGCCGTGTTCTCCCCAGTGCCCCCCCTCGAGCAAGAAGTACGCTCCAACCTGCGTCACAATTTCACCGTCAACCTGTTTGATGGTGCTTTTTTTGGACTGGCTTTGGGATTTAGTTCTTTTTCGGCGTTTATCCCGATCTTTGTCAGCCGCATGACGACTTCTGCATTGCTGATTGGCTTGGTGCCCGCCATGCATAACGTCGGCTGGCAATTACCGCAATTGATGACTGCCGGTTGGATTGCACGTTTGCGACGCTACAAACCGACCGTCCTGCTGCTGACGATCCACGAACGCATCCCATTTTTAGGCCTGGCACTCATCGCCTGGTTCCTACCAGGGCTGGGCAAGCAGGTCGCCCTGATCCTGACCTTTCTGATGCTGGCCTGGCAGGGATTGGGGGGCGGCGTGACAGCCAACCCCTGGACAAGCATGATCGCCAAAATCATCCCCGGAGAACTGCGCGGGACATTTTTTGGCAGCCAGGCTGCCGCAGCCAACGCGCTTTTAAGCGTCGGTTCCATTGCAGCCGGCTTTTTGCTTGCCAGTACCTCGGATAGAATTGATTTCAGTCTGCTTTTTCTGCTCACCTGTGGCGCGATGGCCGTCTCGTGGATATTCCTTTCCAGGACGCGCGAACCAGAAGACCTTGCCAAAGTTATCCCTGCAAAAAAGGCGCCTTTCTGGAAGGGCACGCGGAGCATCTTTCGGCGCGATCCCAATTTCCGCTGGTTCCTGCTTTCTCGCTTGACTGTCCAAATTGCCAACATGGGCTTTGCATTTTATATCATTTATGCTGTACAGTTCTTTGGCATGGACGACATCACCGCCGGGATCATGGCCGCCACGATGACCATCACCAATATTTTCGCCAATCCGATCATGGGCTGGCTGGGAGACCGCTGGAGTCATCGATTGACCATGACAGTGGGGATCATGGGTTCGATATTCGGCAATCTGCTGGCCTGGAAAGCCTCCAGCTTGGGTTGGTTCTATCTGGTAATGGTCCTGTCCGCCCTGGCGAACGTGGCTGTCTGGACGATTGCTATGACCATGACAGTCGAATTCGGCACAGAAGCAGAGCGCCCGGTCTACATCGGCATGTCAAATACCCTGATCGCACCGGCCGCCATTCTGGCCCCGATCTTTGGCGGCTGGCTGGCTGATCGCTCCGGTTATCCGGCCACATTTCTGGTCTCGGCAATAGGGGGATTCCTGACGGTCATCGTACTGCTCTTGCTGGTTAGAGATCCACAGCCAAAAAGGATCTCCCCGACGACATAATGGGTAATCTCAGGGTTAGACCACCTCGAAAATGGCGATAATTGCCCTAACCTTAATTCCCAGTATGATCTTAAAATAATATCATTCAATTCCAACTGGAGGTAGATGATGACTTTAATCCAGGAAAAAGCAACCCAGGCAATTGACATTTTGAAAGAAAAAGAAATCGACCTGTGGATAACCTTTGTACGCGAGACATCCGGCGTGCGCGACCCGGCAATGGATTTTCTGTTTGGGCTCGGCGACCTTACCTGGCCCAGCGCGCTCATGCTGACCCGTTCGGGCGAACGCATCGCTATCGTCGGACGTTACGAAACCGAGGTAGTAGAACGACTGGGTGTCTATTCCAAGGTGATCGGCTACGACGCGGGTATCAGCCATGTACTGGTTGAGACGATTCGACAAATCAATCCTCGCCAGATCGCGGTCAACACTTCCCATAACAATGTCCACGCAGACGGGCTAACACACGCTATGTACGAAATGCTGACCAGCTACCTGAAGGGCAGCCCCTACGCCGAACGGCTGGTCTCGTCCGAACCCGTGATCAATGCCTTGCGCGGACGCAAGTCCCCTGCCGAGGTCGAACGCATCCGCCAAGCTATCGCAACCACGGCTGAGATCTATTCCGAGATCTTCGCTTTCTTGCGCGTCGGAAAGACCGAACTGGAAGTAGCGAAATTCGCCCACGGTTTGGTAAATCAACACGGACTGGGTACGGCCTGGGAGATTGAACAATGCCCGATGGTCAATGCCGGACCGGAATCGCCCGTCGGGCACAGCGGTCCAACTGAATTAACGATCCAACCTGGACAGCTTGTACACTTCGATTTCGGTGTTCGACAGGACGATTACTGCTCCGATATCCAGCGCCTGGCTTATGTGCTGCGTCCTGGTGAGATGCAGGCTCCCCCTGAAGTGCAACACGGATTCGAAGTTATCCGCCAGGCAATCGAGGCTGCACGTGCGGCGCTCAAACCCGGCCTGCCCGGCAAACAGATAGATGCGACTGCGCGGGCTGTGGTGACCGGTGCAGGCTTTGAGGAATACAAATATGCCACCGGCCACCAGTTGGGGCGCGTGGCGCACGACGGCGGCGCGTTGCTCGGTCCGCCTTGGGAGCGCTACGGCGAGTCTCCCGATCAACTGGTGGAATCGGGCAATGTCTTTACCATCGAACCGGGACTGGCTTTACCCGGTTACGGCTATGTGGGCCTGGAAGAAGACGTGTTAATAACGGAAAACGGTGCACAGTATCTGGGAGCGCCGCAGGCGGATTTGGTCCTGATCCAAGCCTAGATAATACGTTGAGCATTCTGGAATGACCCAGAATGCTCAACTTTTCTGTATTACATCTCCTGGCGCGTCAGCCAGTACCAGGCCTCACGCGTCAGTGGATAGAGCGGTAATTTTTCCGCTTGGTATACCGGTGAGAATTCCTTCATCAGAACGACTGCCTGCCTGAGCACCGACCGCGAGCCGGACAGGGGTAAATCCAGAATGGCCTGGAAGGCCGGATTTGGAAAGCTGCCACCCAGGTCCTTATAGACACGAAAACCCAGCTTCCAGGCATCCAGCTCGCCATACACCGAAAAAGCCGTCAACAGGCCCTGCTGCAAATGGCGGGCTTCATGCGCAATCAGACTCAACATGTAGGAGTCGTTCGGGCTGGTCTGAAGCGAGTACTGCGGGAAATTGAGATAAATGCGATTGAAGGGACGCCACATCGCGCCCGTGTCCTGCTGCCTGAAACCAAAGCCCACCCTGCGCCGGTGCAGGTAAGCGGCCATCGCCTGTCCATCTGCTCCCGCATGAGACAGGTTCTGAAGTACTTGATCGAACCAGGCCTGTGTTTGCGCATCCATTTTGGAGTTCTCCTGTCTACATAAGTATCTTAGCGATTGCCACAGCCCTTGTCAATCATCCTCGGCGCGAAAAGCACCGGGCTTTCAAGATGAATTCGTGCTATCCAGCCTGATCGTGCATTGGAGTACAATTGGGGAGGCAGCCCACCAATATTGTCAAACAGCGATACAATCCAGGCCGCCTAACTAATAGATTTCGGACAAATTCCACGCCACACCGCGCAATAGGATAGAGGAATATTCATGCGTCAAGTAGCCATCCTCGGCATCGGACAAACCAAAATCGATGAACACTGGGACAAATCCCTGCGCGACCTGGCGGGAGAAGCCATCTTCGCAACCCTGCAGGATGCCGGACGCGAATCAGCCGAGGGATTATTCATAGGCAACATGCTCTCGGGCATTGTCGACCACCAGAACAACCTGGGCACCTACATCGCCGATTGGGTCGGCATGCTAACCAGCGAAGCTGTCAAAATAGAAGCCGCCTGTGCTTCCGGGGCAGCGGCCTTTCGGTCGGCTCTGATCGCGGTCGCCTCGGGGGAATTGGATTCAGCCATCGCGGTCGGCATCGAAAAGATGACCGACATCCATCCGCACGACATCACTTCCGCGCTGGCCACCGCCGCCGATGCCGACTATGAAGCCGAGCAGGGGGTCTCATTCGTCGGACTGAACGCGCTGATCATGCGCCGCTACATGCACGAGTACGGCTGGAAACACGCCGATTTTGCCCCCTTTTCGATCAACGCCCATACCAACGCGCTGCACAATCCCTACGCCCGCCTGCAATTCGCCATCACCCAGGACGAGTTCAACCGGGCGCACATGGTTGCTTCACCGATCAACTTACTAGACGCTTCGCCCATCGGGGACGGCGCAGCCGCGGCATACATCGTCCCCCTGGACGAGGTCGGGCAGGTTGGGCGCTCTGTGGTCGCAGTCGCCGGATCCGCAGTCGCGACCGACACGCTGGCCATCCATGACCGCCCCGAACCATTATTCCTGACAGCCGCTTACAAATCGGCCAAACGGGCTTATGAACAAGCCGGGCTCGAACCCCAACAGATCGACGTCTTCGAACTGCATGATGCCTTCTCGATCATGACAGCGCTTTCGCTGGAGGCCTGCGGTTACGCCGAGCGCGGAAAAGCTCCACGATTGGGCCTGGAGGGTGCGATCACGCCAACCGGCAGCATCCCGATCTGTACCCGCGGTGGATTGAAAGCCCGCGGGCACCCGGTGGGCGCGACGGGCATGTACCAAATCGTCGAAGTGGTGCAGCAATTGCGCGGCGAGTGCGGGGAAACCCAGGTCGACGGCGCGAAAATCGGCATGGCGCAAAATATCGGCGGCTCCGGTGCGACGATCGTCACGCATATCCTGAAAACCAGCTAGGGCGTCAGCACAATCCCGCACGCTTAAACATCCCGATTCCTGGGATGTTTTTTTAATCATTAAGGTGGTTGATTCCAACCCCGTCTTGCTCTATACTATTAATTACAGGAAGGAGTCCAGGATGACAGAACAGCGAAAGAATAAACGGAGAGAATTCGGGTACTATATGCGCGTTTTGGACGACAAAAGCCATGACGTGGTTGGCTATTTATCCGATATCAGTTCTGACGGGTTTAAGCTGGACTGCCAAAAAGAACTCGAAATCGAAAAAGATTTCCGGCTTCGCATGGACCTGACAGCAGAAGTTGCCAACAAAACCACCATGGCATTTACGGCGCGCAGCAAATGGCGCCAGCGGGATCAACTTGAACCGACGGTTTTCAACGTCGGCTTCGAGATCACCAAGATCTCAGCCGAAGATGCTGGAATTTTCAAGCTCATCATGGAAAAATATGGATCAAAGGAAAAGAGTCAGAATCTTTTCTAAGCCAGGCGCAAATAGACCCGCCGATTGGCGGGTCTATTATTTAAAATCCCCAAGACCCTAAAGCAAATTCATGTAAAAATAGCTTAGTTGGTTGACAACCAACTAAATTAACTGCCGGCAAAATCCGGGTTTTGGAACTTCTACTATCCAATAATAGTATTACCTTTAAAAGCTGGCCTAAAATCGCATATGTGTAATTCTAAAAGGTTGTAAAATAAACCCATGCGCAACCTCATTCGTTTTGTCATCAGGTCAATTATCTGGCTGGCCGTTAAAGTTGAAGTGACTGGTTTGGAAAACATTCCCAGCGACGGCAGTTTTTTGATCGCCACCAACCACCTCGGCATCCTGGACGCGGCCCTGGCATTTTACGTCCTCGACCGCTGGGACATGTACGTCATGGTGGCCGAGAAGTGGGAGGACCATTTGCTCACACGCTGGGTGGGTCG
>Ga0315535_1002943_pt1 | contig 10603 bp, 8 predicted proteins | sample SalMarSW160220MG_2_FD_203092 | JGI IMG/M metagenome (GOLD analysis project Ga0315535, IMG submission 203092) | Salt marsh sediment microbial communities from the Plum Island Ecosystem LTER, Massachusetts, United States - Salt Marsh Sediment SW1602-20 ...
CTGTGAGGAGCACCATAACGGTGATCGCCGCGTAATCGGCCCTTGCCATCTGCATCTCGTTCATGTTGGTCCTGGGCCCGCTTCTGAAGCCCCTGGCCTCCATGGCAACGATCAGATCGTCGGCTCTACGAACGAAAGACAAGACCAGAGGAACCAGCAAACCTGCCGCTGCCCTGGTTCTCCCGACAGGTCCTCCGGATCTGAAGTCGGCACACCGGGCTTTCTGGGCATCTTTGATTCGTTCCAGTTCTTCAAGAAATGTGGGCACGAACCGCAGCGCTATGGAGACCATCAGGGCCAGGTCATGGGAGGGAACACCAATTTTCTTCAAGGGCCGCAGGAGTTTCTCCAACCCACTCACGAGTCCTGAAGGGAAGGTCGTCGCGGTGAGGATGGAGGATCCCCATATGAGGAGGGAAAACTGCCACACCACGGTTAGGCCTCTGTATAAACCTTCAAGGGTAAGGGAAAACGGGCCCCAGGAAACGGAAGCAATGTGCACACCCTCTCCAAAAAACAGGTGAAGGAAAAGGAAAATCAAGAGAAAAAAACGGACGGGTCTGAGGGAAATGATGAGATGTCGGAAAGGCAGACCCGATGCACCGACTGCAAACAGGATCAGAAGGGTGATCAGCATCAGTGAAGGGATTTCTCCCCAAAGGATGAGGACACTCATCACGATAGTTGAAACAATCTTGACCCGCGGGTCCAACCGGTGAATAACGGAATCACCTGGAAAATACTGTCCTAAATGTACCATTCAGATTCACGCTTCCGATGCCTTTCCCTCAATCAGTGAGAAGATCTGGGCACAGGCATCGTCCAAAGTCAGTGATTCCGCAATGATGTCCAGACCCATTCCCTTCAGTCGACACAGCAGTTCCGTCACTCTCGGCGCGCCCAGACCCAGTTCTTTCAGCCAAGCAATCCTCGTCAAAACCTCCGCCGGCTTTCCTCTCTGGATGATCTTGCCGCCGTTCATGACAAAGATTTCATCTGCATCAACGATTTCCTCCATGTGGTGCGTCACATGGATAATGGCAATGCCCTCCTGATGGAGCTTCTTCAATACCCGGAATACGATCATTCTCGCAGAGGGATCCAGATAGGCGGTCGGCTCGTCAAGGGCGATGTACTTGGGATGCATGGCCAGGACGCCGGCAATGGCCACGAGCTGTTTTTCGCCGCTCGAAAGGGTGTGAGGTGGACGTTTTGCATATTTTTTCATGCCCACGAGGTCCAAGGCCGTGTCGACCCGCTCTCTTATTTCCAAGGGAGGCAATCCGAGATTGCCGGGCCCGAAGGAGACGTCCTCCTCCACGGTGGTTCCCACGATCTGGGTGTCCGGATTCTGGAAGACCATTCCCACCATCCGCCTGATCTCTCGGAGCGACCCGGTATCCCTCGTACGCATACCGTCCACCAGCAGTTCCCCCTTGTCAGGGAGGAGCAATCCATCCAGATGCCGCAGCAGGCTGCTCTTCCCGCACCCGTTTGGCCCGATGATCGCCACGTAAGTCCCTTCCAGGATCTCCAGACTAATGTCCTTTAGGACCGGATCACCGCTCTTTTCATATTTGAAAATCAAACCCCTGGCTTCAATCATCTTTCCGCCCTCACACCCGGATATATGCATCCAGTTTTCTGGAAATGAGAGTTGCCGAGACGATCTTCACACCATCACCGATCAGGAACGGGAGGGCGCCCACTGCAACGGCCTTCCCCAATCCCAATTTTGCCACCAGCGAGAGCTGAGGCACACCGAGGAGATAAATGAGAAGGGTTCCCACCGCCATGCTGAGGGCAAGATGGATAGAGGAAGGCTTTTTGAGCAGTTCATTCCATTTGCCGATAAGGTAGGCCGCTGGAATGAACCCGATGAGGTAGCCTCCGGTGGGCCCGAACAGGATCCCTAACCCTCCCTTGCCGCCTGCAAAAACAGGAAGGCCGATGATCCCGATGGTGATATAGACCACCTGGCTCAGGGCGGCCAGCCTTCCTCCCAGGAGGGCCCCGGCCAGGTACAGGAACAGGGTCTGCAAGGTAATGGGCACGGGCGGAATGGGCACCATGATGTACGCGCCCACCGCTGTTCCCGCTCCGAAGAGGGCCGCGTAGACGAGTCCACGCAGAGAAGATGGGTTTGATTTCGTTTTTTCATTTTCCATGTATTTGAATGTCACCTGAATATATCTTCCGACGTTCTCCATTTTTTTCTTGAATGATCAAGGCACCGTCCCGGTCCAGTTCCACGGCCCGTCCCCGACAGGTGGCGTCTATCATGCGCACCGTGACCTCCTTTCCAAGGACGACCGCCAGTTCTCTCCACCGCTTTTCAACAGACCCGAAACCCGAGCTGAGGAAGTTCCTGTAGTGTTCCTCAAAGCGCCTGAGGAATTCTTTCAACAAAGCGACCCTGTCGAAAGTGCGACCGGTCTCCAGGTAGACGGATGTGCCGATTTCTTTGAGCTCATCGGGAAACTTCCTGGTGTTCACATTGATCCCGACGCCCACCACCACATGATGGATGGCATCCATCTCCATGCTGCTCTCGGTGAGGATGCCGCAGATTTTTCGACCGTTGACCAGGATGTCATTGGGCCATTTGATGGCGGGCTTCAAGGGGGTGAGCGCCATAAAGGCTTCGGCCACGGTTACACCGGTTAACAGGGTAATCTTGGGCGCCTCATTGGGAGGCAGCTTGGGCCTCAGGATGAGGGAGGCATAGATACCCGCCTTGCGGGGTGAAAACCAGTACCTGCCCCTCCTGCCCCTTCCCCCTGTCTGTTTTTCCGCCACCACCAGGGTGCCTTCCGGGGCGCCCTTAACGGCCAGGTCTCTGGCCTTCCGGTTGGTGGAATCCATCTCTCCTTCGTAAACAATGCCCTGCTTGCCGAAAACGCTCGTATCAAGCCCTTCTCCGATTTCCGCTGGCAGGAGCATTTCCGGAATCTCCGAGAGTACATAGCCCTTGTTTGGTGTTGATTGGATCACATAGCCCTCTTGCCTCAGCCTGGAGATCTGTTTCCAGACGGCGGAGCGTGAAATGCCCATTCGGTTGCTCAGGGTCTCTCCTGAGATCCAATCGCCCTGCTGCTCCCTCAGATATTTGAGTACATCATCTTTCGTTGTCATGAGAGATTCCCTTCCAGATCGGCTTTATTACCACTTTTGCTCACCATTGTCAACCTATCCAATCAAAAGGGTCTACAATCTCGGCCCGCGCCAAACAAGAAGAGCCAGCCGGGTGTTTTCCGACTTGCTCTTTTCAATTTCTATGGTCGGGACGCGGGGATTTGAACCCCGGACCCCCTGAACCCCATTCAATTAATCCTACGTGTCAACAGAATCTCAACATATCAATATCACTACGTATTTCAAACAATCTGATTTTCTACGCCAGGCAAAAAGAATGTGCATAAGTTGCATAAAGTCGCCTATTTTTCATACCGTCGGCAGGTGGGGGAACACATAGTGAACACAGAAACAGAATCTCAAACTGCTGGAATCAAGATGATTCATAGGGAGTTATAACACCGGAAGCAGAGCGTGTGTGTGTCAGACCCCCTTTATCCCTCTGGGTACCGAGGGCAAAAATACCCCCAAATCGCCCAAACCCAAACCCGGCAATGTATCCGGTTGATGTGATGGCCGGGCAGCAGTTCGCCGGTGTTGATGATTCGATAATGGGAGGGACATATTTTATTCATTTTTGCCCCACGCTGCCCCCTTTCACACATACACGCATGACAGATTGTGCGTGTGTGAGAGGTTCCAAAATGGCAAATAAATCGGAAAATCCCTTCCGAGTGGCCAAATATTATTTCTCGAATCGATTCGAGATTTTTGTTGAAACACGGTGAGTGTGTAATAACTCCCCTAAACAGTGCCCGGGCATTTAAAACGTAACAATCTTGAAACTCCTCTAACACAGTCCCATTAATGTTCCTACCTGCTCTGGTGTCTGTGCAATCCTCCACAAGTTGAGATCAAAAAACCTTGAAAAATACCCCGAAAATAGGTGAAATATAGCAAACCCCAAAAATGGGACAACATGCTAAGGTAGAGATGAAAGGAAGGGGGTCCAATGAAACGATGGAAGTTCTCAACTGAATTCAAGGCAAAGGTGGCCTTGATTATGGGGGCGACCTTAATCAGGACCTCACCATTATCTGCGAGCAGAATAGTCGATCCAACTATTATAGTGCCCTACTATGGCTGTGAGGCCTATGAAAAAAGGCATAAAATATAAAGTTCTTACGGATTTGGGTGATACACGGCCATGGATCGGCATCGGATTGATGTTAATTTCCGGATTGGGATTCTCATCGAGTATCATCTTTGCAAGTATGGTGATCAAGCGGGGAGTTGCTGTTAACACCTCAAATGCGGTGCGCTATTTGGTAGCGACCGTGCTGCTTTTCGTTTATCAAAAAGCAACTGAAAAACCCATAAAGATACTGCCACGAGAACGTTATACGGCACTCGCTCTCGGCAGTACTGTCTTTATGATGGGAATCGGCTATCTCGGCGCTACAAAATATATACCGGTAAGTACTGCCGTCCTTATCTTTTATACAGGCCCATTTTTCACAATCTTCATTTCCAGATTTACAGAAAATGAACCCATTACCATCATTCGCTTGACGGCGATTGCTATCGCTTTTCTTGGTTTGTCTCTTGCCGTGGGGGTTCAGTTTACAAGTATTTTTCAAATCAGGGGTGTTCTATTTGCTCTCATGGCAGCAATTGCTATGGGCACATTTATCGCGATCAGCAGTCTGACCATTCGTACGGCTGATCCCCAGGCAGTGAATCTCCACACCATTCTTAGCGGTACACTATTGTTTATAATTTTCCTGTTCATAGGGGATGAGCCTGTAAGTGCCATCACATCAACCAACCTCTTTGAGTTGTGTGGCTCGGGATTTGCCATTGGGGCTGCTTATGTAGCATTTTATGCCGGTCTCAAGATTATTGGTCCGGTCAAAGCATCGATGTTGATGAATACAGAGCCTATATTTACAATCGCTTTAGCTGCAAGCATTTTTGGTGAAAAGCTCTCTTTAATAAATTTTATTGGTGCAGGATTGATAATTAGTGGTATAATTATGATTAACTGCAAATTCGCCCGCAATCCAATCAGGGTTGGTCGTCTTCGCTTTTAGCCAGGGTTTCTTGTCGGTTTATTGAGCTATCCCTTGTTGACTTCATTACCACTATTCTCCCCTTTTCCTGAACTGCGAATATGGTCCTGCAGTAGAGTTCACCTTCTTTCCATGTGGCAGAAAAGCAACCGCAGATTTTCTCGAAGCGCTTCGAGATTTCTGTTGAAACGGGGTGAGTGTGGGTATTAGGCCACCTATCCCGGTCCGGGCACCCAGGACAAAATCGACCCAAAACTGCCCAACCCTAGAGCGGGCACGGTGCCCACAGTTTTCGGAACAGGACAAGTTGTCCAGCATCAGTTCCAGAATGAAGTCAGAAAAAAAGACCGAAAGTCGAGCAAAATGAACAATGTGTTCTGGAAAAGAGCATAGTTATTGACTGAATCAAGCCAAAGGTCTCTGCATAAAAACTGAATTTAGGTTGACATTCATCACTCTGGGGTGTAAGAGAAAAAACAAATATATTCGAGGACATCAGCATTAAGGAGGATTGCCGGATTTAAATTCAGAAGCCTCAGCGAAACCCCCTTTTGCGTTTTCAGAATCCAGGACCTCTTCCTACACCGGCGCAGAAATCTCTCCTTGATGAACAAAAGATTATAGGTCTGAAGGTTAGGCTTTCTGTATATCATTCTGTGCCGGATGATATACGGATCTGGCCAATCACTGGTAGGCTTGGTACTTTGAAAGCATCAATTTAGGAAAACTGGGGGAAGTGAAAATGGGAAGTGTGGATGCAAACCCGTTCACTCGGGAAAAGCTTACTGAAGACGTTTTGAAAGAATGGCAAAATCTGCTTAATGAGACGGCTGAGATCCTTGGTGTCCCTGCGGGGTTGATCACTCGCGTTGACGGTCGGGAAATTGAGATCCTCCTTTCAAGTGAGACTGAGGGCAACCCTTATCCGGCCGCGTACACGTCACAGTACCCCGATTCCGGATGGTACTGTGAGTATACTTTGAAGAGCAGGGGGCTTAATCTAATTCCAAATGCGCTCAAAGATTCTAAGTGGGAAAACAACTCAGCTGCAGTCGAATTGCACATTATCTCCTACGTAGGTATGCCCATTGAACGCCCCGATGGAGGACAGTTCGGGACAGTCTGTTTCCTGGACAACAAGCAGAACGCTCATAATGAAATGCACATCAGACTGGTTCAGCAGATCAAGAGGATGATCGAACTGTCCCTTCGCATTGTTCTAGCCAAAGAGGAGATAGAAATCCGGGATCGTTTGATTGATGATTTGAGTAAGATTTATCCAATCTGTAGCTATTGCAAGAAGGTTCGCGAAGAAACAGGCGAGTGGGTCCCGGTTGAAAAATACGTCAGTGATATTTCCGGCGCTAAGGCCTCTCACGGTATCTGCCCGCAGTGTTACGAAAGGGAGATGAAACAACTTGCCTAAAAAAGCTCTTTCAGCGGATCGCAAGAAACCTCGCCCGCTGAAGACATCGTTACCCCTCATCATGGTCATCCTCCTCTCCCCATCCCTATGTGTGTAACCGGGTCCTCATAGTCTCATCGTGAGAAAAATAATCCAAAAGCTATTATAGCCCCCCCATCTCATAATCTCGAATAATTCGAGAACCGGACAGGTCCGTCCAAAATCCACCAACAGAAAGGAGGTGAACCCATATGGCTTACACACCGGAACTATCCCAACTCGGCAGTGCGACATTGCGCAGATTAGCCTGGTACATGGGAAAACCCATGACCAAATCACTCGAAAGGTTCATGAAAATGGCGGCCATTAAGATGGCAGAGGTAAAACCCGGAGAGGTCTGTTCCAAGTGTAGAGATGACACAATTTGTGAGTGGTGGCCGTTCGATTCCCACTCCACATTCTACTGAAATCTGTAAGATATCCGGGCCAAGTATCTCCTTAAAGGGAAAATGTATGGATAGAATTGACTGATTATCTCGTCATAATGGTAGGTTATGCGTGATTTCTTGTTTTCAACCTGCTACCTACGGACTTTTTTGGACAGCGCTGTCCAATGGTTTCTTGATACGAACCAAATGTAGGTTGACATTCCTTACTCTGAGGTGTAATAGAAAAAACAAATATATTCGAGAACATCAGCAGTTACAGTTGTTCGGGAGGAGCAACCGGTGAATAAAGTCGTAGCTCGGTTTGCAGACGGCCGCATGGTCAAGGGCATGACGGCCGACTTCTTCCCAACGAAAGACCTTTTTCATGTGAGCGTGGCGACGGCCCCGGCTGGGGCGAAGCCCGTGAAAATCAACACGAAGGACTTGAAGGCGCTGTTCTTCGTGAAGGACTTGGCAGGCGACCGGAAGCACGTCGAGCGGAACGAGTTCGACCCGTCACACCCTCCGGCCGGTCGCCAAATCAGGGTGGTGTACAAGGATGGCGAAGTCCTGGTGGGAACCACGACAGGCTACCAGCCGGGACGCCCAGGGTTCTTCGTCGTACCGGCGGATGCCAGTTCGAACGTCGAGCGGTGCTATGTAGTTGTAGCGGCCACCCGAGAGGTCAGTTTCCTGTGATCCGGATAGCAGCAAGTGGAGCGAGCTTTCCGCCGAACCACAGCGTCAACCCGACGGTCCGGCCGGTCACGGTCCGTGCGTTGGGAGCACGGGCCGCGCATGTCCGACAACGCACCGAACCGGGAGGAAACCGCGAGGTAGACTCCCCTCCGAGAATCCCGTTTGGTTAAGGGTTAGGGCGATCTCCTCTCGCCACCCCCACCGTGGGTCATACACCGTTACCCTTCATGCCTATGGTTGTTTAAGACCCTGCCAACCTCGAATTTTTGTGGCGGGCTCCCAACAGTCTAGCCGAAGCCAAAGTAATCTCAAAGTTATTATAGGACCCCTACCCCATCAATCCCCGAATGATTCGAGAACTGACCATCGAGTTTTTGGACAGCGCTGTCCAAAAGGTATCGTTGACTTTTTCAGTGAGTCTAGGATTCATGAAGATAATTATACTTGAGAGGAGCTTTTTGACTCATCCAGCACTTTCCTGACCGTTTTTGCCAAATCTGCTTTTACAATCGGCTTGTAGACAGAACCGGATAACTCTGACTTGGCCTAGCGGCAAACCGAGTCTGCAAACGCCGTGGTGGTAATTATTGAGACTATCCGATCTGTATTTTTTTACCCTCAATTAAGAGTGTTGCCATCTCCGTCGCCGGAAGAGGTTTGCTGAACAAATAACCCTGCATTTCATCGCACCCCTCACTGCGCAGAAATGCCAGCTGTCTTTTTGTCTCCACACCTTCAGCCACCGTCTTTAAATTCAAACTTTTAGCCAAGGATAGTATTGTTTTTACAATGGCGCAGGCGTCGGCGTCATCGGGTGTATCATCAACGAACGATTTGTCGATCTTCAGTTCACTCAACGGCATTTTTTTCAGATAAGACAGCGAAGAGTATCCCGTACCGAAATCGTCTATGGACACATGAATGCCCAGTTCCTTTAATAGTTTAAGGGTCTTGATGGTTGCCTCTATATCGGAGATCACGATGTTTTCCGTGATCTCAATTGTGAGAAGATTCGGCGACAAACCTGTTTTGTTAAGCGTTTCTCTTATCATTGCAACGAGGTTTTCCTGGCAAAACTGTTTGACGGAAAGGTTTACGGCTACACAAGGATCGCGGTGACAGGCAACACCGAATTCTCCGGCTTGACGACAGGCCGTTGACAGCACCCACTCCCCCAACGGGAAAATAACACCGTTATCCTCTGCCAAAGAAATGAATTCCCCCGGCGGTACCATTTCTTTTTTCAGGCGGTTCCATCGAACCAAAGCTTCCATCCCGGAGACAACACCTGTTTGAATAGTGACCTTCGGTTGATAGTAAACCATGAATTCTTCGCGCTCCAGACCTCCTCGAAGATCATTTCCCAGAGCAATCCGCCGCATCACCTCACGATGCATCACATCCGTGAACAGGCGAAACTGGTTTTTCCCCTGGCACTTGGCCCGGTACATGGCCACATCGGCATTTTTTACCAGCGTTTCAATGTCATTGCCGTCATTGGGATAAATGGTGATGCCGATGCTTGCATTGACATAAATTTGCTTGTCTTCCAGGGTGAACGGTTTCTTAAATGATTCGGCAATTCTCTCTGCAAGCCTTGTCGCAGCCGGCTCTTCTTTACGGATGAATTGAGCGAGCAGCAGGAACTCGTCACCACCGAGACGGGCAACCGTATCCTCTTCCCGGCAGCATGTCGTCAGGCGCTCAGCAACTTGTTTAAGTAGAAGATCGCCAAAATAGTGCCCCTGGCTGTCGTTGACATTTTTGAAATCATCCAGGTCGATGAAAAGTACACCCAGCGGCAGTTCGTTGCGGTGGGCATGGGTGAGGGCCATCTTTAGCCGGTCATTGAACAGTTGATGGTTCGGCAAACCGGTCAAGGCATCATAATTGGCCTGGTATAGGAGTTGCTCTTCACTGTGTTTTATATCCGTAATGTCGTGAAACAGGGCAACATAGTGGATCGTTTTACCTTCAGAACCCGTAATCACGTTGATCAAAAGCCTTTCCGGGTAGGTTTCACCGCTTTTGCGGCGGTTCCATATCTCGCCCTCCCACATGCCGCGGGTAATCAAAGACGCCCACATCTCTTCATAAAATGCCGGGGCGTGCCGGTCCGACTTAAGGATGCGTGGATTTTTGCCGATAACCTCTTCGGGGTTAAAACCGGTAATTGTCGTGAAAGCTTTATTGACCCTCTGGATAATCCCTTCGCTGTCCGTGATCACGATGCCTTCAATGGTGTTTTCAAAGACACTGGCGGCCAATATCATCTGTTTTTCATATTCTTTGCGATCTTCGATTTCTTTTTTAAGTTGGACATTTGCACGTCGAAGCTCATCGGTACGATCCAGCACCTGTTGCTCGACATCTGAATACGCCTTTTGCAGTTTTGATTCCGCCTCCCTGAGTTTTTCGTAGTCTCTGCTGGCTTTTAAAGAGAGGAAAACGATAATGCCTAATAAAGCCAAGGAGGACGGGAATATTGTCCAGTACATTCTTGTTACTAATCCGTCCAGTTTTGATTTTCTTTTGCTGATATCGTAATAAATCTCAAAAGCGCCGGCGAATTTGTCCTGGCGCATAATCGGTACGTATGACTCGACTACATCAGTTTTCGAAATGATTCCCTCAGCGGATTCAGAATTTTTATTTACTGTTTTTGTATAGGGCTTCCCCTTTGCCACGACTTGGACGAAATAGTCTTTGCGATTGATCTGGCCGATTTCCTCTTTATCGGTGGAAAAGAGGATTTCGCCGGAAGAAGAAAAGATTTTCAGTTTTTGAATGACCAGATGGTGGATGTCCTCCATGATCATTGGTACGCTGACATTTGAAAGGCTGTCTTGAGTAATGGCTCCTTCGTCTTTCCCGAAAAGCATAAATGACAGGTGGGCTCCGGCCCGGATCGCCTCTTCCTCAGT
>Ga0315535_1002944_pt1 | contig 10603 bp, 12 predicted proteins | sample SalMarSW160220MG_2_FD_203092 | JGI IMG/M metagenome (GOLD analysis project Ga0315535, IMG submission 203092) | Salt marsh sediment microbial communities from the Plum Island Ecosystem LTER, Massachusetts, United States - Salt Marsh Sediment SW1602-20 ...
CTGGGCGCTCGTGCCCGCCGAAGTCCGTGACGCAACGTCCTATGCCACGGTGCAGGCCTTTCTGCGGGGCGAGCACGGGGGCGACGTGCCCGTGCGAGCACACGGCCCGTCACCCAACCGGCGAGCGGCTCAGGCGACCGAGGGGACGGGGGCCCCGTGAGACGCTCCACATGCGCCTCCGAATCCCCCTGGCCAGTCCTTCGGGCTGGGTCGGCACGGCGCTCCGGCAGCCCGAACGCCTACGAGGCCCCGTCCCACGTGGAGGGCGGATGCAGGGTTCCGTGGCGCAATCCCTTCCGCGCGTGTGTGGGGGACGGCGCAGGGTGGGCGCCGTCCGGGGCTGGTGACGCCGCGCGAGCCGGAGGTGCACTGCCCCCGCCGACCAGGCCCAGGGCCCCGGGGCGGTGCCGTCCGCAGGTCCTATACTTGGAGGGCCTCGATCCCGGAGCGCGCACGATGCGACATGACCGCCCGTCCTCGGACCACGCGGCCTCCGTGCCCGAGCTGCTGGCTGCGGCCCGGGCGGGCGACGCCGGCGCCCTGGACGAGCTCCTGGCCGCGACGCTCCCGGGAGTCAGCGCCTTCCTGCGCAGGCGCTACGCCCACAACACGCTGAGAGACCTGTACGACGACGCTACCCTGGAGACGCTGATCCGTGTGGTCCGGCACCTGCCCCAGTGCCGGGCCGTCACCGCGGGGGAGTACTGGGGATGGGTGCTGTCCATTGCCCGCCACGAGGCCCTGCGGCTCTTGCGCGATACGTATTTCCGCCACGTGTCCCTCCTGGCGCCCGCCATCTTGGACGGGCTGCCGGGCGCGCGCCATGTGGAGGACGTGAAGTCGATGGTGGAGCCGCTGCTCGCGGTCCTCGCGACGCTCCTCGCACGTCTCGACGACCAGCGCCAAGACCTCCTCGGCCTGCGTTACGTCGAGCAGCTCTCCTGGGACGAGGTCGCCCGCGAGATCGGCACCACCCCGGCGGCGGCAAAGCGGAGGTGCCAGCGACTGCAGCACCGGCTGGCCCGCGAGCTCCGCGAGGCGGTGTGCGCGGCCAGGGGACCCGGGGCAGAGGCCGCCAGGGCGGCGCTCACAGCGTTGGAGAAGTGCAGCACGACGCAGTAGTGGGTTGAGGCTTGGAGGGATAGACCGGCTGTGCGCACACAGGCCCCCAGGGGCCCGGGAGGCGTTCGCCCATGAGGATCAGGAGAGGTCGGTGACAGCCGCACGACGAGGCGTGACCCTGTCGGTGCTCCGGACTGCGCTGGATGACCTCGGCCGCTCCGTCACCGAGGAGGAGGTCGCCCGCCCCCAGACGCTCCGGGCATCCGCGCCGCCCCGTGTGCAGGAGCGGGCGCACCGCAAGATTGAGCGCAGGATCGGACGGCGCGCTGCCGCGCGGCTGCACGAGGCCTCTGCACAGCTCGGGTCCTCGTTCGAGGGTGTGCGCGAGGTGCTGTGCTCGCCGGAGTCGGTGGACGACGTCCCACAACTCGTGCGGATGCTCGAGAGAGCTGGCCGGCGCTCCGCGACGGACTGAGGGGTGCTGCGCGCCGAGGACCGCTGATGCTCTCACGATGCCGGGCTGGTGCTCGCGCCTCAGCAGGCGGAGGGCGGGCCGACGGATCCACGACATCCATGTGGTCCACCTGGCCGGGCGGTGCGGGTGCGTCCCCGGCACGGGACATCGGCGCGGTAGGCTGAAGCCCATAGAGCGCCCGAAGGGAACGGTCCGCCCACCGCATGAGCGTCCCGGGACGGCGGGCGCCTCGCCCCGCGGCTCCAGGTTTCGACTGGGGGACGCCGAACAACCGTCCGACCCTCCTGCCCACCCCGTCAGGTTCAAACCCCTGTTAGGTGGCACATGCCCTACGACTCCTCCGGGAACCGGCTAGGTATGTTGGCAGCCTGCTTCAATGCTGTCTCAATCGCGTCGAGGGCGCTCGGACTGGCAATCGGTCGTGCGGGGAGGCCGGGGCGTATAGGATAGAAGTGATATCCAGGAGTCTGGCCACCCTCGGCTCCGTAGTGATCGGGTGTGTTTGTCACCACGAGCAAGTTGAAACTGCTGCCGACGTACACACCGGCCGCAGTCTTTCCTTCGTCAACCTGCGCGATCGTCTGGTTCACCTCACTGACCCAGTCGACGGGGCTCAGGGGACTCGCTACTTCAGGCGGCATGTTAGCGTCAACGAAGATCACATAGGGCCGCGGTGGGTTCTTGCGTATTGCGTCTCGCACGAGCCCGCGGAGACCGGCGCGGAAGCCGGAGGGCGTCGGGACCTCGCCCGGACGGCCCAGAACGCCTGGCCGGTGACGGCTCTTGGCCTCCACCGCCACTTCTTGACCCGTCTGTCGATGCGTCGCCACCTGGGAACCAACTCCGCACAGTACTTGCTGATAGGCTTCCCTGCCACCCCAAGAAGCTATGCGCTTCATAGCGACGTTCCGACCTGCATCGGAGTCATGGCCTGCTTCCCTACGTGCTGATCTTGCATGGCATCTGATACGCCATAACCAGGTGTCGCCGACAAAGGCGCCAGTACGACCATCAAGCCCCCGACCGGTCGAGCGTGCCGATCACCCCCGTGCAGGGATTCGGGAACAGAATACTCACGGGGATGTGTTTGGGGGAATGAGAGGGGGAGCGGGCATCACCCAGGAGCTCAGGGGACACTCGGACAGGCGCTCATGATCAACGCCTTCGTGGCAAGGGTGAAGAGGGGCAAGAAGGTCAACCTGCTGATGGGGTTGGCCGTCGGCGCAGCGATGTTGGGCCTCGGGGGGTGAGGATGACACGGCCGGGCGAACCCGTGTCGTCGCTCCCTCCAATGGACAGCGAAGCGTGGAGTGCCGCCCTGCGATGCGGACCGTCACATGGCGCGGGCGCCGACGACCACGAATCCGCCTCTACCATGACCGGGGGTCGCCGGCTCCGGGCAGCGCAGCGTGTCCGGATCCCCTCGGAGTGTTTGTGCGAATCTCAGCTCCACAAAGCCTGCCTGCCCGAGCATGTCGCCCACCTCGGCTGCACCGACAAAGCGGGCCGCGCGATAGAACACGTTGGCGGACCTGCGCTCCTCGTAGCGCCTGCCCAGGGGACTGTCCGCATCCACGAACCCGAGCACGGCCCGTCCTCCCGGCGCAAGCACGCGACGCATCTCGCTCATGGCCCGGGCCGCGTCGTCGAGAAAGCATACGGTGGTGACCATGAGCACGGTCCGGAAGACGCCCGTGGAGAACGGCAGCACCTCGGCCACGGCCAGGACCACCCGCAGCCCTCGCGCCCGTGCGCGCACGAGCATGCACGGCGAGGGATCCACGCCGTACGACACGCCGAGTGGCGCTGCGAACCGGCCGCTCCCGACACCGACCTCGAGCCGGGGCCCTGCGGGCGAGAGCATGGGCCGGATAGCGTCCAACTCGGAGCGGAAGGCCGCCGGGTGTCGTTCGAACCACGCCTCGTATCGAAGCACGTGGCGATCGAAGACGTCGACGCCACTCATCAGACGCAGGGCTCCACGAGACGCGCTCCCATCGAAGACTCCTGGACGGGACCGTGGCGAGCCACGGCCGACACCGCGTGACACCCCCGATCAGGAAGGATACGTATGCCATCTTCGTCTGGCACGCCTTCTTCCTGGCCCTGACCCGGACGATGCTCGACCCGAACACGGTCTTTCCGGCTCTTGTCAGCTCGCTGGTGGACTCGAAGACGCTCTTCGGCGTCCTCTACGCGATCCTGCTGGGGGGACCGTTCGTCTTCAACGTCGCCTTCGGCCATTTCCTCCACGGCAAGCCGCGACAGAAGCCGTATCTCCTCGTCGGTATCTACCTCCGCGCCCTATCGTTCCTGGGCATGGCCGTCTTCACGTTTCTCTTCGCTGTCCGAGCACCCCTTCTGGTAGTGGTGAGTCTCGTGGGCTGGATTCTGCTCTTCTCCCTGAGCGGGGGGGTCGCCGGCATCAGCTATGCGGATATCGTCGGCACTCTGGCACCGATGGGAACGCGGGGTCGACTCTATGCGGCCAAGCAGTTCGCCGCCGGCGTGGCCATGCTGCTGGGAGGAGTTGTGGTGGTGGGCGCGTTCAGCCTGGGGTCGCTGGCATATCCGGCGAACTACGCCGTGCTCCTGGGCATCGGTGCCGCCGGCCTTGTCGTCGCGTCGGTCGGCTTCTGGTTCATCCGGGAGGATCGTCGCCAGGCGGCGTCCCCAAGAACCGAAACGCTGCGGATGTTCCTGAGGCGGGTCCCGGCAATCGTCCAGCGGGACCGGAGCTTCTTCCGGTTCATCCTGTCGAGCAACATGGCCAGCTTCAGCCTCATGTTGCTGCCCTTCTACATGATCTTCGCCAGGGACGTGCTCCACGTGGGTACGGAATGGGTGGGCCGCTATCTCCTGCTCCAAGTAGGGGGCGCCATCATCTCCAACCTGATGTGGGGGTACCTCAGCGGCTGGAAGGGCTCCGGGGCGGTGGTTCGAACCTGCATCGTCATGGGAGGGCTAATCCCCATCCTGGCACTCGTCCTGCGCCCCCTGGGCCCGATGGCGTTCGGCCTGGTCTTCGTGCTGGTGGGTTTCGTCATAAGCGGGCGTAGCGTGGGCTTCGAGCCCTATCTCCTGGACCTGGCCCCCGACGACGAGCGGACCGTGTACGTGGGCATCAACGGAACCCTCAACGTCTCCCGGGTCCTCCTTCCCATTCTCGGGGGAGTGGCCATGGATCTATTGGGCTTCACCGTGACGTTCGTCCTGACCGCTGGTGCCATGGGCACGGCACTCCTCCTCCTGGGGAACGCATCGGAGTCTCGACTTGCCTGAGGAACTGGAGCGCCACGTCGACCACCCCTCAACCCACACGGCAGACACAGAGGAATCCACATGAACGCGAGCGTCCTGTGGCATCAGGGACTGACCTTTACAGGGACGGCCGACACGGGCTTCATCGTTCCGCTGGGCGCGGACCTCGATGTGGGGGGTGAGGACGACGGTCTGCGCCCGATGGAGTTGATGGCCCTCAGCTTGGCCGGCTGCACGGCCATGGACGTGATCTCCATCCTCCGCAAGAAAAGGCAGGACGTCACCGCCTTCGAAGTGCGGGTACACGCGGAGCGTGCCGACGAGCATCCCCGGGTATTCACCAGCGCCGTGATCGAATACGAGGTGACGGGCCACGGTCTGCACGAAGCCGCGGTGATCAGAGCAATCGAGCTGTCGGCGGTACGGTACTGCCCCGCCCAGGGGATGCTGGCGAAGCTCATCCCCATCCGGCTCCAATACGCGATCTACGAGGGGAAGTCGGCTGAAGACCGGGACCTGGTCCTGTCGGACGAGTGGACGGGTGGAGCCGGCCCCAGTCGCATTCCCGCGACCCCGAAGCCATCGTGACGGTCGCAATAACGCGACCACGCCTCGGGGACCGCGTGGGCCCATGGGCCGTGAGTGTCCTGCAAGCGCTGCTGTCCGAACGTCTTGCCGCCCAATAGGCGATCGTGAGCGAGGTGGCACACCGCCTGCTCTCCAGACGGTTGGCAGGGTCTCCGCAGGAGGGGCCCGGAACCTGGAGGTGCGCCATGATCGGACTTGATCGCCTGCTGAACCGCCGAGGTGTCGTGGCCGCCGAGATGTTCACCGAAGACGGCCGGATGGTCCGGGCCGCCGGCACGCTATCGAAGGACGAGATGGAGCGCCTGGCCCGGCTCTGCGCCCGACACCAGCGAGCGGCGCGCGACATCGCGGTTGGCCTGGATCTGGGCATAGAGCTGGACTGGAGGCACCTCAACGGATGGGTCATCTGGGCCGGCAGGTACGCGCTGTGCGCATCCGGGGACACCGTAGCGCTGGTCGAAGCGGCCAAGGTGGACTTCAACCAGCTGCAGGTGGACCTCTTCGGTCCGCCCGCGGGGGAGCACCCCAATCTCCTGCTCTCGTAGGTGTAGACCGATGTCTGTGTGATATGGGCGGCGACCCCGACGGTGATCTGGAGGCGCGGGGTGCCGGCGCTGCGAGGATGTTGTCGTTCCCTATGAGAGAACAGGGCGCCGCCGGAGGACTCCCGGTGGCATTCCAAGCGGCCGATGGCCTTCGTGCCCAGCCGCGGTTGCCGCCGTGTATCAAGTTGCGGCACCTGACGGAAGGGGCGAAAGCCATAATGTCTCACTCGGTCATGACGAGAGAGGGCGCGGACATGTCCTGAGGCCTTGTGAACCCCCTCCGTGCGATGGTGCGAGCACAGGTGTTCCAGCGTAGGATGGCATCGTCGTCACCGGGTGGTCGAATTGCCTCTGCCTTCTCATACCACCCCATCGCCTCCCGAAGGGAGCGGTTGGCGTAGTCGTCCGAGGCGGGCCCGCCCCGGTTCAGCTGAGCCTTTCCCAGGCGCTCGGCTATGATCCCCATGTAGTAGAGCCGCTCGTATTCTCCTCTCAACTCCCCCGACAGCCTGGTCGCTTCAGCCACACGGCCCAGATCTCTCGCGAACTGGTCCGTCAGGGAGAGGATCAACAGGACCTTGGCGTCGTGGTTTCCGGGCTCCACCCGCAGGACGTCCATACAGATGCTCTCCGCCTCGCACGGCTCGCCCAGGAGGCGGTAGCGCTCCGCCTTCTGCATGGCCCGGCCCACACCATTCACGGTCAGCTTCTTCAGCTCGTCCATGGACCCATCCTCCTTCCTGCGCGCTCGCTCGTTCCCGGCCTGTCATCGGGCCCTCACCGGCCCGGGTCCGACCCCGACGACCGCCACAGGGCCGTCAATGCCAGGCTCTTCATCTGCGCCTCGGTCAGCGGCTTCCCGAAGAGGATCTGGATGCTGTCCGGGCCGGACTCCAGGAAGGACCAGACCCTTCCGCCGGGGCGGTCCAGATCCACGAAGTCGAATCGAAGCGCGGTCCGGTAGTCGGGGGGCACGGGCACCACTCCTTTCACGTGATCCAGTCTTTCGGCGGCCGAGTCCCACCGGACGGCGTTGATCACCCCGTCATCCAGGTAGTCCCTGACCGCGGCGCTGCCGTGGCAATCCAGGCATCCGCGGGCCTCCCGGGAAATGGTGTGTGCGTAGAACGGTGCCATGGCCACGAAGGTGTGGCCGCCGTGCTTCACCGCCTGGAAGTTCGCCGCGTGTACCTTGCCGTTCCGGTTCATCAGGAAGACCCAGTCGTGGAACTGCCCGTATGCGACCTTCCGGTTCATTTGCAGCTGGGTCTCGAAGTGGCAGTTGTAGCAGCTCACCACGCTTCGGACGTGGCAGGCAGTGCAGTCCACCGTCTTCTGGTGAATGGTGTGGGCCGGGATCTGTGACAGGGTGGTGTGGCAGTCCTCGCACTTGGCGTCGATGGCTCCGTCCTCCAGCATGGACGAGTAGGGATGACCATCCCCCATGACGTCTTCCTTCGTGTGGCACGCCAGGCAGTGCATGCCCGCGTCGCGATGGACATCCGGGTAACGGGCGGCCTCCGCCACCTGACGGCTGTGGCAACCTCCACAGGCGCCGGTGAGGGAAGCGTCTACATGGGCACCGGCGTGAGGGCTCGTCGTACCGTGACAGGCTACGCAGCCACCCGTCGCACGCTGTTCGTGGCAACTCGTGCACGGGAGTCGGTCATACGGTACTCGCGTGAAATGCTCGAAGCCGTGGTTGGCCTCGTAGTACCACGTCGCCATGCCCTGACCCGTGGCATGGAGACTGGTATTGAACGTCTCCGACCACGAGGAGCTGTCGGCCGGTGGGGGCGCGTACACCTCGCTCGCGGAGACCGCCGGAGCCGAAAGCTCACCCTCCTGCCTCGGGACCTCCGGACTGACGTCGGGCGCCAGTCGGATCCCGCTGAAGAGGAAGACCGCAAGCGCTGCTCCTGCCAGGAGCGACCACACCCGCCACCTTCTCTCGTTTCGATTGGCCATGGTTGAATCCGTCGTCCCCGGGCAGCGGTTCCGAACGGCGGTGTGTGCACGGTTTTCGGTCTCTCCTCTCCTCAATCCCGGCTCAACAACAACTCACCCGCCAACTCGTCCCAGTTCTCCGGCGCGAGGAGTCGGGCGAACCCCTCACACGTCGCCGACGTGCCACCGCTCGGCAGGCGCCACCCTGGCCTGGAGGCCGGCGGCGTGCGCGCATGTATGTCGCGGACGGTCTGCTCCATCCACGCACGGGCAACATCGCCGCATAAGAGATTCCTCTGGTTCCGCGATCGGTCCGGGACCCGAACCTTCAACAGCCAGCCTCGGCCGTACGGGTCGGAGCAGAGGATCTCCGGAGAGTCCAACACCAGGCGGTTGACTGCCACCACCTCGCCCTCCACGGGCGATAGCATGCCGATCGCCTTTGAATCGACGCTGATGGACCATGCTCGCTCGCCCTGCGAGAGGTCGCGGCCCACCTCGGGCATCTCGAGGCCGGACGCGGGCCCCAGCAGCCAGCTCACGAACTGGTCCATGCCGACTCTCACGACGTCTTCTCGTTCAGGAACGGCCCAGGTATGGCCCTGGTGATAGCAATACGCCTCCGGAAGGCTGAACCAGCCGACCATCCGACGGGTGGGCCGCACCGATTCTCTGCTCAGCAGGAGGGCACCCGCCAACACGGGCCAATTCTCGGAGGCCACAGCCCGGGCAAGGCCATCGCACCCCGCCTCGGCTCCCAGCTCCGGCAGAACCAGACCCAGTTCGACCCGCACGGTGCGGAGCTGCTCCTCCAGCCACGCTCTCGCCAGCGTACCACACAGGAGGTTCCTCTCGTTCCGCCTCCGGTGCGGCACCTGAACCTCCAGGAGCCAGCCCCGCTCGTAGGGATCGGAACAGAGGATCCCGGGGGAGTCCACCACTTCGTAGTTCACCCCCACCACCTCGCCACCCACCGGGGACAGCATCTCCACTGCGGTCGAGCCCACCCTGATCGCCCAGCCACGCTCCCCCTGCATCAAGCGAGTACCCAAGACGGGCAACTCGATGGCGTCGGGCTTCCCCAGCAACCTGTGCGCGAAGTCGTCCATGCCCACCTTGACCACGTTCTCGCCTTGTGGGATCGCCCAGCTGTGCCCCTGGTGAAAGCAGTACTTCTCCGGCAGGCTGAACCAGCCTCCCACACGCCGCTGACGCGCCGGTGCCGAGGCCGACGCCCGGAAGAAGAGCCGCCAGACGACCACCAGAGTGATCAGGTAACCGATCACCAGGAGGTATTCGATCCCTTTTGTCGAGAAGAGGTCCGGAGGCGGCACGTCCATGTCTTCTTCACCTCCCTCAGGCGACGAGCTGAAGCTCTCTTTCGACGTCCTTCCCGCTCTTCCCCTCTCCCGCCGCGGCCAACACCGGCATCCGGTTCACGACCCAGCGGAACACCCAGAGCTCGGCACTCACGACGGCCAGCGACACCACGACCTCCTCCCAGCTCGGGACGTAGTGATTCGGTGCGTACCACTTGAACGCGATGACGGACACGTTGAGCCGGTTCAGGAGGATCCCGGCCAGGGTCATCGCCGCCGCTCCTCGTATGAGCGTGAGATTCCGGCGGCGATAGGCGAAGAGGAACAGGCCGGCCGGAATCGCCACGAAGCCAACGACCTCGAGCAGGTACCAGAGGCCCCAACCCGTGCTCAGCAGCGACCAGTGCCGGCCGTGGGCCAGGACGAGGAGCTCCATGAACAGGTACACGAGCATCGTGCCGGCACAGATGCGGGCCAGCCCGATCAGAATGTCGTCGTGCGACCTCTCCAGCCGCACTCCCACCCGGTGGTGGAACACCCGGTGGGTGATGGAGCCCTCGAAGATGACCAGCGAGAGTCCGGCGAAGATGCTCGAGACGAGGAACAGGAAGGGGATGAACTCCGAGTACCAGAGCGGGTGGATCTTGTCCCGCGCCATCAGGTACAGCGCCCCTAGCCCCGACTGGTGGAGCATCGAGAGCGTGATCCCGAAGATCACGGCCCCCAGGGTCAGGCCTTCGAGGGCTCTCCGCACCCGGCGCCAGCCGAGCCACTCCGCCACGGCGGGAGAGAACTCGACGAACTCGGCCGTCATGTACAGCAAGAAGTGCCAGGCGACCAGGAAGAGCACGGAGCTTACGCCGAAAGAGTTGCCGATGATGGGGTTGATGACCTTCCACGGACGCCCGAGATCCAGGAGCAGCGCTCCGGCGTAGAAGACATAGGCGAGGAACCCGTTCAGAACGGTCGCACGCACGATGGGGCGATACTTCTCCTGGCCCAGGATGTAGACCATGAAGGTGAGAACGTATGCGCCACCGGCGAACGCCACGCCCGTGATCACGTCGAAGCCGATCCAAAACCCCCAGGGGAACCGCTGATCCAGGTTGGTGATCGAGCCGAGTCCCTGCGTGAACCGTATTACCAGCAGGACGGCGCCCAGCATCATGAGCGAAGCGGTAACCACGTTGAACGGCGTGAGCATCCTCCTTTTCGGCCTCATCTCCTGGACCAGGAAGCCCACGAATCGCCGAAACTCGGTGCCCAGCTGCGTCCTGTGTACCACGTTCGTGTTCATTTCATTCGATCTGACGCTCTTCGCTTTTGTCCGCCGACCCGTTGCGCCGCGCCTTCGCCATAGCGAGCAGGAGCGGCGGCACCACGGTCAGCACCAGTGGTACCGCGTA
>Ga0315535_1002948_pt1 | contig 10599 bp, 16 predicted proteins | sample SalMarSW160220MG_2_FD_203092 | JGI IMG/M metagenome (GOLD analysis project Ga0315535, IMG submission 203092) | Salt marsh sediment microbial communities from the Plum Island Ecosystem LTER, Massachusetts, United States - Salt Marsh Sediment SW1602-20 ...
TTTGCATTGCCTTTTGCATATTTTCCAAACATTCCAAATAAGCAGTCGGTCAGAGATTTTTCCCCTTCTTTTTTGGCCATAGGTTTGAGTAAAATGCCGTCGGCTTGGGGAATCACATTAATATGATCTCCAATCTCAATATGGTATTTTTTTCTTAAAGCAACAGGAATGACAATCTGTCCTTTAGGAAAGACTTTCCTTTTTACAGATTCTTTTGATGTTTCAGTCATGCGTTCCCTCACTTGTGAATAGGTTATACTAAATATATAAACAAAGTATAACAAAGTGTCAAGTCTTAATTCCGTGGAACGTAAAAAAGGGGGGGGAGACCTTTGAAAAACGTCCAATTTTGCCTGCCCACAAATAAATTCCAAAGCAAATACAGCTCCGCCTTGTCGGTTACATTATGTAGTCGGCCAAGATTCAGGTGATAGTTTAAGTTTTCTGAGATTAAGACGATATGTTCCGATTTCTTGATCGCTTGAGGAAAATTACAATAAAAAATCATAGATGTCTGTCGGTGTTTGTATGATATTTTTGTAGTACTTTAGCAGTTTATTTTGTCAGTGTTTGTGCTACAGAGCTTAGAATTGTTGACTGATGCCCCGGTTAAATACGCTGCGCTGTCCTTCGGAATTGAACAGGGTAAAATTGATGATTGTTGATTAAAAGGCAAAACGATTGAAGAATGAAGACCAAGATAATTGAAGATTGATAATTGTCGCCCCAGTTAAATTCGCTGCGCTTGTTCCTATCGGAAATTTAACCCCGATGAAACAAATAAAAAGGTTTCATTGGGCAGGCGGGGCAGGCCTCAGTACCATCTTCCAGAGGTGGAGAATAACATTAGGCTCATAAAAGAAACGTTCGTGCATGGCGTGTTGTAGATCTTTAGGCTGGATAGTGGAATCCTTTGTCCGAGAGCAACAGAGCAAAATTGCAGGTGAAATAATAGACAAATAATTGTATTATATTATTATTGCTATAAAAAGTCATTAAGCACAATGACACTTATGTCATCTACTTTTTTCAAGGAGATATCATTTGTGACGAAAAAATCAGCACCATATATTACTCCAGTAGCTATCTGTATGGCATCAGGTGTCCTAATATCATGCTTTCCTCTCAGTTTTGCAGCAAGTTCTGAAACATCATGAGAAACTTCATAGGTGGTCAAGCCATTCGTATGCAACAAAATATCCCTATATTGTTCGGCCAATGCTTTATTTTTTAGCCTCAGTGGAAGAACCAGTACTTCCAACAAAGTAATGTTGGAAGTAAGCGCTTCGATATATTTATCAGCAATGCCAGAGAAAATCGGTTTGACCAGCCCCATATAATCAGGATTCTTTTCAATAAAATAGATAAAGAGCGCTGTATCAACGGAAATCATTTTCCCTTTGAATTTCTCTATTAATCCCAAGACTTTCTCTCCCTTAGTACATATTCTTGCGCATCAATACCTTTCCATATGTCTGCTCCTAGCCCTTCAAGCTCCATGATGCTGTGACTTTTTATTCTTTTTTTTAAAATACGGCCCTTAATACATGAGGAAAGAGCATCTATTAAGTCCAGCTGCTCATTTATTTCCAATGTCTTTATGCCTTCTATATAATCTTTATAAGAAAGCTTTTTTTTCTGTAGCTCCATGGCATATCCCTATTCATATACGATTTAAATATTTGGTTTTTCTAAAGGTTGAATTCGGTTAATCTTGAAATTTTTAGCGAACTTGAATATGCAATATAAATATATAGTTGCATGTCATTTGTCAAGAGGAAAACGGCGATTGATGCTTGGTGCTGATGCCGGAGGCTTGAAACCGGGGGATAGAGACCTGGGGGACGTTCCGGGTAAAGGCATCGGTTACCCGACGCCCTCCCCACAGACCCGTACTTGAAGAATTCCACTCATACGGTTCCTCAGTATACAAACGCACTCGGCTTTACCGATCAGCGAATGTATAACCAGAAAAGCCCCACCCCTTCTGGCACATCATCTTTGGGCACGTTCGTGCACGGCGTGCATAACTTTATGCTGGATACTGGATGTTTCGATTGATGAAGTCCTTTGATTTATTCATCTTTCTCTTAGCAGAAATAGGGATTTTTTAAACAAGATGATTTTTTAATATATAATCATGATGTTATGCGTTTTTGCTAAATTGTCGGTCGTATTTCTTTCTGAAATCATCAAATTTAATGTTCAGATTTTCAACCTTCCAAAATTAAGCAGCAACCAAACTCTTTTCGTTTTGAATAACAACTTTTGGATCGGGATTTTCTAAAGGAATTGGAAGGTTTCTCTCAATTAATAAATCAATATGCTCTTTCATTCCCCATTTGGCTTTATAAAGACAGTCCTCTACTGAATGGCCTATACCTGAGAAGCCTTCGAGTTCCGGTGAATAGAATCCAAAATAATCCGGCTCCTCAGTTGCTTCTATTACTAAAGAATATGGTAAATCAATCATAGCGGCTTCCTCTTATTATTGTTTAATACCTGCGGCCTTTAAAATATGATGGCAAGTTCCAGATGGAACTTCTTTTGTGCCATGATAATCAACACGGATCAATCTATTCCATCCCGATTTCCCATAATATCTTATTGATCCTTTTTGTTTAACTATTTGAAATCCATTTTGCTTTAGTATTTTAACAAGTTCGCTGAATTTCACTTAATATCTCCAACATCAGATAAAATAATAGATTAAAACGCTTCAATAATCAACAATTAACCTCAATCAAGCCGAGGAAAAAACGAGCCATCCTGTAATTTCATGCAGTTCGCTCAATTAGCTAACGGACTAATGGGGGGGTTGAAATTGCGCGTTTCGTTTTTGATTTATTGAGCCGCCCCCGGTTAAATTCGTTGCGATCCTCATTAGGGGATCGGTGTCAAAGCCTGAATTGTGGAGATCTGCGGGATGTCCATAAATATCATAGGGAACGTTGATGCAGAACGTGCATTACTTGTTGCTGGTTATTGATTATGAATGCTTGGATTGGAGATTGTCTCCCCGGCGAAATAATTGTTCAATCCCGATCAAATGTTTCAAGCCTGATGAAAAAATAACGGGGTCAGACCTTCATTCTTGACAAATTCTCTTTGTTTTTTTGAAATACACTGGCCTGCGTCTTTGGGGAAACAATGACGCCGTCTATGATTTTATGCGTTTACTTTTGGGTTTTTGGGACACCCCACTACCATCCGCCACACTAACAGCGGATAAATCTGCCGGAGCTACCCCGGTTGAACACCCGGAGGGTGCCCCAGTTAAATACGCTGCGCTTGTTCCTATCGGAAATTGAACGGGGCAGGCCCCAGTGAAATGCGCTCCGCTGTTACTGCCGTAAATTTCACGGGGCGTAGCAGCATTTTGGAGATATTTTTGTTTGCATTTTCAATTTCCGGAAGAAATTGAAAATGCCAAATCGCTTCGCGAAGTGGGCTGAAAGATGAAAGGGTTAATTCTTATGGCGAACAATCTTTGGCAAACGGAAAAGACGGGATTGGAGCATTTAGGGAAGATCACGCGTCGGATACCCAATTTTCACATTTAAGCTTTGGGATTCTCGAAAATTCTTTGATGTTGTTTGAAATAATTGTTAGATCCAGACTCAAGGCATGGGCGGCTATCAGCGTGTCAAGGGGGCCGATTGTCTGGCCTTTGGATTCCAGAAATATCCTAATTTTCCCATAACATACAACCACATCCCTGCCATGAAAAGGCAGGATGGTTATCGGCAGTAGAAATTCATCAAGCGCCTCTTGATTTCTGTTTTTATGCCTGCTTTTTGCAATGCCATACTGGAGTTCTGCGTGTGTTATTGAAGAGATCCCAAATTCATGAACGGGATATTGCTCAAATTTTCTCAATACGCGCTTTGATTTTTCATTGATGACATATATGCAAATATTTGTGTCTAAGAGGTATTTCATTGGAACATGGGCTCTCGTTTTTGGTCTTCTATGGGTTGATTTCGCTCGATTTTAAAATCTTTCTCGAAATGGTTCAGGCTTTCAAAAAGAGATTCCCATGACTTTTCTTTAGGTAATAAAACAATTGCCTCACCTTGTTTTTTGATATACACTTCGCTTCCTGACATTCTGAATTCCTTTGGCAATCTGACGGCCTGGCTTTGCCCATTCTTAAACAATTTTGCTGTTTTCATTGTTGCCCTCCATCTTAAATATATACTTTAAATATATATTTTGATGCTGTTTGTCAAGAGAAAAGTAGCGGTCAGAGAGACTCTACGTCCATAAATAAGTAAATAACTCGCTATCTAATTGATATCTAGAGCAAAAGACCGGGGTCAGATAACAGTTAAATAGTCTTCGAATTAAACGTCATAAACCTTCATTCTTGACAAAGGTAAGCTCCGGGACGTAGGTAAAAATTTAAGTTTCTATTCTTCCACCAAATCCGGGTGATTTTTACAAATCCACTCTTCAACATCTTGGCGGAGACGGCCGGCAAGGTTCACCATCTCATGAGCTTCCTGTTCGGACACCATACCGGCATGATCATAACCGCTGATATTCCTTTTCTTTCGAAATTGATCGAACAAATTAATCAAGCCGACATCGGCCTTGATCGTATGCGCAAGCGATTGAATAATCCTGTAATGATGAGCCTCTCGCTCCGCACGATAGCCTGAAGCGGCAAGGGCAGCCGTCGCTGTCTGCAAAGCGGCGTTATAGGCGATATTCAGCTGCCAGTCCGGACTTAGCCCTGCTGTTCTGCAATCTGAAAGATCTCGATCTGCGACTCCTAGCAAAGCGGTGATTTCTTGAGAGCTTGTCCGATGTTTTGTCAACCAGCCATTATTCAACCAGTTTTGCAAGCTCATCTTCATCTCCAATCAAAAATATTTTAATGCCATCCATCGCCTTTTTCAGAAAGTGATGATCTGCCGCCAATTTAGACTGAAACTCTTCCGGAGGATAAATAATAGGATTGACTTCCCGTTGAATCGTCTCCTGTACACGACCCAATACTGAAACAACTTCGGCAAATGTTACATCACCCACAACCATTACGTCTACATCACTACTTGAGCGCTCACCTCCTCGCGCCAAGGAACCGAACAAAAATGCCACACGGATACGATCTGCCAGAGGAACCAGGGCTGCCTTGAGTACATCGCCAACACCCACCGTTTTGATCACCAGATTTTTCAACTCTGCATAAACCGGGCACTCCGGATTGGCTTGGTAATAAACCTGGCGCCCGCGTTCTTTTCGCCGGATAATACCGGCCGCAGAAAGCTTCTTTAATTCCCTTTGCACAGCACCCAACCCAACTCCGGCTGTGCGAACGATCTGGCGAAGATAGAAGGATTCATCAGAATGGCTGTACAGTAAGGCCAAAACCGCTCGTCGCGTCTTTCCGAAAAGCGTGGCAGATAAGCTGTCTATACTATTTATCGTACTCATTACGGGTGCGATTGTACCCTATTTGATTACACCTTGCAACTTATTTTTTCGATTTTGGTGACGGGTTTCCAGAATTTTCCGCGTCTTTGGGGAAATAATGACGCCGTCTATGATTTTAACGTCAAAGAGGACGTTGATGCAGAACGACGTCTTTGGGTACGTTGATGCAGAACGTTCAAAACTTAAAGGGTGAGTGTTAGAGCGCATAGGATAAAGAAATATTGCCATTCAATTAAAGGGGGCCAGAACAATTTGTTTTCAGTGAATCATTCGGTATTTATGATTTTTTGAACAGTGGTTTTTAGCTTTGGAATATGATTGTTACAAATATCAAAAATAATTTCATGATCAATCATCTCATAATGATGAGAAATGATATCCCTTAATCTCATTATTTTTTCCCATTCAATCTCTGGATATCTTTTTAAAAGAGAATTGTCTATTTTATCGATTTTCTTTAACAGTTCACCAATTATTTGAATCCTCAAGGATATCGCATCAAGCACAAAAATGCCGTCAGCATTTGAAACAAAATCATCGGAAAGAGTTATCCTTTCAAAACGGTCTTCAATAAGTTTAATTGATTCCGCGATAATTCGAAAGTTTTCGTTTATCATATCATCAAGCATAGATTATGTCTCTTTCCACCTTCTGAATCAAGCGTTGGTTAACATTTTTCCCTTTTCGGAGCAGTTCAATTTTTCTACCGAACTTCGTTTCCAAGTAAATCTGCAATCCTGCAAGCCATTCGAATCGGGGTTCCTGCAACTCTACTAAAAAATCAATATCACTATCTTCTTTTTGATTGCCTTTCGCATAAGAACCAAACAAACCAATATTAATCACACCAAACTCTTTTCTCAAAAAAGCCTTATCATTCTTTAAAACATCCATTATTTCCGTATGAGAAAGTTTTGCCTGCATAAAATCTCCAATGTGATTCTTGGGGAATATTTTTAAACTTATAAGTTTCTCAATGATTTGTCAATTCGGAGTTGAATTGCAAAATAATGATCTGCAATGATTTTGAATAAATCGTCATGGGGTATCTGGGATCGGTTATCAGTGAACTTTGGTGAACTTTGGGGATGTCCATTGCTTTATTACTTTCTTGTTTTGTAAAAACTTGAGAAAAGTCCAGGTTATAGGAAATCAGTTTTCAGGGTTCAGAGATCAGGGATACAGTAAAAAGTGATTGGTTAAAAGTGATTGGTTATTGGTTATCCCCGGTGAAATGGGCATTGCCCTTCACTATAGTGAATTTCACTGGGCAAGCAGGGATCAGGGATTAAACTACAGGAAAACGGGTTGCGCGTTTCGGGTTATGCGTTTCGGGTAAAGTACAAACGAGTTCAAAGGTAACGGGCAGAGAACAAAGCGCATGGGGCAGAGTGAATAGCGCATAGTGAAAAGTTCAATACGTGTCTTTGGGGACGTTCGTGCACGGCGTGCATAACTTTATGAGGATCTTGGGGACGCTCCTTAGTTTTGCAGTTTTGATGGGGTAAAAGTACGGGAATTGGTGTCAAAGCTTGAATTGTGAATTAGAACAATTGGGATAATTTACGGGACTGGACGTTTCTGTTTTTCCTTGATTGGGCAGGGTGAATTCACCTGTAAACCTGTCGACGATGACCAATTGTCAGAACCAGGACAACCACGTTTTCGTCCTGGATGTCGCACAGTACCCTATAGTCTCCAATCCGGTATCGCCAGAAGCCGACGTGATCACCCTTCAACGGTTCTCCAAAATGCCGGGGATTTTTGCATCCCTCTATCCGGTCGTTGAGCCAGTTGAGAATACGCTCTTGAACCGGCCGATCCAGTTTTCGCAATTGCCGTTCGGCGACGTCGCTGATTTCAACTGTCCAAGCCAAGTTCTTCTCTCAATTGTTTCAGCGGCTTGTGGCCAAGCGTTTGTGATTGGGCTTGTTTGGCCAGGTCCAAGTCCTCATTGTCCTCTAAGTATTGCAGGATCGCTTCCCGTACCACTGCACTGCGGTTACTGCCGCGCCTTCTGGCGAGCAGATCCAAATCCCGCTCTATTTCTTTGTCTAATCGGATCGCAAGCATGGCGTGCCCCCTTGTTTGTTATACAATGTATAACGCCACTGGTAGAATGTCAATATGAAAATTACGTTCTTCTCTTTGGTCGCGGTAGGAATGCGAGTTACCTCGCACCCCCCGCACAGATCCCGGCGTGAGCTACTAACGCACCGGAGTGACATAATGGTGACATCCTATGATTTTATGCGTTTACTTTTGGGTTTTTGGGACACCCCAGTACCATCTGCCGGAGCTACCCCAGATGAACACCCAAAGGGTACCCCAGAGAAATGCGCCCCGGAGAAACAAAAGACAAAGAAAGGTTTCACAGGGTAAACTCCGCTGTCGTAAACGAATTTCACAGGGTAAACCCGGTTCAACAGGGCAAGCGGGGTAAACTCCGCTTGTCTTCTGCGAAGAATTTAACCCCGATGAAACAAATAAAAATGATCTGAGGGACGTCCATTGCCTTATAAGGACGTGATCTGAGTAAGGAATTGGAGTCAAAGCTGGAATTGTGAATTACCATCTGGCCTTCTGGAGTATGCTTATTAAAGGAATAGGGGCAATTCTATTTTAAAGCATTTGAAGCCGTTAGCTGGTTTAAACAAAAGAGGCATATATATGATTTCATTCGCTTTGCTCTCAATTTAGGTTGATATTTTCTAAAGTCCTGACGGTCTTGTTTGCCAATAAAATATGGTATCTTACAAATGACTTATAACTTCATCAACCAAATCAAATATATCTGGCAACGCAACTTCATAGATTGTTCCATCGCTTGAATGTTTATGCTCATTGAAACCTAAGACGGGCCTGTGTGCGGCATTATCATACCTGAAAATCAGTCGACCAGTTCTATCCTGATATTGATAAGCATAACTCACTCTGTTTACTTTGTATTTAGCATCAAGATACTCTTTGATATGTAAAACAGATTGGTTAATCAAAACAACTTTTACATTTAAAATTGCTTGCTTGTTGGCGCGTATTTCCTCTCTAATATCAATAGAATCTGCATAGCCATAATTCTCAATCTTTTGTATGCCTTCACGAAACCGTTTTAGATATTCATTAAGTAACATTTTCAATGCTTTTTAGGGTAAAAAGGCGTTCATTTAATCGTAAGGCTAACTGATACTCACCAGACCATTCTACATATTCCATATCTTGACCTTTTAGATCTTCAGCACTCCATTCAGCAATAAATTTATCCGATGAAACATTATATTTTTTTTCAAATTTTTTTAATCTTTTCTTTGCAAGATTAAGGCTGTATTGCAAACGTCTCTCTTCAGTTTCCAATGCTTCGAACAATATACTTACTGCCTTGCCAGGCTCATTTGTTTTTAATATTATTTCGGTCACCTTTACCCCCTTTTTTGTTTTTGTAATGATTTCAGCAATCCTATTATTTATAACATTTTTTCTTTTTCAAATCCACGCAATTGTAATAATGGGGACGTGTAATAATGGGGACGGGGTTGAAATTGCGCGTTTCGTTTTTGTTTTTTTTGAGCCGCCCCGGTTAAATTCGCCCCAGGATTTAGGGGACGTTCGTGCGGGGCGTGCACAGCCTTTATGGGTTCTATGTTCAAGAGTTCAGAAGGAGAATCGGGGTCAAAGCCTGAATTGTGAATTACCATAAGCCCTGTGGCCATAATAGGCCAGAAAACAGAAGGGTCAGACCTTCATTCTTGACAAATTCTCTTTGTTTTTTTGAAATACACTGGCCTGCGTCTTTGGGGAAACAATGGGGCCGTCTATGATTTTATGCGTTTACTTTTGGGTTTTTGGGACACCCCAGTACCATCTGCCGGAGCTACCCCGGTGAAACGACAGCAACAACGGTTTCACAGGGCAGGCGGGGCAGGCAGATTTCCGCAGATGAACGCGGATTGGAGATATCCTCTGGGTGTATTTGATACTTGATACTCGATTAGGGAATAAAGATATTAAGAAGTAAAAAGTAAATGTTAAAAAATTATAACTTGAAATTTTTGGTTATTCTTCTTGACGGAGTAAATGGGACAAGTCCCATGTTTTCAGATAAAAAGTCGATATAATCATCTAACCCTCCTCTCTGGCTCAACAAACGTGCAGCATTGAAAAGCTTTCCACGAGTTAAATCTTTGGCATCTTCAATCATCTCCTGTTTTTCATCGTCACTTAATTTTATTGAGCCACTCATCTAAAAGGTCCTCCTTACCAAATATTTTAAAGTATTCTCTGACAAGTTCCATGTCCATTTTGTCCTGATGCAGTGCAAGAAGTCTTTGAATGTCCGGAGCGTCAATCATAAAACGATTTTCCGGATCGTTGGAGATAGCTTGAATTTTAAGTCCAATCAAATCTTCTGTCAACAAGGTTTTTACATCATATTCACCTTCAAAAACCTTCATTTTAACGGCCCGTTGTATCATTGCTTTCGTATATTTTCTTCTGGCTAAAAGAAAATCGACCTGTCCAAAAACTTTAAGAGGTGACAGGTATGACAGAATCTCGTCACTGCTGAAGTCTTGAGGTTCATATCCCAAGTCAGTCATAATCTTATGGATATCCGGCCTTGATTCCTCGGAAACGAGAAAATCGATGTCTTGCGTAAATCTGGATATGTTCATCGTACTCAATGCTAAGCCACCGGATAATACAACATCAATTTCTTGTTCATTAAATTTGGCAATCAGAGTTTTTAAGACCTCTTTTAGATTCACAAGCAGCACCTATAAAGGGTGAATTCAAATTCAAAGTGCACCATATAAATAAATGGCGGACATGACAGGCGATCTGGTAATGTGAGGAAGAACCACCAACCCCACAACCAGAAGGAGCCCATCATGCCCTATACACATTTATCATCTAAAGAGCGATATGTCATCTCCCATTTAGTTCACTATGGTCTAAGTCTCCGTGAGATCAGCCGGCGTTTGCAGCGTCACCATACGACAATTAGCCGGGAGATCAAACGTAATCGACCGACGTATTCAGATGACGCGGTTTACTGGTATGACGCCGCTCAATTTTTTGTCGATCAGAGAAAACATATGCCTCATCATGCTATCAGACAATCTAACCCTCAGTTAGTCCACTACGTGAAATGCAAACTCGCGG
>Ga0315535_1002950_pt1 | contig 10595 bp, 12 predicted proteins | sample SalMarSW160220MG_2_FD_203092 | JGI IMG/M metagenome (GOLD analysis project Ga0315535, IMG submission 203092) | Salt marsh sediment microbial communities from the Plum Island Ecosystem LTER, Massachusetts, United States - Salt Marsh Sediment SW1602-20 ...
CTTGATCCCGCGAAAGCGGGGCGCCACTTTTTTCTAAAAAAAGTGGCCTATCAAAAAATAAATGAACGATGAAATTTTGTTCTCCAACACCACAATTCATCAAAGCATTAATATAGTAAATTATTATATTAACCAGACAATTATTACTCTTTAATATAAATGAATTTTTAAAGAAATCAACTTCAATTTTAATGGGCGACAGAACCATTTTGAATTTATTATTTTGTGTCGTATCTTTATACAGATGAATATTGACGAATACGCACAGCTTGAGCAAAAGACAGGCAGCCGCCTGATTAAAAAGGGAGCCATCTGGTGGCGCGAAGTCCGGCCGTTTTTTTACAGGCCTCTCCTCCCATTCGACTCCTACCCCTGTGAGGAGACTGTCCGGCTTTTCCCTTTCTCGCAGATGGTGCAGTTCCCGGTGAAGGAAGAATCCCGTGTCAACTCCCAGCTTCACATGATTATTTTTGATGAAGTTCACTCCTACCAAATCGAAACGCTTGATAAAGAACGGAGGCGCGACGTCCGAAAGGCCATCGAGAACGGCGTTTCGATTCAGCACATTCATGAACCGGAACCATTCATTTCACAGGCCTATCCTGTCTATCTCTCATTTTATCGCCGGACAGAATACGGATACCAGAAAAACAGAAATCAAAAGGAAGCCTTCGCGGACTGGGTCCGCACACTGCTGTCCTTTCCTGATATGTGTCTGCTGGGTGCTTATCAGGAACAGGAACTGGTTGCCATTATGATCTGCTGTGTCGTGAACCGCATTCTCATCGGTAAATCCCTGATCAATTCGGAAAAATCCATTCCGCTCCGCGCCCAGGATCTGCTTTTCCATTATGCCCGTGAAGAACTTGCCAAAAATTACAAAGTCGAATTGATTTTTACGGGAATGGTCGTCCGGGAAAAAGGTATCAACAATTTCAAGCTTTGGCGGGGTGCCAAAATATTATCCCTTCCTTCCCACCTCAAAATGCCCGTTCCTGTAAAATCGCTTTTAAAAACATTCCGCAGAACAGAATACGATTTTCTAATCGGCGAACTGCACGAATAAATGGATGACAAAACAGGACCGTTCGAATCAGATATCTTTTCAAACAGATCATTCCATGAAAAATCCCGATAAATCCAAACCACTCGTCGGCATCAGCGCCTGTCTGCTGGGTAAGCACGTGCGTTATAACGGCGGGCATAAACTTGACCCTTACCTGCGCGATGGACTGGGAAAATCGGTGACTTATGTTCCGGTGTGCCCGGAAACAGAATGCGGACTCGGCGTTCCCCGCGAGGCCATACAGCTCGAGGAAATCCAGGGATCGGTCCGCCTGATGACCTGCGATACCCGTTTGGATATCACTCCGAAAATGCAAAGCTGGACAGAAATCCGGCTCGACGAACTGAGTCGACTGCCGCTCTGCGGATTTGTATTTAAATCAAAATCGCCAAGCTGCGGGCTGTACCAGGTCGAAGTATTTTTACCGGACGGCACGATGCGAAACGATGGAACGGGGCTGTTTGCAGTCGGGTTGCTGAAGCGGTTCCCCCAAATTCCCGTGGAAGAGGAACACCGTCTTCATGATGACTCGATTCGCAAAGACTTTATTAAAAACATTTTCAAGCTTCACGAGATATACCAATCGAACCTTCAATCAAAATCAATTTAATTACACCGTTTATTTGATTTGCCGGAAAGCAAAAATTTTACTATCTTTGACCTGTTCTTAATCCAGCCGGCAAGAGTTCATCCGTCAAGCGAGATTGAATGTAAATGAAAAATGTTATTCTTTATATCGCCACCATCCTCATCTGGGGATCAACCTGGTTCGCCATCCGGTTTCAGCTGGCCAAAGTCGATCCCATGCTATCCATCGCTTACCGTTTTTTTCTGGCCTCCGTCATCCTGTTCATTATCTGTTTCCTGTCCCGTCGGAGATTAAAGTTCAGCGCCAGGGAACACTTTTTCATTTTTCTACAGGGGATCTTCTCATTCTCGATCGGCTACTGGCTGGTTTATCTCGCAGAAATCCAGCTGACGAGCGGTCTGGTCGCCGTGATCTGTTCCTCGCTGATATTCATGAATATTTTCAACGGAGCCATATTTTTAAAAACAAAAATCAATATCATGGTACTGGTCGGTGCCTCTTTGGGCCTGTGCGGAATCGTTTTGATATTCTGGCCGGAAATCAAATCCGTCTCTTTTTCCGACAAAAACTTTATTGCTGTTCTTCTTGTCGTTGGTGCTACACTTATTTATTCTTTCGGCAACATTGTTGCGGAATACAATATTAAAATGAAGATACCGGTCATTCAATCCAACGCTTACAGTATGCTATACAGCGCGATTTTTATGGCTCTATTGGCTTTCATTTCAGGGAAACATTTTGAATTTGATACATCGGCGAATTATATATTCTCATTACTCTATTTATCACTCTTCGGTTCGGTGATTGCATTTTACTGCTACTTCACGCTCATCGGCAGCATCGGTTCGGACAAGGCGGCGTACGGGCCGGTCATCATTCCGGTCATCGCATTATCTATCTCTTCATTGTTTGAAAATTACGTCTGGTCCAAATTGGCACTGATCGGCATTGTTCTGCTGATCATCGGAAATTCACTGGTCATCAACAGAAAAACATTGTCTTATGTTCGACAAAACTGATTTAGAAATATTTGAATCGTTTCATGAATAAAACAGGGGAAGCCATGAAAAAAAATAAAAAAGCGGATTCCAAGGAAATCGGGCTGGAAATGGGTTTGATCTTCGGCAAGCACTTTTTCAAAACCGAACATATGCATTACGGATACTGGACCGAAGACCTCGAACTTGAACTGGCCAATTTGCCCAAGGCCCAGGAAAACCATTCCGAATTCCTGATCTCCCACATTCCGGAGAAAGCGGCAAGCATTCTGGATGTCGGATGCGGTGTTGGAAAACTGGCTCAAAAATTATCTTCAAGAGGATATCAGGTTGACTGCGTCTCCCCCAGCAGTACGCTCGCCAGGCATGCACGGGAGCTGCTCGGGAACCGCAGCCAGATTTTCGAATGCAGTTACGAAAATCTGAAGACTGACAAGCGGTACGATGTCGTCCTGTTCAGCGAGAGTTTTCAGTACGTGAACATGGAGAAGGCGTTTCAAAATACTGTGAAGCTCCTGAATGCCGGGGGCTACCTTTTAATTTGCGACTTCTTCAAGACCGATGCCGAAGGCGAAAGCGTGTTAGGCGGCGGACATAAATTGACTGAATTCCGCAATCTCATTTCCGACCACCCATTCACACTTGTTCAGGACATCGATATTACCGAACAAACCGCGCCCAATCTCGATATTGTGAATGACCTGATGATGAATGCCGGATTGCCGATCTGGAACCTGATTATCAAATTTTTAAAAAGCCGCTCGCCCTTCTTTTCAAAGATCCTGCTGTGGAAATTTAAAAAGAAAATCGCCAAGATCAACCGGAAGTATTTCAGCGGCGCAAGAAACGCAGAGAATTTTAAAAAATACAAAACTTACCGCCTGTTTCTTTTTCAGAAAGAAGCAAAATAAATTTTCTTGACTTTTTTCGGTTTTTTGTTTTAATTCAATTGATATTTGTTAAAATATCCAAAAGAAGAAAATAATTCCGATTACCCAGGATAACCATCCCTTTGGGGATAAATATCCCGTGCGATCATACAAAAAAAATAAAAGGCTGACACCTTAAATCCGATGGGCGGAGTTGATCCGTCAGTGTTCCGATTACCCAGAATATCCATCCTGGTCATAAAATGAAATGGGATATATCACTCTTTCACATTTAACATAAAAGATACTTCTTATGAAACAACATAAAATTAAAATCACCGGATATCAAAAATCATTTCTGTTCATAATCTTTATATTTGCACTTTATTCCTTCAACTTCATAAGGGCAGAGGAAAAGAATATGATGCAAAAATTTCAGTTCTTGTTAGGACAATGGAAACTGGAATATCATATTCCCAAAAGTGAAATCGGCGAAGCCATGACAGGTTCGGGAACCGGAGAATTCAAAAAAGCCCTGGACAATCAATATGTCTTCTTCGACTATTCCACTCTGATAAACGGAGAGACCGGTTCGGCACACGGCATTTTTGCTTGGGACGATAAATTGAAAGCCTACCGGTACTGGTGGTTCGAGAATTCGGGCAACTTTGCCATTGCGACATGCAAATTTTTAAATAACGAAACTCTATTCATGAACTGGCATGACACCTCATTGATGCAGACATTTCAAAAAATCAACAAAGATAAAGTGATTCTGAAAATGGGAAATCCGGATTCCAAAGGTAAATTTCAATTGGTAATGGAAGTGATATTTACCAGAAGATGAAATCCCAAATTCTTCTCCCCCATAAAAAACATTTTACCTCTTGGAAAATAATTTCATATTTATTACACTTAAATATTCATGTTACTATCGATTCATGATGAGAGTATGATTTCAACCACAAATATAGGAATTTGCCATGAAAATCACACTTCGTAAAAACAACTCCTATTCCCTTCTTATCCCCACCAGCATGGGAATACGAATCACACCTGTCAATGGACAACCTGTCCATTGCAGCGATACATTTAAGATGTATGTAACGAGCGCTGAATCCAATGTGGCAAGTGTCGTCTCCTATCTCGGTCTTCCTGTTAAAGTGCTGACAACCTTCGTCAAAGGAAGCCCCGTTGCCCGGCTGATCAAAGACAATCTTGCCAGCCGCCACATGGATGTCGAAGGCAAGGAAGTGGAACAGGGCGGCCCGTGGGGATTCCGTCATCAAATTAATATCGCGGACAGCGGGGCAGGCTCCCGCGGACCTCGTGTGCAAAATGACCGTGCAGGCGAAGTGGGCAGGACACTGAATGTGAAAGATTTTGATCTGGAACGGATATTTCAAAAGGAAGGGGTTCAGATTGTGCACCTGTCCGGTTTGATCGCTGCCCTTTCCCCGGAAACAGGCGCTTTCTGTCTCGAACTTGCCAAAGCGGCTAAAAAATACGATACCCGGATTTCATTCGACCTGAATTACCGCGCTTCGTTCTGGAAAAACCGCGAAAAAGAATTAGGTGGACTTTTCTCGGAAATCGCCGGTATGTCGGATATCCTCGTTGGCAATGAAGAAGATTTTCAACTGTGTCTTGGCATCAAGGGCCCGGAAGCCGGCGGGAAAAATCTTTCCGATAAAATTGACAGTTTTAAAGTAATGATCGGCAATACAAAGAGCGCTTATCCGAATGCATCCGTATTTGCCACCACATTGCGCCAGGTTGTCAATGCAAACTTACATTTGTGGGGCGCGATCATGTCCGAAGGAGACAACTGGCATGTCGTGGAACCCCGCGAAATCAGGGTGCTCGACCGGATCGGCGGCGGAGACGGTTTTGTAGGCGGCATGCTTTACGCGATCCTGAAAGAATGGAAACCGGAAAAATGGATTCAGTTCGGCTGGGCCGCCGGCGCCCTGGCGACCACGTTTTTGACGGATTATGCGCAGCCCGCCGATGAAGAGCAAGTATGGAGCGTCTGGGAAGGAAACGCGCGGATCAGGCGATAAATACGATTTGATTTACCATTTGAAAAATAAGAAGCTTACGCCTTAAATCCGGGGTGGCGTTTATCCGTCAGGATTTGATGGTGTAACTGGAAAAAATATTTTAAAATAACGGAAAGGAGATACGATGATTGGTGATTTAAAAAAGGAAATGTTGGACATACTTCTGGAAACCCTTCCGGTTGAGTTTTCCATTGTCGATGTCAACGATTATGTGCTGGCCTGGAACAGACACGAAACAAGAATCTTCAAAAGACCCAAGAGTGTCGTGGGCCGGAATGTCCGGGATTGCCATCCCAGGCAGAGTCTGGATAAAGTCGAAAAAATCATTTCTGAAATGAAATCCGGCAAACGGGATAAAGCACAATTCTGGATCGATTTGAATATGGAAGGTAAAAAAGAGCCGCAGAAAATACTGATCGAATACCATGCGCTCAGAGACGCATCAGGAAAGTATCTCGGTTGTCTCGAAGCCTCGCAGAACATTACAGAAATTCTAAAAATCGAAGGTCAGAAACGACTGTTGGATTGAAATATTAAACAAAAGAAAAAGTGTATTTTTTTACAGAATCGTTCGAGAATCCGGTCAAAAAAATACCTATTGCTTTTTTGACTTCTTTTAATTAAAATTGTCTTATCAGGATTCAAGATTAACCTGTTTAGAGTGATCTATTTTATATTTGAAAATGTGACATACCAAAAAAGGATAATTAGAAAACATGCACATATTAAATAAAAAATATCATTTTCTTCTTCTCTGCCGGAGCTGGCTCTGGTTAATCTGATAGAAATAATTCCATCCGGAATATTAAAAAAAATCTGCCAGCTTTTTTTATTTTAAAATCCTGACAATAAGGGATCTGTCATTCATTTAAAATAAATGGAAATCATTTATTATGGAACCGTTTATTCATTAGATTAGTATTTAGTCCATTCATCCAGAATATCACATTAAGCCAAAGGAGGTAGATATTTACAGCCAAAATTCAAAACCAGTGCCTTGCGTGGAAGATGAATTTTTCATCGTTTCAAAATTCTCCTTGCCCGGACACAAAATTTATATAATGTAAATATGCAGAATGTTTATATCCGTACTGCCGAAAGGGGGAAAAATAAAGAACATTGATTAAGGTGAGAAACAACAGATTGAAATCTTTTATTGATAAAAAAACACTTCATTTTAAAAAGGAGTTAAACATGAAAAAGTATTTTACTATATTAACACTAATTGTCCTGTTCGCAATGTTGCCGATTTCTTCCCATGCCCAGATTCCCAATGCGGGTTTCGAACAATGGACAGCCGGCCAGCCGGATGGCTGGTTCACAAGCAATATAGTTACTATTGCTGCTCCCATTACACAATCATCGACAAAACACTCGGGCTCCTCTGCACTGCGCGGCGAGGTCCTAGCTTATTATGGTTATCCCTATGGTCCGATTGCGATTGCAGGTGCGGATGCTGGTGGATTTCCGGTTTCACAACGTCATGCTTCCCTGACAGGATATTATCAGTTTTCCCCTGTTAGTGGAGATGAGCTTGAAATTGTGGTCGTTGCCTACATCAATGATGAAGCCATTGGAGCAAGTACTTTCACAACAACAAACGCAGCTGCCTCTTATACACAATTCACTACTAATATGGAATACATTGATGGTCGGGTACCCAATATGTGCGATATCATGATTACAATCGCCGGTCCTTATGGAGATGATTATCACACCGGTTCTGTTATACTTATCGATGATCTCGCTTTTTCAGGAACAACCGCCGTTGATGAGTACAACGCCCAGGCACAGATGCCTGAACGGTTTGCGCTCGGTCAAAGTTATCCCAATCCGTTCAATCCTTCTTGCGTGATTGAGTATTCTGTTCCGGAAATCAGTCAGGTATCGGTCAGGGTTTTCGACATCATGGGAAGGGAAATCACAACGCTTTTTCAGGGAGTGAACGTTCCCGGCATCCATAAAGTTCAGTTCCAGCCGGATCAACTCCCGGGCGGATTGTATTTTTACCAGATGACAGCAAAATCACTAAAAAGCGGAAAAACATTCAGTGAAGTTAAAAAGGCGATGTACATTAAGTAGCATATACTCTTCAGTCTGTACATTTCCAGCAGAATTTTTCGGAATAGACAATTTTAACGCTCAGGAGCACTGCTCTTGAGCGTTAAAGTTGATAGGACTCGGCCTTCTATTTGAGTAAAAGAATCCTGAATTGATCGATTCAAGGAGTTTGCAATGAACAAAAAAATTCGGGAAATTGTTATTCTCATTTGTCTGCTCATTTTCCCAATTTTCTCATCAGGTGGTGATCCGATGAATAATAAAAAGATGATTACCGTAGATCATGTCGATCTAAAAAAATACATCGGCCTCTGGTACGAGATCGCAAAGATCCCCAACACTTTTCAGAAAATGTGCACGGGCAATACAACAGCCCGATACACATTGCGGGATGACGGACGAATCGGTGTCCAGAATCGCTGTATGAAAAAAGACGGATCGTTTGCTGAAGCCAATGGCATCGCAAAAGTTGTGGGTACAATATCCAATGCCAAATTAAAAGTGAGCTTTGTCAGGCTTCTGGGAATATCGCTTTTCTGGGGAGATTACTGGATTATCGGCCTGGATGAGAATTACCAGTACGCAATTGTGGGAGAACCTTCGCGGAAATATGGCTGGATACTAAGCCGAACTCCTGAGTTTTTACCCGAACAATGGGAAGCGGCGAACCAGATACTGAAGGCTCAGGGCTACGATCCTGAAATTTTTGTAAAAACCGTACAGGATAGTTTGGTTTCTTTCTGATCTGAATGGGTAAAAGACTTTCCTGTTTATTCTGTACCGATAATCGAATTAAAAAAAATGCCTTGTAAGAATTTTACAAGGCATTTTAAATTCAATCAAAAATTTAATCGTGTTACCAGGAACGGGAACGTCTGCCCTGGAATCCTCCTCCTCCACCACTGCCACCACCTCTTCTTCCACCTGATTGATTGGTCTTGGGCCGGGCTTCGTTGACGATCAAGCTCTTGCCTTCCAGTTCGGTGCCATTGACTCCCTCAATCGCAGCCTGTCCCTCTTCCTTTGAAGGCATTTCAACAAACCCAAATCCACGAAGTTCCCCTGTGTATCTGTCTTCAACCAGTTTGACACTGGAAACCTGGCCGTACGTTTCAAACAATTGACGAACTGAATCTTCAGTTGCATTTTTGGGAATATTTCCCACATAGATATTCACTTTGGACTCCTCTGATTATAAATAAATCTCCTGCCAATATCAACGAAGACGTACGACAAGGGTATACTCATAGACGTGATTGCTATCCCATTGACTCAGCAAACCAACTTAACATAATCAATGTACCGATATCCAACATCAAATCCAACTAAAATAATCATTTTTACAATTATTCATTCATCTGCATTATCCGCTGTCTCACGCCTTTTGTAAACGTTTTGATGTCTTTTTATCACTAATATACATCAAACAATGATGATAATTGATTTATATTATCCTCCCCATTGTGAATGGAAAATCGAATCGATAAACCGGCAAGTAACAATTTCTTGCCTTTTCCTTCCACATTTTGTAACTTGCATTCGACATAGCATCTACCTTTAAAATGACATTTGAGTATCTTTTTCACAGGAGTCCATTATGCTAAAAGAAAATTTCTGGAGTGCGCTTATTATAGGAATTTGCATCGGAATTGCAGGCATGAGCATCGGAATCGGTTTCTACAAGGGAAGATCCAACGATCGATATGTGACAGTCAAGGGATTGGCGGAACGTGAAGTTAATGCCGACCTTGCCATATGGCCGATCACTTTCAAAGTGACTGGAAATGATCTCAGTATTGTCCAGAAAGGAATTGACAAAGGCCGGGAGGTTATTGCGGATTTTCTCACCGAAGCCGGATTTAAGGACAGTGAAATCTCCTATTCAGCACCCAAAATAACTGATATGGAAGCGGAAAGACGCTACGGCAATGAGGTAGCAAGTCAGTATAGATACATCGCTCAGGTTTCTGTCACGGCCCGCACCCGCGATGTGGACCTGGTCAGCAAAACAATGGAAAAAGCAGGCAGACTTGTCGGCAAAGGAATTGTACTGGATGCCGAAAGCTGGCAGACACCTACTGAATTTCTTTATACCTCTCTTAATCAAATCAAGCCCGAAATGATCGAAGAAGCAACCAAAGATGCGAGAAACGCAGCAGAGAAATTCGCCCTGGATTCCGGAAGCAAAGTCGGGAAAATCCGCAGCGCCACCCAGGGATACTTTTCAATCACCGACAGGGACCGAAATTCTCCCATGATCAAACAGATCAGAGTTGTGACTTCAGTGGAATATTATCTTGTGGATTAAAAGAATATAACTAAAATATTTTTTTAATAACTGTTGATTAAATAAGGATAAAACAGGATATGCGCAATTTCTTTAAATTCATCTTCGTTGCCAACATCATTCTGATTGCCGTATCCTATGTTCTTGTCCCTTCCAAAGTTGCTATACATTTCGGCATTGGCGGGTTTCCCGATTCATGGTCCTCGAAACAAACATATATCCTGACCTCCTTCGCGCTCGATGTGCCCCTTTTCCTGCTGATCTATTATATGCCGTCATTGATTTTCAAATGTCCTCCAAATCTACTAAACCTTCCAAATAAAACTTACTGGTTGAGAGAAGAAAATCGTCCGCAGTTGAAAGAAAAAACAGATTCTGTCATGTCGGAATTTGGAGCAGCGCTTTACTTATTCTTATTTGCGGTTAACCTGCTGACACTCGAAGCAAACCGGTCAGAACCGGTCAGACTCAATGAACGTGTTTTTCTTTACGCTTTAATCATTTTTCTGATATACACAGTATACTGGTGTGTGAAACTATATCGCACATTTCGTATTCCCGAAAACAGTACCATTAAATAAAAGTAAGAATGATACAATGCATCTCTCATTTCCGTTTTAAAAATTTTATTCCCCGGATAAATAAATCTCTTGATTTTTATC
>Ga0315535_1002951_pt1 | contig 10592 bp, 13 predicted proteins | sample SalMarSW160220MG_2_FD_203092 | JGI IMG/M metagenome (GOLD analysis project Ga0315535, IMG submission 203092) | Salt marsh sediment microbial communities from the Plum Island Ecosystem LTER, Massachusetts, United States - Salt Marsh Sediment SW1602-20 ...
CTGAGAACTGCAGGGGCACTGCCATCCGGGACCTGCTCATAGACTGTGCCGAATGGCCCGAGGCAGGAGGGACGATAACATGTGACGACGGCAGGATGGCATGCGAGTACGTGCAGGATACAATTGACCAACTGCTCCAGAACACCCTTGGTGTCTGGCAGAGGAAGTATTATTTGATAGCAGGCACATCGAAGAATCCAGAGGACCGTATCATAGAATCATACCACCCTGACTGCAATCCTGACAAGCCTGCTCCAGGGGAGTCAGAGTCTTTTTTCCTCCCGACCAACAGGGGATTGCTCACGCTCAAGATATTCATATGCGAATAGTTTTATATCAGGAACTCAAGGTGATCATGATGGACAAGAAAGGCGATTGGAAGACATTTGCAGTGACTGTATTGACACTGATAGGCATCCTGCTGATAGGTGCTGTGATATACCGGGTGATAAAAGGAGGCCTTCTCGGATGAGGTCCAGAAAAGCCCAGCTGAATGTCTGGATGACTGCCGCGGTATTCTTAGTTGTAGGCCTGCTCATACTTTTCATAGGTTTCAAGCTCGTGAAGTCGAGCAAGAGCATCAGCAATGACGAGAAATGCCGCTTAAGCCTCGTGGCTAATGACGTTGCCCGTGTTGTCGCAAAGAGGATTTTCCCGATTGAGTGTCCGAGGGGTTACAGGGAGATAACCCTGAGTGATGTGGAGAGTTACGGCCGCATCGACGACGACCGTGTAAAGAGCATAATAGCTGAGGAGATGCAGAGCTGCTGGTCAAAGACCGGTGGAGGGAGTCTCCAGCCTTTCAATGAGAATTGGCTAGAGCGGTTTGCAGGGGACAATCCTGTTGTAGAGGTTTTCTGCATAGTATGTTCAGAGATAGATTTTGACGATGCTTTCAAGGAGCAGGCAAAGAAGCAGGACTACAAGCTCGAGGGCCTTCCGCATTGGCTTGTCACAAGGAAGCCGTTCGGTATGCAGAACACGCTTTATGAGCAGATAACCGGGAAATCACCCTCACCTGAGCTGATAAAGTCTCTTATGGGTGCTGAATACATGACTGATTCAAGCTTCAACTTCGACGAGACCCACGTAATAACCTGGCAGGTCGAGATTCCGGTCCTGGATGTGATAAATGATGAGGTGAAGTATTTCGGCAAGGATGCCTTGAATACCTTCTCCGAAGGGATATTTGCAATCCCCAAGTCTCAGTCATATGGTCCAGGAGCAGGGCTCGGGACGCCATTCAATCTGGAAGAATATATCAGCGATATCGCGAAAGGTCCTGATAGTATTAAAAAGAGGTTTGAGGAAAAGCCTCTTGAGCGAGTCATGTTCACTCCGGAAGATACACTGAGTGCTTTCACAACAGAAAAATTCGACTATGGCATTGTTGGTATTGTCGCGAAGAGGCGTCAGTTCTGTTCCATAATGGCTAATTGAGGTTTCAATATGTTCAATAGATCAAAGAAAGGCGTGTCAGCAGCGTTCGAGGCGCTCATGGGAGTTATCGTGATGATATTGGTCATAGTCCTCATAGCGTTCATATTCAAGTCCATATCAGACACCGCATCAGAGAGCGCTGAGAATTTGCAGTGCAAGGCGTCTGTCACGGCTTATGCGAAGTTCAACGAGCTTCCGATCGGCTCAGAGAAGGCTGATGCTTCGACAATCAACTGCCCGACCAAGTACCTGACTATCGAGTCAGGCACTGCCAAGGAGATGAACCGAGACATAGCAGACCTTATGGTCGAGTGCTGGGACAACTTCGGCAGGGGAAAGCTAAAGCTTTTTACAGCGGATGATTTGAGGTTCTGCGCGATATGTTCTGTTTTTGAGTTTGAGGACAAGTCTACTGAGCTGAAAGGCCTTCCTTTATTTATGAGGACTGAGAAATCGCCTATTAAGGTAGGGGACAGACGGGTGACGTATTCCGAATTCCTTACAGGTGTTCTTGTAGGTCAGGAATCTGAAAAAGAGAAAGAAACAGAAGAGTTGGCAGTACTGCAGGGAGACAAGCGCTACGCGGTGGTTTTTTCATATTTCAGCGGGACGAAACGGGAACCGTTCCTTCTTGTATTCGAGCTCTCCTCTGCAGGGGCATACTGGCATACTCAGACAATACTTGCAGAATACAATGAAGATATGATATCAAATATGGGCTGCGATACTTTACCTGTAACCCAGCTGGATGCCCGTTTCAAATAATTACACCAAAACATTCAGTTACTTTTATATATCCACTATCTATCATATCATCAGGTGAATACATGAAGCTGAAGCTTGGAAAGAAAGGGATTGAATTCCCGCTCCACTGGCTGATAATATTTGTGATAATACTTTTTATAATCATATACATAGCGTATTCTGCTTACACAAAGAGCGGAGGCCTTCTCGGAGGGCTTGTTGACGCGATAAGGGGAAGAGGTTGATGATATCAGACAGGAAAGCCATGGGAGTCGGCACCTTCGTCGCACTTGTCATAATACTGATAATCGCGATCGTGATAATAATCCCTGGCAGGAAGCTTCTTCTGGGCACGCATGAGACCTTCACAGCCCTTGGACCCGGGATTTGCACTGATGTTGACCTGAAGCGGAATGTAGAGGATTACAAGGTGAAGATCAATCTCTATGCCCAGCGCGAGGGTGAGAACGGCATAAGCTATTATGACCCGCAGGCAGCTATTGAGCAGTACCGCATATACCTTGCCTGCAAGGATGATGAGGATTCCATGATAAAGACAGAGGATGTAGAGAAATTCGAGCCCGAAATCAAGAATGATGTCAAGGCTGCCATCATTCACATAGCAGAGGATCTCTGCAAAGAGCATTCAGAGTCTGTGAGCAAGGAAGAGCAGAAGTCAATTGAGAACTCGTACAAGGATAATCAGGAGTATTATTATGCAATCTTCCCTGGTGAAGATTTCACAAGGCCGTATGGCTGTGAAATCGCCTAATTCTACATTAAAAGGTGTTTCAACCTATCGAAACCTTTATATATACTATTCCCAATAATCAGCTTATCAATAATCCATTTAAAAGAACGAGGTGACTAGACATGGCCAAGAAAGCCCAGGGATTGTCCCTGAACGTTATCATAATCGCAGCCATTGCGCTGATAGTTCTTGTCATCCTTGCCATCATATTCATAGGCAGGATGGGAACGACCACAAAGGAGATCGACAAGTGCGCAGGCATCTGCGTCTCAGATGACGCAGCATGCGTAGCCATGGGCAACTATTACAAGCCTTCAACAGGCGTCTGCCCAGAGGACTCTCCTGTCTGCTGCGTTGGCATACAGGCATGAAAGGGCGAAAATGCCTTCTTTTTTTTCTTCACGGAAGGCTCAGGGTCTGAGCCTTAACGTAATCATTATCGCTGTGATAGCCATCGTGGTTCTTGTCGTTCTGATAATTATATTCACCGGCAAGACCCGGCTTTTCAGCCAGGCCACGACAAACTGCGAGTCAAAAGGGGGTCATTGCAAGCCAAAATGCGATCCTGACACAGAAGTGAAACAGTTCGGCACAGACTGCGCATCCAGGGAAAACTCTCCTGGCTCAGAATGCTGTATCCTCATGGTATAATCCTCAAAGAAATGTAGGTTGATAATATGATATATTCAGGGAAAAAAGGCGAGATGACCATGGAAAAAATGGTTGGCTTAATCCTTGCTGTCGTAATCATTCTTATTTTAATTTATATGGTAATGAAGCCAGCCAGGAACGCCTCTATAGCAGGCAGCTGTGAGGAGAAGTTCTGTAGTGTAAAATCACAGGCAGGTGAGAACTGCGAGAAACTTGACGGCTACACAAAAAGCTTGACTTCATGCAAAGTCGGCGAGGAAACAGGCAAGTGTTGCATCAGAGAAGATTTTGGCTAGGTGATCATGATGGATAAGAGAGCTGAATTGAGCCTTAATGTGATAATCATTGCTGTTATAGCCCTGATAGTGCTGGTCATTCTTGTCCTGATATTCACAGGCAAGACAAAGATTTTCACGACCCAGACCACGAGCACTGCGCAGGAATACAGCGGCAAGAAGTGCGCTGTGCCAGGCACCAACAACCAATGCCTGGACCAGTACGCCTGCAAGGAGCAGGGCGGAAGCTTCCAGGCAGGGCAGTATGATGACTGCTCTGGCAATTATGGCATATCTGGCTGCTGCATGATGTGAACCATATGAAGAGGCGAATGAGAAGGTCGAAAAGAGCTCAAATGATGAAGTATTTTGTTGGCCTAGTCATCGCTGTCCTTCTCATCTGGGTTGTCGGCTATGAGATAGTCTATAAGAAGATCGGCGGCGGCACGTCTGACGCCACTAAATCCTTCACAGAGTGCAATTCCGATCTGAAGAAATGCGCCTGCTTTTTCACGACAGGACGATGCCCTTCTGATGCCACGATACCTATAGGCACCAAGAAGACTGACAAATGCCCTCCAGACGGTATCCCTTGTGACCAGTCCAATTTCGCGCAACGGCTTAAGGATTACAAGGGCCAGCAAGGCACCTGCTGCATCCTCGACCCCAACAAGCCGATAAGCGAGTCAAGGCTGAACCAGCCGAAAGAGACTCCAACTGCAGGGACCGGAGGGGGAGCTGGCAGCGCCCAGACCGATGTAGACTGCACAAAAATAAGCAACTGCGCCAGTTACCAGAGCTATCCGGGATACAGCGAGAAACTCTGTCAGGATGATCCTTGCAGGAACAAAGGCAGGGAAAAATCTGATTTGGTATGCTTTGCATCTTCCGCAAGCACCTGTGTTGAGTGTGAGAAGGACTGCAAGATGGATTTCTACGACAAGTTCGGCACGAATGCAGCGAACCTGAAGAAGGAGAATCCATGTAACTGTATAAGCACAGCAGACCTTGAGAATCAGGCAAAGCTGGCCTGTACTGGCAAATCCGCAGGTGACACATGCGGAAATGCAGGAACAGGGGAGAAGTGTGGGATTGGCAAGGACGGAACACTTACCTGCATGCCTGGATGCAATTATCAGGGGACTATTCCCGGCACTGAGGCATTCGGTTATGAGTGCCTTGGCTCCTGCGCATGTGATCCTGGTTTCATCCCTCTGTCAGGCGAAGGATTCGAGTGCAAGAGCGGTTTTTCCGATCTTACGCAGCAGTCAACATGCTGTGTCAAGGCACCTCCCCCCAACTGCTGTGGCATAACCAAGTGCAAGCATTATTCTATGGATTATTATGACAATCCTGACTACTGCCTTGCTGATGCTTGCGATGTTGGGAAGTGTATCCCGACATTCTATCCGGATGAAGCAAATGTAAATCCGGCTTTCAGAGGCAAGTACGAGGCATGTTTGGATTGTTCTGAACTTAAAAAGCCAATAGATGACTGTTCGGGTTATACTGGTTTCACGAAAGATCCGTTGACAGATCAGCGTATTTGCATTGAGCACCCTTGTACAGCAGGAAAATGTGTTCCGCATAATGTCGTCCTGAGCGGAATAGAGCTCAATGTCTGTGAAGACTGTCCTGATAGCTGCGACCTTAATGATTTTTACTCAGACACGCAGAGCATTGAAGACCCTGTATTATTGGCAGAGCTTAAGGAAAAGAATCCCTGCGGTTGCACTTAGATCAATCAACGATTCAACAGATAGGTAATCCAAAAATGAGACTACTTTCTTCGAAAAAAGGCGACCTTGGGCTTTCATTGCAGCAGATAATAGGCCTTGTGCTGGCTTTTGCAGTCATATTGATGACATTAGGATTGTTCTTCGGCCTGATGAACATATTCACTGCAAAGGCTGATCCTGGAAGCATCAAGACATTCAACGGGATATATGATGCTGTAGGGGCGCTCTATGATGAGAGGAACACGCATGAGGCATGCATCATAAAAAGCGAGTTCCTAAAGGCAGATTGGGCTGTGGTCGGTTTCAATTCGGATTGTGTCAGGACTGCGGATAATGATTTCTATTGTGAGCACGGAAAAGACTGTGCTGAGGAGCAGTGCCGCAGCCTGTCCTCCCCAGCAGATTCCAACATCGAGAAGCCTTCTTGGTGCGGAACTGGTCCGTGCATCTGCCTGTGCAACGGGGGTGTTGTAGGTGACGTGAGTGGCAATGATTGTGCAGAAGACACCAAGAACTGCAGGAAGTTCCCTCCTGACTCGAAGTTCAGCGCATTCTATTTCATTAATCCTACCGAAGGGAAATGCAATGATCCTGACTTTAATAATAACAATAACCCGGGCATATTGGGAATAAACAGGCCTGGAAGCTATTGCGACCTTGTCATCAACAGCGAGAACTGCGATTTTGTAGGCACTGACCGCGGCGTTGTCTATGGGTTGGTCATATCCAAGACAACGTCCCTTTCTCCTGTCAAAGAGGGTTGCACGATGTCTTCTGGACATGCTGCTATAGTCTTTGATCTTGTCTACAAGGAAAGCGATCTCAGCGCATACAAGAAAGACATGATATCATGCTCTGAGCTGGTCCGCGAGCTTATGACGCCTAAGCAGGAGCCTCAGAAAGAGCCTGAGAAGAAACCAGAAGAGCCTGCAAAGCCTCAAGGCGAGGATATCACAACCACCTTGCAGAACACAGGCAAATCCACGCCGTCAGTCAATCCTAAATGATGTTTTCTCGTGTTTCTCGCACCAAAACTTTATAAATCCCTCTCCCTTAAGCATGGTCAATGGGTTTTGTTTCGGAAAAAAGAGGTAGTCTAGCTAGTAAGCTGTCCAGGAATAGGAAGGCCAGCATCCTGCACGAGATATATTTCTTCACTTTTCAGCTCCTTATGGTAATAATAGTCTTCCTGGCCCTGATGCAGTACGTCAATAACGTGGCGTCAGGCATCGGGTTTCAGAAGAGATATACATCGATAGATGTAGGACTACTCACTACAGCAGTCTTTTTTGCTCCCGGGACCATGACCCATGCTTACCACCCTGTCTTCTTTCCCATCCCTATAGATGTCATATTTGCGGATAACATAGTGAATCTCAAGGAGGCAAACAAGGACATTAACAAGATGTACTGGTTCCTTTCCGACCAGAATCTCGATCCTCTGACAGACACGAAGCGCCTTACCCCTCCTGACATCGAAAGCCTGAATCCTGACAACATAATTGACCTGCCGAGGCTTGCGTTTGAGGCGGCGCAGAATGCCGCGGCCAGTTACAACATATCGTATTTCAAGACAGGCGGCAAGGTTTCATTATATCCTGAGAAGATAAACCCATTGCAGGTCGTCTGCCCTGTCATCAACACGACAGATCCTGTCTCACAGTCAAAGAAGGTGTTCATAGCTAAGGTCCTGCCAAAGAAAGAGGACTATTCCAACTTATCAATCCCTACAAACCGGATCGTGCAGGTGCTCTCAAGGCAGTACAGCCAGTATTTCACGGCAGCTCCCAATCCTGTAAAGTCAGGTGAAGGATCTGCAATAACCGCCATACCGTCTGATTCAGACCTCATTATTATCATCGGCGATTCAGGCGAGGAGCGTGAGCCAAGGAGTCTTGTCGCTTACATCCCTGCAGACCAGGACACATTGAAGGCAAGGAAGCTTGCCTGTCTTCTGATAAACGATATCCTGACTCCAGAGACTGCTGTCTTCTACACCCAGATAGTCCCGGTATTCCAGGATTCCATCAGTAAGGAAAGCCCCCTTAATGTCTTTAAGGAGGCATCGACCAAGGACCAGGTGATGGTGTTCCTTGACATAGCGAATTTCGATGATGCAGAAGTTGATGTAGATAAGACTGTCGAGTCGATATACCGCGCTGTCCAGCGCTACTATGGGAACACCAATATACCTCCAGTGGAAGGCCATACCCTCGGCACGCCTGCCGGGCTCCAGAAGATATTTTCTTCTCTTCTCCAGAACATGCCGGCAGGAGGCAAGGGCTTCATAGACATCTGGCCTGTCGAGGTCAGCACCATGAAGGTCGCGTCCTGTTTCGGCTACAGGGGATGCGTGAATTGGAAAGATGGTGTGTGCGTGACCGCGCCTTACGCGTCAACCAGGTGCGGCTGCGAGCAGTGGAAGAGCGGTGTCTGCGTGAAATACCGTGAAAAGGGGATGTGCATCCCGTCGATAGACTGTCCTAAGGATGGGGTGAAGCAGCTGGCAGAATGCGAGGGCAGCCTCACCCATCCAGGCATAGATATAAGTGGAGCGCCGAAAGGGACTTCTGTCATCTCAGTGGCTGATGGAGTTGTCACATACGTAGACAAGAAGGAGTATGGGCAGGTGATAATAGATCATGGTAAAGGAATATCCTCATCGTATATGCATCTCGACACGATATCTGTCTCCAAGGACCAGTCCGTCACCAAAGGTCAGCGTATAGGCACGGTAGGAGGAAGAGGACCTACGGGACCGGATCAATACTCTCCTCATCTGCATTTTGAGATAAGGGACCAGAACGTGGACAAGACTCTCAGGGACAAGGACCGCGCTTCAGTCTTTGTCGGAAGTCCTGAGACCGGACGGGTCAATCCTCTCTGCTATTTCAGTCCTGATCTTCTCGGAAAGGTGAACATACCAAACAACCTGGTGTGCAGCGACGAGCTGTGCAAGAATGATGCTGAATGCTTCCCTAAGACCGAGACAGCAGGATATCTGAAGTACTGCAATTATTACCCTATGGTCCCGGGCACCCAGGCCCAGCAATGATAAGATGTTAAGAAACAAGATCAGCAACAGCCGTAAAGGCATAATGGCCTTCAATTACACGATGATGATAATGAGGCTTATGTTCCTTGTTGTCGTCCTCATTGTCTGCGTCCTGCTGATAAGCCTGTTCATCAACCAGAAGTTTAACACGACAGATATCCACAGCGAGGTGCTTATCGACGGGCTGTTGTACGGCACAGGAGGGATCGGCTATACTGACCCGATAACAGGCAGGTCGTATCCTGAACTGATATACCTTGACCAGCTGTCTGAGGCAGAGCTCGACTCCGCACTCTTCTTCCCTAACAATCACATGATGTCAGCTAGGATAACGATCAAGGACAAGGATGGCTACATACTCAAGACTGCGTATTACAACAAGGAATGGTATGATAACTGGGCACCTTTGGAGAAGTTGAGTATAGGCGGGATAGGTGGTGTCGCGGGCTACACCCGCACCCTTCCAGTCATATTGCGTGAAAAAGGAGGCAGCACACGCTCAGGGATGGTGGAGTTCCATGTGCTGCAGCCTAAATCCACGAGGGTGAGCTAATGCATCATGTTTTTCGAGACAAACCCAGGAGTGCCGGCACAGGCTTGTGCTTGTGCTGGCATTTTCCTTTTTCAACATGGAAAGTGTAACATGAAAACAAGGAGATTCAGGAAACAGAAAGCGAAAAAGGCGTTCATAACAAGCGCTATCGTAGACATATGGGCGTATATCATGTTCGTCCTTGTAGTAATAGTATTCTCTCTCATATATAAGTGGACCGCAACAGCGCATCTCGAGCAGCTTGAGGGCATCAAGGACCTGTCATACGGAAATTACCTGGCCCACATCTACCTGCGAAGCCCTATTGACGTCGCAGGCACAGAGATGACCATGGCAGAGCTGTTGGCGCTCTATGATTATAATATGACATTGGAGAAGGCAGCAGGCAGGACATGCGAATTCAGGCCCTATGATAAGTATTTCTATTACTGCATGGACGGCCCTATGGGAAAGACCATAGTGGACATTACGAACAGCTTCATGGATGATAATCTCAAGGATACGCACCACATCTTCATCATCAAGGGATCAGGATTCACCTACATGAATACAGGAACCTTTCAGTTGGCTGGCGCGCAAAGTCTGATTGACGCCTTGCTCTCAATGCAGATACCTAAAGAGAACTATGTCACGTATGTCCCTTCAGTTGACCCGACGCAGCCGCCTATCGAGATATACTTTTTTTATGATTTTCCGAGGTTCCTCAAGAGCCTTGCTCCTGAAAAGAGGGGTATTTTCACGGCATTAGGAGATTTTATAGGATAAAGATGAGAGCTTTGATGAGAAGCAGGAAAGCGGTGATCTTCAACATACTCATAGTCATAATGACTGTAGTCGTGCTCACCTACGGTCTTGTCAGGGTAGGTGAGAAGTACAACGAGATAAAGCACGAGATAGGCGAGGAGCCTTTGAAGGTCGTCGCAAAGGTCCAGCAGGGAGAGAACGCCCTGATATTCCTCGACCTGTCCGCGAAGATGGCATTGCGCCAGGCCGTGTATGATATGCAGTCAAGAGGAGGCATATCCGACACCAAGTGCGGGACTTACTATGGTTTCACGATGTGGAACTCAGCCAAGGGAGATGACTGCTCTCCAGATATTGAAAAGGCGAAGCAGGCGCTTGAGGACATGTTCCTCAGCAACATCCAGGCAAGGGTCTCGGCATATCCGTATGCTGATTTCGCAGGCAACCTGCCTTCATCAGTGGTCAGCGCAGGAGCAGCTACAACTGCTTCTGAAAAAGACGGCGAGCTGGACTGCCCTTCAGGCATGCGCCCGCTGCTCGGCGGGGCTTCAGGCACGGGCGGCTCTGCCACAGAGCCTGCTTTTTCAGACTCTCAGCTGACATCAGAGAACCTTGGAGACCTGATACTCGCAGATGCCCA
>Ga0315535_1002954_pt1 | contig 10591 bp, 7 predicted proteins | sample SalMarSW160220MG_2_FD_203092 | JGI IMG/M metagenome (GOLD analysis project Ga0315535, IMG submission 203092) | Salt marsh sediment microbial communities from the Plum Island Ecosystem LTER, Massachusetts, United States - Salt Marsh Sediment SW1602-20 ...
AACGCAGTAGATTTATTCAATTTTAACTGGCCGGGATCAAAAACAAATTTAACGCTCGGCATCGAATTTATGGCTTATGCATATTCTACAAGCTATGCGGGTTACAGGCTTCAGATTGATGCACTTGACGGTTTTTTCGGCGGGCATTTATCCTTCTCGAAAAAATTTAAAACAAATACCTTACTTGCGAGATTAAGAATTATTCACAACAGCGCTCATTTTGTGGACGGGCACTATGATACAAGAACCGGAACATGGGAGGATGGGAGAGGACCGATTCCATACACTGAAGATTTCGGTGAATTAACAGTTGAGCATGAAATCCCTGTTGGAATTTTTTTAATTCAATATTACGGCGGCGCTTCGTATTCAACATTAGTCAGGCCGCTGGAATTGAAAAAATATAAAGCACTGTTGGGTGCACAATTTTCCTTTAAAGATTTATTCGGAAAAGTATTTGATCATTCCGAAAATATTTTTATTGCCCATCATTTTTTATTAAGCGGCAACCCGGTTTATGCCGGGAGTAATCAAACAGTCTTAGGAATAAAATTCGGCAGCTGGTTTGAAAAAGGAATTGTCTTCTATCTTTCATATTATAACGGGAGAGATGTGTTCAGCTCTTATTACAACAGGAGAGTTTCGAGATTCGGGGTCGGGTTTAACGTGGATTTCTTTTAAATAAAATTAAACATGGAGTATAAATGTATTCTACTTTTGAATCGGAAATAAAAATCAGGCCGGACGATATAGATTTAAATAATCATGTACATCATACAAAATATATCGATTATATTTTAGCAGCACGTTACGACCAGATGTTAAAAGATTATAAAATGTCTATGAACGATTTTCACGATAGAGGATACAACTGGTATGTCAGCATCACGCATATTGAATATAAGCGGGCGTTAAAATTAGATGACACAATAGTTGTGCGTACTCAGGTAGGATTTGCTGAAGGCGCGCAGTGCCGCGTAAATTTTTGGATTGTAAAAAAAGACAACGAAAAGGTTGCAGCGGAAGGTTATATAATTTACACCATGATATCTATCAAATCCGGACGCCCGGTAAGAATACCCGAAGATATTATTAAAGTTTATTCGATTTAATATTTCGGTTTAACTCATATCACTCAAAACGATTTTTGAATTTTCTATTTTTTAAAATTAAATCATGAACAATTAAATATAGGAGAATATCTGGTGCAAAAATTTTTGAATCAGACTTTCCTCGGCAACACAGTACTCGTATATCTAACTGCACTTGGAATTTTTGTTGCAGGTATAATTATTATCAGGATTTTCAGAAGCATTATTCTCGGCAGGTTGAAAAAATGGGCCGAAAAGACACAGACAACACTTGACGATTTTATGATAACTGCAATTGAAAAAAACATAATTCCGCTTCTTTATGTAGGTTCATTTTACTTAGCCATAAAAACTCTTTCCATCTCCGAAAAAGCTTTTAATCTAATCAACATTGTTTTAATAATTATAGTTACTTTCTATGTATTAAAATCAATCTCATCCGTTATAAGTTATTCACTACAGACTTACCTTAGAAGAAAAGGCGATGCCGAAACAAAGGGAAAAGAGCTTCGCGGCATAAGTACGCTGATTAATATTTTAGTCTGGATTATCGGATTAGTATTTCTGCTTGATAATCTCGGGTTTAAAGTATCTGCCGTTATCACCGGTTTAGGAGTCGGCGGTATAGCAGTTGCTCTGGCAGCTCAGGCAATACTTGGTGATCTTTTTGCTTACTTTGTCATCTTTTTCGATCGTCCGTTTGAAATCGGTGATTTTATTATAGTCGGTGACAAAATGGGAGCCATTGAATATGTAGGTTTAAAGACAACACGTATTAGAAGTTTAGGCGGCGAGCAGATAGTCTTTTCAAACAAGGATTTAACCGATTCACGGATACATAATTACAAAAAAATGGAGCGGAGAAGAGTTGTATTCAAACTTGGTGTTATTTATCAAACTACTGCCGAACAATTGGAAGAAATTCCGAAGATGGTTCGTACAATAATTGAAGGACAGACCGATACGGTTTTTGATCGAGGGCATTTTGCTAATTACGGAGATTTCTCTTTGAACTTTGAGTTTGTCTATTACGTAATCGGAGCCGACTACAATAAATATATGGATATCCAGCAGGCAATTAATTTAGAAATATACCGTCAATTCAAAGAGAAAGGAATCGAGTTTGCATTCCCGACACAAACATTGTTTGTTGAAAAGGAAAGCGATTCGAATTAAAAGCGATATAATAATAAAATAAAGAGATGGCACCTTTTCACTTCGTTATGCACATCGGAAAGATGTTATCTCTTTTCTCAAGATAATTTTTTAAAAGAAAAATGTTTTTTTAGATAATAAAATTTAAATGTAATTATAAGTTAGAAATTAATTATGAGTAATAACTCAAGTTTTTAATTTATAATCTGATTTGCAATTTTCAAGCATCAATTATCTGTTATTATGAATATCCAGTATCTGCCTTGCCCTCGGCTTATACAATAAATGATAAATTACATCGAGGTATGAATTCATTTCTTCCATTTCGATGTCGGAAGTGTATCTCCAGAATCCGTAAATCTTTGCGAATGAAAGAAGCTTTTTTGCATATAGTTCCCAGTTATACTCGGTTTCGACTCTCTTGATTGCTTTTTTAGATATTCTCTCCCAGTTTCTTTTATCTTTTTTACAAGCATTCAAAAAAAGCAAAATCTTTTTAATTGTTCCTGCCGAGTCAATCGGATCGATATGAAACCCTGAAATTTCATCTTCAATTATTTCCGAAGGGCCGCCATACAAAGTTCCGAAGACAGGCAAACCGGATCTCATTGCTTCGAGAACAGTAAGTCCGAAACCCTCGAACAAAGCAGGCTGAACAAATATTCCTCTTTTATCGGCAATAAGCCTGTAGACTTCCCCGGCCTGGTCTTTCCTGAAAAGCTTTCCTATCCACCTGATTTTATTATGCAGCTTATACCTATTTATCAAGTCATGCATAATATGAATCTGTTCTTTTTCCTCGCTGTCGCCGGATTTATCAGGATCGACGTTGCCTGCAACGATAATTAAATTAGAAATATCTCTTAACTTTTTACTTTCACCGAACCAGCTAACGAGGCCGGTTAAATTTTTTATTTTATCAAGCCTCGCCATTGAAAAGATAGGAATTAAATCAGGATTTTCTATTTTCCCGACCACATCCGGGTCATCGGCATTTTCAAAAAGCAGACCATTTAAATCGGTACGGGTTTCCTTGAGTCTCTGCTCTTCTTCATAATAAGGAAAATAAATTTTAGTGTTTACGCCCGGCGGGACAATGTTAAACTTCGGATGGAACAAGTTTATGCCGCCAACTACTCTGTAAAGTTCAGGCATGGTAAATTGCCTGTAAGATTCATACTGCCCGATATTCTCCTCGGTACCGGCAACTTCCTGGTATGAAGAAGTAATTATAAAGTTGGCCGCATTCATAGCAATAAGATCTGCTGTAAATTGTATTGAGAAATGATATTGATCTTCAAGGTGTTTCCAGTACATGGCGCTGTAAAGATATTTACTCTTCTCAAGAGCATGAGCGATATTGCACTGCGTTACACCGAACTTCCGGGAAAGAATATAAGCTATCATATTTCCATCGGAATAATTTCCAATTACAAGATCCGGCCTTTCCCCGAATTCGGCAAGCAATTCTTTATACGCATCTTCGGCAAAAGTTTCCAGGTAAGGCCAGATTTCAAACCGCGAAATCCAGTTATCCGTAACGTTTTTATTAAAAGATCTAAACGGCACCCTTAAAATCCATGAGTTTTTTGTTTCATGAACTTTTTCCAGTCTTTGATTGCATTTTGTGTCGCCCGCATTTGGAATGAGCCTGGTTAAAATAATTATTTTAGGTTTTGCATCGATCCCGGCTTCACGCAGCGATTCAAACAATTCATTTTCCAAAGCCTTTACCTGATCGAGAATATACACAACCTGGCCACCGGTATCGGGTTTACCGAGCACTCCTTCTTGGCCGAAAAATCCGTGGGGAGAAATAATAGCGATATTAAAAATCATCGGGATACCCGAAAGAAATTCCTGCAATGCAAAATAGTCCGGCGACTGCAGCAGCCTGTCCAATTGTTCCAGGCTTTCAACAATTGAACCCGCAGTATTGCCGAGCCCTCTTTCAAAACCGAGAGCTTGAAGATCGTTCTGAAATTTTATGAACGGTTCATCCTCGTTTTTTTTCCGCAAATACTTAATTGCCTTATCCAGGTTGCCGCTTAAAATTTCAGGGGTATTGATTCTCCCGTTAAGAACCAACTGCTGCGATTTATATTTATGCACAAACAAAAATTCAAACAAGGCTTTTCTCAGCTTTTCCGGTTCGGTAAACATGCGGCTGGAAAGATATCTATTTAAATATTCCACTCCGCGCCCGATACTTTTCGGTTCTCGAATGCTCGGGAACTTATCGTAAAAAGTGGTGAAGTTTAAAGTTAAAATATCGTTACCAGCATGCGGGTTAACGAAATCTTCTTTCAGCTTTAAATATTCCAGTATAGATATTTTTTCGTAATAAGTCTCTTCAATATTAAAAGCGTAAAAGTCGCAGTCGCCTATTTTCTCCCTGGTTTCCAGGTATATAAAGCTGCCTCTTGTAACAGACTCGGTAACTGTTTTAATAACTTCTTCAATTGCCTTATGATTTGCTGAATTGTTATCTTTTTGAAATTCTCTAAAAATTTCCATGAGATTGCCTTTTACCAGCAGTTTACTTTCTTTGGCAGCAACCTTGTTAAGAAACCTGAAAAAATCGATTTTATTTTCTTCAACAATAGAGATAATTTTATTGCTCAACATCGACTCCTTTATTATCTTCCAGAAAATTATAATGTTTAATTCCTTCAATTATTCCGCCTGCAAAATTGCGGTGTGCAAAATAAACTCTTTTACTGTCTTTAAGCTTTTCCAGTTCAACGCTGTAATTTGCCACGACAACTCCAAGCAAATCTCCTTTCAGCATTTCTTCATCGTTGCCGGAATCCCCGGCTACCAAAATATTTTCATATGGAATATTCCACCTGTAGCATAAGTATCTAATTGCTTTGCCTTTCGAAGCGCGGTAAGGGAGAATGTCGAGATACTGTCCATGGCTGAAAATAACGTTAGCTTTTATTTTATTATTCATTAAAATTTCTTTTACTTTCTGAATGTTGTCCTGGTTTTCACTTGTATAATAACTGATTTTGAATTTTCTCTGCGTATCTTCTTCCTGGTACTGAAGCCAACCGAAAGCCGATAGTAATTCTTTTATCCTGTTCCTGTTCCACATATAAGAAATGTGCGCTTCCCATCCCTTTGAATAAATCAATTCGCCGTGATAATTATAATATATCTCGGACCCGACCGATGAAATAATAACATCGGGTAATTGTACATTATTTTCTTTCAGGATATTAAATGCGGATTGGACTGTCCGCCCGGTCGCAACTGCAAAACCGATTTTCGGCCGAACGTTATCCAGTAAAGATAAAAATTCGCAGAGAGAATTTTGATCACCAAGCAATGTATTGTCGATATCGGTTACGATAATTTTTCCCATGGTTAATAAATTTTTACCAACAAGGGCAAAGGTATCTTTTTTTGTCAATTCCCTGCTCAGCAATTTTTTTACCTCCTCGAGATATTTTTCAGTATACGCTTTCCATGTGTAGAATTTTTTCACATTTTTGATGCCGTTTTCCGAAAATTCTTTCCATTTATTTTTATTATCAAGAAGATCATTCAAAGCTGCGGATATATTCTTGGAATCTGAAACGTCTACAAGTATCCCATGCTTGCAGTTGCCGATAATATCCTCCGGGCCGCCGTCATCGGTTGCTACGACGGGAATACCCGATGCGGCAGCTTCTATAAGCGTTAAGCCGAACGGTTCGGTTAATGCGGCATTGACAAAAATTCCACCGGACTCTGCAGCAATCCTGTAAAGCTGCGGCACTTCATGTTGTGTATCATGCCTTTTAGGAATTGCAAGCTTTCCGTATAAATTATACTTATCAATTAATAATAAAATTTCAGTCAGTACTTCCCTTTCGTTATCCGGCATTTCCTGAATGTCTTCCCTAATCCCTGCAAAGATTGCAAGATTAGCTTTTGCCTGTAGCCCCGCATCTTCACCGAATGCGGTAATTAAACCGGAAATATTTTTCCGTTTATCGGGCCGGCATATGCTTAGTATTAACGGCTTATCTATATTAACAAAAAACTTATGCAATTTCTCCCTAATTCTATTCTTCCATTTTTCAGATTCATCATCACTGCCTCGGCTCTCGGAATACGGATAGTACTGATCAAGATCGACGCCGGGAGGAATAACGCGGAATTTTTCATCGTTTGTATTATTGTATTCGCCGTACTGCATTTGAATTTCCTGGCGTGTGCTGGTAACGATGATATCGGCAAAATAAATTACATCTTCTTCTACATTGATGCGGTGGGTTATCTTATATCTTTTTTCAATATCTTCCGGGGATACATTATCTGCGAGGAGCTTTTTCAATTTTTGTTTCCCAAGCGAATGGCCTGTGTGAATAAACGGAATACCAAAAAATTTTGTAAGCTCGCTGCAGACGTAACCGGCATCGGCATAGTGGCTGTGAATTATATCGGGAAGCCTGCCGGACATCTTGATATACTTAATGCTTTTATCTACAAACTCTTCGAGGTGGTTCCATAACAATTCTTTACGGATATATTTTCCGCCGCCGCAGCGAATTCTAACAATACTGAATTTATCATTAAATTTTTCAACCGGCTGCGAGTAATCGGAAGATAAGTTTTTATCTTTAATCAAACGCGTCACCAGTTCGACTTTTTCAACTTCCGGGTATTCGCTTAAAGTCTTTGCAAGCTCTAAAACATATTTAACCTGTCCTCCCGTATCGGCGTCCCTGCCGAGTTCCGGGTCGTTGCAGCGAATTAAGCCGTGTATGCTGTACAACTGAATATATAAACCTTTATTATCGACACTACTCATATTCTGATCAGGTTATCTTATTTTTAAATTTTTCATAAATCGAATCGTCACCCGGAAGGGCGCCGTTAATCTTAACAATCCCACCAGCAAATTCAGAAGCTAATTTGTTTATTCTTTCGACGTTCCATTCCTTCAAATAGCCTATACATAAAATTGAAGCAAATGCATCGCCTGCGCCAACAGTATCGACAAGTTCATCTTCGGGTATTTTTACGCTATAGACGCTGACTTTTTCTTCACCGAATATTCTCGCACCTTCAGAACCGTTTGTAATACACAATAAATCAATTCCGAATTTTTCTTTAATTTTTTCCGGCGTTTTGGATTCATCAAATTTTTCTTTCAGAATTATTTCATTAACCAACTTCATCTCATCGGAATTTAATTTCAGAACATCGGCAGCATTCAGGCATTGTTCAATTAATTCCGGCGAATAAAAATTCTGCCTAATGTTCAGATCGCAAAAGAATATTTTATTTTTTTGATTAAAAATTTTTTGAATTGTACCTCTTGATTTTGGATTGCGCTGGGCTAAAGTTCCGAAATAAATACAAGCGGTTTCTTCGATTATTTTTTCAACTTCGCTGTTATATTCGATAAAATCATAAGCCGAGTATTCTTCAATCGACCATTCCGGAATTTTATCATCGCTTAACACCGGCTTTGCAATTCCTGTCTTATGCTCTTCATCTATTTGAATCCCCGCTAAAGAAAAACCGTTATCTTTCAGAAAGCTTATAATTTCATTTCCAAATTCATCTTTGCCTATTCTGCTTATAAAATTGCCTTGCGCCGTGAGCTTTCTAACATGGTAAATAAAATTAAACGGGGCTCCGCCAAGCTTTCTTCTTTCCGGATAAACATCAAAAAGAATTTCACCTATTGCGGTTATTCTCTTCATAAATCTACTTTCTCAGGGATTTAAAATTTCATAATAATAAGAAATTTTAATTGAAACTCAAGTTAGGGTTAGCACTATATAGGAAGATTGTAAGATTAAAAGCCGCTTCAGATTGTTTAACACCGATAGCGAGCCTCACTAAAGCGGGATTAAAAAATTAAAGATTTTCGCCAACCTTCGGTAAGTAAACAAAAGGCTGATTGATGTTCGTCAGAGAAAGATTACAAGATTAGTTAATGAAATGATTTTAACCCAATTTGTTTTTGATGAGTGCGGCGTTAAGCTGGGAAGGCTCGATATGGACGAGTACGTCGGAAATTTTTGGGAAATTTTGCCTCAGGCTTTCTTTTACTTTATGCCCAATTTCATGCCCTTCCAATACGGAAATATCGCCGTTTACAATAACGTGAATATCGACGTAATACTCGAAACCCATTTTTCTTAAATAACATTTATCTATTGCCATGACTCCTTCTACTTTTTCGGCAACTTCACGAACCTGCTGAGTTTTTTCGGGCGATGGCGCTGTATCCATTATCTCCATAAATGCAGGCTTCCACAGCCTGAATGCATTAAATAAAATTATAGCCGAGGCAAAAAGAGCAGCGTAATCGTCGGCTTGTTCGTACCCTTTACCTCCGATTATTGCGATAGAGATACCGATAAAAACGGCGCTTGAAGTAATAGCGTCGCTTCTATGATGCCAGGCATCGTTCATCACTGCATTACTACCGACTTCATCGCCGACTTTATAGACAAATCTAAAAAGTCCTTCTTTTATAGCGATAACGACAATTAAAACAATCAATGTAAAAGGCGCAGGAGTATGCTTGGGTAAAATAATTTCATGAATGCTTTCAATTATTATTACTACTGCAGCAACGAACAGTGCAGATGCAATTACAGTCGCCGTAATCGGTTCTGCTTTACCGTGCCCGTAGGGATGATCATGATCGGCAGGTTTAGCGGCAATTTTAATTCCGATTAATACGATCAACGAAGTAATAACATCCGAACCGGATTCAATTGCATCTGCAATCAATGCATAAGAATTTCCAAGGATTCCTGCCGCTCCTTTTATAATTGCAAGAAAGATGCTGAAAATAATTCCGACAAGAGTCGATTTAATTCCTCTCGATGCACTTTCCACAATATTTTTGTGCTGACTATCCAAATTCAAATCAAATAGTTTTAATTATAAAATATACAAAAATGAAATTAGATAACGGAAAAAATTTTGAGGGAACTTAGCAGAAAATTAGTATACGGGTGGTAATTGGAATCAATAAAAAGGTTCTTATTGAGAATAATAAAATAAAACAATAGATTATTATTGCTTTTATTAATTATCCACAAATATTTTATTAATTTTCAGGTTTGGAGTTATACATTATATAGATGACAACTTCTCTAAATCCCGAATAAGACGTAATTAAAAAGATATTTGTGTAATTGAAATCTTCTTTAAAAGCATTCAGAGGAGATTTTTTAATGAATGAAGTTAATTCTTATTACGGCCTAACCTGTCAAAGCTGCCAAATTTATTTATCCACCGGTGAAGTCGATAAAACAAAAACACATTTAAATATTATTTCCACCAAAATTTTCTTCCTTGAAACGAATAATCTGTATTTCGGGGAATTAAAATATGTTTGGATAATACATGGAAAAGTAATAGGCCTGGAAAATAAATAACAAAATGTTTGGTAAAATACTCCTTTTAATTGTTGGTATCACAGCGTATTATATTTTTATTAAGCTGAACAGAGTAGAATTTAGGAAATTCAATTTAATTATTCTCGAATTTCCATTAAGGCAATCTATTTGCTATTAATATTTTGCTGCTACAATATCAGCCGTCGTTGGAGGATTTTTTTATAACCTTTAAAGAGATGACTGCACTACACGGATTATTAGAAATATTAGCTTCAATACCTGTTATTTCCGTAAGCCCTAAAGACAGAATAAAAGTTGATTCTTACAAAATTAAATCAAACTCTTTTTCCTTCAATTTGGCAGTTGCTATTTTATTTATTCTATTTTGCTTAACTCTTGGAAGAGGATTTATCTTGTAATAAATTAATAATGGGTAAAAAAACCCTTGTCTATAAATCGAAATACTTTTAATTATTAAGCCGGAGGATAAATTGGAAAATTCGCTGAAAAAAATTATATGGTCCCAATTAGGCGCTTCAATTGAAATGCTTGAAAATGCTTTATTATCATGTCCGGAAGATGTTTGGAGTACCAATTCAAAATTTCAAGATTTTTGGTACATTGCATTTCATACTCTTTTCTTCCTAGATTTTTATTTATCCGAATCGCCCGATAATTACAACCCTCCGTCTCCATTTGGGCTTTCGGAACTTGACCCGGAAGGTATTCTCCCTGAACGCGTTTATACAAAAGATGAATTGAAAAGTTATTGCAAACATTGCCGCAATAAATGCAAAACAGCCATAAAAAATTTAACAGACGAGAAAGCTAATCAACACTATAAGTTTGGTTCGATTGATCTTCCTATTATTGAATTGATTCTGTATAATATGCGTCATGTTCAGCATCATACGGGACAGCTAAATTTGATTCTAAGGCAAAATGTTGATTTGGGTTCGGTTTATGTTAAACAGGCAAAAGAAA
>Ga0315535_1002955_pt1 | contig 10585 bp, 9 predicted proteins | sample SalMarSW160220MG_2_FD_203092 | JGI IMG/M metagenome (GOLD analysis project Ga0315535, IMG submission 203092) | Salt marsh sediment microbial communities from the Plum Island Ecosystem LTER, Massachusetts, United States - Salt Marsh Sediment SW1602-20 ...
ACCCCGAATTCGGGTGCAAATGTAATTATTTTTAAGAAACAATCTGCAGGATACTGAAGATTCGGGAATTTACTCTTCGGGAGTCAGCAATTCTTCCAGGGCATTCAGGTCAACGGAGGTTTCATGGAACCCATCCATCCACCGGGGACAACGGTTGGCATTCAACGGGATCCCGACCACGGGCAATTGTGCTTTCATGCACTTCCTCATTCCCATTACAAGTTCAACCATGCAGGCAATCCCGAGAACTCCTGTCCTGCCATGTTCTTGTACCAGTCCCTTCAACAAAGGCTTCAGTTTTACCGTTCGCCAGATGTAGGGTTCAACCTGGTGCTTCCTCAACAGGCTGCTGACATGATTGATATAGCATCCCTTCAGACACCCTTTGCATTTGTAATCCAGGTGATCGGGTTCCGCCTTACAACCGGTCTGTGTTTCGCGCAGGCAATAGGGCAACAGGGCGATCCTGTAGTTGGCCTTCAGGAATTCCTCTTTGTGGATCCGGTTGACGAGCCCGAATTCGATCATGTAGAGGTAATATTGCTCACTGATGGTACATAGTTCCCTGTCAGTTATGATTTTATATATCGGCGTGGACCTAAGATGCGCCTCTATCCCGACGGTATACTCCCGGAAAGAATCATGGAGCAATATCAGGAGCCTTGCCAGCAGGGGCTCCTGTGTGCTCCTTCGCACATTTCGCCTGATCCCTGACCTGTTCTGGTTTACCTTTTGAATATAATCCAGGAACTGCAACGGGTTTAGCTGCTCCTCCTTCAGAATCTGGTCTGTGAGGCTGGCTATATTCTCATAAAAGAAGCTGGTGGATACATGATCCCCGAAAAGGGAATAGGTCTTACCCATGACCGGCTGATTGTGATCCACCATAACGTAAAGATACGGTTCATGGTAAATTTCTGCTCTGTTATTTTTATTTTGAGAATATTCTCATTAAATTTGTAGCAACAATCGCACATGCCCAGAAGAAAGAGATTAAGGAAGGTAGTGGCCCCGCCGGGTTTTCGGGGATATAAACCATACGGCAACAGGCATGGTAAGAAGGAACATGTGGATCTCCTGTATGAGGAGTATGAAGCCATCAAGCTGGCTGATTATGACCTGATGAACCACCAGGAAGCCTCCGAGATCATGGGAATATCCCGTCCTACCTTTGCCCGGATCTACGAAAGTGCCAGGCGGAAGATCGCCAGGGCCCTGGTGGAAACCAGGGAGATCAAATCCGTATTTGGAAATGCGCATCTCGATAAATCCTGGTTTATCTGCGATGCATGCCAGGCAAGGTTTACCATACCCCCTACCCTTCAGGAACAAAAATGCCCCTTGTGCAGATCAACTAAAATTCAAATCATAAACAGTAAAAAATGAAAACAATTATATCCTCAACGGGTAACCAGCTGAAATCACCATTTGACCTCAGGTTTGGAAGAGCAGGCTGGTTCTGTTTGCTCGATGAAGAAACAGGAGAAACCAGCTTCTTTCAAAATGAGTTCAAGGAAGCCAGCCAGGGAGCAGGCGGGAAAGTAGTAGAAAAAGTTGTTGAACTGGGTGTGGGGAAGGTTATATCGGGAGATTTTGGGCCCAAAGCCAAAGACCTGCTTGATCGATTCAACATCCAGATGGTCATCATTCCTGATGGCAACCAGAAAATAGAAGAGATCATTGCTCAACTTAAATAGATATGCGTTATGCCAGGTTTTGACAGTACCGGACCTGCGGGACAAGGTCCCCGCACCGGCAGACAAATGGGGAAATGCAAGCCCCGGAAAGATTCCAATGAAACAGAGACAGACGGCGGTGAAAATGGTTTTACAGGCAGAGGTTTGGGGAGAGGTTTAGGCAGAGGTAGAGGTAGAGGTAGAGGCTTTTGAGGAGGAAGCGGTTTTTAGAACATTCCTTCTTCAGTATGAACAATTTGAAACACGTAACAATGAAGAAAAAGATTGCCATTCCCACCAGTGATGGGATACTGGATGCACATTTCGGCCACTGCAGCAAATTTGCAATGGTTGACGTAGAAGACGATCAGATTCGAGGAATCACCTATCTGGATGCTCCACCCCATCAGCCTGGTTTACTGCCCCCCTGGCTGGCTGAAAGAGGGGCCACCGATATCATTGCAGGAGGAATGGGCCAGCGGGCCATCGACCTGTTCAATCAGCAGGGCGTCAATGTTTTTGTGGGTGCTCCAAAAGTTACTCCGGAAGAACTCGTGAATGGATTTCTGAAAGAAACACTCAGTTTTTCGGCAAACTATTGCGACCACTAATTGGGATTCCATGGCATTAAAGATTGCCATTGCCAGCGGCAAAGGTGGTACGGGAAAAACCACCGTATCGGTAAACCTCTTTCGCCTTCTCAGTCAGAATTCAACGGACCGGGTAATGCTGGTGGATTGCGACGTGGAAGAACCCAATGCTGTATTGTTCTTCCCCGATGCCGTCAAAGAGATGTCCAGGGAGGTCAACCAGGAAATTCCTGTTATCGATACAGCAAAATGCACCTTTTGCCGAAAGTGCAACGAATACTGCGAATTCAACGCCATCCTGGTCATACCTCCCGTAGAATTCGCCGAAATAAATCCCAGCCTGTGCCATTCATGCGGGGCCTGTATGGTGGCGTGTGACCAGGAAGCCATCTGGGTAAAAGACAATCAGATTGGCACAATCAATACATACAACAACGGTGTGGGGAATGGCATCATGGAAGGTAATCTGAAGATCGGATCGGCCATGCAAACCATGGTTATTCGGACACTCAAACAGTCCTTGCCTCCCAACAATGACATCCTTCTTTTTGATGCCCCTCCCGGCACCAGTTGTCCGGTGGTTGAAACCATATCAGACTCCGATTATGTCATCCTGGTAACCGAACCAACTCCCTTTGGACTAAACGATTTGAAACTGATGGTGAACCTGGTCCGTGAATTGAATATACCCTTCGGAGTTGTTATCAACAAGTCCAATCTCGGAGATCGTAAGGTTTATGAATATCTGCATGAGGAACAAATTGCCATTCTCGGGGAGATCCCCTTCAACAGGTCCTATGCAGTACAATATGCCAAGGGCGAAATATTTACTGATATACCGGCAGAAATTGAGGAATCCTACCGGAAGCTTATTCAACATCTGACTGAAAGGGTATCGGTTTCATGAAAGAGATCACCGTCATCAGTGGCAAAGGGGGAACCGGCAAGACCACCATCACTGCAGCACTGGCTACTGCAGGAAAGAACATGGTGCTGTGCGATGCCGATGTGGATGCAGCGGACCTGCACCTGATCCTGGAACCTCAGATCAGGGAATCCCACGTTTTTGAGGGTTCCTGGATTGCCCAAATCAACAATGACCTATGCACCCAATGTGGGATCTGTACCGAATACTGCCGCTTTGATGCCATCTCCGTCGATGGCTCAAACCACCTTATGATCGATCCCTTCAGGTGCGAGGGTTGCCGCTTGTGCGAAAGAATCTGCCCATCCAAAGCAATCACTTCCGAAAGGAGCAACAGAAACACATGGCATGTTTCAGATACCCGCAGCGGAATCATGGTTCATGCCCGGATGGGACCGGGAGAGGAGAACAGCGGTAAACTTGTGAGCAAAGTAAGGGAGAAAGCCAGGGAACTGGCCACACAAAACAAAGCCGCCGTTATCCTGACCGACGGTCCCCCCGGAACGGGCTGCCCGGTTATTGCTTCCATCACGGGGACAGATGCAGTACTGGTGGTGATAGAACCTTCGAAATCAAGTCTTCATGATGCCGCCCGGGTCATCGAACTTGTTGAAGGCTTCGGGATCCCCGTCTTTGCACTGATCAATAAACATGACATCCACCCCGATACTACCTTTGAAATAGAATCCTTCCTGCAAGCTCATTCCATTCCTGTGGTTGGAAGGATCCCATTTTCGGAGAAGGTGGTAAAAGCCATGATTGCAGGTCAGTCCATCGTTGAATATGAACCGGGGGCTGAGATTTCCGAAATCATCCGCCAGGCCTGGGACAGGATCGCTGTTCCGGTTGAGTGATTGTGTTTACACAGAAATTCCTTATGTTCGTAGTGTCCTGAACAACGCTGTGCCAAAACTAAACCAATATCTATGAGAAATTCAAAAACATCCATCTACCGGGTAGCGCTTACCGTTGCTCTGGGTGGTTTTTTAATGGGATTCGATGCCTCTGTGATCTCAGGGGTGGTAGGTTTTATTGAAACAGAGTTTGACCTTACAAAACTACAGTTGGGATGGGCAGTAAGTTGTCTGACACTGACTTCCACATTGGCCATGATGCTTTCGGGCCCCCTGTCCGATAAAATCGGGCGGAAGAAAGTGCTACAGTATGCGGCGGTATTGTTCTTCATCTCGGCCGTATATTCAGCCCTCTCACCCAGCTTCGTTCATCTGGTCATTGCCCGGATGATCGGTGGTTTGGGGGTTGGTGCCGCACTCATTATTGCACCCATGTACATTGCTGAAATCTCGCCGGCAAAAATCAGGGGAAGACTTGTTTCATTCAACCAACTGAACATTGTGCTCGGTATTTCAGTGGCATTCTTTACCAATTATCTCATTCTGCAATGGGGGAAATCCGACGCATCCTGGGCACAGGCCCTGAACTTCGGCCAGTATACCTGGCGCTGGATGCTTGGACTGGAAGCCCTCCCGGCCATCCTCTATTTTGGATTCCTGTTTTTTGTTCCGGACAGCCCCCGTTGGCTGATCATGCACGGGATGAAGGAGAGGGCCCTGGGCATCATGGAAAGGATGACCAGCAAACAGGTGGCTGAGGAGGAGATGGGAAACATCCTGGAGAGCATTGAACAGGACAAAAACAAGGCGAAGGTTCATATCAGGGAGCTGTTCAAACCCGCCCTGCGATTTGTTCTGACCATTGGGGTTGTGATCGCCATCCTTCAGCAAATTACCGGGATCAACTCCGTGTTTTTCTATGCACCGATGATCTTTGAACAAACCGGGATTGGCCGGGATGCCTCATTTATACAGGCCATCATCATTGGTCTGACAAACCTTGTATTTACCATAGTGGCCATCCTGGTCGTGGATAAGCTGGGGCGAAAACCTTTGCTGATTTTTGGCCTGGCCGGCATATTCATCTCCATGTTTTTATTGGGATCTGTTTTTAAAGGGGCCGAATATAAACTTACTGCCGAGTCGATCAATGAACTAAACGAGCTGGAAGGATACCAGTCCCTGATGCAGATCGAAGGGAAAACCTACCACAGCGACCTTGATTTCAAAAGTGCCATCTCCGAGGTCCTGGGTGAAAAGACCGTGATCAAACACCAGAGCACCATCATTGCCAAGGCCATCAGCATCAATTCGTGGCTGGTTCTGATCGGGATTATCGGTTTTGTGGCCTCCTTTGCCGTCTCCCTGGGCCCGGTAATGTGGATTCTGTTTTCAGAATTATTTCCTAACATGCTGCGGGGGATCGCCATCTCATTTGCAGGATTTATAAATTCCGGTATCAGTTTCCTGGTTCAACTCCTGTTGCCATGGGAGCTTGCAAATATTGGCAATGCCGGGACTTTTTTCATCTATGGTAGTTTTGCCGTACTTGGATTCTTCTTTGTGTTACGCTTCCTGCCTGAAACAAAGGGCAAATCCCTTGAGGAACTTGAGAAGTTTTTGGTTAGACCTAAAAAATAACATCCGACAATGATGAAAGCACACAACATTATTCAACTATTTATTCTGATCGTGATCATGGGCGCATGCAATACATCCCCCCGGAAAGAGGCTGTTTCCAAAGTTGAGTTAAAGCAAAATGAACTCAATCAATGGCGCATTTATGTGGATGGTGCGGAATTTTTTGTGAAAGGAGCGGGATGCGAGGGAGGCGATGTGGCCGCCCTGGCAGCCAATGGCGGAAATTCATTCAGGACATGGATGGACCAGGAGATACGTCCCACCGAGCAATCCGTGCTGGATGATGCCCAGCAGAATGGATTGAAGGTGCTCATGGGGCTAAAACTGGGCAGGGAACGACATGGATACGACTATAACGATGAGGCATGGGTGTCCGCACAGTTTGACTCCACGAAAGCCATGGTCCTGAAATTTAAAGATCATCCCGCGCTGCTGGGCTGGGCCATAGGCAATGAAATCAATCTGGGGGCCGAAAACCTGAAGGTCTTTGATGCGGTCAACGATATCTCTAAAATGATTCATGAGGTGGATGGAAACCACCTGACCACCTTTACCCTTTCCGGAATTGGCAAGCGGGATGTTGATTACATCAAAGAGCATTGTACCGACGTTGATTTCCTGAGTATTCAGATGTACGGTGACATCGTAAACCTCCAGACCCGGATTACGGATGCAGGGTGGGATGGCCCGTATATGGTAACCGAATGGGGGGCGACCGGACACTGGGAAGTTGCCAAGACTGATTGGGATGTGGCCATAGAACCTACCAGTCAGGAAAAAGCCAAATCATTTATCGACAGGTATCAGATAGCCATTGCTTCCGATCCGGTACATTGTCTGGGCTCCTACGTATTTCTTTGGGGACAGAAACAGGAACGCACCCCCACCTGGTATGGCATGTTCCTGGAAAATGGAAATCCGACCGAAACGGTGGATGCGATGTACTATATCTGGAACGGAGTCTGGCCCGGGAATCGTTGTCCCACCCTTGATTCTCTCAGGCTTAACGGACTGACAGCCTATGACAACATCAGGCTTCCCGCAGGAAGCTCCTTTGTGGCCGAAGCGTTTGCACGGGACTATAACAAGGATTCGTTAACCTACAGGTGGGAAATGATACCCGAAAGTACAGATCTGGGATGGGGAGGGGATTTTGAAACCAGGCCGGAAACCTTCTTCTCAGTTGAAGGGTCCGCAAAAATGGAGCTAAGGGTACCGAAAGTAGGCGGGGCGTACAGGCTGTATATCTATGTAACTGATCCGGGTAACAAGACAGCTACGGCGAATATACCTTTCCTGGTGGGATGATAGTCACGTTATGAACAAGGATGTATTTTTAGGGGAGAACCCGGTCTGTACAGAGTCAAAACCGGTACTGGGCAACATCGTGGATCTGGAAGGTGAGAAATTCTACCGCATCTCCAATTACGATTCAATGTCTCCGTTCTTTATGACCATCGTCAGCGATTCAGATCACTGGATGTTTATTTCCAGCAACGGTGGACTGACCTGCGGCAGGAGAAATCCTGAAAATGCACTCTTCCCTTACTACACCGATGATAAAATACATGATGCCTCTGCAAGCACAGGACCGCTGTGTATTCTATTGATTGAACGTAACGACCGCACCTTTTTATGGGAGCCTTTCAACCCCGGCTTCCCGGATATCTACCGGGTGGAAAGAAACCTGTATAAGAGCACTGCCGGCAACAAACTCATTTTCGAGGCAATCAACCAAACGCTCCAGGTAAAATACCGGTATGCCTGGCTGAACAGTGATGCATACGGATTTGTAAAACGTTCAAGCCTGACAAACCTGGGAAGCGGCGAAACAACCATTGCTTCCATCGACGGGATCAGAAACATACTTCCATACGGGGTCAGTACCGTGTTGCAATCGAACATGAGTACGCTGGTGGATGGATATAAAAAATGTGAGCTGCATGAACCAACCGGACTGGGTATCTATACCCTCAGCTCCATCCTTAGCGATAAGGCAGAGCCCAGTGAGGCCCTCAAAGCAACAACAGTCTGGGCGGCAGGGCTAAAGAATCCCAGGTATCTGCTCTCCGAAAACCAGATCAAGGCCTTCCGTGATGGGATCATTCCCCACAACGAAAAGGTCCTGAAAGGAAAAAGAGGCGCCTACCTTGTATATGATCAGGTGGGTTTGCAGCCGGGAGGAATTCATGAATGGATGATGGTTGCAGATATCAACCAGGGACCTTCCGATGTGCCGGCAACCATCAATAAATTACGGTCGGACCAACTCATGAAGGATGTGCTGGAGGATGTTCATCTGGGTACCCAAAGGCTCATCAAGCTGGTGGGCCTTGCCGATGGGATTCAGCATACAGGCAACACATTAAAATCGGCGCGTCATTTTTCCAATACCTTGTTCAACATCATGCGGGGCGGTGTTTTCCCAAATGGCTATGCTGTGCAGGTCAAAGATTTTTCTGAATTCATTGCGCAGTGGAACAGGAAGGCTTATCAACGGAACCTGGGTTTCATTTCGGGCCTTTCAGATGAATTTGTTGAATATCAGGAGCTGTTGTCTTACGCCGGGGACCATCATGATGATGATTTTCTCAGGCTTGTGTACGAATACCTGCCACTGACATTCAGCCGGCGGCACGGCGATCCAAGCCGTCCATGGAACAGATTTTCCATTGATGTGAAAACACAGACAGGTGAACAAAGCTTCAGCTACCAGGGCAACTGGCGGGATATCTTTCAGAACTGGGAAGCCCTTTCCATCTCTTTCCCGGGCTTTATCGAGAGTTTTATTTTCAAGTTTGTTGATGCATCCACCATCGATGGCTATAATCCATACCGGATCACCAGGGACGGATTCGATTGGGAGGTACTGGACCCGAAGGACCCCTGGTCAAATATTGGCTACTGGGGCGACCACCAGGTCATCTATCTCGTAAAACTCATGGAACTTTCTCTGAAATACCATCCCGGGAAGATCCGCGGGTTTCTAACGAGGGACCTGTTTGTGTACGCCAATGTTCCCTACCGGATTCTACCTTATGCGTCCATCCTGGAAAATCCGCGGGAAACCATTGAGTTTGATGAACAGCTTGCACAAACCATTGCTGAGCGTGTCGCCAGTCTGGGTGCAGACGGGAAGCTGATTACCGCTGGTTCGGAGATCTGCAAGGTCAATTTAACCGAGAAGTTGCTGGTGACCCTGCTCACCAAGCTGAGCAACTTCATACCCGGGGGGGGGATCTGGATGAATACCCAGCGGCCCGAATGGAATGATGCAAACAATGCATTGGTAGGAAATGGATTATCCATGGTAACCCTCTGTTACATCAGGCGTTTTCTGGGGATGCTGCTGAAGATTTTTGAACCTCAGGGAGATGATGTACCACTCACAAAGGCTGTCCACGACTATTTCCATGAGATTTATGAAATTCTGAAGCAAGACAGGGCGCTGCTCCGGGGCACGATGAACAATACGGAAAGGCGCAGGATGACCGATGCCCTTGGCTCTGCGGGATCCGTCTACAGGGAAGCCGTCTATCAAAACAGAGGGATGGACCACCGGGGATTGCTTTCCATGAATGATCTTTTTGCATTCCTGAACCACTGCCTCGCTTATGTGGATCATACCATTGCAGCAAACCGGCGGGAAGACAAACTCTTCCATTCATACAACCTGGTAGAATTCGGAGATCATTCCTGCAGCATTCACCCCCTGGTGGAGATGCTTGAAGGACAGGTGGCAGTGATCAGCTCAGGATATTTATCTGCAACGGAAACACTGGAAGTGCTGGATGCATTGAGAAGCAGCAAGATGTACAGGCCCGATCAGCGCTCCTATACCTTGTACCCCGATAAGGAGCTGAAACCTTTTCTGGAAAAAAACCTGTTGAACCCTGAGATCATCAGACAATCCGGATTCCTGAGCGGTGAGATCCAAACCGGCAATAAGAGGATCGTTGAGAAAGATGAACAGGGAGCTATCCATTTTAACGGCAGCTTCAGAAATGTAAACGACCTCCTGGCTGTTCTGAACGGGATTGAAGGAATCCATGAGGCTGAAAGGGACCTGATCAGCGACGCCTTTTTGGAAACCTTTCATCATAAACAGTTTACGGGACGCTCAGGATCCTTTTTTAAATACGAGGGACTGGGAAGCATATACTGGCACATGGTTTCCAAATTGATGCTGGCCGTGCAGGAAGCCCATGTTCGGGCAAGCCATGAAGGAGCCGGTAAAGAAATACTCTCCGGGCTGAAAGCCCACCTGGATCAGATTGAAGAGGGTATCGGTGTGATGAAATCACCCTTGGAATATGGAGCCTTTCCCATCGACCCCTACTCTCATACTCCCGGATTTGCGGGTGTGCAGCAACCGGGAATGACCGGGCAGGTGAAAGAAGACATGATCAGCCGGTTTGGCGAGTTGGGCGTATCCGTGGAAAAGGGTTGTATTGCCTTTAACCCGGTGCTGTTATCAGATTCAGAGTTCCTGTCAACCCGCGAGGAGTGCACCCTGTCCGGACAACACATATCCCTGAGCCCTGGTCAACTGGGCTTCACAATGTGTGGAATACCTGTTATCTATTCCAGGGCCAAAGAGGCACAGATTCTGGTTGAATATCGTGATGGAGAGAGGGTAACAATTCCCGGTCATATACTGTCCGCCGAACTGTCATCCCTGATACTCAAGCGTTCCGGATCCCTTTCCCGCATCCTTGTAAACGTACAGGGAACTGCCTGATCAGATCATTTCCCTGCCTTCCCTGTCCGGGTCATTCCGGACTTCGCAGACATCGTTCAAAATCATGGTTTCCCCGTTCTCAACCGTAAATGCCGGCCATTCCGGCAGACTTCCGCAATTCGGATCTCCGGTTTTCATAAAATGAAGCAGGGCATCCG
>Ga0315535_1002957_pt1 | contig 10585 bp, 5 predicted proteins | sample SalMarSW160220MG_2_FD_203092 | JGI IMG/M metagenome (GOLD analysis project Ga0315535, IMG submission 203092) | Salt marsh sediment microbial communities from the Plum Island Ecosystem LTER, Massachusetts, United States - Salt Marsh Sediment SW1602-20 ...
AAAACAAAGTTCTTTATTTATATCACCATCATTCATGTTATCTTTCTGATTGTCACTCTGGTTGTTTTCAAATATAACAAAGCATTGTTTGTCATATGTGAAGCGATACTTCTTTTGTCTTTTCTTTTCGTGACTGGATTTTATAACACAATCTTTCGTTTTTTCAATTTGTTGCATGCAGGCATTGAATCCATTAACGACAGGGATTTCAGCCTGAAATTTCTCCCGTCCGGTGATCCTGAGATAGATCGTCTGGTTGAGGTATATAACAGAATGATTGATCAGCTCAGGCTGGAAAGAATAAAAACAACGGAAAAGAATTTCTTTCTTGAGAGATTAATAGAGGCTTCGCCAGCTGCAACAATAATACTTGGTAAGAAAAACAAAATTCAGACACTGAATCCTGCTGCATTGACTTTATTCAATTTATCTGATAATTCAGATCTTCCCGGGGACATTAAGGATTTGCCAGCTCCCTGGGATACTGAACTGACAGGGCTTAATGAAAAAGAAGCTATTCTGATCCAGTTGAACGGAATAAATCAATTTAAATGCTACAAATCATATTTTATAAACAGGGGGGTTAAGCAGGCATTCTATATTATCGAAGAACTTACAAGCGAGTTGGTGAAAGCGGAAAGGCAGTCCTATGATAAAATTATAAGGATGATCTCCCATGAAGTGAATAATAGTGTAGGGGGTGTGAATTCGATAATTGAATCAACAGTTCATTTTTTAAAGAATCAAAATGATCCCGGGAACGATGATTATATCCAGGGATTAATTATTGCAAAGGAACGGAATAAGAATCTTAACCTTTTCACTAACCGGTTTGCACAGATAGTACATATCCCGCCTCCCATAACGACAAAATGTGATTTGCAGGAAGTTGTTAACCAGGTTCTGATCCTTTTCCGCACGGAATTAGTGAAAAAGGGAATAAAAATAAAGACTAAAAATCTGTCAGAACAGACATTTGTCAATTTCGACTGCCAACAGCTTGAGCTTGTGATCATAAATATTATAAAAAATGCCGTGGAAGCTATCGGGAATGATGGAGAGATATCCCTGATATTTAACGATAAACCTTTATCATTAATCATTGAGAATACCGGCGAACCAATCCCTGCAACCGTTCAAAAACGGTTATTCGAGCCGTTTTTTACTGCAAAGAAAGGAGGTCAGGGTATTGGTCTGACAATAATCAGGGAGATTTTAACCAATCATGGTTATGATTTTTCTTTAGTAACACGCAGAGACGGCATTACCGAATTCAAGATAGATTTTAATTAGAAAAATTAAGAACCAGAACATAATATTTTCCACACCTGAATGCAATCTTGCAGTAACTTTTCTACTTGAACAAACGTCTTAGGAAACAATTCAGATTCGTGAGCATGAAGTACAAAAGTATCATAATTGTTGTGGGAGTAGTGATTATCAGCAGCTTCCACAGCTGTCGGGATTCGGAACAAAAATTAAACGGTGTATGGTCCTCTGTAGGTTACGGAAAACAAATGATAATTAATGATAGCATTGTAACATTATATGACACATATTCAGGAGGTTGTGCGCTTTTCAGTGTAATTCCCCAAAGGGTTTTTGGCAACATATCTGAAATATTGAATCTGACACATAATAGTTTAAAACTTAAGGTAGGTTTAACAGTATACGAGTTTACAAGAGTCAATTCAAATATTTCCCCGTGTAATACAAAGCATATAAAAAATGATCCTCTTTCAAATTTTGATGCTCTCTGGAACACATTTAATGAAAATTATTCATCCTTTGATCTCAGACATATTGATTGGAATAAAATGAAAGAGCGTTATCGGCCAATGTTAACAACTCAATCATCTGATTATGAATTATATTCTGTACTAAATCAAATGATATCTGAACTCAATGACGGGCATGTATTTTTAGAAGCTCCGGATAGTATAAAAGAAAAATTGTATAGAGCATTTGATAATAGAATTGGTAATCTGAGGAAAAGAGTAGTATCGCAGATCACTTCAAAGTATTTGGATGAAGTTCATAATTACAATAAAGGAAATATTATTTGGGGAGTAATTAATGGGAACATCGGTTATATTCAAATAAATAATTTTGAAGACCTGGCAAATTATAATGTAAGCGATAGTCTATCAGAGGAAGAGTTTTGGGAAACCTATTGGAAAGCAGCTGAAAACAGTAGCAATTATACAAAAGATGTGCTTGTCAGTCTCAACAGGCTGATGGGAATCATTATCGAAGACTTTAAAACCACAAAATTTTGTATTATTGATGTAAGATTTAATAGTGGCGGTTTTGACCAGGCCGGACTTGATGTTCTGAGTTTCTTTACAAATAAGAGAATCCTTGCCTATACAAAAAAAGCAAGAAGTGGTAAAGGCTACGCCAGGAAGCAGGCTGTTTACCTAAATCCTGCCCCAATCAACTATTCAAATCCAGTATATATTTTAACCAGCTATCAAACAGCCAGCGCCAGCGAAACCTTTGTTCTTGGATCATTGAATTTACCAAAAGTCCGAAGAATCGGATCAAACACCGCAGGGGTATTCTCAGATATTCTGGATAAGAGATTACCAAATGGTTGGAAATATGGACTTTCAAATGAAATATATGAAAGCGAAGACAGCATAAATTATGAAGTGGCCGGAATAAACCCTGATTACAAAATCGATTATAAGAAAGACGGTTTTTCCTTTTATAAGCAATTGATTAATGAAATTGATACCGGAGATATTGCCCTCGAAAAAGCCATGGAGTTGGGTAAAAGTCAATAAACCGGTGTGAACGATACCTGCAAGGACAGATTTGCACCCTGCAACTTGCAACATGCACCCTGCAACAAGGAAGAGAATCCACTTTCACCAGGACTGCAGCGGACGATATCTTTTCTGATTTTTTCAAGGAAGTATAAATAGGACAAAAGGTTTTGGAGTTTCCTTCAATACTATTCTAAGTTGTCACTTCTTTTTTATTAAAAATCATTATTATTGTAATAGTAAATCTTATTTTCAATACTGTCTGTTCGCGTTACATGTTAATGAGGTAACGAACCTGTTTGATGAATATTAACTAACCAGAGGTAGCATCTGTTTGTGAAAGTCTATTTATAATAAAAAATTATTTAGTATTTGTTACAAGCAAATACTCCAAAGCAAAACTGTTACGAATGAAAAAATGCGATGTTATTTAGTCTATGCAATTATTGGAGTGTCTATTTTTTCGAGTTCATGCAAAAAGGATAATAAAACGCTGCCGATCATAACAACCAATGAGATAACAGGAATTACAACAAATTCAGCAATATCCGGAGGTAATATTTCTTCAGATGGAGGGGCTAAAGTAACTGAGCGTGGCGTCTGTTGGGATATATTATCCAATCCTTCAACTGCTTCTGAAAAAACTCTAACTGGAAATGGTATTGGGAGCTTTACCAGTAATATTACTAATTTGATGTCAGATACAAAGTACTATGTACGTGCATATGCTACAAACAGTGAAGGTACCAGCTATGGGGATGAAGTTTCGTTTACAACCAGTCCTGTTCTTATGGCATCCTTGACAACAACTGTTGATTCAATTTCAGCACATTCTATCTACGCAGGTGGTAATATTACTTCTGATGGTGGAAGTACAGTAACTTCAAAAGGTGTATGCTGGAGTACAAATAATAATCCTACCATAAATGAGAATAAAACTTCTGATGGGACAGGGGAGGGTGTATATGCAAGTTTTATCTCTGGATTATCATCGAACACTAAATATTATTTACGAGCCTATGCTACCAATGAGGTTGGGACAAACTATGGAAATGAAATAGAAGTTGTTTTATGGCTAGATCAACCAGGTCCACAAATATCAGATAATAGCGGCAATATATATAATACAGTCAGAATTGGGAACCAATATTGGATGAAGGAAAACTTAAAGACTATCACATATAACAATGGGGCTACTATAAAAACAACAAGTACAGCAGATTTAAATATTTATAGTGAAACTAATCCCAAATATCAATGGGCGTATAAAGGAGATGAAAGTTATGTTGACACTTACGGAAGACTTTATACCTGGTATGTAGTAAATGATTCCCGGGGAATATGTCCGGTTGGATGGCACGTACCTTCCGATGAAGAGTGGCATACACTAATAGAATATTTAGATAGTTCAGCAATGTTAGTTGCTGTGGCAGGAATTGAAAGTTATAATGCCGGGGGCATGTTGAAAGAGACAGGAACTGAGCATTGGCTTTCTCCAAATTCTGGTGCTACTAATGGATCTGGTTTCATTGCTTTAGCATCTGGTGCAAGAAAAAATGGTACTACTTCAGTGAGTTGGAGCCCAATAGGGGAAATTAGTGCATGGTGGTCGGCTACAGAACGGGATACATATTATGCCTGGGACAGAGCTATTGATATAGGAACTTATGCTACACAGTATACAAACTACAATTTAGTATATAAGGATTATATTCGAAAAAGCTGGGGATTTTCTGTCAGGTGCTTGAAAGATTAAGGGAAACAAAATTATTTTTTAACGTGTGTTTAAAAATAAAAAGCCCTCCGTAGTCCCGAGTTCTCGGGACTACGGAGGGCGGAAGTGGAGATTAGGGGAATATTATTTCGTTTTGTTGACCCATCAGGGCCCATATAAAACTGATCGAACGTTCTCTCTGTTTTATTACTCTCGCTCTCATGTTTATCTTTCGGTGTAAGGGATTACCCTTTGAAAATGTACTATACAGTTATCATTTTAATTTTCGAAAAGTTATTCCTCCGAAATCAACAATGTTATAATCTTTATCTTCAGCAAAATGGACAGTAAAGCCAAATCCTGTTCCCAGACCAGAAGTAATTGCATATTCATCGGAAATTACATTAAGTGGGAAAGGATACTCTCCGTCATATGCAATTAATTTCAACATCAATATTCTGTCATTGTCCAATGACAATTCTGCACCTTTGAATTTTGTATCTCCCATCAGTAACTGATAACCATAGTGTTCATACGAACCCAGTTTTTTTATCATAGATGGTGTGTCAAACGTATTTAGTTTGTACCCTAATCTTGATTCGTTGTTTCCTTCCTTATGAAACAGAATATGAAAATCATCATAATCCATAAAACAATATCTTTCCTTTTCTTTTACTGACAGGGAATCCTGCCCGATAATTTCATAAGGCACGAATTCATTCTCAGAAAGTGCTTTTAAAATATAATGCTTGCCGTCTTTTTGAATTGACAGGTTAGGATATCCTGAAGAAACCGTTATATATGAAAATCCCTGAGAATAATCCCCTGCATGTTTCATTAAAATCCCGGCCGGCAAATCAACGGGCCTAATTTCATTATGCACTTCTTTAATTACTTGTGGCGGAATAATGTCAGGAACACTCAATCCGAATTTTCTTACGAAATTGAATGAAAAATCTCTTCTCAGCGATTCACCTTCTGCTGAGTTTATTAAAATTATAGCTGCAGTATTTGTTTGCGGGATCAAACATATTTCAGCATGTCCGGTTATAGCATCACCCGCATGAGTAACTGCAAAAACCGAATCATTTTTAAACATGTACCATCCAAGTCCTTTTTTATTAGACTCTATTATCACATTACCGGTTTGAAGGGTAAACATCTCCCGGATTGTCGGAGTATTAATCAAAGACGATTTTATACCATTATATGCGTGAACTAATTCTCTCGCATATTTAATAAAATCGTTGATGCTGGTGTAAATTCCACCAGATGCAATACCACTAAATCCGTAGTCATGTATGCTTTTCCCTCCGACATATACTCTGGTTCTATCTTTTAATGAATCCACTAGAAAGCCCGAATTAGTCATTCCAAGTGGTGAGAGAATATTTTTATGGATATAGTCAGGGTAATCCAGCCCGCTTACCTGCTTTATAAGACACCCTAAAATGTTATAACCTGAACTGGAATAGGATTCAACCAGACCCGGAGGATACAATAAATACGATTCATTGATAAATCCCAAAATATCGGTATATTTGCCGGAGCCTAAATCGCTGTTTTTCAACACATCAGTCTGTATCCCAGAGGAGTGAGTAATAACAGATTTTACTGTAAGGTCATATAAATTTTCACCTCTGGTTAAAGGTTTAAACTGGGGCAGGTATTTATTCAGAGGTTGGTTAATATCAAGCAATCCCTTTTCCTGAAGTTGCATTATTGCAAGTGCGGTAAGAGTTTTTGTGGCTGAAGCAATGTTGACAACTGTATTTTCGTTCATTGGAATTTTATTGTCTTTATCAGCGTATCCAAATCCTTTTTTTAAGATAATGGAATCATTAATTATTATTGCAACACTTACTCCTACAATATTATCAGAAGTCATTCTTTCAAGTATAAAATCTTCACATTCTTTTATAAGTTCTGAATGTGCCTGATTAACCTGAGCATTACTGCTTATTGATTGAACTACAACAAATAGTAACAATATTAATGTATGAATCGGCCTTGTTCTCATAGTAAAAATTTATTTATATTCTGTCAGAAAGTCATTATAATCTGATATCTTTTTACATCATTCATATCGTAACGATTCAACCGGATTTGTTCTGATTGACTTTATCAGATTAGAAACAACAGGTATGATTGCAAGAAGAATTGTAAGAAAACTGGATAAAATCAAAATATCAATTCCCCACTTGATCCTGTAAGCAAAACCATTCAGCCAGTTAGTTGAAAAATACCATCCCAGAATTCCTCCTGCTATCTCCGCGATACATACAATGATAAACAGATCACGTGCCAGCTGGCCTGTAATTTGGAAAACTGAAGCTCCCATCGCTTTTCTTATTCCTATTTCCTTTTTCTTTTCTTTAAGAGAATATGATATAAGACCGTAGATACCAAGGCATGAAATAAACAAGGCAAGAAGTGACAGGTAATTCATGCTCCTGGAGACCTGCATTTCTTTCCCGTACATCTTATGTATTTTGTTATCAACAAAGGTATAATCCATGGGATAATCCGGTACAAATCTGTGCCATACCCCTTCAATATATGTAAGTGTTTCAGGAGTATTAGTATCCTTTACCTTAACGGAAATTACCTGCCAGTAATACTCATCCTTTACACCAATTCCAAGTGGTGTGATGGATTTATGCAATGACTCAAAGTTGAAATCCTCCGTTATTCCAACCACGGTTCCCATCTTGCCGTCAAAACCGAATCTCGCATTAAGGGGTGATTTAAATCCCATTCTTTTAGCTGCGGCCCTGTTGATAATATAGGCATTGCCATCATCAGTTGCCATATCACTGGAAAAGGTCCTGCCATCTGCCAATCTGATCCCATAGAGATCAAAAAAATCATAATCCACTATCATCCTGTAGAAAAATGGATTATCATCACCTTCTTTCCCATCCCATACAGGAATGTTTGACCAACCAACACTACATGGCACGTCAGTGGAAGCAGAGACTGCAATGATATCGGGGTTACGTAATAATTCCTGCTTAAGTGATTTCATCCGGTTCATCAGGTTATAGCTTTCTGCATAGTAAAGACGGATCAGGTTAAGGCATATAATGTTTTTTTCTTCATATCCAAGATCTTTGTTTCCGATAAATCGCAGCTGTTTCATTATTGTAACAGCACCGGTAATCAATACCACAGAGAGAGTAAACTGGATAACTACAATAGTCTTTCTGAAATACTGACTCTCTTTTGATAGCTTTGCCATTCCTCCCTTTAAGGTATTCAGTAAACTCAATCGTGTAAGATATAAAGCCGGATAAGCTCCTGCTATCATTGCTATGAACATAACAAGTGCAAAACTTGCAATGAAAAACCAGAAACTCCAGATTGCCTGAAAATCGAGTATCTGCTTAAAGAAAGAATCAAACAGAGGTATTATTAACCATGCCAATGCAAGGGAGATCAGGTAGGAAATAAAAGCAAGTAAAAAGGATTCACAGAAAAACTGGCGGATTAATAACCATTTGGAGGCGCCAGCAATTTTCCTGACTGCAACATCCTTTAAGCGTGTCCTGTAATACGAAATATATAAATTCAGATAATTAAAACTGGCAATAAACAGGATGAAAAGGCCGACTGTTATAAATATCAGCATTGTTTTCCTTTCACCTGTGCCGTATAAAATCTTGTTATTAAAATGAATATCAAAAAGAGGCTGTAGGTGAAATGTCCAGGTTTTACCATTAAAACCATCAATATCGTATTTCCTCAACTTGGCATCCAGCTGTTTAAGATCAGTTTTTTCATTTAAAGTCACGTAAGTTTTGAATGAATTATTAAGCCAGTTATCGCTCAGCAAGCTTTTTCCCTGAATTGACTCCAATGTTTTGAAGGATACAAGAAAATCGAATTGAAGGTGAGAATTTTCCGGTATTTCTTTTAAAATTCCTGTAACTGTCAGTCGTCTGCCATCGTTGACTTCAAGATCTTTTCCCACAGGATTTTCTTCTCCAAAATACTTACGGGCTATCTTATCTGAAATAACAATGGTGTTTATACCGTTCAAGGCGTGATCCTTATTACCCTTTATCAATGGAAATGTGAAAATATCCAGGAATTCAGGATCAACAAAAAGAACTTCCTCATCTATCAATTGGCCTGAGTGTCTGAATGTAAGGTATCTGTACTGGGTTTTTGTTACAAGATCAACCTCGGGAAGTTCATTTTCCCATGTTGGTTTCAGAATTGCTGGAGAGACTACCCACATGTCTGAAGTGCTGCCCACTACACGATTACCGGGCTGCTGCATAACAATCCTGTATATATTCTCGCCATTGGTGTGGAACCTGTCAAAGGTAAGTTCAGACTGTACATAAAAAATTATCAGTAAACAGCAAAAAATACCTGTTGTGAGACCTAATATGTTTATTGCTGAAAAACCGGGATGTTTTTTAATAAACTTTAAGGCATTTTTAATGTCGTAAGGTATCATTTTGAGGTTCTTAGCATTATTAAATAGACGACAAAGATTTCATATTGCTGCATCAACTCCAATAGCCTGTGGAATTAACAATTACATGCCTGATTTAATTGACCATTTCCATCGTTTGTAAATATATTTTCAAAGATTAAACTTTTACAGCAACAGATATTGTTGTCTATACCTGAAACATAGGTTAGTCTTTATTTAATTATTAAAATGGTGCCAGTTTTGGTGCCAGATGAAGCCTTCACTTTTTTGAAGTGGCATGTCTTACATACATACTCTTTGATACGCCCTTATCAATCATTAATTTAAGTGTTGCATTGTACTCATCATAAATTTGTAACAGAGTCCTGCTCTAGTCATCTTTGATATTAAGAAACGCATTCTTCAGCGAAACCACTGTGACAATTTTATTCCTGTTTGTCAGATTTTGCTGATGTTCATAAATCTTATACCTCATCTGTTCCAAAAAGAAGTTGAGTTCCATTGCGTGGTGTGTTCCTGACTGGGCATATCCTGTAATCTCATTCCGGAAGGCAGGATCAATGCTTCTTTTGTAAAAACGCAAAATGCTGCAAAACAGTGCAATAAGCTCTAAATCGGGAGTTAAAATCTTTCTTGAAAAAAATCCTGTAAATGTTGAGTTTACAGGATTTTGCATTAATATGCACAGTTCTATCGTGGAGCTGGCGGGAGTAACTGTGTTGATCCCTTAGCTTCAGTCCTGCAAAGGGAAAACAAACACTTCGCCGATGCGTAGGATTAAATAAGGTGTTTGTTTCTAAAAGCAATACCAGATCCAGACTTCAAGTATCTTTCAAAACAAATTGCTTTATACTTGTCAGTAAAACCAATGAATGTGGCAAGTTTTAAAGGCCTTTTGTCTTTTGTATAGTGTACTTTTCCTGAATTATATTCAAGACATCTCCGTTGAATATCCGAAGTGTGGCCTACATAATGAGAAGCATTTACACATCTTAGAATATATACATACCATATTTTTTCCATAAAAATGAAAAAGCCCTCCTTCGCTAAAGCTTCGGAGGGCGGAGGTGGAGATTAGGGGAATCGAACCCCTGACCTTGTGACTGCCAGTCACACGCTCTAGCCAACTGAGCTAAACCCCCATGACAGAGATGCCAAATGTAAGAAAAAATTGAAAATATTAAAACATTATCAAAACGGTATATTATTTGTTTTGGCATAAATACACTATTTAGTAATTTTGCTGCTCTGTTACAGAAAAGGTGAAAAACTTCAGCCCTGGTTTAATGTTGAGGCTGTTGTTTATTATGGATTTAGGTAAATTATATAGGGCAGGTTCTTCTTTTAATTCACATTATAAGGTAAGTGATTAAAAGAAGACATAATGAAACATATAGATGTTTGACAATCTAAGGCATGTTCTCGATTTTGATGATCTTCTGTTTGAAAAGCGGAATAAGGATTATGGTGCTTATCAGCTGAGAAAGAAATATAATGCCGTTGTATTCGCATCAGTAATCATTGCTTCCCTGATTGTCAGTTCCCTTGTAGTTGTTCCTTTTATTATCACAAGGCATAATGATCGTGTACTGGGCGCTGGCAGTCGGTATGTTTCGGTTAATATGGATCACTTTGAACCTCCTCCCGACCAGA
>Ga0315535_1002958_pt1 | contig 10583 bp, 8 predicted proteins | sample SalMarSW160220MG_2_FD_203092 | JGI IMG/M metagenome (GOLD analysis project Ga0315535, IMG submission 203092) | Salt marsh sediment microbial communities from the Plum Island Ecosystem LTER, Massachusetts, United States - Salt Marsh Sediment SW1602-20 ...
CGGTCGCCTCTGCATCGGCCCGCGCAACGCGCGGACCGAAGCCACCCTCGCCCCAAGGGTTCTCGCGAATCATCGCTCAGCCAGTGAAGGACTTCGTGCTCCAGGGGCGCCAGGTCTGGGTGCGCACGGAGTTTCCCGCGGCTCCAGGAGGGGGGCGCCCCGGACGAGTGCACCACTATGACGGAAAGGGCTGGAACAGCTACCCGCTTCACAACTCTCTCGCCGGTCATCTCGCCGAGCGATTCCTCGTCGGTCCGGGAGCGAGCCTCCGTCTGGTTGGCCTGGACATCGATTGTTGCGCCATGGCCGAAGTCGTGGGGGTGCGTTGGCTCGGAGGGCGCTGGGCCCCGCTGACGAGCGAAAACCACGGGCTGCCCAAGAACACGGATCTCACCCCGCAGTTCGAGCTCGCCGCGGTGGCCGGGGACCCGGCGATTCTGTGCCACGACTCCCTGATGCCCATGCCCTGCTACAGTCTGCGCGGGGGGCGGTGGGCCGTCATCCGCGACGCCGACGGTTACCAGTCGAAGGACTTCGTGGCCATCTCGCGGAGGGCGGGGCGCACGATTGCCTGGCTCGGCAACGCGTTCTACTCGCTCACCGTGAAAAACGAGTGGGACCGCATCCCAGACGTCCCCGCCCGGGCCGTGGGGTACGACGGTTCTCCCTGGTTGCACATCGGCAGCCACGGGGAGATCTGGTGCGGATGTTGCGGAGCGGAGCGCGAATGTGGGGTCCAGGCTTGGGATCCCAAGCGCAAGGCCTGGCGTGGGCAGCAGGTCGGGCTACGCCACAGCGCGGCAATGCTGCAGCGCGCCCCCGACGATGCGTGGATCGTGGGCAAGGATGGAGTGGCGCACTTCGACGGCGAGAGCTGGCGGCACGTCTCGGCTTTGCCCGGGAGCTACGCCCAGGTGAAAGAAGGACTCGACGGAGTGATCTGGCTCGCAGGCGACGAGGGGCTCTGGCGAGGTCGCTCGGCTCCTGCCCCCGCAGAGCATCGCCACGAGATCGAACTGGTGAAGCTCACGAACCAAGGCGAGCTGCCGCTGCCAGCGCAACCCCCGGCCGCCCTCGAGGCCACGACCGGAAGCGTCGAGCTGGGCAGGACCGAAGTGTGGGGGATGAAGGGGGCGTGGTTGGAGGGCCCGGACACGGTGTGGTTCTATGACGATGAAGCGCTCTGGCGCCGCCATCGAGGCAGAATCGAGCGGGTCGACCGACTCCGGATATCGGACCTCTTGCACTGCCGTCGCTGCGGCACCAGCAGCGACATCGGCAGCTGGGAGATCTGGTCCGGGGCGGTTCGCTTCCACGACAGCGGCGCACGCTCTTCAACCGACCGTAGGCGACGTTTCCAGCGGTCGATAGCGCCCGGCATCGTGCACCGACCGCGCGCGATCCGCGCCGCCCGAGACGGCAGCGTCTGGGTGGTCGGAGAAGACCAGCAGGGTGGCGCAACCAGCGTCGCCCGATACGCTCGAGGGCGTTGGCTACGCGTGGCCCTGCCCGGCGCCCACGTCTTTGACGACGTATTCCCCCTATCCGAGTCCGAAGCCTGGATCGTCGGCAGCGAGGTCGTGACCGCCGAGGCCAAGCACGGCCCGGTGGGCGTTTTCGTTCACGTCACCTCAGCGGGGGCCCAGAGCGTCAAGGTACAGGGAGCGCGGCTCCAGGGCGTTGCGACGCTTCCCGACGGAACGGCCATCGCGGTTGGAGAGGCCGGTACCGTGGTGGCCTGGAAGCATTCAGGCGTCACGCGCTGGCACCTTCGGTCCAAGGCCGGTCTGCTCCGAGTGGAGCGCGCGGGGGGCGTGGTGCTCGCAGTCGGGGAAAGCGGCACGCTCCTCCGCTTCGACGGAACCACCTGGACTCCCCTCGTCCTGCCTCGAGTCGGCCATCACACCCTTTCCGACGTGCTCCCCACGAGCACTGCGACCTGGATCATGGGGCCGACCTATCTGGCGCGGATGAGGGGCGCGCCGAATTGAGGAGGTCCTGGTGAAAGAAATTGCTGTGGACGCGAAGCTCGTGGCCTATTGCGGCCCGTGCTCTGCGTCCTGCTCTCGACTTCGGCAGCTTACGAGCCGGCGCACCAAGGGCGACAACGCCTGGAGGTGCCGATGTCAGCGCGAGGCTCCGGAAGGCGCGCGTAGCGCGGACTTTCCGGGGTCTCACCCGGACGTCCCGACCTCCAACTGCGGCTATCCGCCGTGGGCGGGCTCGCGATCCACCGAAGTCGAGTCTAGTTCGCGGCGCCAAACGCCGCAATTGACGGAGGCTACCGCGGCCGCTCGGCGTCGTCGAGGGTCGCTGGGCACGTTGCATCCTTGATCCATGTTCCGCCGGCCGCCAGCGGCCGTCGAAACATGGGTGGGTTTCGTGACCGGGTCGGGGGTCCGTGACCGGGTCCGGGACCGCGACCGGGTGGACCGCGACCGATACCGGGACGGGGGTCCGGGTCGGTGGAGCCAGTGACCGGCGCGGCTATGTCAAAGAGCGTGGCGGCGTGAAGCCTGGGTCACGGCTACGTCGGCAGCGGCGGCAGCCGGTGGCGGCGTAGCCCCTGCAATTGCTCCGCCGTGGCGGAGACGAGCACGTTGGTCACCTGACGAAAGAGCTGTTTCCAAGCCACGGCGCGCGCTTCGGCGGAGCGTTGCGTCACCGAGCGAAACAGGCTCAGCAGCGTGTAGGCAATCCGCCGCAGGATGCCGACCACCACCGTGGCACGCGGGCAGGACACGATCCACGGGTGGTCGTCCTCGGCGAAGGCCGTATCCAGAATCTGGTGCGCAGTTTCGACGCGCCAATGCCGACGGATGAGCAGCAGCCACTGGCTGGGCGACAGCCGGCGCAGCGGCAGACTGGAGATGAAGTAACGCTCGTCGCAGCTGGTGAGCCGCCCATCAGCGTCGCGGGTTTCGGTTTGCACCCGCACCACCGTGCGCAGGCTTTCCCAGCCATCGTAGCCGGCGCCGATCTCGCTGAGCCAGATGCGTCGAGTGACGGTGCCATGGTCGAGGTCCTCGCTCTGGGCGTCGCAGTGCGCTGCGGTGCGCGCGGCCAACAGACGCTTGGCCTCGTCGAGCAGCGTGGGCTGGGAGCCTTTGAGACCGAAGACGTAGTGCAAGCCGTGCGAGCGGACGTGTTGTGCGTTGTCCTTGGAGCACGCTCCCGCGTCGTAGGTGACGACCCGAAACAGGTCGGCCCGGCCGTAGACGCTCATCAGCTCGTCGAGCGCCCGCTGGAAAATGCCCCGGCACATTGGTGAACGCCGGCACCGGTGTGACGTGCAGGTAGGGGCGAGCCGGGGAGCTCGTTAGCACTGCGCTGATAGTGCGGACCAGGCCCAGACACTGCCCCTGGTGTTGGCTCTGACGCTGGGCGTAGTACTCGTCGCAGGCCGGCACGGCCGTGCTCTTGCCATCGAGCGACACCACTCCAAAGGGCAACTCATCGGGGACGAGCGCTCGGCGGCGGTGAGCCGCGCGCACCACTCGGTGCAACACGGACAACACCTGCTGGGGTTGCAGCTGCCACAACAGATTGTGGAGCGTGGTATCGGGCAGCCGCCGAGTCAGGCCGAAGCGCTGCCGGGTCGCCGGCGACAGGTCCTCGGTTAGCGCCTCGACCTCGAGCAGACTCCGGCAGCCCGCCACCAGTCCGACCAGGGCCGTGCCCAGCAAGGTCTTGAGCTGCCAGCGGCGCCCGCGCCGGTCACGGGGGTCCTCGACCTCGTCCAGTCGGGCTTCTCGCAGCCGCTTGCTCAGGGCGCCGACGATGCGGCGTTTCAGGCGTGTGTCCGTCATCCTGACCTCCTCATGCTTGCGCCCGAGGCACGAGTCAGTGGATGCTGAACGCACCTCGGGTCGCGTTTCTATTTGCTACCCAGACGAGTAACTGAACGAGTCTGGTCGAGGCACGAGGAAAGCGGTTGCGAGCCAGGCTTCTCGAGCCTGACTCGCAGCCGTCTGTCTATCCACGGCTGAGCTTCCACAGCATGGCGATGACGCGATCGAGCCGGCTACTGGCTGGCTCAGCTTGTGCAGGCGTGAGGTAGCCCCAGGCCACCGCTACGGCTAGTGCCGCGCGCGTCTCGTTGGCACTACCCGCGGCGTTGCAGTAGCGGGCACGCTTCGTACCCGGATCGGAGTACTCACCCTCTCCCAAATTCAAAACCGTTGACGACGCAGCCCGCACCAGCTGTACCGCCAGTGACCGATCGTGGCGCCGGATGCGCGGCACCAGTGGCCGCAGGGTGGCGATGGTTTCCAGGGCGAGGCGACTGACTTCGAGACTCATGGGCTTTTCCTTCCTGCCCCGGCGGCGGGGCTCACCGAGCCCCGGCCCCGACGCAGGGGCAGGAAGGCACTGGCCGCTCGAAGTCAACGCGCCGTCCCAGCGTCGAGCATCACGGGCCCACCGCCCCTGCAGGCGCAGTGCCAGCGCAGCTGGCGCGCGCCTGCTTCCCGCCGTCGCCGACCCGGCCTGCCGCCACCACCCCGGTCACGGCCACCGACTCGGTCGCGGCCACCTGATCCCGCCCCGGTCCCGGTCCCCGTCCCGGACGCCCAGTGCGAATTTGTGCGCATCCCCGCCGCACCATCTCCGCGCCACCTAACTCACCGACGTTGCTCCATCATCTTCACGCCGCCCGGCCCAACCTCCGAGCGAGGGTGCCGGCGACCCGCGGCTACTCGCAGGCTCGCACGCGCACCACGCTGACCTCATCGGTGCCGCCCGGGCTCCAGGCCCAGCCCACGTCCCCGTTCGGGTGGCTGACGAACTCCTGGAACTGATCGATTCCGGCCGTGACCGTCACGGGACCGTCGAGCAACTCACCGGTGAATCCGTCCAATGTCGCAATCTGGAGCTCACCGTCGCTCTTCCACCCGACCAGGAGCTGGTCACCGGCGTACTCGGCCATGTAGGGACGGAACGGGTAGCTGTCGTCGATGCTTTGGGCCTCTGGGATGACACGGTCTTCGCCAATCGCCGCGCTGTTGTCGATATCCGCTAGATGCAGTTGCAGGACGCTGTCCTCGTCCTCCGCAATGTGACTGAGCCAGAAGCCATTGCTGGTCGGCACCAAACCACCCAGCGCCCGTCGTGTCGGATCCATGCCCTCGTGGAGAATGGCGGTGCCGAGGAAGCGTCCAGGATCTCCAGGATCCATGATCTGGAGACGAAGCGCGTTGGGGATGTCGTCGCCGTGGCAGGCAGCTCCCCAGTGGCCGTTGTACGCCAGCCGCACCGACCAGCTGTAGCTGCAGCCCCAAGACCACCCGCCCTCTACACTGCTACCGTCTCCGGAGACGAACCGGAACACGTCACCGGAGGGGATTTCCACTTCACCAGGAATCGCCGAGGCGATGGACCCGGCGCTGCGGAAGTAGACCCCGTACTCCTGCCCCGACCATCCGAGCCGCACCGTGTGCTCGTACCAGTAGATGAAGAGCGCATCGTCACTGTCGACGTCCGTCCCGGACGTGAGCGTGCTCCGCCATTCGGTGTTTCCCGCCTCGCCAAAGCGGACTAGATCCACCTTGCCGCACCACCAGTCGGGATGCTCGGCGGGGCGGCACGCGCTACCGCTGATGCTCGGATCTTCATCGACGATGGCGACCGCGCCCCCGTCATCGTGCGCGACTAGAGCATGCACCTCGATGCCGGGCAAAGTGAGGACAGTCCCCACGAGCTGGTCGCCTCCGTCCAGCTCGGCAACGCGGATGGTCTGGGTCGGCGCCTCACGCCAGGCCACCAGTGAACCCCCGCTGTCTCGCGGGGCCAGCACAACCGGAAAGAACTCCGTGTTGGCCAGCACCTCCGTGGGCGCCGTGACCGTGGTGACCGCGACCCGATCCTCCAACGGCACGTCGCAGCCGATCGCTGGGGCGCCACCGGTCCCGCTGCTTCGGCCGCCAGAACCCGAACTCGGCGGCGGCTCGCGGCTGGCGTCCGCCACGTTGTCACCGCAGCCGAGGCTGCAGAGCGCCGCCAGCGCCAGCGCGCCGGGCAGGCCACCACGAGTCTTCGGTGCTTCCATACCAGCAGCCCAGTTCGCAGACATCGCGTTACATCCCCACTCGTAGCCCGGCGGTCGCTAGTAAGGCTGGCTGTCCCAGCGGTTCTCGAGTCTCTCCAATGCGTACCTCGGGGCGCGGCAGCAAGAACGTCGGAGCCGCAGAGAAGCGGAATTCCGCACTCGGTGACAGCCGCACCGCCAACGCCACCCCCGGCGAGAACGTCAGGGCCCACACCTGATCACTGCGGCTCACGAGCGGAGGGTCTGGCTGCCCGGTCACGGATAGATGATATCCACCGAAGGCAGCGGTCACCTCGAAATCCAGAGCACGACTCGCGTAGGCGGCCCAGCTCATGGTCAGCGTGGCCAGTTCCTGGCGCATGCTCACTCGACCTTCCGGCGCTTCCCAATTCGGGGTCAGCAGGGGCCCATGCAGCGCGAGCACCAGCTCGGAGCGTCGATGCACGCTGTTGCCGATGCCGAGAGTGGGCCCGAGACCCGGCTTGATCTGGCTGAACGACCCGAAAGCCGCCACCCCTGCGTGGAGCCGCCAGGGCGACTCCGGCTCGGCTGCCCAGGCTCGCACGGCGACCGGGAGCGTCTGGCGCGGATCGGCACTGGCGATGTCCGCGGGTGGCCGCTCCTCACCAAACTCGCGTAAGCTCACCTTGAGCAGATCCGTGGCACGCACCGCCAAGAGCTCCGGCGCGTCCCGTTTGGTGGTCGAGATGGTTCGAATCGTGGTCTTGCCGGTTACCCGGTCGGTGATCCACACGTCTGCGGTCGTGGCCCCGTTCGAGCGCACGACCGTGACGCTGGCGAATGCCCCCTCCTGCTTGGCCGCCTCAGCCAGCGCCTTGGCGGACGTGCCCTCCGTCTCGTCATGCACCACCACGGTAAATCCGCTGGCCATGAGCTCCCCATAGATCCGGTTGAACGCAGCAGTGATCGTCGGATCGGTGTGCTGGGGGCGCACCAGTAGAACGCGTGGGGCCTCGGCTGCGACGGGGAGGGCCCAAAGCAGGAGCGCAGCTGTGAAAACGATGACCCGGCCCGCGATACTCACCGACCGCCGAGAATACCCCGAGCGCCGTCGGCGTGAACCCCCTTGGGATAGAGTTCCAGATACGCTCTGGCAATGGGCTTGGCTGCGGCCTTGCCGGAAGAGCGTGCCGTGGCCATCATTTTGCCCCCCAACGCGTCCGCTGCATACCGACCACCGGGTGCCTCGCTGAGGTACGCGTTGTACCAGCGTAGGGCCTCGGCATGGCGCCCGGCTCCTTGCGCCTGACGAGCCAGGAAGAAGGCCCCTTCGGCCCCTCGACCGCTTCCCGGGAAGCGACTGCGCAGCGCATTCCAGCCCTGCGAGGCCAAGCCAGACCTCCCCGAGTAGCGGGCGGCCAGCGCGAGCGCGTACAGGTCGTCCATCGAGCACGAGCTCAGGCAGGCCGGAACACCGCGACGCTCCGCAGCGGCCAACACCGCGTCGAAGTCGCCCTTGCTGACCAGCTTGCTCCAGGACACGGAGCTACCGGCTGCCGGGATGCTCGTCGTGGGGGCAACGCTGCTGGGGGCCGCCGCCGCAGGCGCGGACCGGTCCTCCACAGGTGGCGGGGACGGCCTGGCGGACGCAATCAACAGCTCCGCCTCGATGAGCGGTGTGAGGCTCAGCTGCCCGCTGGCGGCATCCACGCGCAACCGTTGGCCGGGATGCAGATCGACCTCGTTGCCGTCAATCGGACCGCGAACCTCTGCTTCGCCCTCATACAGGTCCACCACCAGCGAGCCGCTGCCCTCGGACCAGGCGACCGCCAGCTTTCCACCTGGGTCGGCCATCACGTTGAAGCGACCCGCTTGGATGTTCCACGGGCGATCGGTTTCGTCCGAAGTCACGATTCCTGCCGTACCCGAAGCCAGACGCGCAGTGATCGCTTCGCTGGTTTCACCCAGCTCGATTCGCGAATCCGGGCGAAGCTCCACCCGAGCCCCGTCGGCGAGCTCGAGGCGAGCCGTCGAATCCGGTGGAGCGACCAAGGTGGCTCCGGACAACGCCGCCGACAGGTCGGTCGCGCCTCCCTGGAGGTCGGAGCTCAACCAACCCCCAACGAACAGCGTGCCGGCCAGAGCCAACGCTCCGACCCCCAACGCGCGGCGACGCCCGCGGTTTCGGTGGCGCAGCACCACGGCGGCTCGAACGAGGTGGCGCCCCGTCAAGTCTCCCGCGGCGGCAGCAACGTCCGACTCTTCGCGCTGCAGCAGTTGCGCCAGAGCCCTTGCGGTTCTTTCGGTTTCGCTCATGCCGATCCTCCCAGCCGACGAACACCATGTTCGTGGAGGTAGCCATGCAGCGCGGGTTCACCCCCCGCAAACACGGCAAGACGACGACGCGCACTCGCTGCTGCCCGCTTGACGGTGGACTCGGAGAGCCGCATGGCAGACGCCACCTCGGCGAACTCCAACCCTTCGACGTCATGGAGTACGAAGACCACACGTTCGCGTGGTCGAAGCTTGTCCAGCACGCGGTGTAGCGCGCCGATGACCTCGCGCGCCTCGTGCTCCGCAGCTGCTACCGGTACGTCGGGCAGGACCCCGGTCGAGGTCAGCCCGACCGCACGACGCACCTTGCGACGCCGGAGCTCACTGATGGCGACCCGGGATGCGATTCCATAGAGAAACGACTGCAGCGCGTGGGGATCTCTCAGCCGGGGCAAGGTGTCCACGAACCTGAGGAAGACTTCCTGAACCAGGTCCTCCGTCTCCGCGCCGAGGGACAGGGTCCGGCGCACGATCCGCCGGACCATGGGCGCGTAGCGATCCCAGATCACGCCTGCGGCGTCTTCACGGCCCGCCCGCACCAGTGCCACCAGCTCCGCGTCGGCCAGGCGGCTTGCGGGGAAGGGGCGCAGGTTCTGCGGCGCGGGGGGGGCAGAGGACGTGGCGTTCATCGGCGCTCGTACCAGGGTAGTCGCCCACCGTCCGCTCCGGGGGCCACCTGATTCTGCAAGGCTACCCCAAGGCTGGAATCGTGTACAGGCCGGCCCATCGGATGTTTCTGGATCCTGGTTTCCATCTAATGACTTGCGCAGGGTTCGGGGCGGGGCTAGCTGGCCGCGCCAATGCCCGCAGCCGAACGAGACAAGATCCGCAACGTCGCCATCATCGCACACGTGGACCACGGCAAGACCACCCTGGTCGATGCCATGCTCCGCCAGACGGGCGTCTTCCGCGAGGGGGAAGAAGTCGTGGAGCGAGTCCTGGACTCCAACGACCTGGAGCGGGAGCGCGGCATCACGATTCTGGCCAAACACGCCAGCGTGCGCTGGCGGGACATCCTCATCAACATCATCGACACTCCCGGGCACGCGGATTTTGGCGGCGAGGTCGAACGCACTCTGAAGATGGCCGACGGCGCGCTGCTGCTCGTGGACGCAGCCGAGGGACCCCTGCCTCAGACTCGCTTCGTGTTGAAGAAGGCCATCGAGCTCGCCCTACCCATCGTGGTGGTGCTGAACAAGCTCGATCGCTCGGATGCACGCCCCGAAGAAGTCCAGAGTGAGGTCTTCGATCTGTTCTGCGATCTGGAGGCAACCGACGAGCAGGTCGACTTTCCCACGCTGTTCGCCGTCGGGAGGCAAGGGATTGCGAAGCGGGAGTTGAGCGATGAGTCCGGCGACCTCACCGCGCTCTTCGAAACGTTGGTGGAGCACATTCCACCTCCCGGCGGCGCAGTGGAAGGACCCGTACAGCTGCTGGTCCACAACATCGAGCACGACGACTACGTCGGCCGCCTGGCGATTTGTCGCGTGACTCGCGGAAGACTCACGGCGGGAGACGAGGTCATGTTGGTGCAGGCGGACCGCAGCCTCCGGCACAAGGTCAGCGTGATGTACAGCTTCGTGGGCATGAAGCGCGTTCGGACGGAAGCGGCGCTGGCAGGCGACATCGTGGCCGTGGCCGGGCTCGACAACGTCCAGATCGGCGACACCATTGCCGACCTGGCACACGCCGACCCGCTGGATCGCATCCACGTGGAGGAGCCAACGATCAAGATCGGCTTCCTGGTCAACACCTCTGCCTTCGCGGGGCAGTCGGGCAAATGGGTCACTTCGCGTCACGTTCGCGAACGGTTGGAGCGCGAGGTGAAGCGAAACCTGGCGCTGCGGTTGGAGTTCACCGACGAGCCTGATCGATTCACCGTTCACGGGCGCGGCGAGTTGATGCTGGCGATCCTCGCCGAAACCATGCGCCGCGAAGGGTACGAGTTTGCCCTGGGTATGCCGGAGGTCGTGACCCGAGACATCCAGGGGACCAAGTGCGAGCCGGTCGAGCGCGTGGTGGTGGACATCCCCGAAGAGTACGTGGGTCCGGTGACCACTCGACTGGGCGAGCGCAAAGGCCAGATGGTCAAGATGAGCAATCTCGGCTTCGGTAGAGCGCGGATGGAGTTCCGCGTTCCCTCCCGCGCACTGATCGGCTTCCGCTCCTCCTTTCTCACGGAAACCCGCGGAACGGGACTCCTGAACACGATGTTCGACGAGTGGGAGCCCCATCGTGGGCC
>Ga0315535_1002959_pt1 | contig 10582 bp, 13 predicted proteins | sample SalMarSW160220MG_2_FD_203092 | JGI IMG/M metagenome (GOLD analysis project Ga0315535, IMG submission 203092) | Salt marsh sediment microbial communities from the Plum Island Ecosystem LTER, Massachusetts, United States - Salt Marsh Sediment SW1602-20 ...
ATAATAATTCACTTTTTTTATTTAGTGCCCGAACGAAAACTAGGATTTTTCGTTAAGATCAAGGAAGACGAAAATTTTAACCACAGGAATACTGGTAGTATTTCGAGGATTAAAATTTGAGTCTGACGCAGATATTGGCGAAAAAGACAGTTTTCGTTCAGGCACTATTTATGGGTTTCTATATCTTACCTCTATCTCATGAATTTCCAGTAATGGTTTTAAAAATTCTTCCAGATCAAATACACTCAGCTGACTTGAAGCATCACATAAAGCCTTTTGAGGCTCAGGGTGAGTCTCTATGAAAATCCCATCTACACCTGCTGCAACACCTGATCTTGACAAAACAGGAAGAAACTCCTTAGACCCTCCTTTTGGGTCTGCACTGGGAATCCCGTATCTTCGTACAGAGTGGGTGATATCAAAAACTACGGGAAAGCCTGTCTGATTTAAATGAAAAAAACTTCTGGGATCCACGATCAAATCATTGTATCCAAACGAATATCCTCTTTCAGTTAATATGATTTGTTCGTTTCCGCTATCTATGACTTTCTGAACGGGTTTTGCCATATTTTCAGGGGCCAAAAACTGCCCGTGCTTTATGTTGATCACTTTTCCTGTTCTGGCAACTGCTTCCAGAAGATCTGTCTGCATGCATAAGTAGGCCGGTATCTGTATAACATCAAGAAATTCTGCTGCTTGGGCAACCTGCTGTGGATAGTGAACATCTGAAAGAATCGGAAAATTGAACTCCTGTTTTATCCTGCATAACATTTCAATCCCTTTGTCCAGCCCAGGTCCTCTGTAATTCTGGGCGGTACTACGATTATCTTTTTGAAATGAGGATTTATAAATAACAGGCAAATGCAGTTTTTCAGAGACTTGTTTTAAAACATCCGCTGTTTTGAGCATGATGCGCTCTTCCTCAATGACGCAGGGACCTGAAATGAGGAATAACTGATCAGCACCACAGGAGATATCGCCAACCTGAACAATTCTTTTTTTCATAAGATTTTAAAATAGTTTTAAAATTTTGTTAAACCTTTATTTGTCGCCAGGAGTATGACCGAAAGACCATTTTTTGTCAATATTTAAAACACACTTTAAAACCGGTCGGCAACAGTAAAACAATACACCACCCACTACCGAGCCTGACCCAATAAGCGCTAATTTGTTTTGTAAACATTCACAGGTTACATTTAAGCCGTACAGGGTTGTTTTGAAAGATGAACGTCCAACATCGAACATTGAACATCGAACGTCGAATAATGATGTCGCTCCGCTCCTCAAATTATTCTAAAATCGAATGAAAAACAAACATCCAATACCAAAATTCAACAGCTATTTCTTTTTCTTTTCAGCCGTTTTGATACTAGCAACAAAAATCTTAATTAATTATTCTGTTTCATATAAAATATCATATAATAGTTCAGGTTTTTTAAATAATGGTACCTTTTGAATAAGTTTTAACCTCAATCACCATTCGCTTTTTAACATTGGTTTTTTTATTCATCATTGGATGTTGGACGTTCGATGTTCGATGTTCATCTTTTTCAGTAAACCTTCCACAGTCCTTCCGGCGCAAAAAATAACTTAGCGCTTATGGGGTCTGACCCATAATGATCCGGGTAACTGTCTCGATATCGCCTGGTCGATCAACACCAAAACTCCGGTATTCTGTTTTTACCACATGAATGGGTATTCCATTTTCAAGCAGGCGCAGTTGCTCGAGCTTTTCTGTTAATTCCAGTTCGCTCGGTCCCATGGCCACAAATTGTTTCAGGATGTTCATACGGAATGCATACAATCCGATATGTCCGTAAAACTCGCCCTTCTGTTGATCACGGGGAAAAGGGATAATAGAACGGGAAAAATAGAGTGCACGGCTATCTTTAGCTAACACAACTTTGACCCGGTCCGGGTTTTTAGCATCATCCGGATCGATTCTTTGGACCAGGGTTGATACTTTTATATTAGAATCAGAAAAAGGCAAAACCAACTCTGTTAGCATGCCAGTCTCAAGAGCCGGTTCATCACCCTGTATATTGATTACAACAGCGTTTTCCGGCACGTTAAGCAGCTCCGCAGCTTCGAGGACCCGGTCCGTACCACTTAAGTGGTCGTTTCTTGTTTTAATTACCGGAACGTTCAGGTTTTTTGCTGCCGATATAATTCGGTTGTCATCCGTTGCGAGGATAGTCTTTGAAAGTTGTGGACACCGGCTGGCCCGTTTAAAAACATGCCAGAACATGGGTTTTCCCAAAATTTCTACCAGAGGCTTGCCCGGGAAGCGTGTAGACCCATAGCGTGCCGGTATAATTCCGTAACATTTTGGAAAGTTAGTCATTAGGTCTCGTTAAGTAACTTCTCGATCAGACGGCAAGCTTTGTTCGTGCCGCCCTGCCGGTTTTTCATATACATAAAAGCCGCTTTACGTACATTTTCGCGGAGCGTGGTTTTTTCTAAACTCTGCACAAGAAAGTTGGCAACTTCCTTCCAGTCTGAGGCCACATGAACAAGACCCTGGTCCACGATTTCCCGTCCTACCCAGGCGAAGTTTTCCCACGAAGGGCCGATGACGGGTATGACCCCGCAAGTCAGGGGCTCCAAAAAATTCTGGCCGCCCAGAGGCGCAAGACTTCCCCCCACGAATGCGCCTTTTGACAGACTATAAGCTGAAGAGAGTTCTCCAAAAGTGTCCCAAAGGATAACGGTACCATCTGGAACTGATTTTTCAATTTGAGATCGTAACATCCATGATGTCGCTATGCGATTTAACACCTCTTTCCAATATGTTATACGGTGCATGTGCCGTGGGAACAGTCCGATAACCGTATCAGAACGTCTGCGATGAATATCAAGTATGATTTTTTCGACCTCCGGCTCCTCCTCTCGTCTGGTGGATCCAAGGACAAGAAAAGGTGTTCCGGACCGGATAATTTTTCCGAGATATTTTTCTGTTTCAAGTCCGTGAGCTATGTCGCCGATATTGTCGAACTTGATATTGGACATCACTTCAACGCGTTTTTTGCCAAATATCGTAGCGAATCGTTTGACGTCGCTTTCTGAGATTCCAAGGATTTTATCCGGTCCGATCAACCGCCAGAAGGATGGCCAGATCAGGTATCGGGTCAGACTCCTGGCGGTGATTCTTCCGTTAATAATAATTGTGTGGCAGCCATGTTTTCTCAAGGCGGCTAAAAGACCCGGCCAAATTTCTGATTCCAAAAGAACCATTACACGCGGGCGGATGGTTTTTACCGCCGTTTCCATAATGGAAGGTTTGTCAAACGGGAAGTAGGCCGAATATGTACTCACACCTCTTTGGTTGGGGGCAATATCAGCAATGGCGCGATCTGTAATATCCAACCCTTGACGGGTGTTTGATGTCACGATAACTTTGACGGGCTTATGGGGATGTAATTTTTTAAGGATCGACCACGCCAGATAGGATTCACCGGAAGAAGCGGCTTGAATCCACAGATCCGCCCGGGTCAATGTCATCTGCTGGAGCGTCCGCTGCCTGAATCCATCGGCAAGGCGTTGATTCAGGCGAAGGGCAGGGATAATTAGATGCCAACCTAAGTTATAGAGATATAGTGTAGCTTTGAGTGTTATATTTTTCGACACTGTGGAGTTTTACCTCTACAGAATTAAGATATTATGACCTCTAAATCCTTGGATCATTTTTTAACAAATTATCAAAATATTCAATTGTCTTTATTAATCCCTCTTCTAATTCGACTTTTGGAACCCAATCCAACTCTTTTTTCGCAAGGGTAATGTCAGGTTTTCTTTGTTTTGGATCGTCTGTGGGAAGTTTTTCGTATATGATCTTTGATTTAGATCCGGAAATTTCGATTATTTTTTTTGCCAATTCCAGAATTGTTAATTCCGTTGGATTTCCCATGTTTATGGGCCCGGCTAAATGGTCGCCGGAGTTCATTAAACGAAGCATGCCTTCAATCATGTCATCAACGTAACAAAAGGATCTTGTTTGAGATCCAGCTCCATAAATGGTTATTGGGACTCCTTTAAGGGCTTGAATAATAAAATTTGAAACAACCCTTCCGTCATTGGGATGCATTCGTGGTCCGTAAGTATTAAATATCCTAGCTACTTTTATTTTTAAATTATGCTGACGATGGTAATCAAAAAACAGGGTCTCGGCACATCTTTTTCCCTCGTCATAACAGGCCCGCAGACCGATTGGGTTCACCCTTCCCCAATACCCTTCCGGCTGCGGATGGACATCAGGGTCTCCGTAAACTTCGCTGGTGGAGGCCTGTAAGATTTTTGCTTTAACTCTTTTTGCCAGTCCCAGCATATTGATGGACCCGTGTACGCATGTCTTGGTCGTCTGAACCGGATCAAGCTGATAATGTATCGGCGAAGCCGGGCAGGCCAGATTATAGATCTGATCTACCTCCAGATAAAGGGGGAAGGTGACGTCATGACGGATAAATTCAAAATTTGGATGATTATGTAAATTAGCGATGTTTTGCCTGGTTCCTGAAAAGCAATTATCAACGCACAATACTTCATTTCCTTTTTGAATCAATCGTTCACAGAGGTGAGATCCTAAAAAACCACATCCGCCGGTAACCAGAATTCTTTTGCTAAGATGCATAATCAAACCTTTTTATAGTAAGAAATTTTTTCAACTCTTTTTTACAATAAAAACATAAAAATGCTGCTTCACTATACATAAGAATGATAAAATTTCAAACCTTTTTGTTGGAGGCATAATCGGGGTATTTAATTAGTAAAGTGTATATCCGTTAAAATACTTGAAAATTCTTCGTCGATCCCTTATAAAGGAAACACGTTAAAGTACAAGGAGGAGATTCATGGCCATAAGCAAAGAACTGCTGGATATTCTCGCCTGTCCGAAATGTAAAGGCGACATATATTTAAATGATACAAAAGACGGGCTTATCTGTGATGCCTGTAAGCTTTTATATGAAATACGGGATGATATCCCAATTATGCTGATCGACGAGGCTAAGCCCTTAGACGTTTAGTCTGACGATTATGAGCCGACCTCAAATGCCAAAGCCTGCCAAACTGGTGATCGGTTTTTTTCTTAAAGAAAAAAACCTGGCGGTTTCCGTGGTAAAAGCACTTATAGAAAAATTTGGTCCTGTTGATATCGCAAGTTCATGGTTACCGTTTAATTTTACCACATATTATGAGACAGAGATGGGGCAGCCTCTTTTCAGACGGATGCTTTCATTTGAAAGGCTGATCAAGCAGAGCGCCCTGTCAGAAATAAAACGAATCACCAACGATCTTGAGCTGGAGTACTCAAATAACAGCAAAAGAATGGTCAATTTGGATCCGGGTTATCTGCTTCGGGAAAGATTTGTCCTTGCCACCGGCAAGAATTTCAGTCACAGGATCTATATTGGGCAACGGATTTACGCCGATTTAACCCTGATTTACACCAAAGGTCGCTTTATTAAATTACCATGGACATATCCGGATTATGCCCAGCAAAACATGTTGAATTACCTTGAACGGGTACGGAATAAATATGTGATTGATTTGAAACAGACATTTGTATAAACTAAAAGTTTCGGGGTTCAGAGGTTCAGGGGAACGCGCAACTTATTTTTAAAGGCTGATGAAAAATGCTAAAGAGTATGACCGCATATGCAAAATCGGAGAAGACCCAAGAAAAACTAACGGTTCAGATTGAGATCCGTTCATACAACAGCAGGTATCTTGATATTGCATTGCGTGTTCCCCATGGATATCTTGCACTGGAGGAGAAGATAAAAACTATAATTGCCGGCAAGGTTTCAAGAGGCCGCATTGAGGTTAATCTGCAAGTCAGGGACGATTCCAATGAAGCATATGCCTTTGAAATAGATACACCCAAAGCCAGGGCATATTATGACAGCCTTGTCCAATTGAAAGATAAATTTAATATTAATTCCGAAATATCCATGGATCTTCTTGTAAGTGGAGGAGGTATTATCAAGCCTGTGGAGATGGGTTTTGATATGGAAGCACGATGGCCTGTTTTTAAAGATTGTATGAATGAAGCCATAACTAACCTTATCGCCATGCGAAAAGAGGAAGGCAATTTTCTTGAAGCAGATATTTCCGACCGGCTTAACGGTATAGAAGAATGTATTGATCAGATTCAAAAAGAATCGAGCGACCTTTTATCTCATTATCAGCAGCGTCTTAAGGACCGTATCGCCGCTTTAACAAAAGGGATTATAGAGATAGATCCTGATCGGGTAGCACAGGAAGCGGCTTTTCTTGCTGATAGAAGTGATATCTCCGAGGAGATTGTAAGGGCGGCAAGCCATATCAAACAGTTTCGAACGATTATATATTCACCGGAATCTGCCGGCCGAAAACTTAATTTTTTGGTGCAGGAGCTTAATCGTGAATTCAACACCATGGGATCTAAGACGAACAATACAGATGTTTCCCATATTATCGTTGAGGTAAAGTCCGATCTTGAAAAAATAAGAGAGCAGTTGCAGAATGTAGAGTAAATATGGTGAGAATTGATTCCGAGAGACCTTTGAAAAATGTCAATTTTTGTTTAAGTTCAAGAAAGGAGATAATTTTAACCACAGGAATACATTGGGTATTTCGAGGATTAAAATTTGAGCCTGACGCAGAAATTGAGCGAAAAGGGGCGTTTTGTAAGGGTCTCGCCGGTTTATCCGGGTGAGGGGAGGTATATGGATCAGAATCTTTTGAATATCGGTTTTGGAAATACAGTGGTTGCTGAACGAGTTATTGCTATTGTGTCTCCCAATTCAGCTCCTATGAAACGGCTTAAAGATGAAGCCAAAGATGAAAAACGTTTGATAGATGCAACACAGGGCCGCAGGACTCGTTCTATTATCGTTATGGACAGTAATCATATCGTTCTTTCCGCCATACAGGCCGAAACAATATCCCAGCGCTACTTAACACTCAAGGCTTCGGAATAATCGACGATGAATGAACAGGAAATCAGGCTATCCGGTTCAAATTCCAAAGAGACAAATAGTAAACAGGGTCATCTTTTTATCATTTCCGCGCCGTCGGGGGGCGGCAAGACAACCCTTTCCAAAGCCGTGGTTAACCGGTTTAACGATATTCTTTATTCGGTTTCGTACACAACAAGATCTCCACGCAACAGTGAACAAGACGGTGTGGATTACTATTTTATCCCAAAAAAAGATTTTGAAGATAGGATAGAAAGCGGTTATTGGGCTGAATGGGCCAAGGTCCACGGCAATTATTACGGTACATCGGCTGAATTTCTGGAAAAGGGTTTGGCTTTCGGGCGTGGCATTCTCCTTGATATCGATGTCCAGGGAACCCTCCAGATGCTTGGAAATTATCCCGACAGCATCACAATTTTTATCATGCCCCCGTCACTTGAGACGCTCAGGAAACGCTTGGAAATGAGAAGAACCGAAAGCAGGGCAACAATTAAAAGACGCCTTTTAACCGCGGAAAAAGAGATGGCCCAAAAAGATCTGTACCGGCATATTATCGTTAATGATCAGCTGTCTGTAGCAATTGAACAACTTGTAGCCATTATCGAGAAATATCGATACCCGAACAAGCATGAAAAATAACTTAAGGTTCCTAAAGCAGATTAACCGCAAATAAACGCTAATGGACACTGATAATAGTAACAAGTTAAAAGTGATCTAAAGTGATCTAAAGTTGAGGTAGCGCTAACGCGCTGGGCAGATTTGAAACCTGACACCTGATTTGTGTGCATTTGTGTTCATTCGTGGTTTGATTTAATCGCAGACGGACATTAAGTAAAGATGGATATGGGAAAAACGGTCAAAACAGAAATACTTTTTGGAATCAATCCTGTTCTTGAAGCCTTAAACGCCGGTCGTAGAATTTTTTTTGAAGTCTATATTGTAAAAAAAAAGATCTCGGAACGTTTGGAAAGGATGTTGGCACTTTCTAAAGAGAAAAAAATTCCTGTGCAAGGGGTGGAACCTTCACAATTAAAATTTCTGGCCGGAACAGATCAACACCAGGGAATCGGAGCCAGGACAAGTGGTTTCCCGCTATCCGGAATTTCTGACATTATAGACAGTATCCGGCCGGATGATACAAACCATTTACTGTTACTGGTCGACAATGTCATGGATCCTCACAACCTAGGCGCTTTGATTAGAACAGCTCTTTGTGTGGGTGTGGACGGTATCATCATTCCAAAGGACAGATCTGTTCCGCCCACACCTGCAGTATCCAAGGCATCAGCAGGAGCCCTGGAGCATATCCGTCTTGCACGGATAACAAACATGGTAACCACAATCAAGACATTGAAGGAAAAAGGATGGTGGGTTGCCGGAATGGAAATAGCCTCGAACAAATCAATTTTTTTGAGTGATTTGACAGGTCGTCTTGCAATTATTATTGGTGGTGAGGAAAAAGGGATGCGTCCTTTGGTAAAAAAACATTGCGATTTTTTGATGTCCATTCCCCAGAAAGGGCCGGTAAATTCCCTGAATGCTTCTGTAGCGGGAGCGGTTGCCATGTATGAGGCTTTCAGACAGCAGCACCTATGTTGAGTCTTGGAACATTTTTAATTTAATGAAAATAATAGATTTTCTTTAGTATTATATTTTTAATTTGGACATGGAATAATGGAATAGTGGAATACTGGAAGGTTGATTTTTAAAAGGATGTTTGCCATTTTTAATTTTATCATCAACACGAATTATACCATTTACCCAATATTGCATTATCTCTCCGAGCCGGAGACCCAGATTTCATTATTCCACTATTCCAGCATTCCACCATTCCAATTGTAAGCCGCTCGTTCATGGTATGTAATGGGCGGTGGGGCGAGCCAAACTAACTTGATGGTAATAAAACCTATATGTTGATCCGTATCGCCAACGCCTTTAAAAAAGCCCTTTTTCCGACGCGATGTTTGGTGTGCGGATCTTTTTTTCATTCCGCACAACATAAAATATGCGATTTGGAACAAGAGGCTATGGATGCGGACCTTTCGAACATTGCTCAGGAATTTGTTGAAAACCCAGTGGTAACTTCCGCCCCCGGTAATTATTATTCGGATAATATCCCTAAAATCTATGGGAAATGGATGGCCCCTTTTTTGTGTCCGACCTGTACTTCAGGATTTTTGCCCGTTGAATCTCCCCAATGTTCCAGATGCGGCATGGTGTTTAAAAGCAGGCAAGGGGAAGACCATGTCTGCGGAGAATGCGTGGATTCACCAAAAAGATTCCAAATCGCACGATCAGCGGGAATTTATAAAGACACCCTTATGGCGGTGATACATTGTTTTAAGTACAAAGGAAAAACCCAATTGGCACGACCTCTCGGGGTCCTTCTTTTTACTGCTTTTATCAATTTTTGGGACAAAATGAGTATGGATTTGATCGTGCCGGTTCCGCTACATGTAAAAAAATTGAGAATGCGGGGGTTCAACCCGTCATTTCTTCTGGTAAAGGACTGGGTACGCATCGCAGAATTTTTACATGTGGAATTGGCGGATATACCCATTGACACAACTGTTCTTGAAAGAAGAAGATGGACGGAACCCCAAACCGGTTTAGGGCGTAAAGAACGTTTGGCAAACATTAAGAATGCATTCCATATAAGAGATGGTTCGAAAATCACGGGGAAAAGAATACTGCTTGTGGATGATGTTTATACCACCGGAGCTACTGTAAATGAATGTGCAAAGGTTTTATTGAGGGGTGGTGCCGGACACGTAGATGTGCTAACACTGGCACGGGCTGTGTGATTGAAGATTTTTGGTTATATTTTATCACCAGCAGGCTCCATAAGTTATTGAGAGTTACAAATATGTTATTTAAGATATTAGAATTACAAGACTTGATAAAAATTGTACATGACTTGCGCAAGTCTGGGAAAAAGATCGTTTTTACAAACGGATGTTTTGATATTCTGCATGTGGGTCATGTGCGTTATCTTGCCGCTGCCAGATCCCAAGGGGATGTTCTGGTGGTAGGATTAAATTCCGATGGGTCGGTAAGATCCATAAAACCCGAAAACAGACCGATAGTGAACCAGAATCAGAGGGCTGAAGTTCTGGCCGGTTTGGAGTGTGTAGATTATATTACGATATTTAATGAACCGGACCCGCTAAAAATTATAAAGGCATTAAAGCCCGATGTGCTTGTAAAGGGAGCCGACTGGATTGAAGAACAGATCATAGGGGCTGATATTGTAAAAGCAAATGGTGGTAAAGTGGTCAGGGTTTCGGTAGTCCCCGAAGTTTCGACGTCGCGAATCATCCAAAGAATCGTAAGGCGTTATCAATTCGAGCGTGGAGAGTGAGGGAATTCATGCCATGATAATAACGCATAAAAATGGTGTTTCATTTTTAGAATTTAAAAAACTTGCGAACCTTCCCGGTATCCGGCATGGAATTTTTACGAGAAACACCGGTGTAAGCACCGATCCTTTCCGAAGCTTAAATATCAGTTTCGGTGTTGGTGATGATGATCGGAATGTCAGGCGGAACAGGGAAATAATATCAAAATGCCTCTACGAAGAAGACCTTGTTTTTGCGGACCAGGTTCATGGAAGCAGAGTCATGGTA
>Ga0315535_1002961_pt1 | contig 10579 bp, 26 predicted proteins | sample SalMarSW160220MG_2_FD_203092 | JGI IMG/M metagenome (GOLD analysis project Ga0315535, IMG submission 203092) | Salt marsh sediment microbial communities from the Plum Island Ecosystem LTER, Massachusetts, United States - Salt Marsh Sediment SW1602-20 ...
GAAATTGATCTATATATAGGATATAATGCCGGAGTTTGTACTATATGTACAATAGAACTTGTTGATGAAGGTATATTTCCATTAGAAGATATTGTATATCATTATATGAAAAAGCATAAAAAAGATCATCTAAATATGGTGTTTTATACTATCAAAGAAATTAAAAATCATCCAGATTATACTTAAAAGTAATTTTATACGTATGGATATTGAAGTGAATCAATAATGACTAATGCTATTTGTGATGAACAGAAGTCTAAAGGACATAATGCATATTTTAGCATTCATAAAGATGTAAATGGAAAACGATTTGTGAGAATAGTAATTGAGATGTTTTACGAACCAAATAATTGAGTGTGAATAAAGTGAAATGTGATAAATGTGATAAGGAATTAGATTTTGAAGTTATGAAGAGAAAGAATTTTATTGAAACCGGTAAGACACATCTTACAGTTCATTTAGTATTTCAAAATACTCCAAAAATAGAAATGAGAGATGGTATTAAGGTGAGAACTGGGAGCATTGATTTACTTGGTGTTTATACCGAACCCAAGAGAGCATATGAAGTTAAAGACATACAAGATTCTTGGTGGGAAGATAGATTACCAAAATCAGAACGTCCTTTAATTCACGTTGAAGAGGTTCAAATGAACCATCATTGGGCGTGGTGTATGTTTCAAGAAATGATAGAACCTAGAAATACTGAAGAAGATATGTTATGTTTACGTAATAAACAGGATTGGGAAACAATAATTGGTGATGTTGATTTGACAGTACTTGATTATATGACAGTTAATAAGTTATTGTTAAAATATGCATCTACTAGAGAGAAGTTTTATTTAAGAGATTTCATAGCAGTAATGGATGTTCCTAAAGAACTTGCTGAAAAATGTGCTGAATCTTATTTGAATTCTAGAACTTTAGAATATTGTGAAAACTAGGTGGATGAAATGAACTTTAATGTTAGAAAATATAAATCGTATGAAGTTAAATGGTCTAAATATGAATTGGATGCGATAAAAAAAGAAAATAGGAAGTTGAAAAAAGATGGCAGATGATTATGATTTTAGTGGGGATGATTCTGGAAGAGAAGCTGATTTTATGAAGAAAATTATAGAGGCTTTATTTAAAGGTATGGTTAGTGGATTATCTGAATTTTCTGGGGACGGTGTAGATACAGAGTTATCATCTAATACAGAAATAAAAATTCCATTATTCGAGGCTATTCAAGAAGGAAAGAAATTTACTTTGTTAGTTGAAATGCCCGGAGCAATAGAAGAAGATATTGTGGTTTCAATTGAGAATGATACTATAACTAATAAGTTTCTGAGAATTTCCACTGTGGATAGTCTTGGAACGAAATATAAGGCAGATATATCATTACCAGCAATTATAAAAAAGGTTAAAAAGGATCATTTCACAAATGGTGTATTGGAGTTAATTTTATCGTAGGTGAATAAAATGAGCGCAGAAAATAATTATGAATATAGGAAAAAACAGCTTGAAAAAGAAATAGAGAATACTATGAAAAGTGCTAAAATTCTTAGCGAGTCGGTTGAAAAATTAGATAGTGCTATAAAAGGTGTTATTACTGAAAGAGATAAGCAGTATGTAAGATTAGCTGAATTAAAAGAAGAACTTAAGAAATATTAAATTAAGCGATGAGCGAAATGTATGAACAATATAATAAATATGTTGTAGAACAAAAAAATAAAAAAGAAGAAAGTTTATCTTATAAGGATTGGTTAGAAGCGGAATTTGTTTTATGTTTAGATGCTATAAATAAGCAAAAAAAAGATGAAGAATTTAAAACCGAGCTTAATTATTTTCTTGATAAAATGGCTGAGAAGCATATATATCTTACACAAATCCCAGACGGTCTTATTTCAGATATATACGATCGTATATTAGATGAGGGAGATGTAGAAAGAGTAATAGAACAATTTTTAAAAGAAAATAGGTGAATGAAATGCCGACAGAATACGAAAAGGAAGATGTTGTTAAAACAACTGAACTGAATATGTTGAATGCATTAGATAAGTTTATTTTTGATGTAATTGGGAATAAGAAGGTTTATAAGTTGAGAGAAATTTTAGAAGAATTTGAGCCAATCACTATGATAATTGGAACTAACACACGGGGATATAATATTATAGTAAAATTACAAACATTCGACTTTCCTCCAGTGTTTGATAAAGAAGGAAAAGAGATTGTTCCATCGGAGAGACGTGTAGGTATTGAATTTATTAAAGAATTGAAGGATAAATGAAATTATTAGGTGAATGAAATGTCAAGAAAGGGATTTACGGATATTTTTGTAGAAGATTCTATAGTTAGGGTGATAGTAGATTTATCTGGAATGGAACCAGAAGATATATGGCTAGGAGTTTCTAAGAAAATGAATAGTTTTATTATTAAGTATGTTATCACAAATGTGATTTTGGAAATACCATTACCTGTTACTGTGACCGATGATTTTGTTTGGTTTATCAATAATGGAGTATTAGAGGCGGAAATTAAAAGATGAATGTTAAGACTAAAGATGATTTTGTTAAATCAAAAATAGTTACTGATTTTATGGAACAGATTAATACGATTAAGGATGATGATATTAGGAATTTTGTTAATGATGCATTGGAGGATGCTCCTGATGAATTTTGGGATGCTAAATCTAGTTCATCTGGAAATAATCATCCAAAAGAAAATAATTTGAAGCATGGATTGTTGGTGCATATTATTAAAGCATTAGCAGTTGCTGAAACATTATTTAGATTTTTTGGAATTAAGGAAAATGGAATAGAAGCAGATATTGTTAGAGCGTCTATGCTTCTACATGATTTATACAAAGGAGGAAATCCATGGATAGATGGATATTGTAGAGAGCATGGACGTATTTGTGCAGATGTATTGAAGCAATACACTCTGAAAAACGAATATGTTAAGGAAAAGATACTTCAGTGCGTAGCAACGCATATGTCTCGGTGGACATTTCCTATGGAGGATTTGAAGGATTTTTTCTACGCGGATCGTGTACAACTTATAGTAGCTTTATCGGATTATTATTCTAGTAGAAATGAAATATCATTTTACCCGTATATATCAGTGTTGGGGGATAAACCATGACAGATGAACCTTATTTAAGCGATGAAAGATATAGTATGTTCAAGGGAGTTAAAACTGAAAAGGATTTTAGAGACAAAATGGAAGCGTTGAGTACAATAGAAATATTGGGGCTTAAATTACCAGAACGTTTAAAGGAAGATTATGATTTTGTATTAAAAAATATACTACAGAGTAGAATAGGTTTGGACGAGTATGATGATATTAGAAATGCAACTTTAAGTGATTGGGGCGGAGACTATTCTCTGCCAGATAAATTAAAAGAATTGGAAAATAGAATAGATGATGATATAACTTCAATATGTAATGATATAGAAGATATGCATAATACTATAAGAAGAGTTGAAATATTGTTTAAAAGAATTATGGATGTTATTGGAGAAGAAACAGTAGGGATTAAAGTAAAGGATTATGTAGGAGATATTGATGCCGAAGATGACGTTTAAATGCGAGCATTGTGGTAAGAGGCATACGATATATGTAAGAGATAATTATAATGGAAAAAGATTATATACGATTTGTCCTACCACAGAAAGAGGTGTTTTAATTGAGAAATGAAAAAATTATTTTATTTAGTATGTTAATTATGCTATGTTTTAGTGTAATAATTTTGCCAGGGTCTGCGCAGGCGGATCCTGGTGATGATGTTGTTATGTTGCCAAATCAAGTTATAAATGCGAGGCCTAGTTCATTTTCAGTAGAAACTAAATTTCTTCAAATACAGTTTGGAGATGATGGGGATGGTGTTTATTTTCACATGGAATTTAATAATACAATGCCAGTTCATATTGTAAATAAAAGTATATATGAATATTATATGTCAACTGGCGGTGAAATTAATTCAAGTGTAGTAGTGGATGGATTGACTTTCTATGCTGATAATATACTGGATTGTGAGTATGTAGTTCCGTATGATGATATATTTTATTTCTTTGTAACTAATAGCCATAATAGTCCTGTTACTTGGGAAGGATGGTATGCAAAAGATATTAGTGCTCCTATTGGTAATATATGGGGGCTAGATCCTTGGCAATCTTTTGTTAAAGGAGAAAATATAACTATTGGTTGTTATTATGAGGCGGATAAATTTAACATAACACAACTTATATTTGGGCTTGATATATATCAATCTAAAAAAGAAGTATTAAATACAGATGGGCCTGTTAATTGGACTGTTGATTTAGATACTGATAGATTTTCAAAGTTTGGTTCTACATATATTAATTTTACAGTTGTAGATAGTTTAGGAAATTCTAATTCTGTTACTATGAATATATTTATAATCGATCCAAATCCTACCACAACACCACCTCCTCCACCCAATATGTTTATGTTTTATATAATACTTGGCGGGGCTGGGGTTCTAATTATTGTTGGCGGATCAATACAATATCGTAATATGAAAATAGACCAACTAGAAGATGCGGAAAGAAAGAAAAGAGAAGATGAACGTCCTTATCATAAAACACATAGAGATAGTAAGGCTAGAAAGAAAAAAAAGAGATGGGATGATTAAATGTTAAAATTATTCGTTATATATAGGAGATGTTAGAATGTTACATACTTCAGTATTGACGCAGAGAGCGGAAACTTTTGTTAAAATTAGACATGCTGGGCAATATCGTAGATGTGGTGAACCTTTCTTTAATCATTTGGATAGAGTAGCCACAAAAGTTAAAGATATGGGAGGTTCTATAGATGCTATTACTGCCGCTTTCTTGCATGATGTTGTAGAAGATGGTAAAGCTAAGAGCAATGAAATTTCTAGATTGTTCGGGACAGAAGTTTATAAAATTGTATGCATATTAACTAGAAGAGAAAATATGTCATATGATGATTATATTGATTCTATTGTTATGTCACATAATCTAGATGCTATCATGATCAAACTTGCAGATAATATAGATAATTTAGCTTCATGTGGAGATGGAGCGTTTTCTCCAGAAGCTGAAGCAGGTTTGAAAGAACGATGGTTGAAATCAAAACAAAAAATGGAATTAGCTTTATGCTAATTCCTTTATTTTTGTTATTTTAAAATAATATGTTATATATATAACCAAAAGGAGTTGATTATGATATCTAATGAAACGAAATATCCTTGCCCAGTATGTGCAGATAAGATAGATAAAACTAAAATTTGTTCAACTTGTTTCAATACTGGATTTATATCTATACGAATAAAACCAGAAGAAAAACGATATGCCTGCCCAAATTGTAAAAAATCTAATTCAGTTAGAATGATTTTATATCATTCAGGTTTAATGGTTTATAAATGTGATGCTTGTTCATATGAGGATGATGTTTATTAAAACTTTTTGTTATATATGAAAGAACATTATTCTCTCACGTAAGAGTGAACATAATGGTACAATACAAATATGAACCGAGAGGTAAATGAAAATGAAACAAAATTTATTAGATACCCTAAACCGAATATTAACCTATGTTTGGTTCTTTTTGAGTTTTATATTGTTTTTCGGCGGAATATATATTGCATTTATGGGGAATATGTATGGATTATTGGTTTCTTTTGTGATGTTTATTTTTATAACATGTGATTATCTGTTTGAATTTTATTTACCAAGGAAAAAACTAAACCAAGGCACAGGCGATGAATCTAATTAATCATCACTAGATTATACTGAGAGAGTGAAAGTCTCTCTCGTTTAATGTTTTTATTGCAAAATCAAGGTGGTATAAATGTCTAAAAATTTAGAAATATCAGAAGAGGGGTTAGATGTTCTAGATAAGATTTTTAAAGCTCAAGAGGCTGAGCATAAGATGATTGATGGCTGGGAACATAATTGGAGGAAAGATGCAGTTGTGAGAGCAGAAAAGTTAATAGAAGCGTTAGATGGTATTACAGAAGCTTTGGAATCAATGTCTCAAGTTGGAATGGTTTTCCCGCTTGTAGTAGCAAACGTAAGTAAGGCTTATAGAATTGCAGATAAGATACTCAGTAATGCTCAGATGAAATTAGAGGTGCATGAAAAGGTATATGATCCAGATAGAGAGGATTGATTTTAAAACAATTTGTTGTATATAGGAAGAGTATTGATACTACTATTGTATACTTCTAATCATCTCCTGAATGATGGCAATACTCTTCCAGCACGGGTGAAAGTAATGAGTGAAGAAAAAAGAATAACTACAAGAATTGCACTTGAAATGGGCGCCAAATTAAAAGATCTCTCATATCACATAATGAATTTTGAAATTCCGAACTGGAATAAGCCTCTTATCAGAATTGAACTTAGACGTTCTTTTGATCGTGAAGCAGAATTCATTGTGATAGAAAACGATGGAGAACCAATCGTTATCGACCAAGATGATAAAGCAGAATGGCTCAAAAGTATTTGCGAGCGATTATTCTTGTCATTTGGATGCTATAAGCCTAGTATAATGTGGGCTGGTGAACTAGATGAGTATTTCTATAATCGTGTTATAAATACGGATTTAGATATACTTAAGAAATGGAAAGAGGATCATCCAAAAGAAGATAACTTATCAACTGGACTTGGTTCACTATTTGGCTAGGAGAAATCTAATATGGCCATAGATGGAGATATGTTAGTAAACATACTAATAATAGTAGGAATACTAATGCTGATTTGGGCAATATATGCAGTGGCTACATCAGAAAAAGAGAAGGTGTGGACGCTTGCAGATGAGTTTAAAAGAATGGGTAGAGGGCCTTGAAATCTTCTACTTCCATTTTTATTTTTCTTTGCTAGGTGATTTATTATGGATATATTTGAAATATTAGATGAGTTTGTGTATGATATACTTATGGCGTGTAGAAAATTATATCAAACCAACGAAGGAGGAACTCTAATAAGAATTGTTCTTTTATTAGTATTCCTATATTTTATTTATACTAAAGTTAAAACTAGGAGATATTATTAATGGATGACGAGTTGGAATTGGCGGTGCTTGAAATAAGAGTCAGGGCTGCACTTTATTTATTAGAAAATGAGACAGAATTAGAAGATGAGCGTAGAGAGAGATTAATTGAATTTCTTGAGCGAGTAGCAACTGGAGATGAATTAATTCTACTTTCAACAGAGAATAAATCAAGGGATTATAATGATAGAGACTTTGAAACAGATGAGAGAACGTGAGGAGAATATCCAAGCGATTATTAAAGCAGAAACTGTAATGGATTTAAAAAGACAAATTGAGATTTTATATAGTGGTCTTGATGAGGTGAATAGAAAGTTAGAAATTGTGGCTACTAGACATAATGATATAACTGATAAAGTATGGAAATTAGAAAAAGATAAAGAATATTATGACATATGTTTATCTACTGTAGAAATGTATGGAGAGGTTTATACCATAGATAATTTAGAAGATAGACTTAAAAAAATAGATATGGATATGACTCCTTTATTACCTGAATTAGAGATGGCAAATTATGTAATATCTATATTAGAGCAGAAAAAGCTTTCTATGGAAAAAAATAAAGAAGTGCTTAATGTTCAATTGGACGCTTTATTGGGCAAAGTAGCAGAACCAAAACTTAAAAAAAGAAGAAAAGTGTTTTCTAGAAAAAACAAACGGACTATTGGTATGTTATGTGGTTTGGCCTGTACTGTTATTAGTTATTTGTATATGAATGAAATACCTTATGATGTTTCATCAGGTCTTCTTTTTGGTGGCGCAACTTTATTTTTTTATTCAATTTTTCATTACAAAAAGAAACATAGAATGAGGTGGTAATAAGTATAATTGGCATCTTCATCTACATATTTTTTATATTCTGAAGGGTATGGGTATGTTAGTGTACTTGTTGATATCGATCATATATTCGGTCTTATTGGGAAGAAACCTCTTGTTAAACTTTTCAGAGGCGCATATCACAATAGAAAAATGATATCGGAGTTAAAATAATGGAATTAGAAAACGGTGAAAGAAAAAGATTTGTTAAGAAACTCTTTCCTTATAAAGATCCTGATAGAGTAATGCATATCAGAGAGTTTGTTGAGAAGGCTGAGATATTGATAAAGCAATTGAAAGATGATGTAACAGTATCAGCAATTCAAAAATTGTGGTCTCCAGGACTTATGACTTGTAAGGATTTAATGGACATGACAGGAGAAACAAAGTCAACTATTGAAAGAAAGATTAACGAATTAGTTGAACTGGGAATTATTAAACAAGCAACCAGAGGCATTTATATTAAAGGAGAATATAGCAGCTTTTTAATGAATGTGTTTGCTCATATAGTAGTTCAACTTATACCAGAGGATGGATTAGAGCAATGATTAAAACGAAGAGTGACCATCGATGTTAGCGTCTTTATGGGCGCATTTATATATGGATTTTACCGAGGAAGGAGATGTTATGATGGAATATACAATGATAAAAAGACCATTGGTTAAAAAAGTTTATATAGATAGTAAGTATATTGATTTTGAAACAGAACAACCCAAAATAGATGTTTATTATATAGTTGATACGAGGGTGAGATTAAATGTCTAGAAAAATTATAATAGATAAATGTGAGGATTGCCCCTATTATTATCATGATAAATATAATTATATAGGTGCTGTGGCTGAGCATTTTTGTGACTTTATTAAGAAAGAAATATTAGATATAACAAAAATACCAGCTTGGTGCAAACTAGAAAAGGCTTGAGTAATATTTATGAGCCTGGTATAAGGATAAATTATTGGTATCAGAGATATTTTTTACTGTTCTAACAGGTATTTGATGTTGACAGTAATAGGATATTTTGGGATGATTAATGTACTAATTAAAATGTTAAGGTGATGATATAAACTGAGACTAATAAAGGAAAAAAAGAGTGATTTTAAGATACCTGTAATTAGAAATGCTGTAAATGGTGAAATTGTGGGAGTTAGTAAGTTTGGGCGATCGGATGGTTTTGATATATCTGGAATGCTGGAAGATAGAATAGAAAATGGCATTTTTGAAGCCAAACTTAGATTTACTAAAACATATTATACTGGATATAGTAACTATGTATTTTTTGAGACTGAAAATGGTTTATTGTTGCTTATGCAAAATAGAGGGGTCTTAACATTATTACAATTGCTATGTGAGAAAAAATTGGATGTGGATCCACATGGATTTATATCTACTAAGTTTACTTTTTGTCAAAGCACATATAGATTTTATATAAAACCGGTGAAATAAGATGTGTGAATTTTTCAATTGGCCCCGCAATATATGTGAAGCAAAGAAGATTGTAGAAAAATATGGTGCGGAAGGGCATGGTCTTTGGGTAGCTAGATTAAGGAAGGGCTACAAAGATAAATATTGTAAACATGAATCAAATTATAAATTTTGTATGAGAAGATTAAGGTTACATGATATTATTAAATATGGAGACTACGATGATGGCTAAGAGGGATTTAAATGGTATTAAATGAAATGGGGAAAGCGCTCAATAATGCAATGAAAAAGGCATTTAGGAGAACTTTTATTGATGATGTTACTATAAAAGAGTTACTAAAAGATATACAAAGATCTCTGTTAGTATCAGATGTTAGTGTAGAGTTAGTTATGAAAATATCAAAAGACATAGAACATAGATTATTAGAAAGTGAGATGCCAAAAGGCATATCTAAAAAAGATTATGTGATAAGAGTGTTATGGGAAACTTTGACTGTTTATTTAGGGGAGAAGGAAGAATCATTAAAATTTGATTTAGGTAAACCAAATTTAATTATGTTTGTAGGAATTCAAGGTTCTGGTAAAACTACAACAGTTGGTAAGCTTGCCAAATATTATCAAACTAAAGGTATAAAAACAGGAGTTATTTGTGCTGATAATTTTAGACCGGGTGCGTATGACCAATTAAAACAATTAATAGAACATTCAAACATTCCTTTCTATGGTAATAAAAATGAAAAAGATGCAATAAAATTATCTAATGATGGATATAATTATATGAAATCATTGAATATAGAACTGATATTATTAGATACATCTGGTAGACATAGTGAAGAAGATTCATTAATAGTTGAAATGAAAGGTATAATTAAAAAAGTAAAGCCTAAAGAAGTTATATTGGTGATTGATGGTACCCTTGGACAACAAGCAAAGAAACAAGCTACTGCATTTAAAGATGCTACTGATATAGGTTCTATAATTATTACTAAATTAGATGGTAATAGTAAAGGTGGTGGTGCTTTATCTGCGGTGGCTGAGACAGGTGCTTCTGTTAAATTTATTGGTGTTGGTGAAAGTATAAATGCATTAGAAGGATTTAATCCAAAAGATTTTGTAGGTAGTTTATTAGGTATACCAGATCTTGAAGGATTATTGAAGAAAATAAAGAATACTGAAACTTCTATAGATAGAAATAAACGTAAGCAATTATTGAAAGGTGATTTTACTCTAATAGATATGATGGAACAAATTAAGGAAGTAGAAAAGATAGGTTCTTTAGAGAAGCTTACAGGTATGTTAGGTTTTAAATATAAAGTA
>Ga0315535_1002963_pt1 | contig 10578 bp, 9 predicted proteins | sample SalMarSW160220MG_2_FD_203092 | JGI IMG/M metagenome (GOLD analysis project Ga0315535, IMG submission 203092) | Salt marsh sediment microbial communities from the Plum Island Ecosystem LTER, Massachusetts, United States - Salt Marsh Sediment SW1602-20 ...
CCGAGCAAAGTTCCTTGCCTTTCTGGTCGGTAATGGATATGCGCAGTTTAAGATGGTCCGGCAAAAGATCTGAAGGCCAGGCCGATGCAGGGATATCAATACCCAAGCGATTGTAAATGAAATTTCCAAGCTCTGTTATCAAAGAACGTTGCGTTTTCGGCATTTCATAGATGATTGCATCCACCGTATTGGCAATAGGCACCAGTTTTTTACGGAAAATTTTGGGAAGACCTTTGATAAGCGCGGTTATTTTTTCTCTGTAGAGTCCGGGTACCAGCCATTCCAGTGATTGCCAAGGAACTTTTGGGGCATGGGATGCGGGTATTTTTACGGTTGCACCGTCCTCGTTTTTTTCGGGGTCGAATGTGTAGACACAATCAAATCTGTGGTTTCCTAAATTAATGCTGTCAGGATAAAGAGAGAGTTCTTTTTCATCCGGGTGATACCGAAGAATATCCTCTAATTTCATTCGTAAAAAAAGATCGCCGCCCCTTTGTTTGATATGTGTTGAAAGGGTTCTTATATCACAACATCCGTTTAGCCGTTTATGGTAGAACTCGAACAATTCGGCATCACTGACAAGAACATCCCTTTTTCTGATCTTATCTTCCATGCTTCCAGCTTCATCAATCAGTTTCTGATTGTGCAGCATAAAATCAAACTTTTTTTTAACATCACCGTGTACCAGCGCGCTTTGAATAAAAATGTCAGATGCCTGGTCAGGATCAATCCTGCCATAGGATACGGGTCGTTGGGGAACGATAATAAGGCCAAAAAGGCTTACCTGTTCGGAAGCGACAACTTCTCCCCGGTTTCTTTCCCAGTGTGGATGAAGATAGGTATAAGTGCACAGGTTTCCGCCCAGTTTTTCCAGCCAGTCACTGTCAATGTTTGCGCATGTCCTGGCAAACAGCCGCGATGTTTCAATCAGTTCCGCAGCCACAACCCATGTTTTTGACGTGTTGAAAAGGGTTGATCCCGGAAAGATCATCACTTCTTTCCCTTTTGTGGCTTGAAAGATATTTTTCTCCTTTTTCACTGCAATGTTGGAGAGAAAACCGCTCAAAATCGATTTGTGAATGGAAATATAGAGACTTCCGAATTCAGAGAGTTGATCAGGATGTTTGGCTTTTGACGGTTGAGCCGGAGTGCTTTTTTTTGTTTGGGTGCCTTGGTCCGGATAGCTGTTATCGCTCAAACCGTATTCTTTGAGCACTTCAGAGAGCTGGGCATGGATATCCCGCCATTCTCTCATCCTTTTAAAAGAAAGAAAGTGGGTCTTGCAAAATTTCTTTATGCTCCTTGTGGTTTTTTCTTTTTCCCGGATCCGGTGGTATTTTCGCCAGATATTAAGAAGCGTGATAAAATCGGATGAAGGATCATTAAAGGTTTTGTGAATTTGATCGGCTTGCTGAGCTTTTTCTGCGGGTCGTTCTCTGGGGTCCGGTATACTCAGCGCAGCGGCAATAACCATAATCTCTTCAAGACATCCTTGGGTCTGTGCTTCAATGAGCATCCGGGATATTCTGGGGTCAACGGGCATTTTTGCCATAAGCTTACCCCTTTGGGTGAGCGAATAGCTTGTTTTTGCTTTTGATTTCTTTTGTCTCGGCCCGGTAACGATGGCTCCGAGTTCATAAAGAAGATCAAACCCATCCTGTATGCTCTTTGATGCCGGCCGGTCAATAAAGGGAAAATCCGATATATCGCCCAGTTTCAGTGAGATCATTCTTAGGATGACTTCGGCGAGGTTGGCTCTTAAAATTTCGGGGGAAGTAAACAGCGGACGGTTCTCAAACTCCTGTTCGGAAAAAAGCCGTATGCATATCCCGTTTTGAACCCTGCCGCATCTTCCTTTTCGCTGATCCGCACTGCTTTTTGATATTGCGGTGACCGGAAGGGAAGTGGTTCTTGATCTTGGATTGTACCGGGATATGCGCGCAAGCCCGGTGTCGATGACATATTTAATTCCGGGTATGGTTATGGAGGTTTCCGCAATATTGGTTGCAACAATTATCTTTCTGGCAGAAATACGCGAGAAAACTTTTGATTGCTCGGAACCCGAAAGTCTGGCAAAGAGCGGAAAGATAACCGTGTTTTTGTAATTCTTTGCTTTAATGAGTTCACAGGTGTCTCGAATATCCTGTTCGGTGGGCATGAAAACAAGGATATCTCCAAAGCGGCTTTTGGGTTGCAGGTTGTCAATTTCACTGACAGCCATTTCAACATGGGTTTGTTCATCATCATCTTCGAGTTTTGAGTCAATCGCTAAATAGCGTATTTCCACCGGGTACATGCGACCGGATACTTCTATCACCGGCGCACTGTCAAAAGCCTTTGAAAATTTCTCCGTGTCAATGGTTGCAGAGGTGATGATAATTTTAAGGTCTTTTCTTTTTTTTAAAAGGGTCTTTAAAATTCCCAGGATAAAATCAATATTCAAACTTCTTTCATGGGCTTCATCAACAATAATGGTATCGTATTCATTCAGATACGGATCATTCTGGGTTTCAGCCAGGAGGATACCGTCTGTCATGATTTTAATAAACGCATGGGGACCGGTTTTATCTTTGAATCTGATTTTATACCCAACGGATCTGCCCAGTTCTTCTCCGAGTTCTTCGGCAATACGTCTGGAGACAGTGGTTGCAGCGATCCTTCTCGGCTGAGTACAGCCGATCTTGCCGTCGATGCCGCGTCCGGCCGCAAGACAAAATTTTGGTATTTGGGTGGTTTTACCGGAACCGGTCTCACCGGAAATTATGACCGCCGAGTTTTTGGAAATAGAATCTATTATTTGGTCTTTTTTAGAAAAAATGGGGAGGGCATCATTATAGATCGGTTTCGGGCGGTTTGCTTTTCGCCATGATTTTTTTTTGATGGATGTTTGAAGCCTTTTTTCCAGCCGAACCAGTTTGTTTTTAACGTGATCTTCAGACGCGAATTTGATTCCGGATTTTTTAATCCGTATGATTTCACGACGGATTGCGTGTCTATCGGCACGAAGCGCTTTGGGTAAAAGCGACTCAATTTTTTTCAACATATTATGGTAGATACAACTTGACTGTTTTTGAATCCTAAAGAGTCTGAAAATAACTGTTACGAACGTTTTAAGGCTTTTTTTAGTGCGGCCGAGTGAAATTTTCCGGCCAGATGGACCGGGCTTTTACCGTAAATCGGGTCCCAGCCTGCACCGTCTGCTATGCAGTAGTATTGCACATCCAGACCGATACGAATGATTGCTTCTTCAACGGGAAGGTTCTCAACGCGACGCGCTGTTTCCCAGGTCGCGCCACACGGAGCCCCGCGCAGCACTTTGATTCGAGTAATGATTCCATCGACAACCGTCACTGCAAACTCGGGTGCGCCAAACATGTTTCCATAATGACCCAGGCAGACCTGCCGGGAGAGAGCGCATCAGGTGGGAGGGGTAAATGCCCCCTTGACACGAAATTTCTTTCCCGAGGCCACCACGGGGATTTTTTTGTCCCGGCAAACCACGGCAAGGTCATAAGAAAGGTCCGGATGTTTCAGATAATCCAGAACCAGGTCGGCCTCAATGTTCCTGGGTATATACTCTTTTGTATCGTCAATCACCGTAGGAAGATGAGCATCGATGGATTCGACTTTGAGGGAAAAGTGGTTGTTTCCATAAAGCTTGACACCTTCTATTTTTTTGATGCCGCTGCCGTTTTGCTGAAAAACCAAAATGTTTTGGATTCCGGAAGCAGGTTTTTGTGATGGATCCTTCGAGTTACTCTTTTGAGTGCATTCTAAATTGTTCATTTTATGTCCTTATTAATAATTATGGCGAGACCTTTGCAAAGGTCTCGTGTTTATTTCTGTTTATCGTTGTAAAGGGAATTCATGCCGAAACGTTCGAACCACCATTCTTCTGCCGAGATATAATTTTTGACCTCTTGTTCGGAAAAAGAAAATTTATAGTTTTTACAGTAATCATTAATCACCCGGTATGCATCGATAATCCGTGTTGTCATTTCCTTGCATTTTTTTTTGTTTTCCCTACATCGGTCCGGATGCCATTTGCGGATGAGATTTCTATAATTAGACTTGATTTGTTCCATGGTTGCCTGTTCAGACAATTCCAGCACCATCCTTGCTTCATTAATTTGTTGATACTTTTTCATTCCGTGGTCTCATCCTTAAACCTATTGCGGCAGGTCAATCCCGCCCGGATTCGTTGTTCGTGAATTTAAGGCTACACGGTGCGGGGTTTTTACATTTTGCTTTCCGTCCAGAACATTTCGAATGGTTTCAGCTATTTCTTGTTTTAATACCGGTTTTGAAATAAATGCCCGGATCCCTAATGCCATGGCTTTTTTTTCATCAATATTATAGTTGAATCCGGAAGATAATATAACGGGAATATCAGGCCTGATATTCATAAGTTCTATGGCCAGTTTTTCTCCGGTTATATTGGGCATGGTCATGTCTGTGATCACAAGATCGAATCTGTCAGGTTTCTTTCGAAACAACTCAAGTGCGTCACTGCTTTTTGTTATCATTTCGACTTGATATCCTAAGGACTCAAGCAATTGTTTCCCCATATTTGCCAGAACCGGTTCATCATCAATAAAAAGAATATGCTCCGTTCCTTTTGGAATCGGCGCCTTTGTCCTTTGTTCCGGGGTTATACGTCTTTCGATGGCTGGAATGAAGACTTTAAAGATTGAGCCTTTGTCGACTTTGCTAAAGGCATAGATGGCCCCGCCAATATTTTTCACAATTCCGTGAATTACCGAAAGCCCAAGACCGGTTCCGTGTTCTCTTGTTTTTGTCGTGAAAAATGGATCAAAGATACGGTTTAGCGTTTCAGGAGCTATGCCGTGTCCGGTATCGCACACACTCATATTAATATATGGCCCTGCTTTCAAATCAGGATATTTTCCTGATAAATCCGTGTCTATTTCCACACTTTCCAAATCAACGGCAAGTATGCCGCCTTTTTCACGCATGGCATGTGACGCATTAACGCAAAGATTCATTAAAATTTGATGAATTTGTGTAGGATCTGACAGTGCCATGGCGTCGGTTTTAATATTTTTTCGTATTTCTATGGTCGTCGGCAAAGACGCTCTGAGCAACGTGAGCGTTTCTTTGACAATAAGATCTATTTGAACCAGGCTGAGTTCGTTTTCGGTTTGTCGGCTGAAAGTTAGAATCTGCCTCACCAGGTCTGTGGCGCGTTTACTGGCTTCAAGAATTTCACGAAGATTTTTTCGAACCGGCGAATTTTCTTCTAATTCATCAAAAGAAAGCTCTGAATAGCCGATAATCGAAAAAAGAATGTTGTTGAAATCATGGGCAATCCCTCCTGCCAGAGTTCCTATGGCCTCCATTTTCTGGGACTGCCTCAACGACCTTTCAAGGAATTTTTGCTTGGTAATATCGCGCGCAATAACTTGAATGGCGGGTTTGCCCTCAAGGGTCATGGGCAATGTTACAATATCCAGGTGGATTGGGTCGTTATCTTCTCCCGTGAATATCTCTTCAAACCGGGTTATATTTTTTTCGTTAGTTACATCATCATCCGAGACAAAGTTGACGTCTTGTGGTAAATTTAAAGCCGTTCTATCCAAAATCGTCTTTTCGAAAAGATTGTCCGAAATTCTTTCCAGTATTTTTTTCATACTATGGTTGGCAAATATCAATTTGTCTTCACGCTGTATGGCAATCCCGTCAGGCGAGTGGTGGACCAATTGACGGTACCGCTTTTCACTTTCCCAAAACGACCGGGTCCTTTCTATAACCAGATGTTCCAGGTCCTCTTGACGTTTTAAATTTTGATCCTCCAGTATTTTTACTTTCAGCGCATTCCTGACGGTTTTGAGAATAGTATCTTTGCGAATGGGTTTGTACAGATAGTCAAATGCTCCGGCACGCAATGATTCAGAGGCGGTTTCAACGGTAGGCCTGCCGGTCATCATGATCACTTGAACATACGGCGAAATTTTACGGATTGCTTTTATCAGATCTACCCCGGTCATTCGGGGTAGAATAATGTCAGAGACAACCACGTCAAAATCGGTCTTTTCAAATAATTCAATGGCCTTATCGGCATCCTCTGCCACCTGCACGTCATGTTTGTCTTTTGTCAGGAATGCACTTAAAGTGATACGGATGCTTTCTTCGTCGTCGACCACCAGAATTTTTCCCATTATTTGTCTCCTTATCAGCGCGACCTTTTATGCCGAATTTCACAGACAATCAACCATACCCTCGGTCGGAAGTCAACCATCATCTTGCAGTATTCCTTCCAATAACAACCTGAAATCGTCGCAAAATAGCATCCATATCTTCTTGACAAAAAAAAGATTTGAAAGTAGTTTTGCAATAAAAGGTTACGTGTGTAATTCACTGATATTGGTTAACAGCGGTCATTTATTACTTTCCATCGGAATTCGAAGGTCTGGTTTCAGGTGTCGGGTGTCAGGTGTCAGAAGGACGAACGTAAGAGCTGACACCTGAACACTGACACCTGAAACCTGGATTGCTTGAGCTAAATCACCAACATTCGAACGAACTTGAATTAATGAAAGATGACGTATTTTATACCCGGACAATGGCAAAAGTCTATGCCGGGCAGGGCAATTTGGGTAAAGCGGCAGAAATCTATACCTACCTATTGAAAAAAGACCCGGGTCGCCAGGATTTCGTTGATGCGCTTGCTGAAATTAATAGCAAAGGCTTTGATAAAGATCGAGAGAACCTCTTGGTTTTGTTTGCCGAATGGATCGATCTTTTGCTGAAGTATAGCCGCATGCAACAGCTTAAGAAGCTAAAAAAATATATCGGTGGCGAGAAATGAAACGTATGATCAATAACAAAAACATCGTGCTGGGGGTGTCCGGAGGGATTGCCGCATACAAGAGCGTCGAGCTTTTAAGGCTCCTTATAAAGGAGGAGGCGAACGTCAGGGTTATTATGACGAAGAACGCCTCAGAGTTTGTAACGCCGCTGACTTTTTGGGCCTTATCGCGTCAACCCGTCTGTATCGGTCTCTTTGAAACGGTTGATGATGCCTCCATCAGACACATTGATTGGGCGAATCAAGCGGATGCGGTGATTATTGCACCGGCAACGGCAAACATTATCGGCAAGATCGCTCATGGGATTGCCGATGATGCGTTGAGCACTTTCATTCTGGCGGTAACATGTCCGGTAATCGTCTGCCCTGCCATGAACACGAATATGTTTGAAGCAAAAGCGGTCCAAAGGAATCTTGAGAGACTCAAATCCGATGGGCATTTTGTCATAGAACCGGAATCAGGGGAACTTGCTTGCGGCACAACCGGACCCGGCCGCCTTCCTGAACCCGAAGATATACTTGACAGGCTGTTGTTCTATCTTTCGCCCAAAGATTTGAAAGGTAAACGGATACTGGTAACCGCCGGCCCGACTCGTGAATTTATCGATCCGGTTCGGTTCATCAGCAATCCTTCTTCCGGCAAGATGGGCTTTGCGGTGGCAAGGGCTGCGGAACAAAGGGGAGGCGACGTTGTTTTGATAACCGGCCCCACAAGTCTTCCCGATCCAAATAACGTGACGGTTGTCAGGGTCGACACTGCCCGGGACATGGCTCTTGCCGTATTTGACCACATGGAACAATCTGAAATAATTATTAAGGCGGCAGCGGTTTCCGATTACCGGCCAAAGGCGCCGTGCGAACAGAAGATCAAGAAGGAAAAAGATGAGCTGGTTTTGTCACTGGAAAAAACCCAAGATATTTTGAAAGAGGTTGGGAGGAGAAAAAAAGACCGCATACTTGTCGGGTTTGCTGCGGAAACGGAAAATCTTGAAGCGTATGCCGAAAAAAAACTGGTTGAAAAAAATCTTGATATTATTGTGGGAAATCTCGTGGGGCGTCCGGCTTCGGGTTTTGGTGTTGACACCAATACGGTGACCCTATTTTATAGAGACGGCACAAAAGAGGCTATTCCTGAAATGCAAAAACATGATGTCGCCCACATTCTTCTGGATCGGATAGTAAGAAGAACTTAGGGGCGTTGCCCGAATTGGAATAATGGAATGATGGAGTAATGGAATGATGGATTTGAAGGATTTATTTTACAATTTAAGTGGGTTGTTTTCGCGCTTACCCCCAATATTCCAGCATTCCAGCATTCCATTATTCCAATTGTGAGTGAAGCGAACTAATTTGTAATCATGTTAAAAAATAGAAAATTTAAAATATAACCAGTTAATATTATACAGATGTCTTATAAAAGCGATTTTGATACGGCCCTGGAAGAGATCTGCGAAACCTTACGATTCCTATCCCAAACCGGTTGCCATGGGTTTGATTGTTCAAAGGAAAGCCTTAACATAATGGAATCTTGGGAACATAAACAGGCACGTTCACCGGAAACCCTGGAGTCGATTCGAATGGATCTGGGTGACTGTCGCCGCTGCCGGCTTTCGGAAAGCCGAAAACATATTGTTTTTGGCGCGGGTGATCCTCATGCAAGACTGGTATTTGTGGGCGAAGGGCCGGGTTATGATGAGGATCAAAAAGGGGAACCGTTTATCGGGGCTGCCGGCAAGCTTCTTACAAAGATAATAGAGGCCATAAAGTATACCCGCGATCAGGTGTATATATGTAATATCATAAAGTGTCGCCCTCCGGGGAACAGAAATCCTCTTCCGGACGAGATAGATGCCTGTTTGCCGTTTTTAAAGCGTCAGCTTACGGTCATAAAGCCGGATGTTATATGTGCCCTGGGGACGTTTGCCGCACAAGCACTGATAGATACAACACTGCCGATTTCAAAACTCAAAGGGCGGTTTCATGATTATAACGGGATACGGGTTTTGCCCACATATCACCCGGCCTACCTTCTTCGCAACCCCGGCAAAAAGCGTGATGTCTGGGAAGATATGCAAAAATTGATGAAGGCGTTGGGCGATTAAACAACCCGGAAATACTACAACTCTATGTAACTAAAGGGATTTATTGATGCATGCTCTATTGTTTCACATATGGAATGATGGAATAGTGGAATGTTGGTTTTTAAAGGAATTTTGTTATTTGTGGATTTTTTTAACTGTTCTGTCAAAATAGATTTTATCAATAACCCACTTTCCCAGAACCCATTATTCCATGGTTCCAGTATTCCAACATTCCAATTATAAATAAATATAACCAGCTTGAATAAAAAAAACATGAAAAACATTTTTTTCCTTATATCGGCCTTATTTATGTTAGTTTGTTGTCCCGAAAACGGGTTCACAGCAGCAAATGAGGTCTATGTTATCCGGATGTCGGGTCCCATCAGTCCGGCGGCGGCCGGTTTTTTGAAAAAGGGGATTACCAAAGCTTCCGAGGAAGGCGTTTCATGTATTATCGTCGAGCTTGACACCCCGGGAGGTCTTGCCGAATCCATGCGTGAGATTGTAATGGCAATTTTTGCGAGCAAGGTTCCGGTTGTGATTTATGTGGCCCCGAGCGGGGCCAGGGCCGCTTCCGCAGGCGTAATGATCACCATGGCGGGAGACATTGCAGCCATGGCACCGGGAACAAACATCGGTGCGGCGCATCCGGTGGGGGCCGGCGGCAAGGAAATCAGTGGTACCATGTCCGAAAAGGTGGTAAATGACATGGTGGCCCATGCAAGGAGTATCGCAAAAAAAAGGGGAAGGAACGCCGATTGGGTAGAAAAGGCCGTCCGAAAAAGTATTTCCGTGACGGAAACCGAGGCGCTCAAGGCGAATGTCATCGATGTTGTGGCAAAGGACATAGATGATCTGATCCGTCAGATCAACGGACGCAAGATTCAAGACAAAGGGGTTTTAACACTCGATAACGTCAAAAAAACCATACTCAAAGAGGATTTAAGAACCAAAATTTTAAAGACCATCAGCAATCCCAACATTGCGTATATCCTTATGATGATCGGTATTGCCGGTCTTTACTTTGAATTGTCACACCCCGGCGCGGTGCTTCCCGGGGTTGTGGGCGGGATTTCCATTATTCTGGCGTTCTTCGCGTTTCAGACCATACCGGTTAACTATGCAGGATTCTTACTTATCGTTCTTGCCCTTATTTTTTTCATTATGGAGATGAAGATCGCAAGTTACGGGCTTTTGAGTATAGCGGGCATTACTTCGCTTTTGCTCGGCTCTATTATGTTATTTGAAAACAGCGGCACCGGTATGAGACTGTCATGGCAAGTGCTCATACCCACACTTGTTCTGATTTCAGGCTTTTTCGTGGTTGTTTCGGGTCTTGTTTTTAAATCACATCTGTCTAAACCCAGAACCGGCGCGCAGGGCCTGATCGGAGAGATCGGAGTGGTCAGAGAATCTCTCATGCCTGAGGGCAAAGTATTTGTGCACGGAGAACTGTGGAACGCAACCTCAAAAGATCCAATCCAAACCGGTGCCAAGGTCCGGGTTGTAAATATCGTCAATCTTGTCCTTGAAGTGGAACTGGTTGAAAGGAGCGTATAATGTATACCGTAATCGCCATAGTTGTACTGACTGTTTTTTTTCTGTCCTCGGCCATACGTATTTTAAATGAGTATGAACGAGGAGTTATATTCAGGCTCGGCAGAGTGA
>Ga0315535_1002964_pt1 | contig 10577 bp, 7 predicted proteins | sample SalMarSW160220MG_2_FD_203092 | JGI IMG/M metagenome (GOLD analysis project Ga0315535, IMG submission 203092) | Salt marsh sediment microbial communities from the Plum Island Ecosystem LTER, Massachusetts, United States - Salt Marsh Sediment SW1602-20 ...
AGCGCTTCGCCCCGATCAACAGCTGGCCGGACAACGTGAGCCTGGACAAAGCCCGCCGGTTGCTGTGGCCGGTCAAGCAGAAGTACGGCAACAAGATCTCCTGGGCGGACCTGATCGCCTTCGCGGGCAACTGCGCACTGGAGTCGTTCGGATTCAAAACCATGGGCTTCGCGTTCGGCCGGGAAGACATGTGGGAGCCCGAAGAGATCCTCTTCGGCGAGGAAGACGAGTGGCTGGGCACCGACAAGCGCTACTCGGGCCAACGGGACCTCGCAAAGCCCTACGGCGCGACCACCATGGGCCTGATCTATGTGAATCCGGAAGGGCCCGAAGGCAAGCCGGATCCGGTTGCCGCGGCGCACGACATCCGGGAGACGTTCCTGCGGATGGCGATGAACGACGAGGAGACCGCCGCACTGATTGTCGGGGGCCACAGCTTCGGTAAGACCCACGGCGCCGGCAGCGGCGATCTGGTCGGCCCCGAGCCCGAGGCCGCCCCGATCGAACAGCAGGGGTTCGGCTGGAAGAGCTCCTTTGGCAGCGGGAAGGGCAAGGACGCCATCACCAGCGGCCTGGAAGTGGTCTGGACCACCACCCCGACCAAGTGGGGCAACGGGTTCCTGCAGAACCTCTACGGCTACGAGTGGGAGCTGACCAAGAGCCCGGGCGACGCCTGGCAGTTCACGGCGAAGGACGGCGCCGGCGCCGGCACCATCCCTGACCCGTTCGGCGGGCCCGGTCGTGCCCCGACGATGCTGGTCACCGACATCTCGCTGCGGGAGGACCCGATCTATCGCGAGATCACACGGCGCTGGCTGGATCACCCCGAGGAGCTGGCGGAGGCATTCGCCAAGGCGTGGTACAAGCTGATGCACCGCGACATGGGCCCGGTGTCGCGCTACCTCGGACCATGGATCCCCGAGCCGCAGCTGTGGCAGGACCCGGTTCCCGCCGTCGACCACAAGCTGGTCGACGACAAGGACGTGGCGGCCCTGAAGAGCAAGGTGATCGAGTCCGGCCTGTCGGTTCCCCAGCTGGTCAAGACGGCCTGGTCGGCGGCGGCGAGTTACCGCAACACCGACAAGCGCGGTGGCGCGAACGGCGGGCGGCTGCGCCTCGAGCCGCAACGAAACTGGGAGGTCAACGAGCCCTCCGAACTGGACAAGGTCCTGCCGGTGCTGGAGCGCATCCAGCAGGACTTCAACGGTTCGGCGTCCGGTGGCAAGAAGATCTCGCTGGCCGACTTGATCGTGCTGGCCGGGTCCGCGGCGGTGGAAAAGGCCGCCAAGGATGCCGGTTACGAGATCACGGTGCATTTCGCGCCCGGGCGCACCGACGCCTCGCAGGAGAACACCGACGTGGAGTCGTTCGCGGTGCTCGAACCGCGGGCCGACGGGTTCCGCAACTACATCCGCCCCGGCGAAAAAGGGCAGGTGGAGCAGCTGCTGCTGGATCGGGCGCGCTTATTGGGTGTGACCGCGCCGGAAATGACCGTGCTCATCGGTGGTTTGCGTGCTCTTGGCGCCAATCACGGCGGCACCAAACATGGAGTGCTCACCGACAAGCCCGGCGCGTTGACCAATGACTTCTTCGTCAACCTGCTCGACATGGGTACCGAGTGGAAGGTGTCGGAGACCGCGGAGAACGTCTACGAGGGCCACGACCGGGCCTCGGGCGCTCCCAAGTGGACGGCGACCGCGAATGACCTTGTCTTTGGGTCAAATTCGGTGCTGCGTGCAATCGCGGAGGTATACGCGCAGGACGACTCCAAGGGCAAGTTGGTGGAGGACTTTGTCGCGGCGTGGGTCAAGGTCATGAACAACGACCGGTTCGACCTCAAGTAGGACCGGCCAGGTCGTTGACGCGAGGCGGCACCCCGCGAGCCATGCGCTCGCGGGGTGCCGTTCTTAGATCACCGATGCAAATCCCATTGCCCGAAATCTGCCGCAAGAACCTCGTCCACATCGACGTTTATGCCGCCCAGGAGCGGGCCCGGGTTTGACGGACTGTTGACTATCTCCTGATACAGCACCGCCCTCGGCTCCCGTTCTCCATGCGACCACGACTTCGTCTGCCATGCCCACCGGTGCCCCGCACTGGTCGAGTGCCCGATGACGCCGTCGCTGATCGCCCATGCGCACGCCTGAGAATGCCCGTAGATACCGGTGCGATCTACACCCAGGATGGAGTTGATTCCCCGGAACCATTGGACCGCAGCGCTATTCCAGGTGTTGAAGTCGATGTCGTCATCGACGCTGAAGAAGATGGGGGCCGAAGGCGTACCTCCCGCCGCAGTGTGCAGCCGCAATGCCGTCCGGGCGTCCGCCACCCCGCCGTCATACCCGCGAGTGAAATCCGACGGGTCGGGCCAACCGGGTTTCCCGTACTGAAAGTTACTGACGATGTGAAGTCCCGCTGCGCGTAGCGCGTCGGCATATTCGCGGGTGAGGGGCTTCGCCTCGAAGTTGGCTCCCGGCCGCGACTCCGACACATAATTCACTACCCCGTCATAGCCCGCCGACTTGATTTCAGTCGGCGGGATCCGGCGCTCCGCGAAATCGATCAGCCTCATGTCGGCGGCCGATGCCTTGGGGCCGCCGAAGGCAGCGGTCAGCGGCCCCAGGCTCAGGACTGCCGGCGCGACGGCATATTTGAAGATGTCGCGCCTGGAGACCGATCGCTGTCCGCTGCATCCACCCGGCGCAGTCGAATCCTGCACCGCGCGATGGTAGCAAAGCAGGAGTGCGGCTTGGGCTCAGAACCGATGCTCCGCCTTGATGAACTATGCGGCACGCTCGCCGGTCGCCACGCGGGCAGCCCCGCGTTCTTACTGGTAATTCGTGGGTGGTTATGACTGCCTTCGTCTGGGATGCCCGCGGGAGCGGGCAGAACGGATCAATCCTCCGCGGATCCTTCCGCGGAGCCAATGGCATGATCTTTGCGTGGCGGACATGCCCGAGATCGTTTACTCACGCGACGGCGGTTGTCGGCGTCGTTGCGTTCGATTAGGTGATCGAACTATAGTCTGGACACATGTCCAGTTTGCGGTCACGGAGGTCGGGAGTCCATTGATCGCGATGGAGGGGGTCTCCTCTCCGGGTTTTTCACCGGCGGATAAGAGTCAAGTATGCGAATAGCCCTGCTGTCCTACCGTAGTAAGACCCATTGCGGCGGACAGGGCGTCTACGTGCGCCATCTGAGCCACGGGCTGGTGGAACTCGGTCATGACGTCGAGGTGTTTTCCGGCCAGCCGTATCCGGACCTTCTCGATCCCCGGGTGCGGCTTACGAAAGTGCCCAGCCTGGATCTGTATCGGGAGCCCGACCCATTTCGCGTGCCGCGACCAAGCGAGATTCGCGACTCCATCGACCTGTTAGAGCTTCTCACCGTGTGGACCGCCGGCTTTCCCGAGCCACGGACGTTCACCATGCGCACGGCCCGGTTACTGGCCGCCAGGATGGACGATTTCGACGTCGTCCACGACAACCAGAGCCTGGGAACCGGACTGCTCACGATCGCCGGCGCTGGGCTGCCGGTGGTGGCCACCGTGCACCACCCCATCACCCGCGATCGAGTGCTCGATGTCGCTGCCGCACGGTGGTGGCGAAAACCGTTGGTGCACCGTTGGTATGGATTCTCCACGATGCAACAGCAGGTGGCGCGCCAGATCCCGGACCTGCTGACGGTCTCGTCGGCCTCGGCTGCAGACATCGTCACCGACTTCGGCGTCTCGCCGGGGCAACTGCACGTCGTGCCGCTGGGGGTGAACACCGACCTGTTCAAGCCGGGAGAGCTCCCGCGGCAACCGGGCCGGATCATCGCGATCGCCAGCGCCGACACCCCGCTGAAGGGTGTCCGCACCCTGCTGCACGCGGTCGCCCGGCTGCGCACCAGAAGGGATCTCGAGTTGCGGCTCGTCGCCAAGGTGGAACCCAACGGTCCCACCCACAAACTGATCGCTGAACTGGGGATCTCTGACATCGTCCACATCACCAGTGGCCTTTCCGATGCCGAGCTGGCCGCCTTGTTGGCGTCGGCAGAGGTCGCCTGCATTCCCTCCCTGTACGAAGGGTTTTCCCTGCCCGCGGTGGAAGCCATGGCGAGCGGTACTCCGATCGTCGCCAGCCGCGTGGGCGCGCTGCCCGAAGTCCTTGGGACAGACGGCGCCTGCGCCGAGCTGGTGCCGCCCGCCGACGTCGATGCGCTGACGTACGCGCTCGGTGAGCTGCTGGACTCGCCGGAAAAGCGCCGCAGTCTGGGCAAAGCGGGACGAACGCGGGCAATCAACGTGTTCAGCTGGGAAGCCGTGGCCGCCCAGACCGTCCGAGTCTATGAGCGTGCGATCGCGCGTACGGCGCCGGGCGAAGGCCAGGTGTCATGCTGACGGTCGATTTCGACCGGCTCGGAATCGGGCCGTCCAGCAAGGTCATCGACGTGGGGTGTGGAGCCGGCCGGCATGCCTTCGAGGCGTACCGGCGCGGTGCCGACGTCGTCGCTTTCGACCGCGACGCTTCCGAGTTGCGTTCCGTGGGCACCATCCTGCGCGCGATGGCAGACTCCGGTGAGGCACCCACCGGGGCGTCGGCGAAGGTGGTCCTCGGCGACGCGCTGAACCTCCCGTACGCCGACGAGACGTTCGACTGCGTCATCGCATCCGAGATTTTGGAACACGTACCGCAAGACGATGCCGCCATAGCCGAACTGGTCCGGGTGCTCAAGGTCGGTGGCACACTGGCGGTCAGCGTACCGCGTTGGCTCCCTGAGCGGGTGTGCTGGCTGCTCTCCGAGGAGTACCATAGCAATGAGGGCGGTCATGTCCGTATCTACCGGGCCAGTCATTTGCAAAGCAAGATCGCTTGTAGCGGAATGGAATTGACTCATGCGCATCACGCGCATGCGTTGCATTCCGCGTTCTGGTGGTTGAAATGCGCCGTCGGCGTGTCGAATTCCGATCATCGCGCGGTCGCCGCTTACCACAAACTCCTGGTGTGGGATCTCATGGAGCGACCGAGGATAACGCGGCTGGCGGAGTCGTTACTCAACCCGCTGGTGGGCAAGAGCGTCGCGATGTACTTCGTCAAGCGGCAGGTGGAACATCGCCAACCGAGCCTGGGATATTCTGTTGCGTCGGTCTAAGCCGCCATCGGTTCCTGGAGTACTGACCCCCGAGCAATGTCGGCAAACCGCGCTGTCGATCGCCGCTGCGCAGGAATCGTCGGGCGCCATCCCGTGGTTCGACGGGGGGCATACCGATCCGTGGGACCATGTGGAATGCGCAATGGCCCTCACCACGGCGGGACTGCTGGAGCCGGCGCGGGCAGCCTTCGACTGGAGTCGTCGCACTCAGCGTCCTGACGGCTCCTGGCCCATTCAGTTCCGTGCGGGGACTGTCGAAGACGTCAACAGCGACAGCAACTTCTGCGCATACATCGCCACCGGTGTATGGCACCACGTGCTGGTCACCGGCGACGAGTCCTTCGGTGTCCGGATGTGGCCGGTGGTGCACCGGGCGATTGATTTCGTGATCGACTTGCAGGTGGGCTATGGCGAGATCTATTGGGCTCGAAGTGAGGACGGGCCTGTTGCGGAGGCGCTGCTGACCGGCTGCGCCAGCGTGTTTCACAGCATTCGGTGTGCCCTTGCGCTCGCCGCCCTCGTCGGGGAGCCGCAGCCCGAGTGGGAGTTGGCACTGGGCCGGCTGGGTCATGCGATCGCCGCGCATCCGGAGGCGTTCACCGAAAAGGACCGCTACTCGATGGACTGGTACTACCCCATCCTCGGTAGTGCGCTGAGAGGCCCGGCGGCCGCGGCGCGAATCAACCGCCGCTGGGGCGACTTTGTGGTCGGTGGCCTCGGGATTCGGTGTGTGGACGATCGGCCCTGGGTGACCGGCGCCGAAACGTGCGAACTGGTGATGGCGTTGGATGCCATCGGCCACCGGTCAGCCGCCCACCGGCAATTCGCCGCGATGCACCACCTGCGTGAAGAAGACGGCTCCTACTGGACGGGTTTGGTGTTCGCGGACGGTAAACGGTGGCCCGAAGAGCGCACCACCTGGACGGGCGCGGCGATGATCTTGGCGGCCGACGCGCTGTCGAACAGCACGGCGGGCGCTGGGATCTTCCGCGCTGACGGACTGCCGATCGGTCTGCAGACCGACTTCGAGTGCGAATGCGTTGTCACCGGGCTCGAATTCTCCTAGTGTCCTGAGTCGTTAATTCGCGGTCAGGTCTGAGGGCGACTCGGGCTGCGTCACCCAACGTGCTCTCACTGCGAAATTTCGACGGCTTTTTCGCACCAGGCGCACGTTCGGCGCAGCGGCAGCTTCCCGGCAGGGCGCTGGCCGACGCCCACCGGTGGCAATGAACTAATGACACACGACACTAGATCCGCTCCCCCGGTTGACCGCTGAGACGTTCCAGCACCCGTAGTGAGCCGGTGGCCGAAACTTCTCGGAACTGCCCGGAATAGATTGCGCGGCAATAAATGTAATAGGGTGGCCGCCCGCCGTCGGCGGGGTCGGGGAATACATCGTGGATGGCCAGTGCCCCGCCGATGCTCACCCACTTCGCCCACCCGTCGAAATCCTGGTTCGCGGCGGCTTCGCTGTGGCCGCCGTCGATGAACAAAAACTGCAGCGGCGACCGCCACGCTTTGGCCACAACCGGTGATTTGCCCACGATGGCGACGACGTGGTCGCCCAGCCCGGCGGTGTCGAGCGTGCGACGAAAGGTCGGCAGCGTATCGAACAGCCCGGTGACCTCGTCGACCAGGGAGGCGTCGTGGTATTCCCACCCGGCCTGGTGCTCCTCGGAGCCGTGGTGGTGGTCGATCGTGTAGAGCACGCTGGCAGTTTGTTGTGCCGCTGCGCCGAGCAGCAGAGTGGATTTGCCGCAATACGTGCCGATTTCGACACCGAAGCCGCCGTGGAGATACCGCAGCGCGGCATCGTAGAGCGCGCGCCCCTCATCGGCCGGCAGGAAACCTCGCACCTGCTCGGCCAGCGCGAACACGTGCTCGGTTGTACTGCCGTCGATGCTGCTCATGAGCCGAACCTATCGGTTGGCGTTGTCGCAGCCACAGGGTGGTCGACGTGGGCGGCCAGGCGGTCGTGGAGCAGTTGCGGCGCAACGATATACGACTGACAATGTGGCCGGTTTGGGTGATCGGCCGTCGCGGCGGACGATGCAACCGTGGCAGGTTCTGGCGGGGACGTGTCGTTGCCGGGCCGTCGACGTCGTGGCCCGCCGTCAATCGTGCGCCGGCGATTTTGCAGCTGGCCTGCGGTTTCGGCGCCACCGCTTTACCATCGTGCTGTGCGCGCTTTGTTTGCCGGTAGGTTGGTCGCCCTTGGCCTGGCGGCAATTGCGATGGCAGCCGCATTGACGTCGACCGCCATAGTGCTTCCCGGCGGAGCGCCGGCTTCCGCGGCGAATTGCCCGCGGGTCCAGGTAATCTTCGCCCGCGGCCGACTGGAAGCACCGGGAACGGGCGTCCTTGGCGGTGCGTTCATCAACGCGCTCAAATCCAAGGCCGGGAACAAGAACATCGGTGCATACGCCGTGAAATATCCCGCCGATACGGAGGTCGACGTCGGCGCCGACGACATGAGCCGGCACATCCAGTACATGGTCGACAACTGCCCCAACACCCGGCTGGTGCTGGGCGGCTACTCGCTGGGGGCGGCGGTCACCGACGTCGTACTCGCTGTGCCGATTTCCGCCTTCCGCTTCAAAAGCCCCCTGCCGGCGGGCGCCGATCAGCACGTGGCCGCGGTCGCGCTGTTCGGCAACGGGAGCCAGTGGGTGGGTCCCATCACGCACTTCAATCCGGTCTACAGCGACCGGATCATCGAGTTGTGTCATGGGGCCGATCCCATCTGCAATCCGGCCGATCCGAATACCTGGCAAGGCAACTGGCCACAACATCTCGCTAATGCCTACGTTCAGGCGGGCATGGCTGATCAGGCTGCCGAGTTTGTCGCCGGCAGGCTCTGATCGATCACGCTGCCTGCTTGATGTGCCGACGGCGCGATGCCGGATCAGCCTGGTGTACGCGCGGTTTGGCGTTCACCACGCGGGTGGCGGTCGAGCCAGTCGTGGGCGGCCAGTTTGACGCGGTCTTCAACGAGGAACCACAACAGGGCGTAGCCCCACACGAGTCCGGCCCAGCGCCATCCCAGCGGGGTCATCGCCAGACCGTAGACCGAAATGAGCGTTGCGATGGCCTGGGTTCCGATGACCGCAGCCAGCAGGATGGGCGCGGGTGCGGGCCGTGACCAGAACGGGTGGCGGGTACGGGTGACGAAGACGGTCAGGTGACCCGAGACCGACAGCTTCAGGTAGATCAGGGTGCGAATCAGGTCGTGGTCCAGACCGACGACCTTGTCGGCGAGCACGAACAGCAGGAAGGTCTCAGCGACACCCATTATGCCCAGGGAGGTTGCGACGGTCAGCACGCTGCGCATGTCCCACGCGGCGGGTTTAGCAGAACCACGGACGTGGTCGTAGGCGATGGCCAGGATCGCGCCGTCGTTGAGCAGAGCCAGGAACACGATCATCACGGCGGTGACCGGGAAGAAATTCATGAACACGATCGCCAGGGTGATCAGCAGCAGCACCCGGATCGTTTCGGCGATCCGGTAGGTGGCATAACTGGTCATGCGGGCAAAGATTTCGCGGGCCTGGCGGATGGCCGTCACGATCACCGACAGCCCGGGTGCCAGCAGGACCACGTCGGCGGCCGCGCGGGCGGCATCGGTGGCGCCGGCAACCGCGATGCCGGCATCGGCCTGCTTGAGCGCGGGCGCGTCGTTGACACCGTCGCCGGTCATCCCGACGATGTGCCCGCGGGCCTGCAACAGCCGCACGATGTGGTACTTGTGCTCGGGAAACACCTGCGCGAATCCGTCTGTTGCCTCCACCCGGGCGCCTAGTTCGTCATCGTCGGCGGCCGTGTCGAGGGTGGCAGCATCGAGGATCTGCTCGCCCAGTCCGACTTGGCGGGCGATTTCGCGGCCGATGGCGGTCTGGTCGCCGGTGACCATCTTGACGTCGATTCCGAGTTGCTTTGCGGCGGTGATGGTAGCCGCAGAATCTTCGCGAGGCGGGTCGGCCAACGCCAGCACACCCATCAATCGCCATGAGCCGTCGCCGTCTGTCTTGGCCACGCCGAGGGAGCGGTACCCGCGGCCTGCGAACCCTTCAACCACGTGATCGACCTCGGTGGCTGCGCCGTCGCCGTCGCACAAGGCGACGATGACTTGTGGTGCGCCTTTGCTGACCCGAAACGTCTGGCCGTCGGAGTCGCGCACCGTCGCCTCGGTGCGTTTGCTGACCGGGTCAAACGGCACGAACCGGTCGACCTGCGCCGCCGGCAGTTGGCCCGCCGCGGCCATCACCGCCAGGTCGATGAGGTCGTTGTCTTCGGCGCGCGAGGCCAATGCGGCGATCTGGAGTAGCTGGTCGTCGCTGATGGTGGTCGCGGTCCAGCGGGCGGCGACCGCGAGACGGTTCTGGGTCAGGGTGCCTGTCTTGTCCGAGCACAGCAGGTCGATGCCGCCGAGTTCCTCGACCGCAGGCAGGTGGCTGACCACGGCCTGCTGACGGGCCAGCTGTCGCGCGCCGATGGCCATGGTCACCGAAAGCACCGCCGGTAGCGCCACCGGGACCGAGGCGATCGTGACCACCAGCGCGAACTCCAGAGTCTCCAGCAGTCGATTGCCCCGGGCCAGCGAAACCGCGACCGCCAACGTCACCAACGCCACCGCAATCAGGATCAGGTAGTTGCCGATGCGCAGCACCGCGCGCTGGAAGTGGCTGACCGTTCCCGCGGCTTCCACCAGCGCGGTGGTCTTGCCCATGTACGACGACGAACCCGTGGCACACACCAGCGCGTCGGCCTCGCCGCGCACCAGCACGGACCCCGAATACAAGCTCTCGCCCTGCCCGCGGCTCACCGCCAGTGACTCGCCGGTCAGCGCCGACTGATCCACCTCGAGCGTGACATCGTCGAGCACCCGCAGGTCGGCGGGCACCACGTCACCGAGCCGCACCCGCACCACGTCGCCGGGCACCAACTCACGCACCGCCACTGTCACCCACGCGCCGTCGCGCAAGGCCCGCGCCGAGGAAGCGAGGCGCTGCTTGAGCGCGGCGATCGCGTTGGCCGCCTGGTGCTCCTCGAAGAAGGCCACCAGGCCGTTCATCGCGAGCAGCACACCGATGATCGCCGCGTCGGTCCAGTGCCGGGCAGCCAGGGACAACGCCAGCGCGACCTCGATCATCCAGGGGATCGGTGCCCAGAAGTATCCGAGAAACTCCAGCACCGGATTGCGATGGCGCTCGGCGATCTCGTTGGCACCGTAGTGCTGCAGACGTTGTAGCGCCTCGGCAGCCGTCAAACCCGCTGCGGAACTGTCCAATTCGGTCAGCAGCTGCGGCAGCGGCAACTCGGTCGGTTTGTCGTTGGTTTTCGTCAACCCGCTTCCCCTCGCGTGGTGATGCCCGTCGCGTCTCGATTCACCCTCGCGCCGTCGCCGCAGACCAACAAGGGCCGAACGCCTCAACCCGCATAGA
>Ga0315535_1002966_pt1 | contig 10572 bp, 8 predicted proteins | sample SalMarSW160220MG_2_FD_203092 | JGI IMG/M metagenome (GOLD analysis project Ga0315535, IMG submission 203092) | Salt marsh sediment microbial communities from the Plum Island Ecosystem LTER, Massachusetts, United States - Salt Marsh Sediment SW1602-20 ...
CAACCACCCTGTCCTGCACATCGGCCAGTTCAAGGAGGCTGTGGTGTACGGAGCCCTCGTAGGTGAATTCCTTATAGACCTCGTCGCCTATCAGGAAGAGGTCGTGCTTCGCAGCGAGGGAAGCAAGGCCGCCGAGTTCCCCCTCCGTGAGGATCGTGCCCGTGGGGTTGTTCGGCGAACATATCAGAATGGCCCTGGTTCTTGGCGTGATCAACCGCTCGATCTCATCTACGGGAGGAAGACGGAATCCACTTTCCGCGCGGGTGGTTACGGGAACGATCTTGACACCGGCCATCGTTGCGAAGCCGTTGTAATTTGTGTAGAAAGGTTCCGGAATAATGATTTCGTCCCCCGGATCCGTGAGCAGGTTGAACGCAAAGAGTGCCGCTTCACTTCCGCCCGTTGTGATCAGGACATGGCGCACATCGAGTTCTATGGAATAGCGCGCGAAGTATTCCACGATGGCCTCTCGCAGTTCCGGCAAGCCGTCGCTCGGGCCGTAGCTCAGCACCGCGCCCTTCTGCCGATACTCGGCCACCGCGTCCAGATATGCCTGCGGCGTGGCTATATCCGGCTGCCCGATGTTGAGATGGTGAATTGAGATTCCACGCTCCCTGGCTGCCAGCATAAGTGGCGCCAGTTTGCGGATGGGCGATTCCTGGATGAGCGACGCGCGACAAGACAGCGACATGGACCGGATCCTCCTCTCTCCCGCTCCCCTATTGGGGGCGCTTTTCCTGCTGGGCTTGCCGATGTGCCCCCGCCGGCAAGGCGGCCACCAAACCTTATTATTCTATCATGAATGATTTGCCCAAAAGCCTCTTGCAGGGGTTGCCGGCCCCGCTTACAACACCGGCTGGCGCGCTTCAGTCTGCACTCTGACTGGCTTCGTCTTCTATCTCCACCTCGTAGGTATACTCGGCCGTGTTCCTCAGCATTGCGGCGATGGCGCAGTATTCCTCGTCTGCCAACTCCACCGCGGCCCTGACCCTCTTCTCGCTGAGATTACGCCCGGTTATCCTGTACTTGACCTTGACTTCGACATAGACCGCGGGATTTTCCTCGGCCCGTCTGCCGTCGATGGTGACTTCCACACCGGTGACTTCCTGACGCATTTTCTGCAGTATGGCTACGAGGTCTATCCCGGAGCACCCACCCAGCCCTATGAGGACGAGTTCGATGGGTGAAGGGGCGGCTCCGTCTCCGTCGTTGAAGGTGCTGTCCATCATGATCCAATGGCCGTTTTCGGACCGGCCGGCGAACGCGCTTTTTTCAAGCCATCGTACTTTTACGGACATGTTGTCCCCCCTTGATCTGAAGGTGCCATTATGGTCTTCGCACACGGCCTTTACAACCTCGGCACCAGGCATCAGAATTTAACCTGAGCATTAAGGAGATGCTGACGCGATGAGAACCATTATCCTCGGCGACGTTCACCTTGGTTCGCCTCTGTGCCGGACGGGCCAGTTGCTGGAGGTCCTCGAAAGGGTTCCCTATGACCGCCTGATCCTCAACGGGGACATCTTCGACGACCTCAATTTCCGCAGGTTGCGCAGACAGCACTGGCTGGTCATGGAAAAGCTGAGACATCAGAGCCAGCGGCGCGAAATAATCTGGATCAGAGGCAACCACGACGGCAGCGCCAGCGTGCTGCGCCATTTGCTGGGGGTGCCCATTCTGAAGCAATTCACTTTCACCTTCCGCGGTGAAAAGGTCTACGTGATCCACGGGGACGAATTCGACGACTTCCAGAGTTCCGTGAAGAAAATGCACAGGCTCAGAAGCCTGCGCGACATCTTCTACGGTTTCGCCATCTGGTTCGACGTACCGAGGAAGGCGGCAATCCAGTGGGCTCAGCGATCCACGTACGTTTTTGCCCGTTCGGCCACCAAAGTCCGCAACAAGGCCGTCGAAAAGGGACGATCCCTCAATGCCCGATGGGTCGTCGCCGGGCACACCCACCACCGGGAGGTGTCGACTCACAGTGGTGTCACCTATCTCAACCCGTCTTCGTGGCTCACCTCGAATCCGGCCTACGTCCTCTTCGACGACTCCCACGACGAACCGAGGCTGGTCGTCATGGGCTCCCGGCACAAGAAGACCCTGGGGCGGACGGTCAGGACGAGAGTGCGCAAGGCCCGGCGGCGCATGAAGAAGAGACTCAATACGCCCGGCTGAAGGCCGCAAGAGGTCACGGCATATGAAAAGCCCCCGGCGGTCCGCGCCGGGGGCTTCGACCTATCGATCCGTCCGAGGAATTTTCAGGAAGTGCCGCCCTGGCCACCCGCCGCCGCCGGCGTTCCGGGAGCCATCGGCGTAACTTTTAGCAAATTCGGCTGGTATTCCAGCCGTGCCTTGTTGACCTTGAGGGAGTAGTGGACGCCTTTAATCTCCAGTTCTCCCGTCACGGCCTGCCCGGGCTTCAGTTCGAGTTTCCGGCCGTCCAGCGTAATATACGGAATCTCGTCCTTTGCGAAGCCGGCGGTGATGCTCTCGCGTATCTTTATGAGTATGGGACGGGATGAAGCGAACTCGAGCAAGCCCTTTCCCGTGAGACTGTAGTAGTTGTCACGGACCTGAGTCGTCCTGCTTATATCCGTCACGCCCGAGGGAACGTATTTGTTGCTCCAGGCTATGCCCGGAACGGTCAGGGCCGACGTCAGGTCCAGCTCGACAACGAGGCCCGGAGCTTTGGTGATCTCGTCCATCCCGGCCTGCTGCCGGGCCTTGATGGCGGCTATCCGCGCCGACTCCTCTTTCACGATACCATCCACGTCCAGAAAGGAGAGGTCGGCGATGGGCGCGGTCCCGGCCGCCTTGACCAGAACGGGCTCGAGCGAGCTCTTGTCCGTCTGTTCCAACTCGGTCTTCCAGTCCACTCCAGCCGCGTCAAGGACAAGGGCAAGGGCGCAACCGGTGTAGGTAAACCGCTCCCCCGTTACTCCCTTCCCCTCTTTTCCATATGTTTCCAAGGAACGAATAAGATCCTGCCGCGCTCCATTTGGGTCCGAGCTGTTCCTGGCCATGTAGCCCGCGTACTCCGCCAGCCCGTTCGTTGTCTCCAGCGCCCACTCGTATGGCCGGAGTGCCTCCGGAATGCCGGCCTGCCGCCTGTGCCTTAGCGAGAGGAAAGCGCCGATCAGGGAAGGAATCTCGCTCCTCTGCGCCGACAGCATGTGCACGAGCAACATGTCCTCCGCTCGGCTCATTGCGTCATTCTGCGCATCGAGGGTCCGAAAGTAAACGCCCTCGGGCATGGTGGGCTGCGGGAAACCGCGATAGGCTTCAAAAACTCCGAACGCTCGTCGGTAGATGATCTCTATAGACCGAGGTACTGAGGCGACGGGGAGGCTTTCCGTGGATATCCACGCGCCGAGCCTCTCTCCTATGGGCCCCACCCCTTCGGCCGGCTTGTGCTCCCCCACAATCGAAGAACCGAGACCGATTCCGGGAGTATCCGCGTCGAGTGGATTGAAACCTGTGGGAAGCGGCGATACGTGAAAGAGAAGCCCGCTATTCGTCGCCGGGTCGAAGATGAATACCGGAACGTCCTGAAAGGCGAAGTCTTGCCAGATCGCCTTGTCTGCCTGCTTGGCCGTTTGATCCGCAGACTTCATCAGCGGCACGTCTTTTTGGAGAGCGTCTGGAACCGCGGCGGACAGCGCCGAAGACGAAGCCACCAGCGCGACAAGAACAACGAACGCCTTGATCGAACGCATCGTCACCTCCTTCCGATCACTCACAAAGTGTGCACCCACTCCACCCCATTCTGCAAGAAGCCTCGGTTGCCCACGAAAGACGCAACATGATGTATACTCCACAGAGAGAGGGATTCATGTTTCTAAAAGATCAGCGAGTCGGAAAGTACCGCATAGAGAAACCTCTGGGTAACGGTGGTTTCGGCTCAGTCTTTCTTGCGGAAGATACTGTTATCGGGAAAATGGTCGCCGTCAAGGTTCCCCACAAACAGAACCAGAGCCGGGAGGCGATGGCCGCAGAGGCGCGACTCATGGCGCCTCTCAGTCATCCCAACATCGTTTCGGTTCTCACCGCGGACATGGACGAAGAGTCGAACGTCTTCTACATCGTCATGGAGTATGTGGAAGGCGAGTCGCTGGCCGAAAAGCTCACCCGAGAGGGCCACCTCGAGGAGCCCCAGGCCCTCGCATGGTCCATCCAGATCACCGACGCCGTCCGTTATGCCCATTCCCGCAACATCCTGCACCGCGATCTCCGTCCCAGCAATGTGCTTCTAACGACCGACGGCCAGGCCAAGGTGGTCGATTTCTCCATATCCCGCCTTCTCGAGCAGGCCCCATATGCGTCGACCCGCATAGGATCCCCCCCGTACATGGCGCCCGAGCACTTCCAAGGCCGGGCGACGTTCGCATCGGACGTTTACTCCATCGGTGTCATGATGTACGAGATGGTCACGGGCTCACTTCCCTTCTTCGACATCAACCCCTCGAGAATTGAGGAGCTCGTGGCCAGCGGACGCTTCACGCCGCCCGTGCTCAAGAACCGAAAGGTCAGCAAAGCATTCAGCGATATCGTCGTCCGCTGCATGCAACGGGACCTTTCCCAGCGTTATCGGAACGCAGAAGCCCTCCTGGAAGACCTGAAGCACATGCGCGTCACCCCCAGGCGGGAGAGAGAGCTGGCCGATATGCGTGAGCGAATTGCCGCCCGGGAGAACCCACGCGAGTCCTTCTGCTTCCATTGCCGCCGGCCTCTTCCCAAAAGAGCCGTCACCTGCCCGTTCTGCGGGCAACGCCAGTGAATCGCCGATGGGGCTGACGGATCGAATCAGAAAAATCGTGCTCGAGGAAGTCCAGCAGGTTTCCAGGTTCAAGGATGTCCTGCGTTTCTGGCTGGGCCTTTTCTATCATGTCGCCCAGAAGGCCTGGGAAGACAGTTTTGCACAGAGAGCGGCCGCCCTGGCATTCTTCACGCTTCTCAATTTCCTGCCCATAGCGGGAATCCTCCTTTTCGTGCTCAGCCACTCACCGATCTTCAAAGAAAACATGGCCTCGGTAGAAAGGGTACTCGTGGAACAGATGGTCACGCCCGCCGCCCGGCAGGTCGTCATCGACCTCTTCACCAGCATTTCAAAGAATCTCTATGTTCTCGGCTCCGGGGCCTCCGGCGTGCTCGCCATCCTCATTCTCCTCTTTCTCGGCACGTCCCTTCTGAGAATGGTGGAGCGTTCACTCAACGAGATATTCCGCTCTCCCGACGCGAGGGGAGCAATCATCTCACGAACGATCTACCTGTGGGCAGCGGTCACGCTTCTGCCCGTTTTCCTCGGGCTCTCGTTCGCGCTTTCGCGTCACGTAAGGCATGCTCTCGGAGGCGCCCTGGCGGTATTTCAATACCTATTGCCTTACGGGGTTACTTTTGCCGGCTTCATCCTGCTTTACCGTTTCATTCCAAAAGCGCGGGTGAAGATGAAGGCGGTGCTCCTCGCAGCCCTCTTTTCCTCTATCCTGTGGGAAACGGCCAAGCTCGGGCTGAGCGCCTATGTCCAGGAGGTGTTCAGCCGGAGTCCCGTCAGCAGGCTTTACGGCTCCCTTGCGCTGATCCCCATCGGCATGGTCTGGATCTACTACTCCTGGATCATCGTCCTGCTTGGAGCCGAACTGGCGTATGTACTGCACAACTTCGAGCAGATGCAGGTCGAAGCCCGCAAGCGCTGGCGCCTCGGAAAGGGCTTCGTTCCTCTGTCGAGGCAAGTCGCCCTGGCGCTGCTCCTCGAGGTTTTTCACTCCTACGCCCAAGGCGATGGCCCGGCGAACGTGACCGGGATGGCATCCGCCTACCAGGTTCACCCCGCGCAGACGCTGAGATGGTTCGAGGCGCTGGAGAAAGAGGGGACGGTCGTCCTTACGAAAGAAGAAGGTTTATTGCCTTCCCGTCCGCCGAAAACCGTGCCCCTTGCCGACGTGGCCGCGCTGTACGATGCGACCTTCCAGGATTTCCTTCCGTCCGGCCACGCGCTGACGGGGCGATGGGGCGCCGCAGAGCGTGAGAGTTTCAAGCAATGCTGGCAATCGACGACGTTTGAAGACCTCCTTGACGGCGAGGCGACTCTCGAGCCGCACCCCGGAAACGGGACGACGGATCCGTGAGGCCGCGTGGCACGCCTTCGTGTAATGCGCTCCGACCACGGCTTGAGCGCTTCCTCGTCGACGCCACCCATTCGGGACCCGGCCTTCGAGCATTTGCCTGACGGCGTCGAATGCTCTAGATTCAGTAAATCGTGGGGTCGTGGATGTCGGATAAGTGGGGAGCTGAAAAAAGAGAACTGGCAGAGTTCTCATGGGGCGTCGTGAACGGTCCCGCGCTGCCCGACGGCCCAGACAGCCTCCTGGAATCCCACGCCAAGAAAATCGGCCACCTCCAAAACCTGTTAAGCCTCGTTGCCTCTCTTCCTGTGGCGGCCCGCCCGCCCGTCTGTGAGTGGGACGACATTCTCGGACCGCTCTGGCGAAAACTCTTTGTAAAGGGCTGCGATATAGACCGTTACACACTCGCGGGCATCTGGCGCCCGGTCCTTCTGGATGCGGGGGAGATCGACCGATTCTTGCGCGCAACCACTTCGGTGGCGGCATCCGCGAGGAATTTCTATCATTACGAGGAGGCGCTGGACTGCTGCCGGGAGGGCCGGGCCGCCGCGGAGGAACGAAAGTCGGCAGCGCTGGCCTATCTCATTAACACGGAGGGTTTCATTCACGCCTGCATGAGGAACTATCCCGCAGCAGAGCGGTGCTTTGAAGAGGCCCTCACAATGGCGGAAGTCCTTCCAGAAAAAGAACTTATGGACTGGGGCGGATTGAGCCGGAGCGATTTCATCGGCCAGGAACAGCTCAACCTTCTCGACATGAATCTGGATGTGGCGTATCGCGGGCAGGCCGCCGATGTATCGATGCTCATGCCGAAGATCCGGAAGCGCCTGAAGCTACTTGAGAAATGGCCGCTCAGCCCCGGGCTACTGGTCGTCCTTCGTCAGAATGAAGCCCAGCTGGCCGTCCTGGAAGAGGATTACGGTGAGGCGAAAAGCATCCTCGGACGCCTCTACTCGAAACCGTCGGGCACCGGTCCTTACCGCTTCTCCATGCAGGCGATGCAGTGCCGCCTCCTGTCCATGACATCGAGCCGCGAGCGCAATTGGGACGCCGCCTACTACTGGATCAGAAAGGCTCTCAGAGACAGCATCCAGAAATGCTATCCGGCCGAAGAACTCTTCGTGCTGGAGCAGGCCTTGTCCGTTCTTCGAGGTCTCCACGGCCCCAAGAGCCGCCAGGACCGCGATGAACTCATCAGGGATCTCGTCCAACTGATGGAGGACAAGGACTGGTACACCGGCCGCCCGCATTCACGAAGCGTGAGCACCCTTGCCGTCAAACTTGGACGGCAGCTGCAGAAAGCCGTGGGATGGGAGGAGGATCTCGAAAAGATCCGGACCGCCGGTCTGCTTCACGACATTGGGAAGCTTATGATGCCCTGGTCCCTTCTCAACAAAATCGCTCCGATCACTCCCAAAGAACGCGCGATCCTGGCCGAGCACGCGAGTCACGGCGGGCGAATCCTGCGAGAGATAGGCATGACGGATGTCGCCGAAATCGTGGAGCAGCATCACGAAACCATGGACGGCACGGGATACCCCAGCGGTCTGCCTCCTGGGCGAGCGGCTGCCATAGTCGCCGTCTGCGATGCCTACGAGGCCATGATCACTCCGAACCGTCGCTACAAAGAGCCGAAGTCGTCACAGAGGGCGCTGGCCGAGATTTCTGATCAATCAGGCAGGTTATACCACCCTGACGTCGTGCAGGCGCTGTTCTCAACGGTTAAGGACTCGAGGGCGGAGGCCAGAGAACAGCTGGGAGGAATCTCACCCTGACGAAGCTTCCGGACACAGACGGAAAGGCAGCCACGATGATCGTTTCTTGCTTAGTGGCCAAGACGCCGGAACCGGGGTGGTCGCATGCGGCGTAGCCTGTTCTTCGAGATTCCTCCGGGTACCCCCGCCCCGCTCGCAAGGCTTTTCATTCTCTATGGATCCATCGCCCTGGCGCTCGCTCCCCTTCCCCTCCATCTCGCCCCCATAGCGGAAAAGTGGGACGTTCTTCTATTTCTTGGAATCCTGGCGTGGGGGGTCGCCAGCCAGGGGCTGAGAGTTCTGAGAGACTACGCCCTCTCGCTCGAGCTCTCGATCTACCTCTTCGCCTATCTCTGCTACGGTCCATGGCTGGCGATCCTGTGCATTCTGCTCTGCTCCCTGCTTCTTATCCCTCAGGGCATGGTCGAAGACGGTCGAAACCGGAACGCTGTCTTCATTTTTCGGAAGCTCAGCAACATATTCGTGCTAGGAGCATCGCTCTATGTGGCCGGCCTTGCCATGGACCTGCAGGCGCCCACGGGCTTTTTCGATGCCACTCCGTCGCACCAGTTCCTCTCGCTGCTTTTTTTCTGGCTCACATTCACCGCGGTCAACAATTTGCTTTTCGTTCCCATGGACCTGGCCCGCCAGGGAGTCGCCGCCCTCAGAGGGTTCATCCGGGAGATCGTCCTCGACGGCGCCCTTCACGGCCTGTCCGTTCTCTCAGGAGCAGCGTTCGCACTCCTTTTCGCAGCTCGGAATTTTCTTCCGGCCCTCCTCCTTCTGCCCGTCCTCATTCTCCTCGTGATCGTGCTCAAGCAACTCACGGACCAGAGTCGCAACCTCGCCGTGCAGTTGACCATGGTGCGGAAACTCAACGAGCGCAGCGCCGAAATCCACATGAGTCTTGATATGCCCAATGTCCTCGAAGTCGTGGGACGAATGAGCGAGGAACTCTTCGAGGCGGAAACCTATTTCGTGGCTCTCCTCGACGAACGAAACGGCAAGGTCCAATTCGCCTGTGCAAAGGACCACGGAGAGGCGATTACCGTCGAAGAGGCCGACCTCGACCGCGGCCTCACCGGCAATGTCATCCGCTCCGGAAAGCCCGTGTTCATCTCGGACCTGCAAAACGAGGAACAGTGGCTGCGCCTGACGCACCCGGTCGGCGACGAGACCATGCGGATACGGTCCATCATGATGTCGCCGCTCCTGGACAACGAGCGCTGCATCGGCGTCTATTCCGTCCAGAGCGATACTCCAAGGGCATTTGACCCCTTCCACCGCGAACTGTTTCTCTCGACCGTACAACAGGTCTCAACGGCCGTCGTCAGCGCCCGGCTCTACAAAAGGGCGACCCAGGACGCCCTCACGAGGCTCTACAACAAGAGCTACTTCGAGGAGAGCCTGGCTTCCTGCCTTACCGAGAGCGAGGCTTTTGGTCTTCTTTTCCTGGATTGCGATGACTTCAAGGCCATCAATGACCGTTTCGGCCATCTCGTCGGCGACCGCTACCTGCAGGTTCTGGGGACGGGGATTCAGGCCCAGTGCCGGTCGGGAGACATTCCCTGCCGTTACGGAGGGGACGAATTCGCTATCCTGCTCAGGTCCGCCACGGCCGCCCAGACGAGGGCCGTAGCCCGGCGGATACTTGACGCCGTAGACCAGATAAGGTGGCAGGTGGACGGGCAGTCCGTGCACACGACGGCCAGCATCGGCCTCCTCTGGGCCTCTGGGAACCAGGGCCGACTTCCGGTGGAGGACGTGGTGCGCGTCATCGATCGGTGCCTCTACGAAGCAAAAGTTAAGAAGCATACGATCGAGGAAACGACGCTCTGACGGAACGGCCCGCCTCGCCGGCTTCTTCGAAGGGCCTCTTCAGCCGATTCCTCCCGGCGCGGATCGCATGTGTTCAGCGTAGAACCTCGCCCTGTTCTCGTAAGGTTCCAGGTTGGTCGAGACCTTGCTGGCGCCCTCCCTCTCCAGACACGCCGCAACGGTCGCCAGCAGCAGTTTCACGCCCGCGGTTCTGAGTATGGGATAGGCACGGTCGAGCTTGACGATCCAGCCTCCGTCCGTGGCGGCGATCAACACCTGCACGTATTGGACCAGGCGCCCCTCGGCGACGACGTAACGCAGAATGAGCGAGGTTTTCTCGGCGCTCAGGTAGCATTCCAGAAACTTGTAGTGGATGTCTTCCTCGGCCACGGAGAACCTGAACGCAGGGGGGGCCTTCCATATTCTCTCCAGGTCCAGATCCCCTGCCAGTTTTACGTGGGGCATGGATCCTCCTTGCGCCTGAAAACGAAGTAATGGAGGGGCCGCCCCTCCCTGATCCACTTCGTTTCGTAGCGCGTCTGCACCGGATACGGCGAGCTGTCAAGCCATGGTCTCTCCGGATGCGTGCTGATTAACTCGGAAACGGCGGCAAGGGCCCTGGCGGCTTGTTCGGCGTATGGCCGGTCATCCGTCGCCAGGTACACGGTCCCCCCCCTCTTGAGCTTTCGCGCCGCGATCCTGAAAAATTCCTCGGTATAAAGCCTTCTCCTGGCGTGCCGCGCTTTCGGCCATGGGTCGGGGAAATTGACGGTCACCGAGTCCAACACCCCCTGTTCAAATGCGAGGTTCAGGATGATATAGGCGTCGCCCACCATCGTGAGGACGTTTTCCGCGCCTTCCGAACGGACCTTTTT
>Ga0315535_1002967_pt1 | contig 10571 bp, 7 predicted proteins | sample SalMarSW160220MG_2_FD_203092 | JGI IMG/M metagenome (GOLD analysis project Ga0315535, IMG submission 203092) | Salt marsh sediment microbial communities from the Plum Island Ecosystem LTER, Massachusetts, United States - Salt Marsh Sediment SW1602-20 ...
TTATTGATGTGTCCACGGTTGACCTATCCGATTTCCCATCCATGTACTGGGGACTTGGGGCCCAGATCCTGCGCACGGCAAAATTTACTGTGGCCCATGAGAACTACTTCGGGCTCCACATCACCAATTTCAGCTGCGGGGCGGACTCCTTTATCGAACATTTTTACAAGCACATCATGGGAGAGGATCCCTATCTGATTCTGGAACTGGATGAGCACAGCGCCGTCGCCGGGGTGATGACCCGGCTTGAGGCGTACAAAAATGTCATCGATAACACCATGCAGAAGTTGCGGCGGGATGTGGAGAGGAAAGTCGGGCTGGCAAATTGATGTTTTGGTAACTACTCAGGCTGACAGCCTGAAGGCTGAGAGACCATCACTTCAGCCTTCAGCCTAAACAGCTAATCAGCTATGCCTTTGACGATGGAGAAAGTCATGAAATCCAAGAAAGTGGTGAGTTTCAAATCGCTCAACGAGACGGTGGGCAGGTTCAACCCGAAGGAACGGACCTTTTTGATTCCGCAGATGAACAGGATAGGAGGGCACCTGCTGGCGGCGACTTTCCGGGGATTCGGTATCCGGGCAAAGGTTATGGACACCTATAAAGGTCTCGATCTTGGAATGGAATATACCTCGGGAAAGGAATGTTATCCCTGTCAGATCACCACCGGAGATATTCTCTATTTCATGAACAGGGAGAAGGAGCGGCTGGGCGAGGCGTTCAATCCGGACAATTACATTTACTTCATGCCGGAATCCAGCGGCCCATGCCGGTTCGGCATGTACAATAAGTACCAGAGGATAATACTGGATTCACTCCCTGACTTGAACCGCCTGAAGATCGGTTCTCTCACCACGGATGACGGCTATTCCCTCTCAGGTATTATCGACAGTCAACGGGTCAGTGATCTGAGGCGGTCTTCCTATTTCTCCGTGGTGGTTGCAGATATTCTGGATCGGTTGCTCTGGAGGATAAGGCCGTACGAAAAGGAACCGGGCATCACCGACGCCTTCATTGAGGAGTCGATGCACCGGATGGAGGATGTTTTCGAGAAATGCGGCCCCGGCAAGGAGTTCGATCGAATCCTGGATGAGATGGAGCAGGTTATCCGGGATGGAAAGGCACTAATAGATCCGGGTATTCCTAGAAAACCGCTCATCGGCATGGTGGGTGAGATCTACGTGAGGTCGCACGTACATGCCAATCAGGATCTCATTCGGGTGCTTGAAAGGTACGGAGCGGAAGTGGTGAACGCATCAATTGCAGAGTGGATGAACTACACGTCCTATGACCGGTTGCGGGATGCCAAGATAGCCTTTCGACTGAGCATAAAACAGCTTCGTTTCGGCCTTGTGAAGAAACACCTGAAGAGAATCCTGGGTTTCGGGAGTGAGCTCTCCTACCAGGAGTTCCGGCAGAAAAAGGTCTATGATCGGCTGGCATCACAGATCGGTATTGTCCCGGACCACAAAGTCGGTCACCTTGAAGGGATCCTCAAGGAGAATGATGTTTTTTCTTTTGATGCAGGCACGGAAGCCTGCCTGAGCATCCCGGGGATCATGGAATATGCCAGGGGGGGATATCATGGAGTGGTAAATGTCTACCCGTTCACCTGCATGCCCAGTACGATCACCTCGTCCATTATCAAACCCATGATGAATCAATTGGGCATTCCGTACCTTGACACACCCTATGATGCCGGCATCCAGCCGGGAAGGGAAGCGGCCATCAGGACCTTCATGTACCAGGCGTACCAACATTTCCACCAGCACGGAAGGAAAGCAGCGTAGAAGATTATGACCACAAAAATGCTCGTTAATGCACTTGAGTCGGAAGAATACCGGGTCGCTATTGTAACAGATGGAAAGCTTGAAAATTTCTTCATTGAGACGTCGACGGCCGAACAAAAAATCGGGAACATCTATAAAGGCGTGATAGCGCGGGTCGAAACCAGCCTGCAGGCCTGCTTTGTCGATATCGGCACGGACAAGAACGGATTCCTCCAGGCAAGCGAAATTCACCCTGAATACTACCTGGCGCCCGTAGATACCTCTAAAGACCAGCCGGTCCCTCCTGTCAAGAAGATCGCGAAGAAAGGACAGGAATTACTCGTCCAGGTGACGAAGGAGATGCCGGGAAGGAAGGGCGCACATCTCACCACTTACCTGTCCCTGGCCAGCCGTAACCTTGTCCTGACTCCCGGGAGGAGTGGAGGCGGAGTATCGCGAAAGATAGAGGACGAGGAAGAGCGAAAGCGCCTGAAGTCCATCATGAGCCAGCTCAAACTCCCCGATGAAATCGGATACATCGTACGCACCTCGGCCCACGGACAGAATAAACGGGAACTGTCCAGAGATCTCAACAGGCTCTTGAGGATGTGGCGAAATATTCGGAAGCGAGTGAAAAAGGCGCCCCCGCTTTCCCTGATTCACAAGGAACAGGACATCTGGCTGAGAACTCTCCGGGACTACTTTACCAGCGACGTAACGGAAATCCTGGTGGATGACAAAGAGACGTATGGCAAGATCAGGGACTACATGAAGATCATCTCTCCCCGGTACCAGCGGCGGGTCAAGATTTACCGGGAGAAACGACCCATATTTGAAAGTGACCAGATTGAACAGCAGATTGAAACCATTTACAGCAATGTGGTCCCTTTGAAATCAGGCGGGTCCCTTGTCATTGATCCCACCGAGGCCCTGATTTCCATAGATGTCAATTCCGGCAGGGGAAGAGGCGGAAAAGATGTGGAGGGCACTGCTTTCAATACCAACCAGGAAGCAGCGGTTGAGATCGTCCGCCAACTCCGGCTGCGGGATATCGGCGGGTTGCTCGTGATCGATTTCATAGATATGAAGGACAAGAAGCATACGAGAGAGATTGAGAGGATCCTGCGGGAGGAAACAAAAAATGACCGGGCCAAAATTGACCTCTCCCACATCTCAAAATTCGGCCTTCTGGAATTGTCGCGGCAGCGCCTCAGGCCTTCTGTAGAGTCACGCAGCTATCAGACCTGCCAGTATTGCCAGGGAAGAGGGCTTGTTCTGTCGGTGGAGGCGCGATCGCTCGCCTTTCTGAGGCGTATATGGATGGGACTGGCAAAAGAGGGGATTACGCAGGTCAGGGGTATCCTTCCCCTGGACGTAGCCACCTATCTCCAGAACAAGAAACGCAAGGAACTCTCACAACTTGAGTCTCGCTACGGGGTATCCATTCAGTTGGAGGGTGATCCGGCCGTGACACCGGGAGCCGGGAAACTGGAGTTTATCGAAGTGAAGAACGCATCTGCTCAATGACCAGGAGAGCACAGCAGGAGGTTGACTTCGCGATTGAGGAGCAGAGCGCACTCTCATTATGTTTAACCACATCATTTATTTTATTGTTGTTCTCCTCGTATTCAGTGTCAGTTATTCCGGAAAGAGTCCTGAAAATTCCTTTTTTCTGACCTCCGGTATGATCTTTCTCTCCTGGGTCGGATTTGGTCTCTATTGCCGCAGGGTATTTGAAAGAATACGCACAGAGTACTGGAAGGGGTCCGGAGAAGACGGGCGGTTGACTGCCAGGTTCCAGCGGGCACAGGTAACTCTCTCTTTTCTAGCCATCTTCCTCTTTTCCCTGTTCACCTTTCTGTTCAATCTCAAATACTGGATACTTCGCATTCCTGGATTCAAGTCATTCACGGTATTCCAGGGGCTCCTGGCAATGGCCCTTTTTTTTGGTTTCCTCTGCACCATCTGGTATTTTGCCGTTCCTGCGTATCGGGAACTCTTCGGCATAGACATTTCACGAAAATCCTACATCCTTTCAAATACCCGTTTGAACCTCCCCATCCTTTTTCCATGGGCACTCCTCTCCCTCATCTATGACCTTCTGAGCCTGAGTCCTTGGGGACAGCCCGCCGGTTTCTTCAACACCATGGCGGGCCAGACATTATTTTTCGCCGTCTTCCTTACCCTGCTTATGATTATACTGCCGGTATTCATCCAGTCATGGTGGGGATGCAAGCCTCTGGAAGACACGGCAAAGGCTGGGGAACTTGAGGCCTTTCTCCACGAAAAAGGTTTCAAGTACCGGCATCTCTTGCGATGGCCGCTCTTCGAGGGGAGGATGATGACGGCGGGCATTATGGGGATACTCCCGCGGTTGCGGTATATCCTCGTGACGGATTCCCTCTTTGAAATACTGACGGTGGACGAGCTGAAAGCGGTTCTGGCCCATGAAATGGGGCATGCAAAATACAGGCACCTGCTTTTCTATGTCCTGTTTATTATCGGCTACCTCGTTCTCGCGTTTGGTCTTTTTGATTTCTATTTCTATTTTTTGGCGACACGACCTTTTTTTGACAGGTTTCTCTCCTCCGGTGATTCAAGTGGAAACAACCTCTTCTATCTTGCCCTTTCGCTGCCCATGCTTCTCAGCCTGATCATCTATTTCAGGTACGTGATGGGCTTTTTTATGCGGCATTTCGAGCGGCAGGCTGATCTTTATTCGGCCAGAGTGATGGGGACCCCGAAGTACACCATCAGCTCCCTGGAGAGAATCGCCCTGATGAGCGGGAAGAGCAGGAATATTCCGAGCTGGCACCACTTCAGTATCCGCCAGCGTGTGGACTGCCTCCGCAATGCCGCACGAGAACCCTCTCTTCTCAAGAGACAGACCCGCTTCGTGGCCCTGAGCTTTTCCCTGTTCGTTTTTCTCCTTCTGGTGCTTGGGTACATCCTGAACTTCAGTCCTCTGAGGCAGAAGATGACCTATGCGGCGCTGGAAAATGTCTTGCAGGAACAGTTGAGCGCTCATCCTGCCGATCTTGGGCTCTATGAGAATCTGGCGTTAGTCTATCAGAAGATGGAGGATTATGAGAAGGCAAAAGAAGTATACGAAAAGATCCTTCAACTGGACCCGAATCGGCCGGTTTCCTTGAATAATCTGGCCTGGCTCCTTGCAACTTCCAGCAATCCCCGGATTCGGGACCCGAAACAGGCCCTTGTTCTGGCAAAAAGGGCGGTTTCCCTGGAGCGCTCTTCCGTCTTTCTGGATACCCTTGCCGAGGCCTATTTTGTGAGCGGATACCCGCAGGAGGCCGTCAAGATGATCAAGGAAGCCCTTGCTAAAGCAAAGGAGAATAGGGAGTATTATGAGAAACAGCTTCAGAAGTTTCTCTCGGGGCGTCCGCGGAAATCATAAGCTAAGTGACGATAGGATAAAGGCCATTTAAATGCCAAATGTCAAAATCCAAATTCCAAATGAATGACAAATGCCAAATCATCAATGACAAAACGTCGGATGTTCTCTGTCGTCCCATATGAAGGAGAATTGACGTACTAGGTCTTTTTTGACATTTCGGCTTTGACATTGATTTGACGTTGGGGCTTTGGCATTTGACATTACGTTATGAGCTTGCCGAAAAACTGTGGTTTCCCAGCGGATGATCGTCGATCTCTCAGACATGAAAGATGCCCTTCATGTGCTTCCTACCGGAGAATCAGGGCAGCTCAAGAGCTCCCATTACCGGGATCAGATTCCTCTGTATCTCGGAAACGGTTATCACTACGCATGGCCTGATCGATCGCAGGTGGAAAAAAACAAAGAGGGAACCCTGACCGTGAAACCTGAATAGTCGGGTCGCGCAAGAGCAGGCGCCGGCAGGAGACATCCGGTTCGTCCGGTCAAAGTGCACTTTCAGAAAGGTGCAAGTTATGAGGATATGGGAGGCTCCTTTTTCCGAGTGGCCGGCGCCTCAAGAAGGGCACCTGTCTGTCACGGATCAGCTTCTATTCCCGGCAAAGAAGAATAGCTGACGGGACACGGGCCAACAGCTCCAGCAAGGGTCGCTTCAGGGCCGTTTGACGGGGGAGGAACGATACCACGAGGGAATAGCCCTCCAGATGTTCACCAATCTTCACCGGGGTATCTTGGACCAGCAGGCTCGCTCTTACAGTCCGTCCTTCTGCGGCAAGCATTCTTTCCGCCGAACCGAGTGTGTTGCCCGGTTCCTTTAGGTGTGCTGATGCTGTGTCTCCTCCTTTGATATTGAAGTCCGTTCTCCCCTCACTTTGAAACTTGTAGTGCAGGAGGTCAACTTCCAATTCCGCTCCCTCAACAATCTTGAGGAACGATGAGATCAAGGCCCGGAGCGGCACTTTATCTTCCAACAAAAGCACAACATTCTTTGGGCTCACAAGGTTTTTCACCAGAAGGATCGAACTGGGGGCCTCTCGATAAAGCCTGGATCGAATCTTCTTATGGAAAGAGGTTGAGTCAAAGGAATGTAAGACCCCTTCAACGAAAAGGTCATAAGATTCGTCTTCCAGCTCACGGAGAAGCTCATCCTCACGGACGCCGATGGACATCCTGGGAACACCCAACGTGGGACAGGCGGCCCTCTCGGCATTGAGAAGACGGGAGATCTCGATTTGGGCTGTCTGCAGCAACCCCTTTTCCCAGGTTCGGCGGACCCATCCCGTGCCGGGGCTTTGCCCTTCCTGTTCGGGTTCCACCACATGCATGGTTTGCAGAAGCATGCCCGTCAATTTTGCCAACTGACAGGCGTACCTGAGGGCGATACTCGAAGCGAGATCAGCATTTAAGGAAACGAGTGCCTTGATCATGTTCATTCCGCCTTACTGAAGATAGTCGATACATTATGCCGGGTTCCATAACTTCCGGCATAGCATGAAAAGACCTGTCGAAGAAGGAAAGTATCAAGCCTGGCGTCGGCGCCGTGCCTTCTTTTTGGCCTTTTTGACGGCTGCCTTGATTTCTCCGATCCTGAATGGCTTGGCGATAAAGTCGTACGCCCCTTTGATCAGGGACTCCCTGGCGGTTTCCATCGTAGCGTAGCCTGTGATGACAATCACCTCGCTTTCAGGGCATTTTTCTTTCACCCTCTCCAGGAAACCCATGCCATCGACACCCTCCATCTTCAAGTCCGTAATAAAGATATCGAAGCACGTTTCGTTCACCCTGGCCAGTGCGCTTGCACTGTCGGTAAAAACCTCGACCTCGTAGCCGTCGTCCTCCAGTTCCGGTTTCAGCCGATCGCCGACAATTGCTTCATCATCCAGAATACAGACTGTCGTCTTCTCCATTTTTTCCTCCTTCATATCTTTCGACAGGTTTTTCCGCTTGTTCCCTGAACTTTTGAAAGTAGTAGCCCACATCCTCATCATTCTTCAGGAGGACGTCGAGTTGTCTTGCAAAACCGATCAGTTTTCCGATGAGATAGAGTTGCTCCATCATAAGCTCTTCCGACAGATTAATCGCCCGTGCAATGACAAGATCCCCGTTCATCTTTACCTTGAAGCCGGCCTTTTCCAGGATAGTCGCCAGCAGGGCGGCTCTTCTTGACCGGCGTGTTATGTCCGTCACTCCCCCGACAAAACGGAAAGAGATGTTATTGTTTTCAGGGGAAGATCCAATGGCGGCATCCACAGCCGTGAAATGATAGCCCAAGGGAAGGCTCAGGTTCACATAGTTTGAACCCAGGACCGCCAGGTTGACACTGGGCAAGGTATTTCCCATCACCTCCGCACTCTGTGTTCTCGTGAGGCTGGACATGAGGCCTTTCAAATCCACCGGAATCGGTTCCGTGTTCCAGGAATCAGGCGAACTCAGTCCCTTCCAGATTGCTTTCATGGGCAAGGAGGTGATCTGATCGGGATCCACATAGATGTCTTTGTCGGTCCCCTCCGCCAGCCCGCCCCCAATATCAATCAGTACAAGGTCCAAAGGGAGCCGGGATCTCAGCCTCTTCCCTCCCCGTCGCAGAAAAGATCGAGAATCTTTTCCGGCCTGTACCAGGGCCCGAAAGGCCTTCTCGTGAACAAATCGCATGACATCATGAAAGGTCTGACAGCCCTTGGGGGCAAAGCCGGGATCATCAGGGTCCGTCAAGGAGAGAGGGGCGATCTTCTTGAGTAATCTCCGCAGCAATTGGAACTCACGGGTCATTTCAAAGCTGGGTCCGTCAAGCAGTTGGTGGCGAATGAGCTCCTGAATGAGGCCTTCATAGACGATGTTTCTTTCGGTATCTACGGTTACCTCCTGGTTCGCAGCCAGCAGCCGGGTCGCAACATCGGTCCCCACAATGGTGGGGACCCTGAATTCCCGGGCGACTGTGGCCATGTGGCCGGTTACGGCCCCAACGTCCGTGATGATCGCGCTGGCCCGGGGTATGACCTTTGCCAATGAGGGAGGAGCATAGTGGGAGACCAGGACTCCCCCTCTGGGGAAGTGGGTGAGGTCATGGTCATTGTCTACGACCCACACCGGACCCGCGCCGATACCGCGATACGCGATCATCCCCCTGTCCTTGAAAAGAACACGGTGTCCTTCCGTAGCCCCCTTCAGTTCGGTGTATTCCATCCGTTTTTGACGGGGTATGTGAAGCTGCCTCGCCTGAAGTATCCAAAGTTGTCCACCTTCATCAATGCTCCATTCCACGTCCAGGGGTCTCTTGAAGTATCTTTCCAGGATGAGACCCACATCCATTATCGGGGGGACCTCCTTCGAGGTGAGACAAGGTCCGGCATTGGGTTCATCCGAGCCCTTCTCTGAAGGGCCTGTGTGAAGAGAACCCGGCATGTGGGGCGTTGAGTTTGTCTGTTGTTCTACGACAGGATAAGGAGGACTGCGAGAGATGCGGAATGTCTCCACCCCTTCATCTCCCTCCACGACGACTTTCCCGGATCCCCAGGTCCCGCTCAGGAGGCTTTCCGGTCGGTCGGGCCTGTTGGGGTCGAGCGTAAATAGGACGCCGGCTACACGACTGTCTATCATTTTCTGGTAGAGTACCGGCATGGCCATTTCCAGGGATAGGATATTCATCCTCAGTCGGTACTCCAGGCCGGCCTGGTTGTACAGGCTTGCCAGTACTTTCTTATAATTGGATAACAGTTCATCAAATTGGACGTTCAGAAATGAATCGTGAAGTCCGGCAAAACTCAGGTCTCCATCTTCACCTACACCGCTGCTGCGAATTGCGAAATAGCAGCTCCCCGGTTTCCCCTGAGAAATCCGTTCTGCAGCAGCAAGGATCTGACGTCTGAGTTCGGGAGGGATCTCTCCTCCGAGTATCATGAGCTGAATGGAATTGGAGACCGACTCGACAGATCTCTGTCCATTCCTGCATTCTTCAATAGAGCCTTCTATTTTTTCGAAGAGGTTGTTGTATGCCATGTAATCTCTGAAGCCGCCGACGGTAACGGCGAAGCTGTCAGGTATATTGACTCCTGAGAGATTCAAGATCCTGGACAGGTTGTAGGTCTTAAACCCGACCAGGTCCTCCATTCCATCTTCTATTTCGTTCAAGGCATATATTCTCTTGGCCCCGTGAATCACCATCTTTCCTGATAGTTCAATTTCCAGCTTTTTTGCCAGGTCTTCAATAACGCCGTACAGTTCCAGGTACTGATTATCCGTAATGTAGTTCAGGTCATAAGCACTGCTTCGAACAAGCTCTTGTAATTTTTTGACACTGTCGGACAGGTATTTCCTATCAAATATAAACTCTCCTCCCATTTTTCCGCCCATGTCTGCGATGAGCTCCATTGCGGCATTGTTCTTTTTCAGTATGTTTTGAAACCAGACGAACAGATCGGAAAAAGGGACCTGGTTTTCTTTTTCCCTCAGAAGGAGGTTTTTCAATGCCGCAAGTGCGTTACCAAGGTATAGCATCAATGGGCCTCTGTACGCCTGAAGAGCAACCCGATAACAGCCCCGACAAACAGTGCAATAAGGACGCACAGTATGCCGTAGATAAGACCTCTGTCATATGCAAGTTCGCGGACGGCTTTGATGAAACCCACTTCCTCCACTGTAAAGCTGCGGACGGTAGTCTCTTCCACCTTGCCGTTATGAAAAAGTCTGTTTAAGATCCTGTATTCCCCGGCAACGGTGCTTGAGGGGAAATAGAATTTCGCGTCAAAATGCTTCATTCCTCCTGTCGGCTGGGAATACCGTACGGCGTCCTGCAGTTCCCCGTAGAGATGCTCGGACTGTTTGAGTTGGACGAATCTCGGGAAAACAACATCAAGGTTCGCGTTATGAGGCTTGATGACCAGCGTTTGCTTCAGTTGTTCGATTCCGAGACCCAATGAAGACAACGAGGCGTGCCATTCTTTTCCTTCGGGGAGGAGCAACATGTATAAGAAAGGGGCCTTCTCCAATTCGACCTTTCCCCGATTCATCCAAAATGGCCCGACCCGACCTTTCATATTGAATGCGCCTTTTTCGTCCGGCCCCTTGATTTCAATGACCATGTCCCGGTCGGAGGGAATCGACCCCGACAGGGATATGCGGCGCCCGGAAAAAAAAGTGCCGATATCCAGATGCGCAGGATTTATCTCAAGAGCAGGTGTCTGTGCGGACGACGCGGGCCCGGCGCCAACGAGGAGCACTACGGTGCTCAGCAGCACCAGGAGCGGTTTTCTCAACTGCATCTTCTAGTCACCTCCATAGTATGATAACAGAATATGGGGTTGCAGCAAAAGGCCAATGAGCATCTTGACCATAACCACGAGAACCAGGGAGGCCAATAAAATTTTCAATTGCTCTCCTTTCAGCTTCCTGCT
>Ga0315535_1002969_pt1 | contig 10570 bp, 9 predicted proteins | sample SalMarSW160220MG_2_FD_203092 | JGI IMG/M metagenome (GOLD analysis project Ga0315535, IMG submission 203092) | Salt marsh sediment microbial communities from the Plum Island Ecosystem LTER, Massachusetts, United States - Salt Marsh Sediment SW1602-20 ...
GACAATACCCTCAGGTGTGACTTACGTGCATGATACTGGAATTTGTAGAAAATGCAATATCCTTCGCATGCAAAATAATTCCAGGCTTATCCCAGCCTTTGATATTGCCATAAATCGCAAATAAAAGCGGATAGATAGACCGTTGTGACATGCCTTACTTATCCAAAATAATGCTAACGATTTATTTACTCGAAACGAGAAGGAAATGTCGGAAAAACATCGAAAAGAGTCCTGACTTTGACACGGGCCCATCTTTCCTAACCCTCTTTGCCCCCTCGAAGTTGGAAGAGGAAGATCCCTTCAGGAATACTGCCTATTATCCTTGATAGTCTCATAAAAAATCTAAATTCAAATTTTCCTTGCTTATAATTTCTGGATAATTGCTGCATCTCAAGATCAGGCCTGGAAGGTGACATTGGATGTGGAGGTAGGTAATATTTAATAGATGACCCCAATTTTTAAATCTGGGAGGACTTCATACGTTTAAAATCAGCCAACATCATACTGGAATTTTGTCCACTTCAGCTTCGGGGCGTTTTTTTCCCGCATCTCAACCATTTCTTTGTTGGTGCCGGGAATGGGATTTTCCGGATCCTCGGGCAATTTTTTGACTTCCAAAGCGATATCGTTTGATTGTCTGACTCTGAAGCAGTTGTGGACACAAAGCAGACAGCTGAAGAGTTAGGGGATTTTGAGTGATCATAGGGCATTTCTAACCCTATTTCTACTCTCAAAGTTGAAAATATTTTCCCTCGAAAGCGTCGGCAAAAGACAGAACAAAAACAGGTGATATTAACCGGATATGGAATTGGCCCTGGAAAAGTCTTGGCAAATTTCGTTTGACAAATTCCGAAAACGATGTTTGACTTGAATCTCAGGGTGGTGATCACGGGTCCAAGTACCGGTGCGGAGATTTCAGCCCGGGGCGTCAGGACAAGGATTTCAAATATCCTCATGATCTCGTTTGCGGGAGCGCCTATCTCATTGTGACACCACCCTGTACTTTTTTGAATCATCCGCCATTTTTTTGGGCACCCGGCAAAAATTTATGACCGAGGAGGCATGCCATGAGCTGCTATTTCAGACACATGAAGGATGTCCTGGAAGAAGCCGGCATTGAGATAACCAAAGACAACAAGAAGGAGATCGATCGCATCATCCATGGTCTGGTGGACGTGGCCTATAAAGATTGCTCCCCCACCTGGAAAAAAGTCAAAGAGCACATCAAGGCCGATGCAGCCGCAAGGCATCAGTTTGTCGAAAATCTGAAAAAGGAAATTGAGGCCCTGTAGCAACCTGCTGATGGAGGGCCTTGAAACGTTTAAGCGTATCCGACAGTTTTTTTGCTTCTTGTATCCACTGTTTGGGGAAAAATGGGTCAGCCCCTCTAAACCCCACGGAACATAAGCTTGAAAGCTGTGCCTCCTGATTGGGCACATTGCTCTTCGCCCTGTACATAAGCGCATTGAGATATCACCCCAGGGCAGGAGTCGCTTTCTCCCGGGATGTGTCCGCATCTATCACTTTCACATTCTGTCCCGAACCGATAAACCTCTGCGAATATTTTGAGCCTTAACAGTTCCAGGCCCTTCCCCCCTGCATCGAAGTCAAATGGCTTCTTAGTGGAATAAAGGTCAGTTTCTTTGGCATGGTAAAAGCCTCCGAAAATCTGGCCCTGGCTTTCTTGGGTGATACCCACTCCTGTATCTTTGACCATAACTTCGACCGTATTAGATGAGGCCCCAAGGGAGACTAAGACTACCCCCCCGTCGGGTGTGTTTTCTATGGCGTTTTTGACAAGACTCATAAGGATCTTTTCAAACACATCTTTGTCAATCAGAACATATTGATCTTCCTTGATGTCAGTGATTAACCGGACGTTCCTGTGGGACGAAAGCTCGTTTATTACTCCTATCATCCGTACAATAGAAGACCCCATACTCAATCTTTGGACATTTGTTGTCCTGTGAGGAAAGAGCTTTTTAACCAGTTCCTTTAGGGCCTGTAGGGTGGGGGCATGAACAGGATTTTCCTCCACAAGCAATTCCAGGAGATCCACGGTTTGTTCTATCCTGGGCCCTGGGCTATGATCTCCCTCATAAACCCTTTGTCTTACAATATCTTCCACATCCCTCTGGATATCCTCCAATCTTTTCAGGTTTCTCTTGATTCTTTCAACGGGCCTTTGATTCTCAGGAGTTTCTAATCTTTTCAATGAACCGAGAGCTATTGAAAGAGGAGTCCTTAATTCATGAGACAGATGATCCAGGACCCGATGTCGTGCGCGGTCCAGCGCCTTAAATTCTGTTATGTCCTTGAATACCACCACGATACCTTCATCCTTCCATTTCCCCGATCCGAGGCGTAGGAACGACGTGGTTACTGCAAGGTCAAGACGTCCGCCGTCCTTTCTTCTGAAGGCGACCTCTCTGTATAGCCTGGTCTCTTTATCCTGAATTCCACTGATAAGTATATCGTTGAACGCATCATTTTCAGGTTCATCCATAAAGAGCTCTGCATAAGTTCTATCTCTAATTTCTTCAATGTTGAAGCCCAGAAGATCGAGGCCTGCCGGATTGATATGGGTGATATGGCCTTGAAAATCGAGGACCACTACCCCGTTACTCATACTCTCAATAATAACAGAAGAAAGAGTGTCATTCATGCTCGAACATCTCCTCATTTGCTGAAATCTCAAAAACAGATAAGATCAAATCCCAGGTTCCCTTCTTATCAGACAATGCGGTTATCTGCAACTCTCCCCCACGTTCGTCAGCAATTCCAATTATGCTCGATTATTTACCAAGGACACGAAGAGCACGAAGTAGGGCTTGGCTCAATAAATGTCAACCATAATGAAATATTTGGTTGACAATCAAGCGGGAGAATGTTACCAGATCGCCTGTTTTTGGATTATAACAGGGCCATCAAATTCCTAAGCTGATCAGAAGAACCGAGTTATGAGCACAAAAGATAGATTATTGGGGTACCTCAAAGAGTGTAAAGGCGACTGGGTTTCCGGAGAGTCGCTGAGTCACAGAATCGGCATTACCCGATCTGCCATTTGGAAAAATATCAGCAAATTAAGAGAAGAGGGCTATGTCATAGAATCCTCTCCCAATAAAGGATATTCCCTTTCAAAGATGTCCGAAATGCTCTTGCCAAATGAGATTCGCGAGGGGCTTGGCACAGAGGTCTTCGGCAGGGGGGAAATCATTCATTTCAGGGAAACAGACTCCACCAACGCGAGGGCAAAGGAATTGGCAGTTCAAGGCGCGCCGGAAGGGACCCTGATCGTATCTGAAAGCCAGACAAAGGGTCGAGGGAGGAAAGGAAGGACCTGGTTTTCTCCATCAGAGGCCGGAATTTATGCCTCACTCATCCTGAGGCCCAATATCCCTCCCAATGAAGCCCCGAGAATAACCTTCGTGACAGCGGTTTCAGTGGCTGAGGCCCTTCTTGCTCTGACATCATTGGAAGTCGCTATTAAGTGGCCAAACGATATTCTCGTTAAGAACAAAAAAATAGCCGGCATCCTTACAGAGATAAGTGCTGAAATGGATGCCATAGATTATATCGTGGTTGGCCTCGGGATGAACGTCAACAATCCGCACCTCCCTGATGACATAGGAGAAAAAGCTACCTCTATTTTTATTGAGACGGGAAAGGGGTTTCCAAAGGTAAGAATTGTGAGAGAATATCTGCGACAACAAGAGAAATATTGTCGAATATTGAGGGATTCCGGCTTTGAGCCGATACTGATGCGCTGGAAGGAGTTGACCAATACTATCGGCAAACGGATCATGGTCGAGATGATCGACAAGAGATACACTGGAGTTGTCCAGGATGTTGATCCAGAAGGGGTCTTGATCCTTCAAGACGAAAAAGGGGCATTACACAGGATACTTTCAGGTGACGTTACATTTATGTGAGGAAGCAATGTGGAAAACAAGGGTTTGTCAGTACGAGGTATGATCTATGCGTCTATTTTTGGTGCTCTAACCGCGGCAGGGGCGTATATTATGATACCTCTGCCGCCTGTGCCAATAACCCTTCAAACCGCATTTCTGAGTCTGGCAGCCGCACTCTTGGGTGGGCGTTTGGGTGCATTGAGCCAGGTGGTTTATCTCCTTATAGGTATAATTGGTTTCCCAGTGTTTGCAGGCGGAAAGGCCGGCCTGGGTGTCTTGCTTGGTCCTACAGGAGGCTACCTTATAGGCTTTATCGCCGGGGCCTATGTGATCGGAAAATTAGTTGAGATGAGAAAGCGCCCGGGATTTGTCTGGATTGTATTCTCAATGGTCATCGGCACGTTGGTGATCTACCTCTTTGGGGTAATCCAACTAATCCTCATTGCAAGGCTCTCTATTGATAAAGCGATAACTGTGGGAGTACTTCCCTTTTTGATCGGAGACGCCCTCAAGATTGCGGTGGCAGCTCTTATAGCATTGAAGATAAGGGATAGTGTGAAGATTGAGGGATTGAGGAATTGAAGGATGCTGGTTTCTGGATGCTCGATACTGGATACTGGATACTGGATATTGGTTGTAGCGTAGCGGAAATCCTGACTTTGGCGGGGAGACTGGGATGATTGGGATGATTAGGATGAATAGGATGAATGGATGAAGCCAGTTTTTTTAAAAATGAAACGAAGTTCCTTAACTTTAGGCACTTGAGTCAAAGCACCTGTAATGACCAAAGAACAAACCTTATCGTATGGGGTTTGTAAGTCAACTGAGGACGACAATATGATCAAAGTAGAAGGCCTTACTTTCCAATATGACATGAAAGAAGAGCCGGTTCTCAACCAGATCTCAGTGGATATAGAAGCGGGGGCGTATGTAGGGGTTATAGGATCGAACGGCTGTGGGAAGACCACTTTTGTAAGGCATCTTGACGGACTTTTGTTGCCGACCACAGGGGATGTGTGGGTGGAAGGGATGAATACAAAAGACCCGGATGTTGTCCAGAAGATCAGGCAGATGGTTGGGATGGTATTTCAAAATCCTGAGAACCAGATCGTGGGTATGAGTGTGGAAGAGGACGTCTCCTTCGGGCCGGGAAATTTGAGGCTGCTTCCCTCGGAAATAAAAAAAAGGGTCGAAGAATCACTCGAACTCGTTGGGATGAAGAAGTATGCCAAACGGCCGCCGCACACCCTTTCCAACGGAGAAAAGCAACTCGTAGCAATAGCAGGTGTCCTGGCCATGGCGCCTAAACATATCGTCCTTGACGAGCCTACCGCTTACCTTGACCCTTCCGGACAAGAAAGGATCCTTGATGTCATAAACAGACTGAATAAACAGGGTATTACCATAATCCATGTCACGCACGATATGGATGAGGTCGCCAGGGCGGATGAAATTTTTGTAATGAATGAAGGGCGGATCGTGCTGAAGGAGAAACCGGCGGAGGTCTTCCTTAGGGTTGAATGGCTGAAGGAACTTGGGCTGGGCATCCCCAAGGTCACCGAGCTTATGTGGCAGTTGCGAAACATGGGAAGGCACGTTCGGACCAATGTCTTCACCTTAGAGGATGCCTGTGTTGAGTTAGGCAATTTGTTGAGGAATTAAGAATACCCAGTATCTAATTACAGACTGCTGCAATAATAACTTTAGGCATTTTAGTTCATTTTAGGCATTTTAGGCACTTCCCATGCACATAGGCCAATATATCCCAGGGGAATCAATCATCCATCGGTTAGATCCGAGGGTCAAGATCGGGTCTGTTGTTGTGTTAAGCATATTGATCTTAAAGGGCGAGATGTTAACAGCGGCAACCATAAGCGCTTTCCTGGTTGCCCTTGTTCCGGTTTCACAAATAGCCTTTTATCATATGGCCAGGGCCCTAAGACCGATGTTATTTTTCTTTGTGTTTCTCTTTTTGCTGCACCTCCTTTTCACTGACGGGACACCGATTCCCCCGTTTCCCTCCTGGCGCGTGACAGTGACTTATGAAGGGCTATTTAGGGGCGCAATGACTACATGGCAATTTATCCTCCTCATATTGAGCGCCTCAATCCTTACCATGACTACATCCCCAACTGAACTGGTAAGCGGTATTGAAAAACTTCTGCGGCCCCTTAAGGCCCTCAGGATTCCATCACATGATATTGCAATCATGATATCTATTGCCCTAAGATTTGTGCCCACGTTTCTTGAAGAAATAGACAGGATCAAAGAGGCGCAAATGGCCAGGGGGGCCAACTTTAAGACCGGCCCCGTTATCCGCAGGGTAAAATCCGCCGTATCGCTATTAGTGCCGCTTGTCTTATGCTCTTTGCGAAGGGCTGATGAACTTGCCACTGCCATGGAGGCACGCGGATACAGGAGGGGGTCTCGAACTTATATGAGGGAGCTATCTATGGTGCGAGCTGATTATGTGGCAGTAGTGGTGATGGTTTTAATGACAGGTCTTCATTTTTTTCAAACCCATTTTTAGCCACCACAGACACACCCCAGTACCATCTCCCGGAGCTACGGGGCACACACAGACTCGCACAGACACAAACTGCAACGCCAACCTTTAGTTTGACTTTAAAAAAGGGACTTCTTGCTATGCAAAAGACCACCCCAGATAGCCTGTCCGATCCCGACTCACGAATTGTCTGAAGAGGATGATCGAAATTTTTTATCAAAGAATCGTTTTGTATCCTCTGGCAGAGAAGTAAATCTTAAACAGACACGGACATGGGGAGAGGTCGTCGCGGGTGGATCAATAGACGTGACTTTTGCGTAGATCTCAGAGAGAGATGAGGTCTCGGTGGAAACCAAGAGAATTTTGAGATTCGAAAGCAACCCCACCTCCTTGTCGAGTGAGGCTTCGGCACCAGATGGGGAAAGCCTTGTTATGTGGCCTGGAATTCCCCTTTCCGATACCGCTTTACCCTCCACGACAAAACAGGTCATCGCTAACGGTGCATAAAGACTCCTGAATTCCTCAGGTGCCTTCTCAGACAAAGAAACTTCGTATTTTCCCTTTATACCATTGACATCATAGAGTTTCACTGCCTGATCGATACCCTTAAAACGGACCTCCATGGTATCTTGTATCAGCAAACGGGGTTGTATCTTCTGATAAGTGGTAGAGCTGATCAGGATTTGTCCGCCAATAGTGTTGGACTCAATCCGATAGGTCGCGTTAATGGGGCTTCCCACTGCGCCGTATTTGGTTCGTTTTTCAGAGCCGATGTTGCCGACAACGACCTCACCCGTATTAATGCCGATACCCATTGAGAGTTCGGGGAGATTTCTTTGCCGCTGAGCTTCATTTATTTCGGGCATTGCATTTTGCATTTCTATGGCGCACGCGACAGCCCGCTCCGTATCATCGCTTGCACTGAGCGGCGCGCCAAAGAATACTAAGATACCATCACCTTGCAGCTCATCTACGGTTCCCCTGTAGCGTGCAATAATTTCCATCATTCGCTCGAAGTAATTATTGAGGATATTGATGATTTCATGGGGAGAAAGTCTGGATGAGAGGGAGGTAAACCCCCGCAGATCGGATACGAGGAAGGTTACCTGGCGATTTTCTCCGCTCATCTTCAGGCCCTCAGGTGAACCTAACAGTTCCTCCACTATTTCATTGCTCAAATAGCGGCCAAAGGTGGCACGTATAAAATGCCTTTCCCGCTCCTCTCTGATAAAGCGATACACCACTATAAAAATAGTGGCAAAGACAAGCATCAGGAGTGGTCGGAAAACCGGAAAGATAAGGTTTCCGTAGAAAAAATCTGCGACCACAGTGGCGATATAAGATGCTGCGATACCGATAGTCCCGAAGGTAAAATAGAGAGAGGAGAATCTTAAGGAGAGGACAAAGAGAATGATCAGTAATATTACCGCTATCATCATCTCCTGCGGCCCCGAGAGTTCCCTCAGAAACGACTCCTGGAGGATGGTATGCATTGTATTGGCGTGAATACCGCTTGAAATAAAGCCAGCATCGGTCGGTACGGGGCCCAGGTCCGCCGTTCCTGTAGTTGCTTCCGAGATGATTACAATCTTTCCTGACAGTTCATCGTGCCACATCTCCATTTCATCACGATCATCCGAGGCGTAAAAGAGGTCTGTAAAATTATAGTGTTTCATGCGCTCCCATCGGCCTATGAAGTTAATCAACATGTTTCCATGTCGATCTATGGGGATCACGATGTTGTGTCCTGATGATTCTCCGGGTCTCCTGGCATCTTTGAGGGTAATCGATTTCCCGGGCCTGATGATGATATTTCCCGGAGCAATATTAAGAAAGTCACACGTGCCCCTAAAAGCAAAGCTTGGATAAAATGCTCCCTTATACTTCACTAAAAGTGGGATTCTACGATTGACCCCATCGGGATCGGTCTTGATGTTGAGATAGCCTAATCCCTTAGATACTGATGCCAGTTCCGGAAAGGTAATAACTGGTTTGACTCCTTTATAAAGATCATTAGGATCTCCATCAACGACCACATTCCACTCTGTTAGCTCGAGGTATGCGACCTCTTTTGAATCCCTTTTAAGTTGCTGACTCTGTTGACCTCCCTCTTTTTCTAAGTTGAATGCCATTCCAAAATATACGTTGCTGGCCTCTTTTGTGGCGTTTATCAGTGCACGGTCTTCAACCTGATCGGAACGTGCTGCAAAGATGAAGTCGTACATTTGGGCTGATACGTTCATCTTGGTCAGGTTTCGTATCACCCGCGCGTAGTGAGAGCGGTCAAGGTAAAAAGTCTTGATTCTTTTAAGGCTTGTGTCGGAAATATCCACGTGGACGATAGTCCCGTCGTATTTGGGCTGGAAATAGGATGAGGATGATCTGAATAGAAAGAGCCGATCAATGGCCTTTGCATCCCACATCTCAAAGAGATTTGGGAGGAGCCAGAAACATATGTGGGCGGCAACATAAGCGCCTACAATCAAAAGAATCGTAATTTGAATATGTTGTCTTTTATTTGTGATCAATAGTAAATGTCTTGCCGTAAAAATTAGATGTGGAGACCTCGGACGCGATCGGATCGATGTCAGGAAAAGCGAATTGCTCGTCTTTGACCACGCCCCGAACATTACCCCCGATGGCAATAGGACGTTCGACAGGAGTTGCAAGTTTTCGATGCTTCCGCTTTATCCTGCGGATCTCATCAAGGAGCTGTTTGCCCAGTTTCTTTCTCTCTTCACCGACAACAGAATCGTATTTCCGGTACTGTGCCTCAAGCTGGCGTAATCGTTTGGCAGATGCGAGAAGATAAAAGGTTTCAAGCCCTACATTCTTATCCAGTTCAAACCATGTCTTCCCCTTGGGGATGTAATACTTCTCGCCTGTTTTATAGCCTGTATCAAAAAGCTTTGGCTTGTAGGGGAATAAGAGGTCTATCTCATCCTCTGCGGTCCTGTAAAACAGATACACAAAACATCTGTTTTTGAGTTGGAGCAACAGCTTTAGACGATCCCCGGTTTTGAGAACGGTATCACGTGTGATAGCGACGAGCCTGCGGTCATCTGTTGACCCGACCATAGCGCCAAATGCCCAGCGGAAGGATACCGCACCTTCTCCCTTCTGTTCCGCAATAACGTCCCCCCGGGTCGAAAAAAGGAGGAACAGAAGGATGGCAAGGACCAGGGCTGGATAATTTGATAGAAAACGATTCATCGTGTTCCCCTCCAGTTAGCGTTATCGTTTTTTGCCTATTTCTTTCCGATAAAAAACAGGAACTCTCCCTCGCCTTCCAACCTGCCGTATAATGGGGTCTGGGCCTGATTAGATGCATTTGAGACCGCTGGTCTGAGATAGGCCCCGAGTTCGGTTCCTGTTACGACGTTATCTTTATTAAAGTCCGCCTCTCCCCCGAGGGCGTGTAGAAAATAAGTGGTAAAGAGACCGTGCCCTTCTTTCTCCTGCACCTGCTCTCCCTTGCCCCCGGCGGTGATGATTTGGACCACGCGCATGGAGGATATTTTCCGCAAATACCCTTCCAGTTCGGGGGAGACCGTTATCATCCCCCGGCTGAATCCCAGACCGGAATAACAGGAATCCATGATATAAAGGATATGTTTGGCCGCAATTCGGCTGGAAAGACCCCTGATTTGATCCATGGAAATCCCAGTTGACGTGTAATTGTCCACGCCGGCATCAACCGGAATGATGTAACCTTCCTTTCCCCCGTTCGGGAGATCGTGCGTCTGGCCGTGACCGGCGAAATAGAAGACGACACGGTCGTCACGCTGAACCTTTTTGGGCAGGTAATCATAGAGGGCGGTCAGGATTCTTCTCTGTGTCGCCTCACGACCCAGGATGACCGTTATGTCGTCAAAGCCCTCTTTCTCCAATCGAGCCTTGACAGCCTTGGCGTCTGCAACCCCAAACTCGAGTACGGGCCATTTCTCATATTCATTAATGCCCACGACCACGGCAAATGACTTACGATAAAATTGACGGGCAGTCCCGGGTCGTCCGGTATCGATGGGTCCCATTGCTGCTGCGGCCTGTTTGGTTAATTCGGCCTCCAAGGTCTTGGTCTTGGCCAACGCGGCCATCAGTTTCTCTTTCCTGGCTTTGATCGTCGCCAGGGTCTTCCGCCTGGTCCGCTCGG
>Ga0315535_1002971_pt1 | contig 10561 bp, 10 predicted proteins | sample SalMarSW160220MG_2_FD_203092 | JGI IMG/M metagenome (GOLD analysis project Ga0315535, IMG submission 203092) | Salt marsh sediment microbial communities from the Plum Island Ecosystem LTER, Massachusetts, United States - Salt Marsh Sediment SW1602-20 ...
ATACGGAATTGTTCGGCAGAAGGGTTCGGATATGCCTAAAAAAAAGACCGCGAAAAACTCACTGGGTGTTGACAAGAGTTTGGTGGCAATGTTTCTCAAGATGTCTCCGGAGGAACGCTTAAAGGCCAATGATAACGCGGCACGAACTATTCAGGAGTTAAGAGATGCCCACAAACAGCAAAGAAATGACCGGTCCGGACTAAGGGCTCGCGCAAAAATAACTTAACATTTTTACATCTCAGCTTCAGCCCATCTTTGGCTGATACCTCACTCGCAAAATCCTCAAAATAGCTCGCTATTCCTGTGGTTTTGCTCTCTCGGATCAGCCAAACCTGAACCAAATCTGAGCGCCAATTCTGCTAAGTTATTTTTGTGCGAACCCTAAGCGCAGTACTTGAGGGACTAATAAAAGCTGACGTCAACTTTACCCTATCGTTGCAAAAGCTCAGGATGCCGTAAGTCCAAGGCGTCCAAGGGTGACGCTGTAGTAAACTACCGCGAACCCTTGGCAACGAAGGAATTACGGTATCATGGGCTTTCCCGACGGGTTAAAAATTTGCCTTACGAAACGTTTTTTCCTGGAATTCACGATGGGTTTACTCCAAAAGCCTCTGTGCGATATGCGTAACCTATAGAAATATTATGATAAAATATATTTTTGGCGTATTTTTAATACAACGATAGGGTTTATTCTGGTCGGAGATCTTGCTGCCGTTGTGCAAGGCGCACCCGTAACCACGATGGATGTCGACATCGTTCATAACCGATCTCCCGAAAACATTGTCAAACTGCTTGCATTTCTCAAGTCAATCGGCGCATTTCATCGTCGCCTGGACGACAAGGTAATTGAACCAACGGAACGGGATATTTCAGGACAAGGCCATGCTCTATTTTCGACCCGGTTGGGCCCTTTAGACGTCCTTGCTGTGATTGAGGAAGGGAAAACCTATGACAATCTACTTGAACACACAGTGAACATTAAATTTAGAGGCCACACCATTAAGGTTCTTGATCTTAATATGATCATCGAACTCAAGAGAGCCTCAAAAGATCCCAAAGACAAACAGCGTCTCCCGGTTCTGGAAGAAACACTGCGACAACTGCAGGAAGATAATGAGGTAAAACCTTGACGGGCTGTTGCCCAAACCGGCCACTTGCGCTTTTCATAGATTTTGACTGTCTCTAAGACCCTATAACTCACTGATATCATTATTCTCGGAAATCGCGAGTTATGCGAATTGTGTGTGGATTTTGATTTGGGCAACAGCCCGTTTACTCTAATGAAGCCGACTCGTTGCTGTAGAGAACCGCCCCTATCTCGGGAACACCCATATCTTTAGGATATCGCTTGTTATAAAAATATATATATCGTTTAATCCTTCCAACATAGGCCTCTTCCATTCGAATGCCGTAATGCTTGCGTCTCAATATTTCCCTTGCAAGATCTAATAATTTCTTTGGCTTCCGTCTGTTATTACCTTGACATACTGCATTGATTTCCTTATAATATTTTTATAAATTTTCCACTCGTAAATTCTGCAGTTAGTCTATATATTGTTATTGCAGAACACATCAACATAGATTTTTTTTCTGCAATATCACCTTATATCACAAATTACAGAATTTTTTCCGGTCAATTAAATAGTTATGTTTTAAATACCTTGATAGGTGATGTATGGCCATCTTTCATACAGACTCTCCAATTTCAGGTACTAAAGAAAATCCGGATCAACTAAATCGAACCTCTTTTTCTCATAGAATTGGAGAGGCCCTTAAACTCAAAGCTGAATCAAGTCCACTTGTAGTTTCCTTAGAAGGCCCATGGGGTTATGGCAAAACATCTGTTATTAATCTCATTAACCAGTATTATCAATCATTAAAGACCAGTGAAAGGCCTATTGTATACTCTTTTAACCCTTGGATAATTGGAAATGCTGAAAACCTTGTTCAAGAGTTTATTGTCCAGTTTGGTTCTGCTGTTGGTTTAAGCAGTAAAAGTAAAAACTCACAAGAAGCTGCAAAGCAATTATTGGCGTATTCAAAAATCTTTAATGTTCTAAAATGGGTACCAGGTGCTGAACCTTGGGCAAGTCTCATTGAAAAAATCTTAAACGGGGTCGGCTCTGCAACAGGAAAAATCGCAGAGCTAAAAGATTTAAATATCGATCAAAAACGATTATCAGTTGTAAATGCATTAAACAAAATTAATAAGCCAATCGTTGTTTTTATCGACGATTTGGACAGACTTCCACCAAGTGAGGTCTTCCAGATGATAAGAGCTGTTAAAGCTATTGCAGATTTTCCAAGAACTACTTTTCTTTTAGCCTTCGAACGACAATATATCGAAAATTCATTAAAAATTTATGGTATTGAGGATTCGAGCTCATACCTCGACAAGATCATTCAAGTTCGTCTTCATTTACCTTTGATATCCGGTGAGGATTTGCACTTGTTAGCCGTTTCAGAATTGCAGAATATAGCAAATATAGAACTTACATCTTTTTTCGAAGGAGATCAAAATCGGTTATCGGAAATATATCACCTTTCTATAAAGCCATTAATAAAGACTCCAAGGGAATTAAAGCGTGTTTTTAATCGCTTGCGTTTTATAGAGCCTTCGGTAAGGAAAAATGTTTGTTTCTCCGATACATTTGCTCTCGAAGTATTAGCGATAAAAGCACCTTATGTCTACGAACATATTAGAACTTGCCCTTGGGCCTATAATGCACAAGAACCGGAATATGAATTCAGTCTTGATGAGACAGAGGATATTATAAAGAAATATGAAAGTGAACGAAAAGAAGCATTGGATACGGTGCCTAGCGAAGAACGAATTTATATTAAGGAGCTAATTGAGAAGCTTTTTCCTTTAGTGGATTGTGGTTTTTCTGGGAGTTCCAGAGATATCGATTTCCATTACACAAGGGGGCATATTGCATCACCCGATCGTCTGCGGTTCGCCCTTACTTTCGGATTGCCTTCCGGTGAGATATCATCAAATGTAATTTCTGACTTTTTAACCGATCCAGCTATTAGAGAGAGAATTATTAAGGAGATTCTGGATGGTGATAAAGTAGAAAGGTTTATTGAATTATTGCTCAGAACTGTAAAACAAAATAAGCCTTTAAAACCGGATAATTTTTTAACGTGTATAGCGAAAATAACCGCTTCAGAGTCAGTTAAATCCTTACAAGAAAAGCCAAGAGATCTTCTGAAATCAGGTCCTGTCCGACGGCTTTGGTGGATTACAGAGTCTACATTAGAAAAGTTGCCGAATAGTGAGCGTTCAAAAATATTGCTTGACCTTTCAAAAAACACTGAATTTATAACATTGTCTGCTTATGGCTTGAATTTTTGCCTTCGGCAACATGGGTTTTATGATAGCAAAGATCAAATTGAAGAAAAAGCGCGTTGGATTGATGTTAAGCAATTAGAAAAATATAAAGCCCAGTGGATTGATTCCATTATTAAGATCATTGCTGAAAAATCCTTTTTCAATATTAGTGACCCAACAATTGTTTTGTTAATGTTAAAAAGCATTGAATCTCGAAAAGCTAAAGATATTGTGGAACCGTTGCTAAAAAAGGACGAAGATTTAGATAGGTTTGCGAGAGCAATAGGGCGAACTGGAGGGCAGGACTCTGTAAAGGGTGAGTTTTCAAAAGTTTCAGAAGAATTATTGGATTCTTTTGGAGGGAAAGACAAGATACGGGAACGTGTAAAGAAACGATTAGAATCAGGTATTGATGATACAGCACTTAGTGCGATTTACAATAGTATTTTGAATGGGGAAGCCTATTATCTTGTCGATAATACAAAAACGCGTTCATAGAAAATTTCAAACGCCAAAACATAACAACTGCATTCACTCAGATGTGAGTTCCGCTGCGCTCCTCTCACACTGGTGATGCAGAGCGTTGGGAAAAATTTAGGCAGATGCGTCGGACTGGATAGACTGAATAGCGTTCTGTGCTGCGTGAACTAAGAATGACGATCTGGACATACCGCGTTTTTTAGCAGCGGCATCAATCTGTTTTAACGTCATTTCAGGTACGGTAACATTGACTCTAACGGTGCGGGGTTTGGCGTCAGGCACAGAAACGACCAAATAAGCGATTGCATTGGCGTAATCGGGATCGCTCATGATATCTTCGAGTTTGGAGGAGCCGGCCAATTGTTCGCCATCTTCGATCATACCTTGGATATGAAGGGTGAGAGCTTCCTGAGCCATATCCTTGGCTTCATCGATATTTTTTCCAGCGGTGATACAGCCGGGAAAATCCGGAAACGATACGCCGAAATCTGATTTGGTTTCTTTATGAACTATAGCAATATAATTCGCCATGACAATACCTCAACTGAATTTGATACCTGACTGGCGCTCGATGCTTTTTAATGTGCCAATCGGTATGTCTTTATTAGGATGTGGAACGGTGACTCGGCCTTTCCGCTCAGGATGCCGGAATTGGGTGTGAGAGCCAACTTTTGTAATTTCGTACCACCCATTTTGTTTGAGTATTTTGATAATTTTTCGGCTATCCATGGTGTGTATTAATACACATTAATCATGTTTTGTCAACCATAACCGGATAATCGGGTAGCCGGGGGTCTTTCACCCCGGCCCCCACACCACCTATCATGCGGGTCCGCACCGGGCGGTTCACGAAGATACCGGGCCGTAGCCGGGAATATGATCTAAACAGCTCTTTGAAAAGCTGACGGTAACTGTTTTTGATCATCAGAAGCACGATTTCCCATGACGCGCCTGTTTAGTTGCTCCCCCGTTCGGGTTCATTGCATTTCAGAGCTCATGGGGCATGCCACTGTTCTTCGTGTTTGGCCCTTCAGCGGGGTGAGTCCTCCCGACTTCGTCGAGCTCGTTTCCAGTTACCACACCACCTTGTGGTAACTTCCTGCGCCTACTATGTGGCCTCTGCTGACTCCTGCCCGATCACCCTGCATGTTGCCATACAGGGCGCTTCCAAAACAGCAACCGCACGTCGGACAGGTCTCCCCGGATAAGAACGTGATCTTTCACTAAGCAACCGCGGCATTCTTGGTCGCCTCTGGCGACTACCCGACCTGCCTGAGGCAGGCAAGTCTCCTGAATCCGGGGCTTTGTCATGTGGTGCTAACTCACCCGGAGACTGGGCCTTATATGCTGTTTCTGTTCGTCGGCTCATAGCTTTGCACTCGGGGTTACCGCTCCCTCTGGTCACTCTCGCCTGCGGCTCGCCTTACGCTTCGCTCCAGCCCTTCAGACGATGCCTCGCGACAACGCCCTTGCAGTCGGCTAATGTTTATGTCAATGTCTTACGACATTGACAGGATTCACACATAGGGGACTTTCACCCCATAAATTCACGCCCATGCCGGGCGTACACCTGGCGTTTCACCGGACATAAAAAACCTTGCGGCTTTTGATGTCTGGTGAACTTACCGTTAGCCCCGCCTATGCCTATTGACACACAATACAATGTGTAATATGGTGTGTAAAAAAAGGAGGCACCCAATGGCTACCAATTTAGCAATCGATGATAAATTATTACACGAGGCGTTAGAAATCAGCGGATTGAAAACAAAAAAGGATACTGTCAACCTTGCTCTTAAAGAGTTTGTTGATAGGCGTAAGCAGCTGGAAATAATAAATATTTTTGGAAAAATGGATCCTGATCCCGATTATGACTATAAAAGGGGAAGAACTCGTTGAAAGTCCTTGTTGATACGCCAATATGGTCTTATGCACTACGTTCTCTGAATAAAGAATATCAATCCGAGATCGATGCGCTCACCTCTCTTATTCGGGATCAGAGGGCCATAATAATTGGACCTATTAGACAAGAAATCCTTTCTGGCTATAGCGATTTGCGCAAGTATCGAATAATAAGAAAAAAACTATCTTATTTTGAAAATACACCTATTTTGGACGCTGATTATGAGCTGGCCGCAGAATTCAGCAACAAATGCCGAAAAAAGGGTGTTCAAGGATCACATATTGATTTTCTGATTTGTGCTGTGGCGAATAGAATCGATGTTCCCATTTTTACCAACGATAAAGATTTTGTGCATTATCAAAAAATTATATCCATCAAGTTGTTTAAAATAGAGGGCTAACATCTATATGGCCTTGGGTTGTCAAGGGAAAAACCACCCCCATAGATTGGAAAATATAAATGTATGAACGGTGTCGCGTCCTGAATAGTGAATTAAAACAATTTTTAGTTTAATATCAGTTATTTAATGTCTTAACAAAACCTTGTTTTGTGGGTTTATGCAACATGATTATGATAAAATTTCTCAGTCTTATAGATGAATCTGCCCGTTCACTAACGTGGTAAATTAAAAGCTTATACTTGTCCGCCTATGAAGGATTTCTATTGTGTGAGAAACTGTGGCACCGTTTTTTCGATATTTGGATAGGGTATACCGGTGGCGATTTTTTCAGGTATGATCCGGTGAAGCGTCAAAAAAAGGCAAATTGCGCTAACTGCGGCGTTTGTTGGTTATACTATAAAGGAGGACTATTATGGCAGCATTACCAGAAAAAGTGAGTAAAGCATGGGAAGACCGGGAAGGTCCCATCATTTTATCAACTGTAAATGGAGATGGAATTCCTAATGCTATATACGCTACCTGCGTGTCAAAATTCAGCGAAGATACTATAGTGGTTGCGAATAATTATTTTTCTAAAACACTGGAAAACATACTTGCAGGCAGCAAAGGATCGATTCTTTTTATAACAAAAGAAGGAAAATCCTACCAGATTAAGGGAAGTATTGAATACCACAAAGAAGGTAGCATCTTTGAGGATATGAAAAAATGGAATCCTAAACAGCATCCAGGTCATGCTGCAGCAGCATTGATAGTGGAAGAGGTCTATATGGGAGCAGAGAAACTTCTATAGGTATAAGCTTTAAGGATAGATACGATCCTGACAAGGTCGGGCTCCATCTATTGTTCAAGAAGCCCAGTGCTTAATAAAAGGAACGAATAATGAAAAGCTTAATATTGTATGATTCAATTGGAGGAAATACTGAAAAAGTCGCTCAACGGATTTACGATACGCTTAAAGGTACAACCAATGAAGTTCATTTCATAAAATTTACATCTAAGATTGATGTTGATTTTCTCGAATACGATCTGATTTTTTTAGGCTCACCGGTCATCAATTGGCTGCCTACAAAACGGATGATGGATTATGTAAAAAAGAAGCTCCAGTTCTATAATAATCAAGGAAAAATCATACCGTCATCGCCCTTAATATCGGGAAAGTATGGCATATGTTTTTGTACATATGCCGGAACACATATCGGTGAAAACGAGGCGCTTCCCATGACCATGTGGCTACGTTCATTTTTAGAGCATCTCGGGTATTCGGTTCTGGATCAATGGCATATCGTCGGTCAATTCCACACTGAGACGGATATGAATACTCAAGGACGTCTGGGTAATATTTTGGGCCGCCCCAACGATAAGGATCTGCTTGATGTCGAAAACCGGACCAAAGGAATTGTTGGAGCCCTGGCTAGGTTGATGGCAGGTGAAAACAGCTGAAAACGAAAAATCATAGTTTTCGTTCGGGCACTATATAGTGTGCCGAGGTTGAAACGCAGACGAAATAGGAGGACTTGAATGCCGCAACCCAAAAACGCCATGGAAATCTTTCAGCTTCTCGACAAGTCGAATTGCCGGGAATGCGGTGAAAAAACATGTCTTGCATTTTCCGGAGGGGTCTTCAAGGGGAAAAGACAGCTCAAAGAATGCCCGAAACTGGATCCGGAAACTATTGAACGATTCCGCGGAGAACCCGAAAATCAGAATGACGTTGAACAAAACCGGGATGCCTATCTAATAAAACAAAAAAACGAAATTGCCAACTTTGACCTTGCTTCGGCAGCCAAAAGAATAGGAGCCCGGTTTTCGGACGACAAGCTGACGATCAAGATACTCGGGAAAAACTTCAGCGTCGATACAAAAGGGAATCTTTCCACGGACATCCATATCAATCCGTGGGTGGCAATCCCATTTCTCAACTATGTTCTTTACGGCAAAGGGGTGCCGGTTTCAGGAAACTGGGTTTCGTTTCGGGAGCTGAAACACGGAAAGGAACAGTATCCGCTTTTTCATAAACGATGCGAAGAGCCCTTGAAACGAGTGGCAGACGTCTACACCGACCTTTTTGATGATATGGTTCATATATTAAGCGGAAAGCAGGTGGAAAAACAGTTCGAATCAGATATATCCGTGGTTCTGGACCTCCTGCCCCAAGTTCCTGTCATGGTATGTTACTGGTTGCCGGAAGACGGTCTCGAATCCAGCCTCAATATTTTTTTCGACCAAACAGCGGACGAGAATCTCGACATCGGCTCGGTATTCACGCTGGGAGTCGGGCTAACACAAATGTTCGAAAAGATTGCCCAAAGGCACGGGTTCCCAGAGTCTAAACATGGGGTAAAACCTTGATTATTGATTAAAATAGATCGACACTTCTCATGGATATTGCTAATCGTTCAATATGGCCAGACCATTACGCATAGAATTTAAGGGAGCCTTGTACCACGGTGAGCCGCAGGGCAAGTATTGTCAAGTCAGAAATATCCAAGCAACCTGAAATGAGACGAAAATACAGCCTGATTAAGTCAATAATCAAGGTTTGAACCCAATCACCATTACGATTAATTTAACAAACGAATCCGGACGATAATTTCATGGTTCCTGATCCACAGGTAAATTTTATCGACCATTTAACCTGAAAGGTATAAATTTAATGTTTACTTTAGATGATGTCAAAGAAAAGTCGCCCCTGTTTCTTGTCGAATTGTATCTTCAAACCCAGGGAGATCCTTCAGCCACAGTTTCCTGGTTCGATATCGGTGAAACCATGGGACTCGATCGAGAAGCATCCACCAGGTTGGCCGAAAATCTTTTTGGTACCGGACTTGCTGAAATTAAGACCCTTAGCGGCGGCATAGGAATTACTGCTGACGGCGTGGCCGAAGCGCAACAATTAGGAGCCCCGATCACCCGCAAAGGCGATCCGGGACTGGTGCTCGGAAATACCCCGGTTTTGGATGAAGCCGCCTGTCAGGCCGTGGAACGAATTGTCGCGGATTTAAAAAGCCAAATAGGTGAAAAAAGATTGGATTTTGATTCTTTGGCTGAGTTGATGGCCGATTTAAAATCCATCGATGCACAGATGTCCTCTCCCAATTCTAAAACAGCCATCATCCGGGAGTGTTTCCGATCGATCATGGGCGTACTGCAAAAGACCGGCGACACCGACAGCCTGATCCCGCTTAAAACCCTGCTGGGAGATTAGTTTCAAAGCTTGTAGAGTGAATAACATTCCACTATAATTCATAATTCAAACTTTATGACTCCATTTTCCACACGAAACTTTTATGGGGTGTCCGGGCTATGACATTGACATTAAGTACGATCTTAAATTCATCTGCCTGTTTTTCAGACCGAACTTCTTACGAAGATTTTTTCGATGAAAATTGACGGTGGTTTCGGATATGTTCAGTATATCTGCGATTTCCTTGCTGCTCTTTCCGTCTTTTATCAAGGTAACCACTTTTATTTCCTGGGGGGTCAGAATGATTTGTGCATTTGAAAATTTTTGAAGGAGCGGGGAAATAATATCCTTCAGATGATTTTCAATGATTTCAACGAGGGTCTTATTTCTGGGTTTTAATGGAACTTCCTTTAACTTTTCAACATACGGCAAAACCAACTCCTTGACATTGGTCAATACATTTTTTTCAAGCTCCAGCTTGTCATTTTCCCGTTGTTTGAGCAGAACCTTCAACGCAATATTGGCTTCTTCAAGGCTTTGCTTCTGGTCTTGAAGTTTTTTGCGGCTTTCTTTTAAGGCCTCTTCAACCAGTTTCAGGGCCGTTATATCTTCATGGCTGATGATTACACGGATGGGTTTCGTATCAGACATCCGGATGGCTCGCATGTAGTACCAATTTCTGCTGTCTTCAGCGTGACAGGGATAGTCAAAAAGAAATTCGGTGATTTCTCCGTTGATAACCTTTCGAATTCCTGTTGCGACGTTGCGAGCATCCAGTGCATCATCTCCTACGGACGTATCACAGACGCCCAGATAATTCATCCCCTTAAATGCAATATCTTCCGGAATGCCGTTTTTAACCGAATAGGCTTTCCATGCGCGATTGGTTTCAAGGATGACACCGTTTTCGTCCAGAATGACAATGTGTGCAGAGAGTGAATTAATGACCGCCCTGGCCAGTTCTTCGGAAAAACTCAAAGTTTCAATATTAAGCTTTGCTTCCGGCGGTTGGTTTTTCATATGTACACTCCCTGATTCGAGCAATCAAAATATGTCGTCTTTTTGTATATTACTCTAATGTACAGGTCATTGTAAAGTGGAACATGACGTGCGGGATATTGGAAACCGTATGCGAAACTGTCACCGGGTATTCAAATGATGATAAAGTAAAAATAAAGGCGACTATTTTTTTAATTCCTTTGCCATCACCTTTTATGAGAGCCATTTTCCAATGAAAAAACTTATGGAAGCCACCGTGGAACA
>Ga0315535_1002975_pt1 | contig 10552 bp, 6 predicted proteins | sample SalMarSW160220MG_2_FD_203092 | JGI IMG/M metagenome (GOLD analysis project Ga0315535, IMG submission 203092) | Salt marsh sediment microbial communities from the Plum Island Ecosystem LTER, Massachusetts, United States - Salt Marsh Sediment SW1602-20 ...
CGAGCGTACCAAATGCGCCGCACTCGGCGCCCAGAACATGCGCGGTTTTCTCGACCAGGTCTTTATTGGAAAGATCTTCGGAAGTCAGGTGATGACGCCGGGCCAACGAGAAGATCTGCTTGAGATGAAAGCAGTTGAAGTCTCCGGTCGCCAGCAGTTCGCTTCCCGCCCGGTCGGCTATTGCCAGGGCCAGGTTCTGGCCGGGACGAGTTTTGGAGAAGGCTGGAAAGACGGCTGCGTTAACACGCTGTTTGACAACCGTCCCGGCGGGCGGTGCCGCCAGGGAGGGGATGCTTGAAGTCGTCGCAACCACAGGCATCAACGAAAGCAACGAGATTACCAGGCTGGTTTTCATGTTTCTTGGCTCCTTCGAGTCGCACTCGTCATTCGCCCCAGCGTGCGGGATCGAGAACTATTTCGCAGTCGACGACTTCCGCGCCGGCCGGGTTTCGCCAGGGGGAGTAGCAGTATTGCATCAGGTAGGCCAACTCGTCGGGACGAACGTGTTTGGTGTCTGCGGCGTCACGGTTGGGCTTGTATTCGTACTCGCCGTCAGGAACCGACGAGTCGTACAAATCCCAGTAGGGCCAGTCCTGGTAGTGATCGACCGACAACGAGTAGCGATCCTGGATGATGCGCGCCTCGGCCGAAGTCAAGGGCAGGCCGGAAGCCGCCGCGGCCAGCAGGAACGAGGCCATGTCCGCGTCCCACTCGGTGTTTTCGATGCGTTCGGTCTGGTCGGCGGCCATAATGTCGCAACGCTCGATCAAGCCCTCGAGCAGATCCTTGGCCAGCCGGTTCCGTCCGATGACTAGCGCGTTGACTATAGCGGACAGGTGGAAGTAACGCACGATGGCGTAGTTGAAATAGTGCGAGCCGGTGGCGATGGTTTCGTACGATTCGCTGATACCGTTTCCGCAGTCGTTGCCTTGCGAGTCGCCGTAGGCTAGAAGTGCCGAGGCCAGCTTGGGATCGCACTCGGCATTGGGGATCAATGCGTCGTAGTCGACGAACGAGGCCAGGTCCTTTACCATGTCTGGATAATCCTCTTCCATGGGCACAAAGGCCTGGCCGTCTTCTTTGGAACGGATCAGGTAACCGTGGTCGACTATGTCTTTCGCGAAGCCTTTCATATAGGTGTAAGCCTTTTGTGCCGCGGCGCGTATAGACTCGTCTTGCCCGTCGCGCACCACGCGCAGCAGCAGGGGCGTCATCCTGAACAGGTGCGGCAAGTCGTCTTTTGACCGCAAGTTACGCACCCAGATCTCGCCGAAGTAGGGGTTGTCGTTATTCGGCACGGTGTGAGCGTTCCAGTCGTACTTCTCCTGCTTGACCGGATCATAATCCACGGCCACCTTGCGGCCCTGCTCGTCGGTGTAGGAGTGATTATGGGTGAAGATGGCCCGGGCGGTGATATAGGGGTCGGGATCGTTCTCGCCCCACTCCATGCCCTGAAACAAGGCCACGATGCCCTTGCAATACTGCTCGGTAAGCTTGCCCATCAGGGGATTGCCCGAGGCCAGGTAACCCGAAATTGCCTGGGAGAGCACCTTGGAAGTGCGAATCTCCAGATTGTCGGCGCCTCCGTAGTGGACAAAGGTAATCGTGTCGCCCGCCTTGACTGCCCGGGTGTCCTGCCACCAGAGTTTGTAGTCCGGCATGCTCGCATCATAAGAAGCGTCCAGGCCGTGACTGTGCCAGTAAGCCCAGCCGAAATAGTCGATCTGTTTCCAGAAGCCGGTAATCTTCCTGGTGAAGGCGGAGATTTCGGAAGTTTCCAGCGGCTGGCCGACATCGGGACGGGTAAGGACAAAGGGCAACTCGTTCGGCAATTCAAGACCGCCGTCGGAGCTATTGCCCGAACCCGATGAGCATCCCGAGAATACCAGCAGACCGGCGAGCAGCCAGGCTGCGACGATAGATCTCGTTCTTGTCATCATGACCTCTTCGCTTCTATTTGAACTTCTGGAAACTAACGTGCCGAATATAGCGCATTTCGTCCGGCTGTCACAAGCGAGTTTTGCAATTTGTAACTGTTGTGTTGATCCGGCAAGCGGCTGTGCGATAGCTTGGGTGGAATCGAACAGGAGAAAAGCCATGAATAGATCCGGATGTGGACATACGCTCGTTTTCTTTTTGGTACTTGCTTTGGCGGGTGCGCTTGCCGCGAATTGCGCAGCCCCGCGCAAGGCGGTTCGCCCGTCCGTTGCTGACGGCAAGCTCGTCCAATACGTGCTGCCCGTGCGCCGGGTGGTGCTGTTTCAAAACGGGGTTGCCTATTTCGAGCGCCGGGGAGAGTTTTTAGGCGACGAGTTGATATTGAAGGTGCGGCCCTCGCAGATACAGGACATCCTCAAGTCCATCACGGTGGTCGACTTCTCCGGAGGCCGGGCCAACTCGATGGCCTTGCCGGTGGATGTTGGCAGCGACAAGGCTCTCGAGGAACTGCCGCGACAAGCGCTGGGCCAGGGCTCGCTTGGGGATATCCTGCTGGCGCTGCGAGGCGCCCCGGTCTTTCTCGATACCCAGAACAGAGCGATCGAGGGCCGGCTGATTGGAATTGATCAGGGAGGAAAAGACAACCGCCAGCGCATATCAGTGATGGACGAGTGGGGAACCATTCAGCTGGTTGAACTCGAAGACGTCGGGGCGCTGCGCATACTCGACCCGACTCTGGCCAAGGGACTGGTCAAGGGGCTGGACATCTCGCTGGGCAAGGAGGCCTGGCGCTCGGTCGAAATGAAGATTTTTCTCAACAAGGGCGCTAAGAAGAAGCACGACCTGATGATCTCTTACCTGACCGAGATGCCCACCTGGAAATCCACTTACCGGCTGGTTCTGGGAGAGGATAAGAACCCGTTGCTGCAAGGCTGGGCAATCGTCGACAACGTCTCCGGTGCCGACTGGAACGACGTCAAGTTGACCCTGACCACCGGCAGCCCGGTTTCCTTTCGCTACAACCTGTACACCCCGCGCTTTGTCCAGCGACCGGATCTCACGCCGTATCGCAGCCTGGGAATAGCTCCCCCGGTGGCCGCCTCCACCCAATCAACGACGACCGAGACCGGTTGGGCCGGCACCGAGAAGGAAAAGAGAAGAAGATCGGATGCGCCCGCGTCCAGGATGGCCGGTCGCTCCCGCAGGGCTCGTCCGGCCAGGAGATTGAAAAAAGACTCATACTATTCCGCAGTCGGCGATTCAGAGGATGCAACAGAGCCCGAGCCGGAGGCGACGGTCGGTGCCCTCTACGATTCCATGCGGGTTCAGACCACCACCCAGAAGGTCGGCTCGTTATATCGTTTCGACCTGTCGGAACCGATGACGGTGCCGGATCGATCGAGCACCATGATAGCGTTGATAAACACCAAAATCCCCGGCCGGGCCATTTACAGCTACAACCCGGAGTCGGGTGTCGCCGCAGCGCGCAGCCATCCTTTCAGGGCAGTGCACATCCGCAACCAGGCCGGAAGCGTGCTCGAGCCTGGCCCGATCTCGATCGTGCGCAAAGGTCAGTTCGTGGGCGAGGGACTGATCAACCGCATCGAGAAGGGCCAGGACTCCTATATAGCCTATGCCCTGGACACCGCCGTCAACGTCACTCACAACCAGTCGAATTCCAGTGAAACCGTAGGGCTCGTCAAGATCTCCCGCGGCGTCATTCAGACCAAGTCATTCTATATCCAGCGTTACGTCTTCGAGGTCATGGCATCCAAGGAAGACGGCGAGGCGCTGCCGCTGATGGTCAGCATCCCCAAGCGCTCCGGCTGGACTACGGAAGTGCAGGGAGGCCAGGCGGAGTCTGAAACGGCCGGCCTGCGTTACTTCTCGATGCAGGTCGAGCCGGGCAAGAAGACCAGAATGGAGATCAAGGAGAAGTATCCCTCGACCAGCAGCTATCATATCTTCGACAATGCCGCCCAGCAGGCTCTGATGGTCTACATTTCGGCCAAGGATTCCAAGCGCGAGATCGTCGCGCAACTCGAACCGTTGGTAAAAAAAGTTCGGCAGCTTGGCGATACCCGCAGCCGGATAGCAACCCTGGAAAGCAAACGATCCGATCTCCAGCAGCGCGCCTCGGAGATCCGTGCCAACCTGAAGCTGCTCAAGCGGTCGAGGAACTTGAAGCTGAAGCAAGGACAGCAAAAGCGCTTGATGGCGGTCGATCGAAAGCTGAGCCGCCTGACGGATCAGCTGGTCACGCTGCGGGACAAGGCCGCCGAACTCAAAGTTGAGTTGAGTACCCTGGTAGAGAAGCTGGAGATCGACTTCTGAACAACGCTATGGAACTGGCATTGAAGATTTTCTTTGTGGTCGCCGCGCTGATCGCGGGCTGCGCGGGCGGCAGCGACCAAGATCGACCCTGGCCGACCAGCTTTCCAGAGAATCCCGAGGACGGCTACCACTTCGACGGTTTCAGCGATCCTTTCTACGAGGGCTGGTATTACAAGATCGGCCTGCCTGCCGAAGACGAGAGCTACTTTTTCATCTACTCGGTTGTCAACCCGGCCCCGCAGACGGCCTTTCCGCCGGAGGCATTTCTTTACTGCGGCAGGGCGTCGACGCTAGAGACCGTGTTCGAATCTTTCCAGGTTGGCGACTTCAGTGCCGCCCGGGAGCACCGCGACGCACGAGTGGGCGAGCGGGCGCGGGCGACCGCGCTGCGTTTCGCCGGCCAAGTCGAGGACGATATCCATCGCTGCGCCTGGGACATCGACCTGGACGGCGGGGTGGCCTGGAATGATACGATGGGCTGGCTGACTGGCAGCGAGGGGCTCGAGACATACTGGACGGTGGGCACCATCACGGCGGCCGCCAGTGGCTGGGTGGAATTCGACGGCCGGCGGTTCAGCTTCGAGAACCAGGAGGGATACTGCGATCACAACTGGGGAATTGTTTTTCCGCAAAGCTGGATCTGGATGCAGGCCAACGAATTTTCAGATCCGAGCGTCGCCCTTGCGGCCTCGGGCGGCACGGTTGATCTGGAAGGCTCTGAGATCGAGGCATACATGATCGGCATGCTGATTGACGGCGACATGGTGACTTTCCGCAGTCAGGATCTGGACGCAGTGACTTCGGAGGCTGAGAAAGGCAGCTGGCATTTGGTGGGCGAACGCGAAACCGAGCGCCTGACGATCGAGGCCCACTGCGATCCGGACCGTATGTTCCATTTGCTGGCCCCGACCCGGGAAGGCACCAAGGCCCGCGCCTGGGAATCGCTTCTCGGCAGCGTCGATGTCCTGTTCGAGCGCCGCGAATCAGCCAGCGACGACTGGCAGGTTGTCTTCGAGGATACGTCAGGGTATGCCGGAGTCGAGATAGGAGACTGAATGAAAACATCGGCAGTCGCATATATTATGTATTTTGTCTTGTTGGCGGCGACGCCGTTTCACTCGGCCCGAGCAGGCGAGCCGGCTTCCGATCAAGATGATGAATTGTTCGACGAGGAGTTTACCCTTCTGGAAGATGACTCGGATGTAGTTCGGTCTGCTGCCCGACACACGCAGGAAATTGGTATGAGCCCTTCTGCGGTGACAGTCATCACCCGGGCCGACATTTCCACCAGTGGGGCCGACAACCTGGCCGACTTGCTGCGCCTGGTGCCGGGCATCGACGTCAGCGCTGATACTCCGTTCTACATGGCCTTGAGCGGGCGTTCCTCCCATTCCAATGAGAATCAGCATTTTCTGGTGCTGATCGACGGCCGCGAGGTCAATGACGATCTGGCCGGCACTACGTTTTTCATGTTGCAGCCGATTTTTTTAGAGGACATCGAGCGCATCGAGGTCGTCATGGGACCCGACTCCACGCTTTACGGAGCCAACGCTCTGGCGGGAGTGATCTCGATAACCACCCGTTCCGTTCCAGAGCGGACATCGGCATGGGCCAAGCTCTCGGGCGGCGAGCCGGGCGCCTACCTGATGGCCGGTCGAGCCTCGACCCTGGTAGGTGAGTGGGGCATTTCCCTGAGCGGCGGTATCGACCATTCTGGAAGCTACGTAGACCCGACCCGGCTGGGGAGGCAGGTGGGCAAGGCCCGGATGGTCGTTCAGGGAAAGCTGTTCGATGGCATGGATCTAATGCTCGACTGCGGTTACACGAACGGCCGTGGCAGGTTCGCAACCCTGCTGGGAAGAGTTGATTACAAGATTCAACTGATTCAACCAAGGCTTTCAATCGAGGCACGACCGTTCAAGGCCCACCTTTACTACGTGGGCGAGTTTCTGAATGGATCGGTCGGACGTGATATTCTCCTTGCAGGCAGCCGGTTGGCCAGTTTCGGATCCATAGATGCCAGGGGGCATGTAGTCGACGGCGAGTTACAGTGGGATGTTCCCCGCTTCTGGAAACCTTTGCTGTTGATCACCGGTCTGCGATTGCGCGGATCCTGGATCTTTTCAGACAAGGCTCTTTCAGATGAGTTCGACGACCCCCGCAGCTCTTCATTCCATAAACCGGGTATGAACTGGTCTGAGTTGCGGGCCGGCGGATTCTTGCACGCAGAGCTCGAACCCGCCTCCTGGCTGGCTATCACCGCCGGCACCCGCCTGGACTATGACACAAAAACCGGCACGTTCATAAGCCCCCGCCTGGCAGCAGTCTTCCAGCCGAGCGAGGGGCACTTTCTGCGCCTGAGCGCTGCCCGCTCGTTCCGCAAGCCTTCCTTTCAGGAGAACGGGCTGCACATTCCGGTCAATTTCCCGCCCGATAGTCCAATCCAGGGAGGAGACCAGACGAGTTTCTTGGAATTCATGTCCCGCTCGATCGGCAACCCCGACCTTGCCTCGGAAAAGATGTGGGCACTGGAGGCCGGCTACCGGCTGCGGCTCCTGGATGGTCGCTTGTGGATCGACCTCGAAACTTACCTGAATCGTGCCAGCGATATCTCAAAATTCTCCACCGATTTAGTCACTACGTCGGAAGGGCTGCCCGACCTGGATCGCACCAAGATGATTTTCATGACCCGGGATAATCCATTCTGGATCTGGGGTACGGAGTTGAGTCTGCGCTGTCAGTTGAGCGACCAGCTGATGCTGCAGGCGGCCTGGAGCCACCGCGAGCATAGAGGCAACTCCACCACTCCCAAGAACCTGGTACTGGCCGGGGGGCGCTTTCAAACCGGCTGGGGTCTGCTTGGCAGTCTCTACATGTTCACCCGCAGTGACTACGAGGATCACCAGGTGGAAAATCCTGAGGGGATCCTGTCGTCTCCACTAGATCAGTACATGCCCTCGACGGCGGTGGTCCTGGCCCGGCTAGGTTACCGTATCGAGATTGGCAGTAGCTACCTGCTGGAGATCGGTGTGCGCCTGCACCTGCCCATCGATTTAGAAGACGGGCGGCTTTCCTACCATGGCCGCGGCGGATTCGTAGCTGCCGACGGCGATGTGTATGGCGGCGAGGCGCTGGAAAGGCGGCTGACCGTGTATGTCGAGGGTTCGATGTAGTATCCGACTTTTACAAAACGGCAAATCGAGGTAGATTGCCGTCATGGATCCAACCCCGCTCGAACTCGAGCTTCTGGACGGCGAAGCGTTGCACGAGCGCGTTATCCAGGACATGGTCCTGAACGCCAAGCGGACGGTCTGGATTGCCACCGCCAACTTGAAAGACATGCGCATCCCCATGGCCCGGGGCTTTCGACCGGCCCTTGAAGTGTTCGACCGCATGGCGGCAGAGGGTGTTCAGTTCAGGATCATCCACAGCGACTTGCCGTCCCGCTCATTTCGAAACACGCTGGAAAAATTGCCGCGCCTTACCGGCGGCGGCCTGGAATTGCAGGCTTGTCCGCGGTGTCACTGGAAGATGGTGGTTGTGGACGGCAAGAAAGCCTACGCCGGCTCGGCCAACTTCACCGGCGCCGGCCTGGGTGCCAAGAAAGCGGAAAGGCGCAACCTGGAACTCGGCATGCTGGGTGAACAACCCGAATGGGTGAAATGGCTTGAGGGCTTGTTCGACGGGTTTTGGATCGGCAAGCATTGCAAGGATTGCCAAAGGCGCGATCTGTGTCCCGATCCGATCGGAGCCGACTGACGATAAGCGCTGGCAGGGCAGCGTCAGATCAATCCGTTGCGCTTGCGGTAGCGAATCTCCACTCGCTCGGCCTCGGCGTGATCCAGGCCAATCTGCTCGGCCAAGCGGTAAGCTTCTGCCCGGGCCGCCTGGTCGGGTTTGGCGTCTACGTACACGCCGTCCATGGCCTGGTCGAAGATGAATTTCTTGGCCCAGTTCTGTAGCTCGGCCGCCCGGCTGTCGTCGATACCCAGGCTGCCGGCGAAACGGGCCAGCGCACTTTTTTCCGCCGGGGCCAAGTTCTTGTCGGTGAACGCCAGGCCCCAGGCTATCATCAGCATGGTCTCGCGTACCGGGCCCTTGCCGGTCTCGGCCAACTCGGCCCCGGACAAAGGGGGCCGGTCGCGCAGCACGTCGACGCCGCCGGTCTCGGCGGGCATGAAAGACGCCAGAAATGATTTTTCCTCCGCGGCCAGCTGCCCGTCAGCCAACGACACCTCCATCAGCATGCGTGCCAGCACGCCCTTGTCGTAGGTCTGGGTGACCGGAGCCCGGTTGAGCTGGCTGGCAAAATCGGTCAGTACGTCACCGGCCGCCTGGGCGCTCATCCAACGGTCGTTCTTGGCGTCCCAGACGAATCGGGACTGGATGTTCTCAAAGGCCTGAACCACCGCGACCTTCTTCTCCTCCTCGGAAAACGAAGTGGCGTGCTGGTTCATGGCGTTTCCGACCGCAGTGCCGGCCACATCCCCCGCCACCCGGCCGGCCAGGCCGTAACCCAGAGCCGAGCGAATCGCCCGCGCGATACCCCAGCGCACTTGCGAGAAGAGGTTGCGCTTGACCGAGTGCCGCGCCATGTCTCCCAGGCCCCGACCCTTCTGGATGCCGCCGCTGGATTCGACAGTCTCGCCGCTGACCGGGCATTTGAAGCTGCAACGCATGCTGCTTCCATCCTGTTTGGCGGAGACCAGGTTGGCCTGGATATTTTCGTAGGTTACCTCGGGCATGATTGCACCTCGCTTGATACGCGCATCCTGAACCTCCTGGCGAGAATTGTCTGATATTGAACTCATCGACCATGGCACACACACCCCGGCCGGTCAACGCCATTTTCTCTTGAAGCTGCGCGTAATCGGGGGACGTAATCGGGGGACGGAGCTAGCCTAACTCATGGATTTCAGGTTGGGTTTTCTGACTCTTGGTGGTATCGTGGGGTAGAATGCGTTTTTCAAGGCTATTTTTGTGTTTGTGGTTTGGCCTGGTCGGTTGCGGTTCCGGCACGGAGCCGGTCGTGGATGCGGGCCCCGATGGAGAACTGGATGCGGGGCTGGATTCCGGCGATACATTTCATGATGATGGAGGGGACGACGGGATCCCGGACAGCGAACCCGACGGGCTGCCCGATGCCTTCGACGGCGGAGATTTTCCGGGAGACACGAGTCTCGATGCGGGAGACACGGCCGGAGACGAGGCGGGGGATTCCGGCGGAGACACGGGTCCAGGCACTTTTTGCAGACGATCATCGGCTTGTGGGGAACTTGCCACTTGCAACCTGGCCAGTGGTCTTTGCGAGGCCAGGGCGACTGAGCCTGGGGATCAGGCGGCGATCCTTTCGGTTTATCCACTGGCCGGGGCGCCTGGTGATTTTCTGGTGATCGACGGCGAGGGTTTCTACACGACCTTGATCCCGGATTGGACGGCATCGCTGGTGATCGGTCAGGCCTCTTTCGGTTCGATGTCGATGGGGTTCGATGAGAACAGGATTGTGGTGACCCGGACTGCGGATACGTCAGGCCCGGTTCAATTTTCGGCCAATTCCGGGACGGCAGATTTTGAGGGTCCCGTACAAACCGATGCGGCCTGGGGCACGGGGCAGACATGCGGCGCAGACGATCCGCCGGCCACGGGAGTCGACGGGCAGGTAGCCGCCGAGGCCGGACCGTACGCCGCCGGCTTCGCGGACGGTCAGGGGAACGGCGGCTACCGGATCTACTACCCCGCCGAATGCGGCGGACTGCGGCGTCCGGCCGTGGCCGGCAGTTATCCGCTGGTGATGACCTTGCACGGAGACGGCTGCAACACCCTGAACTACGAGTTTCTTGGTCGCCACCTGGCAAGCTGGGGATTTCTGGTGCTGAACGTCGACAGCACTGCTGTGGCGGATATCCAGGCCTTGCTGACTTCCGGGCTCCAGCAGCCGGAGCTGTTGTTTTCGGGATTGTCGGGCCTCTCGGCTGGAGGGCAGGCCGTGGTTGTCGGCCACTCCATGGGATCGGACAGGACCGGGCAGTTGTTCGATGCCGGGGAGGGGAGAATCCTGGCCGTGATCTTTCTGGGGCCGGTAAGCCAGCACATCAACTACCCGGTTGCAGGCATGGTGTTCGGCGCCAGCGAAGACCGTCAGTCCATCCAGGGAACGTACGAAAACATATTCAATGAATTGCAGCGGCCACGCTACCTCGTTGTTCTCCAGGGAGGCAACCACTCCCAGTTCACCGACGACAAGCACTGGGAAGGCTGGGCAATTGGCGACGGCCAGGCC
>Ga0315535_1002976_pt1 | contig 10546 bp, 6 predicted proteins | sample SalMarSW160220MG_2_FD_203092 | JGI IMG/M metagenome (GOLD analysis project Ga0315535, IMG submission 203092) | Salt marsh sediment microbial communities from the Plum Island Ecosystem LTER, Massachusetts, United States - Salt Marsh Sediment SW1602-20 ...
TTTCTTGTTCCGCCAGCTTGCGTTGAGTGATATCCTGTATCTGAACCAGATAGCCGCCTGCAAAACGATCTGTTCCGTGTTCCATAGGAGTGATTACGACTTCAAGGTAAGCTGCCCCGGATCGGGTTGTTTCGAACATATCAAGTTCATTGACTTTATCAAAGTCAAATAAAGATTCGTATTTCACGGTTTCTCCGTCAAGAAGTCTCGCCTTAACGGCAGAAGAGATATTTGGATCATCAAACAATTTAAGACCTTGTACATGAACGGGATCGGACACCCCAAAGATATCCATGCAAGATTTGTTGGCCTCAACCAAAAGGCCGTTTGGATCGTAAACGGCAATGCCGATGGGAGACTGTGAAAAAATATCTCTGAATCTTCTCCGTGAGCATTGCAACGAGTCCTTTAGTTTCCATTCGCGAATCACCTTTTCAATGACGCTGGGGATCAGGGCAAAAAAATCACCGGATTTGACCAAATAATCCCATGCCCCCAATTTCATGGCCTGAATCGCTATATTTTCATCTCCTTGGCCGGTAATCATGATGACCGGAATATCCCTATTTTCTCGATTTAGATATTCTAAAAATTCGATACCATTCATTCCGGGCATAAGGTAATCAGCGATAAGAATGTCCGGATTAATCTCGTCAAGCTTATGGATACAAGCCGCGGCCTCCTGAAAATAATAGAGTGAAGCAAGCGGGTAAGCCTTTTCAATCACCCGTCTCATGAGTTGAAAGTGTGCTTCCTCATCTTCAATAATTACAAGGGTCAACTGTTCCATCGCGGTAATCCTCCAGGCGATAGTTTTTTACCTGAATCTTGACGGTTTCGTAAAAAGTCCAACTTCTGCGTTGTGCTGCATTTCGCAATCATTCAACGTACGAAAAGTACGCCTCATAATTACAAAATTTGCACGCCTTGAATTTGAACTTTTTACGAAACCGTCTACATCGGACTTTTTACGAGTTCATCAATCTTGCATGAAGATTAATGAAAATTCCCTTTTATAGAGCGAAATCAGGAAAAATTTAATGTAGGGTACGGTAACCGGCCACTCGGATTCTGATAACAGATAGCGGCCGTATTATCAAGCAGGCATTTCTTTGAGAAGAAAAATGTGTTATCTTAAGAATAAACGCTATGGAAACTCTTTATAAACAAAACATAACCCATGCCCTCAAAATATTAAGAAGGTGCATTCCCGATGTCCAAGACAGGCTCGGGCTCGGTCGAAGCAAGGATGTAACCGCCTGGAGCAAAATTGTTGACGGCAAACTGCTTACCCGACTTTCTCCTGATTTCCCCATTATGGCAACCATCTGCGGCGGTGGTTCTTCAGGGAAATCGAGTTTGTTCAACTCCTTGGTAGGGGAACGCATTTCGCCGGTGGGCGGTAGTGCAGGGCTTAATCGCCGGGTACTTGCTTCTGTGCACCGGGAAATTTTCAATCGGCCAAACATCCTTTCCGCCCTGTTTGAGCCGTTCGGATGTTTGCCCGATCTCCTGAAAGACACAAAGGATCTCACCGTTTCCGGATACCCCCTCTATGTTCTGAGCGATGCCGTTTCCCAGAATCTTGTGCTGATGGATACCCCGGATTTTGATACCGGATCCAAAGGCACTTACATTAACCGGGATATTACGTTAAAAGCTCTGGAATCATCCGATATTCTGATATATGTTTTCACCAATTCCAACTATAACAACCGGGAAAATACCGATTTTATTTCGGAAATGCTTACGGGCATCGGAATGAGAAAATGCTTTTTGGTCTATCGCGTTTATCCCAGCTTTGAAACAGAAGAGGTTTACGAACACGCCATGACCGTTGCCCGAAACTTGTATGGTGATGACGCGGACCGGTACGTACTGGGAATTTATCGTGCGGATGAAGATAACGCTGTGGCTGCGGGTAAACGATTCATGGCGTTGCATCCGGTGCGCAAAACAGATCCTTCGTTTATAACCGCCCTTAAGTCAATGGATTCCCGCGAATTAAGACTCGAACTCCTTTCTTCGATTTTAAAGGATGTGCTGCTCATGGCTGGAGATTTTCTGGAACATGCAAGAATTTCCCTTGATGAGCTGCGCCTTTACCTTGATGCCCTGCAAACCGCCCAGAGTCATTGTGTGCATGAAGCTCTGCAGCATTTTCCCATGGACCGGGTGGTGAAACGTTTTGTTGAGATCTGGATGCTGACAGATCCCCCTTATGTCAAAGCAATGCGCAAAACAGGCAAAGTTGTTGAGCTTCCCTTTAAAGTGTTGTTAGATACCGCGAAAAAGGTAAAAGATATATTTTCAGGGAGTAAGAACATAGAGCCTCAAAAAGATTTTACCGACAAAGTCGAAGAGGATCTTGTAACTGCTGCAAACAATATGCATTACAAAACGGTGAATCCTGAAATTTCGGTTTGCGCCAACCTGAAAGATCCGGTGACCCGGCAAATGCGTGAGGCCGTCGAACGGATCAGGGCGGATAAGGGGATGAAAGGCAATCACAATCCCCATATCGAGACCACAGAAAAACAAGTGTCTTTAACATTTTTTGTTTCGGCGCACCCGGTTGTTTTTCAGGAGCAGGAAAAATTGCGGAACAGGGACTGGAAATCGGTGCTGGATTCTATTCTGTCACGCCGGGATGTGATTGTGGATTTGTCACAAGGAATTGATCAGGATCTGAATAATCTGGCAAAAAGTTTCCGCAGCAAAATGGGGATATGGACCAAAATCCGGCAGACGTTTTCCGCCTTTTTGAACGTGGTTCCGGCTACCGTGGCGGTAACGTATATTCTTTCAACCGGCGATCCCGTGGGCGCCGTGGGAATCAAGGTCAAGCTCACCGGACTGTTCGGATTGCATGATATTTATGCCCTTGTGGCAATTCCCGCTACCACGGGTCTCAAAAGAGCTGATCAGAAACAGCTCGATGACATGCTCGGTCCCATTGTCCGGGCATGGTTAAACAACAAACTTAAAGAGGTGAAGGGTCTTTTCGAACAGGAGATTACCGGCGGGATAATTCGGGCGGCAAAAGATGCCGTGGACGCGGCGGATACTTTGATAAATCAGATACAAGTCAACATCGAAGCGTGTGGGAAGGGGATGGCCTCATGACGATTTCAAACCGGCAGACCGGATCAATAAGAGCACTCGGTAAGATTGAAGGGTATAAAAATGATGTGAGGATGCTCGGGGATGTCATGAACCAGGTAGCCATGTGGCAGCCCGGTGCAGCGCTAAAAAAACAGTGTGATCAGGTGCTTCGCATGATCACAGACCTTGAGGAACGTTTTGAACGTAAGCTCGTGGTTACCCTGATCGGCCCTTGCGGTTCCGGCAAATCCACGCTCCTGAATGCTCTGGCCCAAGTGGACGGCTTGTCCGAGGCAGGAAATCTGCGTCCCACTACCCGAAATATCGTTGTTTTTTGCCGGGAAAAGAGCGATGCAGGACCTTTGAGTCAAGTGCTGGGTACTGAGAATGTTGAGACGCGATCAAGTCATATGGCCGCATCCCTGGATCACATGATCCTGATCGACACACCGGATACGGACAGCAACGAATATGAAAAGCAGATTCCCATGGTGCATAAGGCCATAGCGCTATCAGACATGCTCATCTGTGTTTTTGATTCGGAAAATCCTAAAAGAAGAGACCATGTGGATTTTCTGGCATCTTATGTGCGCTTTTTTGGCGGGGATTCTCTTGTGGTTGTCATTAACAAATGTGACCGTCGGGACGAAAACGAGCTTAAAGAAAAAATACTTCCGGAATTTTTAGAGTTTATTAAAAATGCCTGGGAAAGACCGGTTCAAACCGTGCTGTGTATTTCCGCACGTCGACACTTGGCCAATCCGGGATGGGACCCTACAGCAGATCCTCTGCATGATTTTGATCAGTTTGAAGCGCTCCGGCAGATGATTTTCGGCACTTTTAATCGCCCGGGCTTCGTGATCGACAGACGGCTGGAAAATGCCGAAAGCCTTCGGAATTACATTTTTGAAGAAACACGCGGTGAAGTTGAAAAAGACCTGGAAAAACTTGAGGCTGCCAAAGAAAATATTCTTGAGGCGGAAATAAAGGCGGTAAAAGATGCCCTTTTTGTTTTTAAAGATAACAACCCCAGACAGCAGTTCGGTGTTAATGTGCTGCTGTATCAAAGACTGGCCAACCGGTGGCTGGGGCCGGTAGGGTGGCTCATCGCCATATGGGCGCGCATTTTGATTTTCGGCACCGGTATTGCGGCAATGTTCAGATTCGGCAACCCTTTTCGCCAGTTGGCGGGCATGGTTTCTTCGTTTCGCCATTTCAAAGAATCACGGGCGTCAGTGGCTGAAACCGGCAAAAGCCATAGAGTGGATGCTGCCATGCGGAATTACCGTCTTTCCATTTCCAAAGAATGGCCGGACATTGCCGAATCTCTTGTTAACGCCCGGTTTGACAAATCCGTGCGAAGAATTAAAGATGTTCTTCCGGACAGTGATCTCCTGGACCGGGATCTTAACACCCTCTGGAGAGATTCGCTGGACAGCGAAATAGAGAGGTCTTCAAAAATCATGAGCGGATTTTTGCTGCAAATTGTTTTCAACCTGCCGGCCATCGGTATTCTGGGCCATGTGGGCTGGATAACCGCACGAAACTATTTTACCGGCAACTATCTTTCCTCGGACTTCTTTGTGCATGCGTTTTTAACCATCGGTATCACCCTGTTTTTAAGTTTTTTTCTGTTCCAGGGATGTGTTCGATTCGCTGCAGGTTCTGAGAAAATAACCCGCAACGCATTTGAAAAAGTGAAACATCAGATCGAACAGTTCCAACCCATATCCACGAATCCTGTGAGCGAACAAATAGATACCGTGTTGAATCTGACTTTCTCAAATCGACCGAATGAGTAAGTCATACAGGGTCTGGACGAATCTCTACGCAACTCGAATCCGGTCTTGAAGCATCCGGTCTAATGGATCATATGGACAAAAAATATCTTAACCCCACGGCAATCATTGACAGTGATCATAAGACAATTGTCGAATATGCAAAGGATACGGTCAGCCACGCCGGTGAAGACCCCGTTGAAAAGGCCGTAAAGCTCTATTACGCGGTTCGGGATGATATCTGGTATGATCCGTATTATCCGTTCTATCTTCCCGAACATTATCGTGCGAGCAATATACTTAAAAGCGGACGGGGGTTTTGTATCAGCAAAGTTTCGCTTCTATGCGCTCTTGGAAGAGCGTGCAGTATCCCGTCCCGGGTTGGGTTCGCAACGGTCCGCAATCATTTGGCCACCCCCAAGCTTATTGAATTTTTAGGTTCTGATCTGTTTGTTTATCATGGGTTTACGGAGTTTTATCTGGCCGGCAAATGGGTTAAAGCAACCCCTGCGTTTAATGTGGAACTATGTAAAAAACATAACGTGATCCCGCTTGAATTTAACGGGCGCGAAGATTCTATTTTCCAGGCCTATAATATGGAGAAAAAGGCATTCATGGAGTATCTGGAGTTTCATGGGATCTATGCGGATATACCGGTGGATGTAATTCTTGCGGCCTGGGAAAAAGCCTATGGTAAGGAGCGTGTCAGAAAATGGATTGACGATTTAGAAAAATTGTGAGTTAACAAGCTAATTTCTCAATAAGTTCTGGTGTAGTAACTGATGGTGTTGATTCGCCTTCAGAAGTTATTGAGAAGTTAATGTTGACGGTCTCGTAAAAAGTCCAACTTCTGCGTTGTGCTGCATTTCGCAATCATTCAACGTACGAAAAGTACGCCTCATGATTACAAAATTTGCACGCCTTGAATTTGAACTTTTTACGAAACCGTCTAAATCGGACTTTTTACGAGAATGACAAAGTTGGAACCATTATAAATACAAAGATGAAATATTTAACTACAACACAATGCTTTTGGTGCTGGTGGCGCATAAACCGAGGGAAGGGGAGTGCCAACAGGGTCATACCGGTATAAGCTGGTATTAAAAAAATTCTAAGGACCGTGGGCACTTGGAAGCTCACGGTTTTTTTTTGAATAAAAAGGCAAGGAGGAGAAACCATGCTGGTTGTAATGGATAAAAAAGCGACCCAAGCAGAAATTGATTTTGTTGTGGCTGCCATTGAAGAAAGAGGATACACGGCCCGCCCGATTCCGGGGGGAGAAAGAATTTCCATCGGAATTTTAAACAACAAAGGTCATGTTGATGCATCACCGTTTTTGGGGCTTCCGGGAGTTAAAGATACAATTCATGTCACCCGTCCCTATAAACTGGTCAGTCGTGAGTTTAAACGCGAGGACACCGTGATTAAAGTTGGTGATATATCTGTGGGCAATGGTAATCTGGTGATAATCGCCGGTCCTTGTGCGGTGGAGAGCGAATCCCAGGCTTTGATCATTGCAGAGCATGTAAAACGAAGTGGTGCAAAGCTTTTCAGAGGCGGTGCGTTTAAGCCGCGAACATCTCCTTATTCCTTTCAGGGCCTGGGCGAGGAAGGATTGAAAATTCTTGCGAAGGTTCGTGAGAAGACCGGAATGCCTGTGGTTACCGAAGCCATGGATTTAGAATCCTTTGATTTGGTGGAAAAATACGCAGATGTGATTCAAATCGGTACACGAAACATGCAAAATTTCAGTCTGCTGCGACGAGCAGGCCACGCAAACAAGCCTGTTGTGTTAAAGCGCGGTATGGCCGCGACCATTGACGAATGGTTGATGGCGGCGGAATACATTCTGGAAGGTGGAAACTCACAGGTAATCTTGTGTGAAAGAGGGGTTCGGACATTTGCTCACCACAGTCGTAATACCCTGGATCTTTCTGCTGTTTCCGTGGTGCTTAAAGAAAGTCACTTGCCGATTATTGTTGACCCGAGCCATGCTGCGGGCGTTCGGGATCAAGTGATTCCGTTGAGCAGGGCAGCCGTGGCAGTGGGAGCCCAGGGTCTGATGGTGGAGGTGCATCACGCGCCGGATAAGGCATTAAGTGACGGGGCCCAGTCTTTATACCCCCGGCAGTTTGAAAGTCTTTGCCGACAGGTTCAATCTATTTTTGATAATTTGGAAAACGGCGTTGAGAGGATTTAGGGGCTTTGCTCCAGTTGGACTCTGGCCCGTAGGACGTAGGCTTCGGAGAAGTAGTGGATACTTGATACCGGATGCTCAATGCTGTATGGGTTTATACAGATGTCCTAACTTCTAAATAAGTTTTGGTGTAGGAAAGAATCATATTGACCCTATTAACCCGCCGACTGATAATAAAATGTAACCTGTCTGGAACTTGCATTTAAGTGAGCCTAAAGAAAAAACAGTAGCCGATCCTTTAATATGCAATGAGTAAAGGCGCCATCATACGTTTAAACGATAAATTTTCTGAACCGCTGTTTTTTCTTAAGGCTCACTAACCTTCTCAAACAGCCAGACAGGTTACATTTTATCACCAGTAGGCTCCATAATTTATTGAGATGTTGCCAGATGTCCAAACAACTATCGCATTTCTTAACAAAATATCGAGGTTTGGAATATGATTATCGAGATACTTGCTACCGGAGATGAAATAAGAACGGGTGCGGCTATTGACAGCAATTCGGCCCATATCGCGCAAGTTTTGGAACAAGCGGGTCTTGAAGCCATACGGCACACGTGTGTGGGTGATGATATGGATATGATGGTTTCCATCATAAAAGAGATCGGCAGCAGGGCGGATGTTGCGATTGTGACCGGAGGGTTGGGTCCCACAAGCGATGATATTACCGCGGAAGCCGCCGCCAAAGCAAAAGGGGTTGAACGGGTTCTGAATCGGTCGGCACTTGGTGTGGTTGAAAATTTTTTTAAAACCCGGAAGCGTGACATGAGCCCTTCAAATAAAAAACAGGCCATGCTCCCTATAGGGGCCGAGTCTTTAAATAATCCTGTTGGATCTGCGCCCGGATTTCTTTTAAAAATAGACCGGTGCTCGTTTTTCTTTGTTCCCGGAGTACCTTTTGAAATGAAACGCATGCTTTCTGAAGAGGTCCTGCCGCGAATACAGAAGTTTGAAGGCGGTACAGGTGAATTAAGCTTGGTCAAGACCCTATCCACATTCGGCCTGACCGAGTCGGTAATCGGAGAACTTTTGACCGGGTTATCCGCCCAATTTCCTGAGATAACGCCGGGTTTCCGTTCAAAGTTTCCGGAAAACCAGGTAAAACTTTATATCAGGGGCAAAGATGATCAGGCGCTTCATAAGATTTTGGAAAAGGCGTCCCAATGGGTTCTCGGAAAGTTGGGAAAAAGTATTTTTTCTATGGACGGGACTTCAATGCAAGCGGTTGTGGGCGGGCTTCTTGCTTCAAAACAAGCCACCCTTGCTGTTGCCGAAAGCTGTACCGGCGGGTTGATATCCCACCTGCTCACCAATGTACCGGGCAGCTCAGGCTATTTTCTCTTTTCAGGGGTTACCTATTCAAATGAAGCCAAAACAAAGGTGCTGGGTGTCTCTTCCCAAGTATTAAAGCAATACGGGGCGGTGCACCAAGAGACCGTAAAAAAGATGGCCCAAGGGGTTCGACGTGTTGCCGGAGCAACTTACGGCCTGGCAACCAGCGGTATTGCGGGACCGGACGGAGGAACTGACGAAAAACCTGTGGGCACGGTTTGCATCGGTCTTGCCACTCCGCATGAGGTAAAAGGATTTGAGTTTGTTTTCCCGTTTAATACACGGCTGATGAATAAAAGGATTTTTGCCATGAAAGCCCTTGACCTGCTGCGACGGGAACTCCAACTAAAAAGCATTGAAAATCGAAAAGTGAAAATTGAGGAATGAATAATTGAAAAATCATATAATATTTCATTAGGTTTTTTCCTTAAATATTCAATCATTCTCGGTTAGATGGAATAACTAACGTTGCAAAAGTCGGAGGGCTTCAGAGCCAAGGCGCCAAGGGTGACGCCGTAGTAAACCTACTGCGAACCCTTGGCAACGCCGGATCTGGAGTCCTCCGACTTTCCCGAAGGGTAAACAACATGGCCTAAAATTAACCCTAACCTTTGAATTTACTAAGGGTTGGAAATACAAATTGGAAGTAATTATATAATAATATCATAGTGTTATTCGCTTTTCGCCAGGTTGTTTATGCAACATTAGTTACCGTCAAAACAGCGTCTGAACCACAATGCCGATTCTCTGACAAAATATTCCTGATGGGTTTTATTGCTCATGCGGTGATCGCCATGTTTTTGTATAATCATTTTTTTGGGATCACCGGCTTTTTCATATATTTCTTTGGCATTTGACGGGGGGACAAGCTCATCGGAATCTCCATGAAATATTAGAATGTGGTGAGTTGACGGAAGGTTGTTTGAAATGTCGGAATCAAGATATCTTTTATAAAACGGCGGCGAGAGTGCATTTGAGTGGTCTGATTTTTCCAGTTTTTTGATGATGGAACTGCTGCGAACAGGCGCGGCACTGGTGACGATTGAACATGCATGAGATGCAGCAAATACGGATAAGCAGACCGCACCCCCCATGCTGCTTCCGAAAAGTCCTATTTGGTTGCCGGTATCTTTTCTGTTTTGAATTGTTTTTATTGCGCAGATCATGTCATTACATCGCGCCTCAAGGGTGGTGACATCCTGGAAAATTCCTTGGCTCTGCCCGCATCCTCTGTGATCGAATCTGAAAAATGCGATGCCAAACTCATTGCATTGTCTGGCAAGGGCTATCTGTTTTGGAGAACTGCCGCTGCTGAAAAGTCCATGCGAACCGATAACAACCGGAGGGTGTTCTACAGCCGGAAGGTGCAGCGTTCCTTTGAGAGTAAATCCGTTTGATGAGAACGTGATGTTTTTTTGATTCATGGTTGGTTTATCCCATGAATCGTGATATTTTTCAATAATAATGAAAATTAAAAAAGGACAACTTGTCGAACTTGAAATTTCCGGGATAGCCTTTGGAGGCAAAGGTCTTGCCCGGGTTGACGGACTTGCTGTTTTTGTTGACGGGGCGGTGCCTTTGGATTCGGTTGTTGCCCGCATCGTAAAGAAAAAAAAGCAGTATGCGGAGGCCCGTGTGCATACACTGGTTACGCCGTCACCATACAGAATCCCTACGGATTGTATGTACAGCGGTTTTTGCGGGGGTTGCAAATGGCAGTTTTTAACTTACGAAAAGCAGCTTGAATACAAACAGCAGCATGTTCAGGAATCCATTGAGAGAATCGGACTTATCCGGGACGTACCCGTACATCCGACACTATCATCGCCCGCAATTTTTGGATACCGGAATAAAATGGAGTTTTCCTGCTCCGACCGAAGATGGCTTTTGCCGGATGAAATGGGGAAAGAGGGTATTGACACGGGTTTTGCCCTGGGACTTCATGTGCCGGGGACTTTTTACAAAGTTCTTGATACCCGTTCATGCCTGCTTCAGCCGGAACTGGGGAACCATATTCTCCACGATGTCAGGACATTTATCAAGGCTTCAGATGCCCCTGTTTACGGCCTTCGCACGCATACGGGTTTCTGGCGTTTTTTGATGCTCAGACATTCTGTTGCGCATGATCGGTGG
>Ga0315535_1002979_pt1 | contig 10538 bp, 9 predicted proteins | sample SalMarSW160220MG_2_FD_203092 | JGI IMG/M metagenome (GOLD analysis project Ga0315535, IMG submission 203092) | Salt marsh sediment microbial communities from the Plum Island Ecosystem LTER, Massachusetts, United States - Salt Marsh Sediment SW1602-20 ...
CACTTCAGGAGTGTGATCCCGAATGAGAAGAATGCCATCCGTATGATTCAGAATTTTTGCATAAACAGAATCCGGGAGAGAGGGTGCGAGACCCACTACGGCTTGGAGCTCCGGAATTTTCTTTTTTATTTTTTGAAAGGATTGGATCATCAATCGGAAGAGTTTTTGAACTTCCTGAGTTCGTGAACCGGGAAGGAGGCCGACAACGGGCTTCTCGATGTCGAGATCGAATTTGTTGAAAAAATCTGTTTTGGGCAGAATTTTGTTCATACTGTCTTTAAGGGGATGTCCGACGAAACGGACATCCATGTTGTGCTGCCGGTAAAATTCGGCTTCGAACGGAAAGATTACGATTATCCGGTCGATGTACTTTGCCATTTTCTTAACCCGGTTTCTGCCCCAGGCCCAGACTTGAGGGCTGATGAAGTATAAAATTGGGAATCCCAGTTTTTTGGCTTTTTCCGCAAAGCGGAGATTAAATCCCGGATAATCGATAAGTATAACAAGATCCGGCTTCTGTGTTTTAGTACGGGCAATCATGTGACTGAAAACTTTTTGAATAAACGGAAGGTGTTTGATTACTTCGAAGAATCCGAGAAAGGAAAGATCGCGGGTGTGATATATTAACTCAACACCCTCCCTGGCCATATTGTCCCCGCCGATCCCGAAAATATTGAGATTCGGGTTTTTCATTTTTAACGCTTTGACAAGACCGGCTCCGTGCATATCGCCGGAAGCTTCTCCGGCAATCATCAAAATAGATCGGTTTTTTTTTAATGTTTTCATTGAATAAACCAAATGAATAATATAACGGTAGAAGGGGCTGTTTTATTTTTGATTTTTAAGGCTCTCCAATATTTTTATGGCAATTTCTAGCGCGGATCTGCCTTCGGCTCCCGTGACAGCTTCAACATCTTTACCCTGAATTTTTTGAATGAACAATTCCAGTTCGAGTTTGAGACTGTTGATTTTTCCGGTTTTTGGTTTATCGTAAATTACATGTTTTTTATTTTCTCCGATTCCAATTTCTCCCAGCGAGCGGCTTCCTTTTTGAGGATTTTTTTCCAGTGAGTAGATTTCAGATTTATTCTCTAGGAAATCAATTGAGATATAGGCGTTTTTCTGAAAAAGACGCATTTTTCTCATTTTTTTCTGGGAAATACGGCTTGCCGTTAAATTGGCGACGCATCCGTTTTTGAAATGAATTCTTGCATTTGCAATATCAATGGAATCTGAAACAACGGCCACGCCGCTTGCATCGATTTTTGAAACAGGATGGCTTACCAGATGTAAAATAATATCGATATCATGGATCATCAGGTCCAGAATGACTGCGACTTCCGTTCCTCTTGGATTAAAAGGTGCGAGACGATGGGATTCAATGAATTGCGGCTGGAGATCCATTTTTTGAATGGCGAGCATTGCCGGATTAAAACGTTCGATGTGTCCGACGTGGAGAATGGCTCTGTTTTCTTCGGCCATCTGGATCAATTTGTCGGCTTCATCAATCGTACTCGTGATCGGTTTTTCGATGAGACAGTGGATTCCGTGTTCGAGCACCTGTTTTCCAACGGAAAAGTGGTGATCCGTTGGAACTGCAATGCTGACCGCATCGACCGATCGGAGTAGATCATCCAGACTCTCAAAAGAGCTGCATTTGCATTCTCCTGCAATCTGTCTGGATCGTTCCTGATCCTTATCGTATACACCAATGAGATTCGCTTCCCGAATCATATTATAATTTATTGCATGATACCGGCCCAGATGCCCAGTACCAATAATTCCGACATTTACTTTTTCCACAATTGGCTCCTGTAAAAGGTGTCCGTTTTGATACGTTTTAATGTAATACATCTGATTTGTATAATCAATCGCTTTTTAAAATTGCTATTTTCGTCATTTTGAATTTTTTATATTGACATATTACAATAAAAATGATATTTTTACATATCAGGATATAATTTATCATTATTTGTTTTTTTGAAAGAGAGCGATTCCAATGCGAGAAGATTTTCCGAGAATCAGCCGGTTGCCCCCATATGTTTTCAATGTGGTCGATGCATTGAAAAAGGAAGCGCGTGCCAACGGAGACGATATCATCGATTTCGGCATGGGCAATCCGGATCAGTCCACGCCTCAACATATCGTGGATAAATTGATCGAAGTGGTTCAGAAAAAGGGAACGCATCGTTATTCGCAATCGCGAGGGATTCCCCGTTTAAGGAAAGCCATTTGCGATTGGTACGCAAACCGATATCAAGTGGAGCTCGATCCTGAAAAACAAGCTATTGTCACTATCGGTGCGAAGGAAGGATTATCTCATCTCGCTCTGGCATTGTGCGATACGGGAGACGCGGTCATGGTTCCAAATCCGACCTATCCCATACATACGTATGCGTTTGTCATTGCGGGTGCAGACATCAGGCATGTGCCATTAACAGAGGACAGCGACTTTTTTGAGAATCTTGAAAAATCAATCCGGCATTCGTGGCCCAAACCCAAAGTCTTGATTCTCAATTTCCCGGCCAATCCGACGACCCAGTGTGTCGATCTGGAATTTTTTAAAAAGATCATTGCTTTCGCAAAGGAACACCGGCTTTGGATCATTCATGATCTGGCTTATGCCGATCTTGTATTTGACGGTTACAAGGCTCCTTCCATACTACAGGTGGAAGGGGCGAAGGATTGCGCCGTCGAATTTTTTACTGTTTCGAAAAGTTATAACATGCCCGGGTGGCGTATCGGTTTTTGCTGCGGCAACGAGAAACTTGTCGGTATGCTGACACGTATTAAATCGTATCTTGATTATGGCATTTTTACACCTGTTCAGGTTGCGGCCATTGTTGCCCTCGAGGGACCCCAGGATTGTGTGAGTGAAATTTGTGAGCTATATCGTCTGCGCCGGGATGCCCTTTGCGAAGGAATGAATGAGATCGGATGGCATGTGACGCCTCCAAAAGCCACAATGTTTGTCTGGGCAAAAATACCGGAGCCGTTTTTAAAGAAAGGTTCGTTGGAGTTTTCCAAGTTGCTGGTTCGCGAGGCCAAAGTGGCCGTTTCTCCGGGAATCGGTTTTGGAGAATACGGTGATGCGTATGTCAGGTTTGCACTGATTGAAAATAAACAACGCACACGGCAGGCCATCCGCGGATTGAAACAGGTACTGGGTTAAATATAGGTTGTTCTCCATAACTGTTTCGGCTTTAATGATGCACATTTTTATTGACAGAATGTCTTCATCAGCAGAAGAATATGATCAAGTTTTTATAAAAATCAGAATTAATTGATTTAAATGTTGCATCAAATATAAAATATTATTATAATTTCTAAATTTGCAATACAATTTCTGTAGAGGGAGAGAATGTTTCGGCGACTTTTTATTATCCTGTCAATTCTTCTATTTTTATTTGCCTGCGATAAAGGTCTGACGCCTCCGGAAGGTGCTTCAAATCTGTCACGGTTTTCTATACCTCCACAAGGCGGTAATCCCGTCGGTTTTTGGATTCCGGATTCAGTGCATCCGGTCGAAGTAACCATTTTAGATGAACTGCCCGTAGACTCCATGCATCTTGAGACACGCCTGGATGGATTTTTTTCTTTGGCATATAATGAAGTTTGTTCTGTCCGAACTATTTTGAATTTTAAACCCAAGGTGTTTGTCGATACTTTGGCGCTTGAACTGCAAATCGCGGATACAGTTTCGGGAACCGGTCCCTATGATGTGATTGATGACCAGATTCTTCACGTGCCCTTGCAATCTACCTACTTTCAACTGGATACCCTCGGATTCACCGCCGAAGGGGATCGGCTTGATTTAATTACACTCCCGAATACGTTTAAGTACATTTTAGAAATCAGGCTCTGTTTTGTTTTTCATTTTATCCGTTCACAAGAGGCAGCTTTTAGTAAAAAAAGATTGAATGACAGTTCGAATCTATTATAAAAAGAAAGCAAGCCAATGAAAAACAGATTAATAAAAGATAGTCTTCTATATATTTTAATGTTTGTTCTTTTTAATGACGGGGCAATCCGGGCAGAGGAATTTAAAGGAAAAATCGTCGGACAGGTTTTGGAATCCGGTACGGACAGGCCGATCTTTGGCGCCAACGTGCTTTTGTCGGGAACCATGTTCGGTGCTGCATCAGACGAATCCGGAGAGTATATCATCTCAGGAATCTTACCCGGTAAGTATACGATTTCCGTCTCGGCGATGGGTTATAAGAAAACGACCAAAACAATTCAAATCAACTCTGATGAGTCAATACGTTATAATTTTTCTCTTGATGAGACACCGGTTTTAATGGATGGTGTGGCCATCACTGCCAGCCGATATCAGCAATCAGTGGAAGAACTTCCCATAAGCTTGAGTCTGGTGCCTTCAAAGGAACTTAGTGAAAGAAATATTACTTCAGTGGATCAGGCGCTTCAGTATGTTCCGGGCGTCAATACGACCGGTGGAGGACAGGTTAACATCCGCGGATCGAGCGGATTCAATTGGGGTGTAGGAAGCCGGGTGCTGGTGCTGTTGAACGGGAATCCGTTTATGGCGGGGGACTTGTGGAATGTCAACTGGTATGCAATTCCCACTTCGAATATCAAACAGATCGAGGTGATGAAAGGCTCTGGTTCGGCGCTCTACGGTTCCAGTGCCATGGGAGGGGTAATCAATATTATTACGGAAGATCCCGAAAAGGGGAATCATATTCAGGTCCGCAGTTTTACCGGATTTTATGATAAACTTTCCCATGAAGTTTGGCAGTGGACGGATGAACAGAATCATTTTGAAGGAACAACAATCGATCTTTCTACGTACGTGGGCCCGGTTTCGGTTTTGCTTTCATCGAATTATCAGAATACAACAGGGTACAAAGAAAATGACGATCATCAAATTTTCAATTTTATGGCTACTTTGGGGTGTAATCTGAATCCGCGTCTTCGGTTTGATATCATGACCGGTTATGGAAACAACAAAGGCGGATTTTTTATTTATTGGAAAGACCTCCGGCATTCGTTTTTCAACGGATCAGATCCGCACGGATACCAGACCCGATCCCAGTATAAAAACACATATGTTTTTCCTTCTCTTTCGTATATCATAAACGAAAGAATAATGTTTTTACTCAAGGGAAGAATGAACCGGACGTATTCCGAGGATCATTTGAGGAATTCCGTTAATAATGTTGAACTTCCGGAAGCGTTTCGGTCCTCGACGGCGAATACGCATGGCATTGAAACGCAGCTAAACTGGCAGGTTCATCGTCAGGGAATTCTGGTCATGGGGTGTGATTTGCAGAAGGATGAGGTGAATGCGATTCAGTTTGATAGCTGTGAAGTAGTAAAGGCGGCTTATTATGTACAGTTTGAGCAACGATTCCGGGACCGGTTGAAGTTGACAGCGGGAGCAAGATATGACTGGGAGGATGCGGAGCGGATCGGTAAAAGCGGTGACCTGTCTAAAAAATTGGGATTGAATTACACACTCACTCCATTAACAAATCTTCGGTTTTCTTATGGAGAAGGATTCCGGATGCCAACAATTGGCGAGCGTTTTGTTTCCACGTTCACCGGTGGATTGCGTATCGCGCCCAATTATGAGCTTAAACCGGAAAGAAGCGTGTCTGTCGAAATGGGAGTTCATCAGAATTTGTCGAATTCGATGAGCATGGACTTGGCCCTTTTTTACAATCGATATAACAATTTGATCGAACCCCAGCTGGATGCAAGTGATTCCCGCGAAATTGTGGTTCGTTTTCAAAATGTTGAACGTGCGTGCGTTCAGGGCATCGATTTATCCTTTAGAACCGACTGGTTTTCGAAATTAGCATCCAGCAGGATCGGATATACCTTTGCAGATTCAAAGGATCTTTCCGATGGGGACAGTTATGGGGAACCTTTAAAATACCGTTCCAAACACACACTCTATATCACGAACGAAATCGTCTATTCACATTTTTCCATGGGAATTGATTTTCGGTATTTGAGTCAAATTGAACGCGTCGATGATTATCACAAGGTCTATATCAAAGACATTGATCAGGTCGTTCCCACGTATGTTGTCGCTCTACGTTTTGGATATTCGAAGAAACGGATCTCTCTCAATATAATCATCGATAATCTTCTTCAATACAATTATTTGGTATCGCCTGCCAATATGGGTGCTCCCAGAACAGGTATTCTTCAACTTAGTCTGAATTATTAATCATAATTCATCGTTAGTAATATCCCGAAAAAAAGGTTTTTTGGGTTTATTGAGTTTGTCCCTGCAGGGTTTTTTATTCCATGAAAGATGAAAGCCTTAATACCTGAGCTTCTCCGTAAAATTCTCTTCCGGCAGACATTGCCGAACCCTAAAAAAGGGTTGAAAAGCTTGTGAATTCTTATTAGCTTAGATGTGAATTTTGGTTATATTCTCTTTGAAACAGGAGTTATCATTGTATCGCATATTTATAGAAACCCGTTTTTCTTCGGCGCATTCGATTCAGCGCTACGATGGGCCATGCGGAAAACTTCACGGTCATACATGGAAAGTACGGGTCGAGGTAACATCTCAAAAAACCAACGAACTTGGATTGAGCATCGATTTTAAAGATTTGAAACGGATCAGTGATTCAGTCGTAGGGCGTCTCGACCATCAACATATCAATGAGATAGATCCCTTCCAAAAAGAGAATCCCACGGCAGAGAATATTGCCAGATACCTCTTTCGGGAGATCATGAAAAAGTTATCTGAGGATGTTCGATTATACGCGGTTACGGTCTGGGAATCGGAATCAACAGGCGTGACCTATTCCGAAAATTCGTATGCTGAAAATCAATGAAATATTTTATTCGATTCAGGGAGAATCTTCCTTTGCCGGATATCCGTGCGTCTTCATCCGGCTTGCGGGGTGCAATCTCAGATGTTCCTACTGCGATACCCGCTACGCTTATGATGAGGGTGATGAGATATCGATTGATTCCATAATGCATACGGTAAAAGAATACAACTGCAGACGGATTGAAATTACCGGCGGAGAACCCCTGTTGCAGGAAGAAACTGTAAATCTGGCCCGGAAACTGTTAAACAATCAGTATCAGGTTTTGATTGAAACCAATGGCTCGAAGAATATCAATGTCCTTCCGGACGGCGTGATCCGAATCATGGATGTAAAATGCACCGGAAGCGGCGAAAATGATAAAATGGATTGGGAGAATTTGAACCGGCTGAATTTCCGGGACGAAGTGAAGTTTGTTCTTGCTTCCAGAAAAGATTATGACGAGGCAAAACAGGTGATCCAAAAATATAATCTCATCGGACGGTCGAAGGTGCTTTTATCCCCGGTGGAAGGGATGCTTCCCATTGCCAATCTGGCCGGCTGGATATTAAATGACAGTCTGGAAGTCCGGCTTCAGCCACAATTGCACAAGATTGTCTGGCCGGAAGAAACGAAGGGCAGATAGATGAAGAGAGCAGTATGTCTGCTCAGCGGAGGACTGGATTCGGCCACGACTTTGGCGATTGCGAAGTCCGATCAATTTGATTGTTACGCCCTCAGTTTCCGATACGGACAGCGTCACCGCCGAGAGATCGAGGCGGCAAAGAAAATTTGCGCATCGATCGGCGTGGCCAGACATCTGATCATGGAAATTGATTTTTCTTCTATCGGGGGATCGGCCCTGACTGACGATATTCCCGTTCCGAAAGGAAGAACCGAATCGATGATGAAGGCCTCCATTCCGGTGACCTATGTCCCGGCACGGAACACCGTGTTTCTTTCTTTCGCTTTGGCCTGGGCCGAAACACTTGATGCCCAGGATATCTTTATCGGCGTCAATGCGCTGGACTACTCAGGCTATCCGGATTGCCGTCCTGAATACATACAGGCCTTCGAGAAGATGGCCAATCTTGCCACGAAAAAAGGCGTGGAAGGGAATGTGTTCAGGATTCATACACCGCTTATTGAAATGACCAAGGGGCAGATTATCCGTAAGGGGATCGAATTATGCGTCGATTTCAGTTTAACCCACAGCTGCTACGATCCTTCACCCGACGGTTTGGCCTGCGGGATGTGCGACAGCTGTTTGATCCGTAAAAAGGGATTTGAAGAAGCGGGCATTTCCGATCCCGTGAAAACTATCATTTAACGAGGATGTACCATGAGCGAGCCTTTGAAGCGCGGACAGCAAGAGATTCTTGAATCAAAACTCACCGTTGTTGAAAACAAATATACGGATCGGGATTATGAAGTGGCTGTCACGCTTCCTGAATTTACCTGTCTCTGTCCGATTTCGGGCTATCCCGATTTTGCCGAAATTCGTATCAAATATATTCCGGATAAACACATTATCGAATTAAAATCCCTGAAATTGTATATCAATAAATTCCGTGATCAGTTCATCTTTCACGAGGAAGCGGTGAACCGGATTCTTGATGATCTGGTGAAGGTCTGCCAGCCCCGATGGATGGAAGTGATGGGAGATTTCAATCCCCGCGGGAATGTGAAAACGGTTGTTCGGACAGAACATAGAAAAGAATCCTGATACAAAATCCGGATGGGAACGCATCCGGAAGCATAAAAAATTTTAACCTTCATATGCCGCATATTCCATTTAAACTATTTCAAAAAGTGCTGACGTCATATCGATATCGTGTGACTGTGAAACGATTGTGTAATATTATCGCGGTATTTTTCTCAATGGTTATCTCGCGGATTTTTCGCCGTCCTGTGGTGTGGGGAGGCCCTCTGCTTCTCATGGTGGAACCGACCAATCTATGCAATCTCAAATGCCCGATGTGTCCTTCTGGTGCAGGGACCATGCAACGATCCAAAGGGAAGATGGATATTCGGCAATTCAGAAAAATCATCGATGAGATTGGCGATACCCTGATTCTTGTCCAGTTCTGGAATCAGGGGGAACCCTTCATTCATACCGGTTTGTGTGAGATGGTTGCCTATGCGAAATCAAAAGGTATCCCAGCGATGACCAGCACGAACGGTCACTTTTTTGAAATGCCGGAACAAATCGAATCCATCGTGCATTCGGGGATCGACGAGATCATCATCTCTTTCGACGGCATCGATCAAAAAACATATGAGCAGTACCGTGTCGGGGGCTATTTCGAAAAAGTCATGGACGGCATCAGAAAGCTGGTCCAATATAAACAGGACCACAAACTAAAACGCCCCCTGATCAACTTGCAGTTTCTTGTCATGAAACACAATGAAGATCAAATGCAGCAGATCGAATCCATCGGCAGGCGACTTGGTGTCGATCTGGTGACGCTAAAGAGCGCTCAGGTTTATTCGGATAATCAGGGCCGTGAATTTCTTCCTGATGACGAACGGTTTAGGCGGTATACCTCTGACGGAAAAACCTATATAATCAAGAGCCGTTTTCCGAACTGGTGCCAGTTCCTGTGGACCGGCACGGTTGTGAATTGGGATGGATCGGTCACTCCCTGCTGTTTCGACAAGGATGGAGAGTACACAGTTGGGAATGCTTTTCAGGAAGGAACATCTTTCAGAAAAATATGGAAAGGGGAAAAGCTCCAATCGTTTCGAAGGAAAATACTTGCCGATCGTTCAAACATTTCCATTTGTATGAACTGTTTTGAAGGGATGCGGCAGCCATATGTTTATTATAAAGTGTTATAGAATCTTTCCAATTTAAAAATATTTGTGATGACCGGTCATAAATGCTTCGGAACACTTTTTTTTATCATTCTATTTTCTTCCGTGATTTATTCACAGGAAAAACAGGCGCAGGAAAGTTTAGTTCAAAAAATCGGGAAAGGATTTTTTAAAGGGATTCTTCAATCCAACTACAGGGAAATACCGCTGGATGAAGTCATCACATTGTCCCGGTTATCCCTGCCGCGGCCGAGATGCCCTCAAACGCATCGGCACCCTGCTCTTTTATTCAGCAAAGAAACGGAAGGCTCCATCCGTTTGAGAAGCCGATATTCCCCTTATAAGGAGTGGAGCGAAAATATTATAAGTGCCGCAAATCGCATAAGCAGAGATCCGGCATCTGTTCTCATTACCGAGACGGATCGTAGTGCGATTGCCAAATTGAATGCAGCCGCCTATTTTTTAACTTCTGACCCTTTTTATTTGCAGGAATCAATTATTGCATTGCGCCATATCCGCGAACCGGATCCCATTCATTCTCTTGAAGGGGGCAGAAAGGATATCGGCTGGGGCGACTGGATGCAGGCTGCGGACGCGCTAAGGCAGTACGCTGTGGCCTATGATCTTCTTTATGAGAATCTGTCTGCAGAAGAAAGAGAGAGGATAGAAAATTATCTGACGCAGCAGACCGAACAGATGGTTGCCCATTTGCACTGGGTTCCCAAAAACAACCACGCGGTTGCAATCGCTTCCGGGATCGCAACTGTGGCGCTGGTCATCCCGCATCCTTACTCTCAGCGCTGGCTTGATGCCGCCATGGATCAGTTTGAAAGCAGTCTTTCCAAGATCGAGCCAGACGGATCGTACCGCGAAGGGGTTTACTACGGCCGGTTTGTCGCATCGCGATTTTATCCTTTTGTGATTTGT
>Ga0315535_1002980_pt1 | contig 10538 bp, 5 predicted proteins | sample SalMarSW160220MG_2_FD_203092 | JGI IMG/M metagenome (GOLD analysis project Ga0315535, IMG submission 203092) | Salt marsh sediment microbial communities from the Plum Island Ecosystem LTER, Massachusetts, United States - Salt Marsh Sediment SW1602-20 ...
ATATTTTTCTTTCAGGAAGGCGAGAGATTCCTCAATTGCCCTCAGGGTCATATTCAGGTCTTCTTCCGTGTGTCGAAAGCTGATGTATGCGTGATGGTACGGTGAGAAGAAAAACCCTTTTCGGATGAGCTGCGTATAAAAATCTTTCCGTTTGCCCTTGTATCTCCCTGATTCTTCCTTTTCAAACGTAATGTAAAACATGGGGGCCACCCCGCTCAGCTCAGCGCCCACCGGATATTTCTTCAAGAGTCCCCGGATATTCTTGAGAAAGCGGTCGCCCTTTTCCCAAATATTTTCAAGAACGTTGTCCCGCTCAAGGATTTCTATTGTCTTCAGCGCAGCGACAAAGCCTTCACTGTTGGGGAAAAAGGTTGACGAAATGAAAAGCCTGTCTGCCGCCGCCGACATGACCTCTTTCTTCCCTGTCACGACAGAGATCGGATATCCATTGGCAATTGCCTTTCCAAGGACGGTTAGATCGGGAGTCACGCCGTAGAGTTCCTGCGCACCTCCCATCCTGAGCCTGAAGGCGGTCCGTATCTCATCGAAGACGAGCACCACGCCATACTTGTTCGCCAGATCTCTCACCCCCTCAAGGAATCCGGGACCAGGCTCCTGCATCTTTTCATGGTTTGGGTGACCGAACGGCGTCATGATAATGGCAGCAGTTTCATTGCCATGGATCGCCATCAGTTCTTCCAGCTCATCAAGCTTGTTGTAGTGAAATTCGAACACATCTTCGTAAAACTTGGGAGGAATTCCCCCTTTCATTTCAACGCACCAGTCATGCCAGCCATGATAACCGCACCGCATGACTTTGATCTTGCCGGTGAAGGCCCTGGCCATACGAATACTTGCGGTGGTGGCGTCCGAGCCTGTCTTCAGGAAAATGCTCAACTGGGATGACGGTACCAGTTCTTTCAGCTTCTTTGCCAGCTCGTTTTGAAACTTCTGGGTAAGGGTGAAACAGAACCCTTTCTCCTTTATTTGAGCACAAACGGCATCATCCAACTCTCGCTCACGGTAGCCGAGGATGATGGGGCCGTAACCGCACAGGAAATCGATAAATTCATTGCCGTCAACATCCGTCAGGCGGCTCCCTTCGCCCGTTTCAAGAAATATGGGATACTCTCCTTTAATAAAATCCCCGGGCCTTCTGGCCCCCAGGACACCCCCCGGCACCAGTCCGCATGCTTCTTCAAAGATTTCCAGGCTCTTGGTAATATCCAGTTTTTGTGCCTCTTTCATGGGAAGTCTCCTGCGTTTTAGATTTCGAACATGGATGAAATTTTTTCAGTCTGGTGGATTTTAGCGCCGCGTTTCAGGAACGCCGCAAGGAATTTGCCGGGATCGATGCAACCCTCAGGGGCCATCACTCCCTTCTCCGTTACATCTCCTTCATTCATCATGAGCGCCGCAATAGACGCTGGAATCCCGGTCCCAGGTGCCATTCTTCCCACCATATCGGCAGTGTATGTCACCTTTTTGCCCTCTCGCACACCCTTCACAATGACCTTGAGGCCGGAAGCCTGTGGTCCCTTGTCCCTTCCTTCGGGGATGGTCTCCCAAAGCTTGAGCGTCAGGTCATAAGGGATGACGCTGCCGCCGTTGAATTCCAGCGGTTCTTTGCTCAACAAACCGGTATCCTTTTGTTCCTTGATCAGTTGGTCAACCCACAGAGGGATGAGCGCTCCTTTGATGATGACATTCTTTACCCCTTTTATGTACAGGGGGATGGTCAAAGGCTGCGGGTGTCCCACATACCGAACATGGCATGTGCCCAGAGGATCCAGGAACTCCTCTTCCACCACGCCGGTCCCGCCTTCCACGTGAACCAGTTCACCGTTGATATACTGCGGGATCTTCCCAAGGGTCATATGCAGGCTGTGGTCCCAGGCGGCTCCTGACAGCTCGGCAATGGCCACTACCCAATAGAGATAAATCTCATCAACACTGTCAAGGCGGTCCGCGTACCACTTCACGAGGACATTGTTGGTTCCGGGGTCGGATCCCATGCCTGTCAGAACGGTAATGCCGGCTTCTTTCGCCATTTCATCGATATCGGAGTTGAAGAGTATTTCGGTTCCCTCGTAATCATCACAGATGTCAATATAGTTGACCCTCGCCTCAACCGCAGCCCTCGCCACAGGTACGGCTGTCTTGTAGAAGGGCCCCGCGCAGTTGATGATCACATCCACGTCCTTAAATGCGTTTACCATGCCGCTGTGATCATTTACATCCATCTTCACCAAGGTAGCCTTTGCGCTGTCGTGCAGTTTCGGTGACAGTCTTTCCGGGTCCGGAAACAAATCTCCAAGGACAACATGTGTTATCCGCTCTTGCTTTATCAGATCCCGGGCCACGCCCTGCCCCATGCCACCTGCTCCGCCCAATACAAATGCACGCATAAGTTACTCCTCTTCTTCTGAGAAAATATAGTAAGGCATTGCTTTTTCCACCGCTGAACATAGAGAAAACAGGCGTGTGGGTCAAGTGAAAAGGGAATCACCACATGCTTGGTATATGTCCTGAATGAAGCAGGCGTGGGCTGGAGATGATCGGTACAAAGCTTCGGGCGAAGATTCAGAGTGCAGTAGGCTGAGAATCAGAAGTGTCAATGCGGTGAGAGGAAGATCTCGAGGCCTAACCGTTCCCTTTCTTTTCCTCTTCAATGGCTTTGAGGATCTTGTCCGGGGTCATGGGGAAATCTGTGAGCGTCACCCCGATCGCATTGCTTATTGCAGCGGCATAGGCCTGGGCCGCACTCATGGCTATGGACATGCCCGCCTCTTTGGCCCCATACGGGCCCGCGGGATCCAAGGATTCCACTATTATGTTGTTGATCTTGGGCATGTCACAGGCGAGGGGAACCTTGTACTCCAGCTGCGTCGGGTTCAGGCACCTCCCTCCGCCCCAGGCGTGGTACTCGGTCAGCATTCCGCCCTGCCCTCCCATGGCGACGCTGCCCTCAAACTGTCCCTCCACCAGCATGGGATTCAGAGCAAAGCCGCAATCCTGGGCCGCTGTGACCTCAAGGACCTTGACGATACCCGTTTCCGGATCCACCTCCACCTCAGCTATGCTGGCCCCAAAGGAAAAAGCTTCAGAGAGCTGGCCCTTGGGATTTTTCACCCATTCCCTGCTGTGATCCACCCTCGGCGCATAGTGCCCTTCTCCCGAGATCGGCCTCCCCTGGATAAGTCCCATCCGGACGGCCTTCCGAAGCGGGATGAACCGGTCAGGGCTCCCAACGACAAAGATCTTCTTATCTTTCAGCATGAGGTCGTCCGGGTTTGCCTCAAGCGCCTTTGCCGCAATGTCGAAGAGCTTGGTTCTTGCATCAATCGCGGCCAGCCTGGCGGCATTTCCTCCGGCAAAAGTGGTCACCATTGAATAGGAACCGGGATCATTGGGAGTCACCTCTGTATCGGCGGTGATCAGCGTCACGTCATCCATGGAAACACCCAGTTCCTCGGCCACCACCTGCACGAGCATATTGTCATTGCCCTGACCGTTGTCCACCACCCCTGAAATGAGGGTGACGCCGCCGTCTTCATTGAATTTTATGATGGCCTGGGAGCCACCCCTGATCCCGAGAGGAAATCCGGTCTGAACCGAGTTTATGCCGATGCCTATTCCCTTCCAAGGAGGGAGTTTCCCGTATTTTTCCTTCCACTGTGATTTTTGAGCCGCCTTTTCAATGCATTCCGTCAACCCGCAGGATGAGACATAACTCCCGGTGGGGGTATATTCCCCTGTCTGCCGGGCATTGCGGAGACGCATGGTCACCGGATCAAGGCCCAGTTCCTCTCCCAGCATGTCCAGTTGCAGGTCTATTCCGCAGGCAAAGGAGCGGCCGTGCATCCGAATCATGCCCCTGATGGGTTTGTTGGTGAAAATCCTGTACCCGTTGTACCGCACATTGTCCATCCGGTATGCCTGCTCCATGCACAGGAAGGGCACAGAGGTGGCAATGGGGCCGGTTGAGGAATAGGCCCCGCCGTCCATGTAGCAGGTGATGTCCCTGGCAAGGACCCTTCCCTCCCGGTCAACACCTGTCTTTATTGTGGTGATGAGGGCGTGGCCCATGCGGACATTGATGGTATTTTCTTCTCTCGTATAAACGATCTTTACCGGCCGGCCCGACTTTCTTGAAAGTAGGGCACAGATGTAGTCGGCCGGCGAGATCTCGGACCTCCCGCCGAACGCCCCGCCTATGGCGATCTTCCGCACCTTGACCTTGTGGAGCGGCATCTGGAGGGCATTTGCCAAGGGCTTTGATTTCATGTGGGGACCAGCGTTCGGCATCCAGATCTCCAGGCTGCCCTCATCGTCAAAACGTGCCACGACGGCGTACGGCTCACTCATGAAATAATCGTCTTCAGCGGCGGTAAAGGTATCTTCACGAATCAGGTGGGACGCACGGAAGCCCTCTTCAACATCGCCCACGTCGATATTGACATGTACATTCACATTGTTGGGGTAATCCTCGTGGATCCACGGCCCCTCCGATGCCATTGCCGCAATAGGGTCATACACTGCCGGGAGTTCTTCGAGGTCCACGTCAATCAGATCCAGCGCCTCGAGCGCGGTCTCTTCGTCCACCGCTGCAACAGCCGCTATCTCCTCTCCGAAATACCGCACCTTATCCCTCGGAAGAAAATCCATGTCCTGGGTATAGCGGAACACCCCCCACTTGACCCCGGCCGTATCCTGGCCGGTGACAACGGCCTTCACCCCTCTGAGCCGTTCGGCTCGTGAAATATCGATGTGCAGAATCTTTGCATGCGCCAGCGGGCTTCGTTTGATCTTTCCCACCAGCATCCGAGGAAGCTTCAGGTCTGCTGCGAACTGCACTTGTCCTGTCACTCTCGAAAGGGAATCGACTCTGGGAATCCGTTTCCCGATCAGGGAGAACTTCTTTTCCATTCTTAACTCCCGGTAGTATTTCGGCCGGATCCCGTGGTCACGGCCGTCACCGCCTCCACGATCTTGGCGTAGCCGGTGCATCTACATATGTTTCCACTTATCCCTCGTCGGATTTCCTCTTCGTCCGGCGCAGGGTTTCTGTTCAGCAGCCCCTTGACGGACATGAGCATTCCCGGCGTGCAGAAGCCGCATTGAACCGCCCCGTGATCAATAAACGACTGCTGCAAGGGATCCAGTTTCCCCTTCTCCCCCAGGCCTTCCACGGTGGTTATTTCGCGGCCTTCTACCTCCATGGCCAGGGTGAGGCAGCTCCTTATCGGAATCCCGTCACACAACACGGTGCATGAACCGCAGACCCCTTCTCCACAGCCCTCCTTGGTTCCGGCCAGTTCCAGTTCTTCCCGCAGGACCTCAAGGAGGGTCCTGCGGGGTGAAATGTACAGGTCCACTTCCTCTCCGTTTACCGTGAGCGACAATGGTATCCTCTTTTTCATGGTATATTCCTTCTCCGGTTGTCCCATAGGTCGTGGGCCCCATCCGCTTTGCCCTCTTGCACCTCTCTCTGCGTCAGCTTTTCGTCCATTGAATGGCCTCTTGCAGGGCCCTTCTCACCAGGATGCGCGTCATCTCTTGCCTGTATTCCAGGGACGAGCCCAGGTTTTCAACCATAAAGGCGGAGGCATGTTTTTTTGCCAGAACCGAGGTGGCCTCAATGGCTTTTGTATCATCAATGGCTTTCCCCACAAGGGTAGCCGCTGCCTCCTTCAGCAGCAGGGGTGCTGCTCCTGCCCCGCCCACCGCGATCCTCACGTTCTCCACCTTTCTCTCCGTCACCTTGACCGACACCGCAGCCGATACAAGGGCAAAATCTACGGCCGAACGATAGGTAATCTTTTGAAAACTGCTCCCTGCCCCTTGCCCGGGAACCCGCACTTGTATTTCCAGCACAAGCTCCTCTGGCGTGATGGCAAAGGGACTCTCTCCTTTTCCAGTAAAGAACTCCTCTACGGGAAGCACCCTTTCTCCCTCGCTGGATGCCACGACCAGGTCACAGCCCAAGGCCATGAGGGCGCAAGCTCCGTCGGATTGGTTGGCGGAACGGCACCTGTCGCTGTTTTCTTCGGCATAGCAGGTCTGGCCGTTATTCTTGTGGCAAGGAGTCCTGCCGGACCGCCAGAATCGGGATTGATTGTAGAATAGACAACGCGTATCCAGGCATAGATTCCCCCCAACCGTACCCCGGAAGTGCTGGATTGAGGGGGCACCGATTCTTTCTACGGCTTGTCTCAGAACAGGCAGGTGCTTTTTGATTCTGTCGCTTTCCAGCACTTCGATCAGGGGTGTCATGGCGCCTAGGACGATCGCTCCATCTCTTTCTTCAATGCCCCTGAGGCCATCCAGATTTTTCAAGCTCACCACGAAACTTGGCTTCACGAGACGCTGTTTCATACGCACAAGCAGGTCTGTTCCGCCAGCCAGTACCACGGCTTCTTTACCGTGAGAAGCCAGGCAATTCAAGGCCTCCTGGAGATCTCCGGGAGCAACGTATTCAAATTCCGGAATGATCACTTTTCTAGTCCCTCGACTGTGGGAAAGGCCCAAAGGGCTTTCGTTCTTTTTCTAAATCCCGCTCAGAAGGTATTTCTCTCCCTCTCCGTCGCTGATATACAATAGCACAAGGGCAGGCTGATCGGCAAGCAGCGATATGCTTCCTGGGCAGATTTTTGTATCTCGGGCATGCTATAAATTTGGTGTCCATGGGGACATTGCTGGTCAGGGCTTCCAGTTGCCTTTCCCTCTGGGATCATGAGAGATCCAGATTCTCTTTCATGTAGCCAGGGACATTGGTGGTGACAGACCTGACTCCCCATTTTATGCATTGCCTGGCCATCTCCAGGTCGTCGACAGTCCAGACATGGAATCCGTATCCATGTTTAATGACACTCCTCGCAAAAGACTCGTTGATAATGCCCCAGTTTGAGCTGAGACCATCGGCTTTGATTCTCTTCAGTGTTTCAAGAACGGTTTCCAGTGATGGCTCTATTTCTCCGGACTCGTTTCTCTTAAATTCGCACACCCAGAATGCCTTGGATTGAAGAGCTTTTCTTTTGCATTCCCGAATCACTTCACCGTTGAAGGAAATAACAATAACCTGTTCGTGCCGGAGACCCGACCGCTTGATCTCTTCAAACAACCTGGGAACAATCGCCCCTTTGCTCTTGATCTCAATATAGATTTTTTTTCGTGCTGGGATCGTGGAAAACACCTCTTCAATGGTTGGAATGAATGCCCCCTTGTACTTCTCACCTCGATAGCGCCCCACATCCAGTTTGCGCAGTTCATCCAGGGTTGAATCTCTGATCAGCATTCTCTTCCCCGCAACGCGCTTCGTATCGTCATCATGAATACAGACAATGTGCCCATCCCTGGTCAGGTGAAAATCACCCTCAATGGCATCCGCACCCTCTTCCCATGCAAGCTCAAAGGCCGGCAGGGTGTTTTCCGGCGCAATTCGTGAAGAACCCCTGTGAGCAACGATGGCTACCGGTTCCATGGCGCACATAATATTATCCAACATCTTTCCTGCACAACTCTGGATATTGACAAGCGAAAAGTATCAGACAGGCCTATAAGAAAACAATAACTATGAAATGGACTATGGCTTGAATCACTGAGACGTATTTAAGAATAGAATGGGTGAACTATAGGAGTGCAAAAGGCGAAAATCAAGGGAAATTCTGGCAACTGATGCCGAGAATGGTTTCCATCACCCTTTCTTATACGCGAAGGGCAACAGCGACTCCCAATAATCCTAGCAAGCATGGCAACGTGTGAACTACTTACACGACCGGTAAGCAGTGAGGTATTCCTCTGTTGTCATTCCGGAAAGCCCGCAGGGCTTATCCGGAATCCAGAGTCCCTCATTCGCGGGAATGAACGCAACGTCGCAAGCGACGGGGTATTTAACCCGGTGCAGGAATAAAGATCCGTAAGAAGAAGAGGTACTTTCAGGGCCATCTCAGGCCTTACTGACCTTAAAATGAGTCTTGTGGACCAGATAGGCCGTTTTATAGTGATTTAGCGTCCAATGATTGGCGATAGATAAAAATCATCTTTACATCCTGAATTATTTGTGTAACTATTCGCCGTCTTCAACAATCAAGTCCTTTTAACAAACGCATTTATGAAAAGCGCACCGAAAAGGCAGCAGCCAGTTCGGTTCAATATTGCGCTTGAATTTTCATATCCTGATAGAGAAATCACATCAGCCGAACCCATCCACGGATAGCCGTCCGTAGCTGGAAACCGGCTTATTGCCCGAAGACTCCACAGAGTAGAAATAGAGCCAAAGCATAAACAGGAACTCCGGAAAGGAGACAGGCCGATGAAATGCTTCTGCAGAGGAATGCGTGAGAGAAGGATTTTTCAGAATATCTCTTTCATGGTCTTCCTTGGACTCACAATCTTTACCGTCTGTACATTTTGGTCAGACGCTGCGTTCGGATCCGCGTCCGGAACCATAGAAATGAATATCGGGACGGACGTGGATGGAAAAATCACCTCTGTGGAGGGATCTGCCGCCCTGCTTTTCGATAACACTTCCTGGTGGAGCACCATCCAATGGGTCGGAGACTATGCCCAAGTGGAAGTCTACCTAGACGGAGTGGACATAAGGCGCATAGCAACATTCATCTATACCCGAGCTCCAAATTATATCAATGACATTACGGACCACAGAGAAAAAGTCATTAATTGGTGGCCTGCACAGTTGGCGCCGGGCGAACACACGGTCAGTTACCGTATACTGGATGTGTACAGCGGGCAAGGATATATAACAGGAGATTATGGAAGGGTCGTAGGCAACATCATAGCAGAATACGCGATCTATGTGTATGTGGATGATGCAGGCCAGCAGTACCTCAGATACAGCGAACGCCTGAACCTGGGATACGGCCATATGCAGTGCGGGGGCATGGGAGGAGAGCCGGTCAACATCGGTACCGGCAACAGTGTGCAGCAACAAACCGATATCTCAATCCCCGGTCCGGGAATCGGCCTCTCGCTTGCCCGTACTTACAACAGCCGATCCGACAGCTCGGGATCTTTTGGGTTCGGCTGGACACACAACTACAATCTGAGGCTGAACGAGGTTGACGATTTACACATTGGATTAGAACAAGCAGACGGGCGAACCAGCCTGTTCACAAAAAATCCCGACGATGTCTATCAGGAGATTGCCGGCAGACCGACCTACATCGAAACCCTGCTCGTTGACGATATCGTCCAGGGATGGCGCTGGCATACACTGGATGGCGTGGTTTATGAGTTTGATGTTTCGGGGATGCTGAAGGAAATCTCCAAATCGGGAAACACGACTTCTCTTTCCTACGATGCCCTCGGCCGTTTGGATAGGATTGACGATCAGGCAAACGGGCGCAGCTTGGAGCTTTCCTACAACTCCCAGGGATTGATCAGCGCGGTTTCAGGACCAATCACCCCGGCAATCCCCACGGGTATATGGGTGAATTACCTCTACGATGCGCACCAGAATCTAATAGGAGTGACGTACGCCGACGGTTCAGGTTTCAATTACAGCTACACGGATCCGAATGACATCCACAACCTCACCGGAAATCAGGATATGATGAATCACTTCCTGGCTACCTGGAGTTATGATGCTCAGGACAGGGTCGTCGATAACTGGTCGAGGGACGGCCGCGGAATCCACATCGAGTACACGGGCTACAGTACCCGAACTGTTACCGATGCGTACGGCTCGACATACGACTATACCTTCGGCGTCCTCAACGGCTACAAGGCCTTCTCCCAAAAAGACGGGAGCGGTGCGTGCCGCGAGTGCGGCGGGAATGTAGTAAAAAGAGAATACGACGGCAATCTGCGGGTGACCGAAATAGAATATGCCGACGGTCTCAAATATCAGTTCGATAACTTTGACGGCCATGGCAACGCCGGGACCGTGAAAATTGAACCAGGCACTTCCGAGGAGAAAACCATCACCCGGACTTTTCATCCGCAGATCAGGGCCATGCTGACCCAAACCGAGCCGAGCCTTCTGGGTGCCGGTGAAAAGGTCACGATATGGGACTATGACGATGACGGAAATGCCGCTCCCAATGAAAATCCCACCCAGCTCATCCATCGAAAGATAGAGCAAGGATTTACCAGAGACGTCTCAGGGGCTATCGTCCCCTGCGAAGCGATTACCATCTACACCTATAACAGCAAGGGCCAAATCCTCGCCATCGACGGTCCCCGCCCGGGAACGGGAGACACCACTACCTTCACTTATGATGAGGCAACTGGGGATCTCCTCTCTGTCGCCAGGCCCGTGGTAGGCACAACAACCTACTCCGAGTATGGTGCGGCTGGAAAAGTAGGCCGTGTAACCGACTCCAACGGGAACGCCGCACTGTACACGTATGACGGCAAGGGACGGCCCCTCACCATGAGCCAAGAGGGCGTCGGCGTTGCCACCTATATCTACAATACTGCCGGAGGCCTCATCAGCGTGACCCAGCCGAACGGTGTGAGCACCAACCTCATCTATGATACGGATTACGGGCGCCTGGCTCGGATAGTGGATGCGC
>Ga0315535_1002983_pt1 | contig 10535 bp, 8 predicted proteins | sample SalMarSW160220MG_2_FD_203092 | JGI IMG/M metagenome (GOLD analysis project Ga0315535, IMG submission 203092) | Salt marsh sediment microbial communities from the Plum Island Ecosystem LTER, Massachusetts, United States - Salt Marsh Sediment SW1602-20 ...
GGGTACAGCTTGGATAGGACCGCAGTCTTCGCGGTCTTGCTTGCTTCCAGGGCGGCGTAGAGCCCAGCTCCACCGCCGCCGACGATTACCGCATCGAATTCATGTGTCAAATGTACATCCTCCAATCTTGAGACAATACCATAACGGATGATCGAAACATTATGGTACAGATCAACAAAATGATCAATGAAACGCAGTTGTCAGCCCGGAGTATAGATGCTCTCGAGAGTCTTCACGCCCTCTTCGACCGCCGCAGCCGACTTGTCGAGCGCGGCCTTTTCTTCGCTGGAAAGCTCGAGATCGAGAACCTCTTCGATTCCTCCGCTGCCCAATCGAACGGGCACACCGAGGAAGATGTTCTTGTAGCCGTACTGACCGTCGAGGTGCGCGGATGCCGGAATGAGTGCGCTCTCACCACGAAGCACCGCTTCGACCATCCGAGCTGCCGAAGCGCCGGGGGCGTAGTACGCGCTGCCGGATTTGAGGTAGTTGACGATCTCGCCGCCGCCCTTGCGAGTTCGTTCGACGAGCCGTTCGATTGTTTCGGCATCCATAAGCTCTTGAATCGGGAAACCGCCCACTGAGGCGAAGCTGGTCAACGGGACCATGCTGTCACCGTGCCCGCCAAGCACCATTGCCTCGACGTCGCCGGGCCACACATCGAGCTGTTCCGCAATGAAGTAACGGAAACGGGTCGAGTCGAGAACCCCGGCCATTCCAACCACTCGCTGCCAAGGGAACTTCGTCTCACGCAACATCACCATGGCAATTACGTCCAGCGGATTGGTGACGGCGATGACGATCGAGTCGGGCGCATATTTCGCAATGGCTTGCGCCGCGCTCTTGGCGATGTTGACGTTGGTCTTCAACAGATCCATTCGATCCATCCCGGGTTTGCGAGCGATACCGGCCGTCATGACGACGACGTCCGACGCTTCGATGTCCGCATAATCGTTCGTGCCCTTTACGGAGACCCCAAAACCGCGTCCCGGAGCGGTATGAGCGAAATCCATCGCCTTCGCCTGGGGCAACCCTTCGACGACGTCGACGACGACTACCTCTGCGAGATTGAGTCGCGCGATGTGGTAGACCGCCGTGGCTCCGACGTTTCCCGCACCGATAACCGATACCTTCTTCATTTGCTGCCCCCTGCTGCTACACTGGCTTTGACCGCCTGCGCGGAACTGACGAATCGCTTCTTGTCTTCGGCTCCGAGCTTCGGCTCAAGCACCTTTACCGCTCCCCCGCGTCCGACGATCATTGGAAGGCTCGCGGCACCATCCTTGACACCGTATTCCCCGTCAAGAACGACAGACAGGGAGAAGATGCGTTTCAGGTCTCCCACAATTGCGTCCACGACCTCCGCGATGACCGCGCCCGGAGCGTAATAGGAGCTCGTCCGCCCCGCAAGGCGCACGATCTCGTCTCCGCTCGAGCGGACCTCATCGATGAGCCGCTGTGTCTCGTCGCTGCTCATCAATTGGGTCAAGGGCACCCCGGATACCCTCGAGTACTCCGGCAAACCGATCATTTCGTGCGTATGTGTTCCGATAACCATCGCCGAGATATTCTCCGCGGAGAGTGAAAGCTCACGCGAAATCACATACCGGAGCCGCGCAGAGTCGAGCGCCCCACCGATGCCGAGCACCCGATTGCGCTCGAACTTCGATTCGCGCACGAAGAGGGCCGTCGTCGCGTCGACGGGCTCCGTCGCCATGATGACCACGCTCTTCGGAGCGAGCCGTGCCACGTCCCGGGCAATCTGAGATACGATCTTGCTGTTCTCAGCGAAGAGCGACTGCCGGTCGTTTCCCGGCTTTCGCACCTCCCCGACGGCGACGATTACGACCTCTGAATCCTTGATCGCGTCTATCGAATCGGCGCCTCGAAGCTTCGACCTGTACTTTCTTAAAGGGGCGGCCTCCATCATGTCCAAGGTCTTTCCGGTCGAGATTCCCTCGCGAATATCGCAGAGAGTGACATCGACCGCGGAAGTCTCGGCAACAAAAAAAGCGGTACTCGCCCCGACGTTACCGCTTCCGACAATGCTGATACCAGCCATGTGTGTCCCTCGCATTCCTAGTATTTTGGTAAGCTCTGGACTATAATACTTGCCAGCGTTAACAAAAACAAGGGAGCAACTGGGGATTGTAGAGGATTTTGATAGGTTTTTCCGGACTCTACTCTACTTCAGACGTCAATAAGGAGCTCGAGGACCGAACGGGCACGGGTATCCTCCGGATTGAGCTCGAGAGTCTTTCGATAGGACTTGATGGCCTCGGTATTGTTGTGGAGGCGGAACTGCACGGTCCCGAGTAGATAGTGTACCTCGGCGAGGTTCGGTGTGACCTCCGAGAGCTCCTTGAGCAGGTGGAGGGCCTCGTCGTACTTCCGCTCCTTCATCTTCAATTGGGCTAGATAGAAGTTGGCAATGAGCGAGCCAGGGGAGATTTTACGGAGATTCGAGAAGCCTTCGAGCGCCGCCTCGTCACTGCCAAGGAGATGATTGATCAGCCCGATGAAGTAGCTTGCCATAGCATGGCTCTGGTCCCTGAGGTCGAGCACCTTGGTGAAGGCATCCAGGCCCTCCTCGAGACGTCCGCATCGATAGTAGCAGACTCCGAGCTTGTAGTAGGCATTGCCGAAGTCGGGCTTCAGCTTGATCGCGTCGTGGTAGAAATCGATGGCCTCGTCGAGCCGGCCAAGGGAGTACATCGTATTGCCAAGCAAAAGGGGAAGGAAATGGTCCTTCGGATACCGTTCGAGAAGCGCCTCGAAGGCCCCCTTCGCCTCATTCCACTTTCCGTTTAGATAGTGCTCGATGGCTACCGAGTAATCGTTGTTCGACAGATCAAGTTCCATTTCCCACCTCTATTTCGCCATATTCAAGAGGACGGTGTGCAAGATTCCACCGTTAACAAAATACTCATACTCGACCGACGTGTCTATGCGTGAAAGGACCTCGAAACCCGTTTCTTTTCCCTGCTCGTCGACGGCAGTCACAGACAGTATCTGTCCGGGGCTTGCGACCTTCTCGATCCGGTAGGTCTCGAAGCCGGTGAGCCGGAGCGTCGCCGCACTCTCTCCGGGCTTGAACTGGAGGGGAAGAATCCCCATCCCGATCAGGTTGCTTCGGTGGATTCGTTCGTAGCTTTCCGCAATGACCGCCTGTACCCCCTGCAGGGCTGGTCCCTTCGCGGCCCAATCCCTCGAGCTTCCCGAACCATACTCCTTCCCCGCAATTATGATGAGAGGGGTATGGTCCTTCTCGTAGGCCTTCGCCACGTCGTAGATGTACATCGTCTCACCGGTGGGCTGATAGACGCTGAAGCCGCCCTCCTTGTCGGGGACGAGCTTGTTTCGAATCCGGATGTTCCCGAAGGTGCCGCGCATCATTACCTCGTGATTGCCTCGTCGGGAACCGAAAGAGTTGAAGTCGGAGAGCGCCACACCACGCTCGGTGAGCCAGCGGGAGGCGGGACTCTCCTTCGGAATTGCCCCAGCCGGAGAGATGTGATCGGTGGTGACGCTGTCACCGAGCAGGGCGAGTACCTTCGCGCCCTCGATCGGCTTTCGTTCGGCAACGTTTGGGCTCAGCCCGTCGAAGAAAGTTGGTTTTCGGATGTAGGTCGACTTTTCGTCCCACCCATAACGCTTCTCGCCGGTAATCTTCACACCGTTCCAGGTTTCGTTGCCCGTGAAGACGTTGGCATACTCGCTCTTGAACAGCTCCGCCGTGAGGGAAGTGCGCAGAGCAGATTCTATCTCGGCAGACGAAGGCCAGAGGTCCTTGAGAAAGACGTCTTTGCCATGCTTGTCCTTGCCCAACGGCTCGTTGGTTAGGTCGACATCGACGCTGCCGGCGAGCGCGTACGCAACGACAAGCGGCGGAGAGGCGAGGTAATTCGCCTTTACGTAGGGATGGATCCTGCCCTCGAAATTTCGGTTGCCGGAAAGCACGCCGGCGACCGTCAGATCGTTGTCTTCGATCGCCTTCTGAATCTCGGGCTTCAGTGGACCGCTGTTGCCGATGCAGGTAGTGCATCCGTAGCCGACGATGTTGAATCCGAGGGCCTCGAGCGCGGGGACCACACCGGCGTTCTCGAGGTAGCGGGCCACGACTCGAGAACCGGGCGCGATACTCGTCTTCACATAGGGCCGGACTGTGAGGCCCTTTTCGTGCGCCTTCTTCGCCAGGAGGCCTGCGGCCATCATCACCGACGGGTTCGAAGTGTTGGTGCAGCTCGTAATTGCTGCGATTACCACCGCCCCGTTGCGGATCTGCAGGCTCCTGCCGTCGAGTGTGAAATCGACCACCTCGTCCGCCTTCTCCTTCTTGGACCCCGAGATCATCGTCCTGTAGGTCGTCTTCGAATCGCTCAAAGCGATGCGATCTTGTGGGCGTTTCGGGCCGGCGATCGAAGGAACGACGTTTCCGATATCAAACTCGATGACGTCGGTGTATTGGGGCTCAGTCGAGGCGTCGGTCCTGAAGATACCCTGTTCCTTGGCGTAGCGTTCGACGAGCTCGATCTGCTCCTCGGAGCGCCCGGTTCTTCTCATGAAGCTCAGGGTCTGGTCATCGATCGGGAAATATCCGGCAGTCGCGCCATACTCCGGCGACATGTTACTAATGGTGGCTCGATCCTCGACCGGAAGATCGGAGAGCCCGGCGCCGAAGAACTCGACGATCTTCCCCACGACCCCGTACTTGCGGAGCTGCTCGGTCACCGTGAGGACGAGATCCGTGGCGGTTACTCCCTCTTTGAGCTTCCCTTTCAGCTTGAAGCCGACGACCTGCGGGGTCAACATGTAGTAGGGCTGACCGAGCATTACTGCTTCGGCCTCGATTCCGCCGACGCCCCAACCGAGAACTCCCATGCCGTTGATCATTGTGGTGTGCGAGTCGGTCCCAACGAGGGTATCCGGATAGACGACCGCTTCGCCATCGATCTTGTCGGCACGCACAACCGAGGCAAGGTACTCGAGGTTCACCTGGTGAACGATTCCGGTGGCCGGCGGGACGACTCGCAGGTTCCGAAAAGACTGAGCGCCCCAGCGAAGGAACTCGTAGCGCTCCCGGTTTCGTTTGAACTCCATGTCGGCGTTGACCTTCAACGCCTCAGGCGTTCCGTAGAGATCGACCTGAACCGAATGGTCGATAATGAGGTCTACCGGTATCTGTGGATTGATCTGGTCCGGTTCGCCCCCGAGATCGACAATCGCATCCCTCATTACCGCGAGATCGACGATAGCGGGTACGCCGGTAAAGTCCTGCATCACCACTCGAGCCGGCATGAAGGGGATCTCTTTCTTCTGGGAGGCCTCCGAGCTCCAATCGAGCAGGGTCTTGAGGTGGTCTTTCGTGACGAGCTTGTCGTCGATCTGACGAACAAGGGCCTCTATGAGTATTCGAATCGAGAAAGGCATTCTCTGCGTGTCGACGCCGAACAGCTTGGAGATCGCCTCCAAGCTATAGTAGGTGAATTCGCCTGAGCCGGTCTTGAGGGTCTTTCCGACGTTGAGAGGGTCGTTGAGTTCCGACATTTTGATTGGCCTCCGAAGCAAGCACCGGGGATGTGAGATTCGAAGCCGCAGGGGCGCATCCCGGTTCGAGTTGATCTACCTAATATCCCAAAAGCACCTCTTTTGTGCAAGGGTTTGCCGCCCGCCGGTTCGCTCTGCCCGCCCCCGACCGCCGTTTCGGTTCCGGTCATCACGCCGCCGACAGGCAATCGTTGACCAAGGGTATCGTCTGTACTACAGTCACGAGATCGGAGGCAACATGCAGATTCCCATCCAGCGCTGGAGCACCATGAGTCGTGCGGACCGGAAAAAAACGCTTCTTCGCTCGGAACAAGACATCGCCAAGGTGCGGGAAGCCGTCGAGTCCGTGATCGAAGGGGTTCGCAGTGGCGGCGACCGCGCTCTGCGCGAGCTCACGGCGAAGTTCGACCGGGTCGAGCTCGGCGACAAACCGTTGCGGGTGAGCGCAGTAGAGATGGACCGTGCCTCGGAGTCTTTGGGTGAGGAGGTGCGTCGGGCCCTCGAGTTCGCCGTAGACAACGTGCGACGTTTTCATACCGGACAGGTCCCCAACGGCCTCGACCTCCGCGAAGTACGACCCGGAATCTATGCAGGAGAACGCGCGACGCCGATCGAGTCCGTGGGCCTCTACGTCCCACGAGGCCGAGGCAGCTTTCCCTCCATGATGTACATGCTCTGCGTACCGGCGGTTTTGGCCGGAGTGCGCCGAATCGCCGTAGCGACACCACCGAACAAAGAGGGGGACGTCGATGCCGCCTGTCTCTATGCCGCACGCTTGAGCGGTGTCGACGAGGTGTACCGCTTCGGAGGCGCTCAGGCGATCGCGGCCCTTGCCTACGGGACCGAGAGTGTCGGGGGTGTGGCGAAGATCCTCGGCCCCGGCAGTATGTACGTCAGCGCGGCACAGCGGCTCGTCGCTTCCGACGTCGAAGTCGGGCTTCCCGCCGGACCGAGTGAATCGCTGGTTATTGCCGACGCCGAAGCCGACCCCTACCGGGTGGCTTTGGACCTTCTCGTCGAGGCGGAGCACGGATCGGACTCCTCCGCGCTGCTCGTAACCGAGTCGAATCAGCTCGCCGAATCGGTCGCTGCGCTGCTTCCCCGGATGATCTCCCAAGTTCCTCAGCCGCGCCGCTCGTTCATAGAGGACGTCATGAAAGGTTATGGAGGGATCCTTCTTTTCGACAGCATCGAGTCCGCGATCGACTTCGTGAACGACTTCGCCCCCGAGCACCTGCAGGTTCAAACTCGCGATCCATTCGCCACTCTGAGCCGCATCAAGAATGCGGGCGAGATCCTGCTCGGCAATAATACCCCCTTTTCCGCCGCCAACTACGCGATCGGCGCGAACGCAGTGCTGCCAACGGGTGGCAAGGCAAAGACTTGGTCTCCCGTCTCGGTGCGCGATTTCATGAAGTATTCCTCAGTGGTCTTCTTGACCGACAAAGGATACGCCGCAGTAAAAGAGCCGGTGGTTACCCTTGCCGACTACGAAGGTTTCTTTACCCACGCCGAGGCGTTCCGCAAGAGACCGGAAAACACCAACCGAAGTGACTCGTCACCGTAGCCAAGGAGCGCTCATTGCCTCTCGTTGAAAAACGATTCCAAACCGTGGATGCGGGGTTCGCCTACATCGAGTCCTTCACCAATCTCGAGCGAACCACCAACAGCACAATTCGAAATTACCGCCTCGATAGAATGCGCTCGCTCCTCGAGTTCTTCGACAACCCCCAGCGTACCCTGCGACTGCTCCACATCGCGGGGACCAAGGGCAAAGGCTCTACGGGGCTCTATCTCGCGTCTATCTTATTTGAGGCCGGGTATCGCACCGGATTCTACGCCTCCCCCCACGTGTCGAGCTACACCGAGCGCATCACAGACGCCGGAGCTCCTTTCGAGGATGCCCTCTACATCGAGATGATAAATCGAATCGCTTCACGGCTTGTCTCATTCCCCAGGAGCACACTACCGGCCCGCTCGAATCCGACGACCTTCGAGCTGCTGACCCTACTCGGGCTTCTCACCTTCCGGGAAGCCGGATGTCATTGGGCGGTCATCGAAACCGGGATCGGCGGTAGGCTCGATGCCACGAACGTCATCACGCCTGAGGCCTGTCTTCTCACACCCGTGGAACGGGAACACACCGACATCCTCGGAACGACCCTTGCTCAGATCGCAGGCGAGAAGGCGGGCATCATCAAGCCGGGGGTACCCGTATTCAGCGGCTACCAACATCCGGAAGTACGGACCGTCTTCGAAACTGCCGCAGCCGCGATGCGGGCTCCGATCCGCTTTCTCGACGACGCCGTGGTGCATTCGGAAACCCTCCTCCGACCCGACGGCGGTGTGGTCGAGATCACCTGGAGGGACGGGCCGGTCGAGACCTACGAGCTCGGTATGCCCGGAGAGGTACAGGGTGAGAATTCGGCTCTAGCCGTCCTGGCCGCCAAATCGCTCTTCAGCGGCGGCGATCAGTCTCGACCGGCAATCGATTCGGAGTCCATTCACCGAGGGCTGCGGCGTGCGCGTCTGCCCGGTCGGATGGAGGTCGTCTTCCCTCCGGTGAGGAAGGACACGGATCTTCTCGACCGCCGCGCGCCGATTGTGCTGGACGCCGCACACACTCCGGTATCGGTCTCTCGCCTGCTCGGCTCGTTCCGAAAGATGTTTCCCGTCCCGGCTGTCCTGATATTCGGCTCGGTGCTCGGGAAAGACCCGGCCGGTATGGCGGAGATCCTTGCGCCGCACTTTTCCCATGTCATAATTTCTACGCCGGGAAGCTTCAAGAAGAGTGATCCGAAGGAGGTATGGAACCACTTCGTCGGACACAACCCCGGGGCTCGCCTCGTGCCCGATCCCCGTCTTGCCCTTGCTGAAGCCCTTCGCGTTTCGGGCGGACACTTGCCGATTCTCGTCACCGGATCGTTCTACATGGTTGCGGAGATTCGCCGATTCTTGACAGGGAAAGAGGAAGACGGATCCGGTGCTATTCGGTAGCCCGCCGCAGCTTGGCCATGATGAGACCGAAGAAGACCCGCATCTCGCCGCGGTAGTAGGCCCATCCGAGGTGTGAGCCGCAGGCCGAGCAGTCGGCAAACGCCCATGCGTGGCCCGCAAACCAGGTGAACTCAGGCGTGGGCACTCCGACGGCTCGACACCCTTGCGCATCGCGGAAACATCCGATTCGATAGATGAATCCGGAGGGATTCACGAAGGTGTGGACATGTCCGCCGTCGATCTCGACGCGCGCTCGGCCCGTGGTAATCAACGATCCGCAGGAGCGGCAGAGAAAGAGCTCCTCTTCCTCTTCGGAAAGCTCCTCTTCGGCAGTGGTGTTTGTAGCTGCACCGACCTCTTCGTCTTCCGTACCCATATGGTAGCCATCCCGCGGCAATCTTACCAGAGGAGGTGTGACGGCTCTCTCGCTGATGGCTCCCGCGGTGAAGACCGCTTCGGTGACGGCTCTCTCGGGGACGGCCGCCTCGGCGCCCGTCCCTGAAATGGCGGCCTCCTGCGCAAAGGCTGTTGACACCCGCCCCCGCAGGCGCTTCCATAGAGGTCGGAGGAATTATGCGCTCACAGCGTCTCAAACGGCTCGTGCCCTACACACCGGGCGAGCAGCCGCAGGACAGAAGCTATCTCAAGCTGAACACGAACGAGAATCCGTATCCCCCCTCACCGCTCGTCGAGGATGTCTTGGCCTCCTTCGCGGCCGCGGATCTCCGACGATACCCGGATCCGCGCTGCCTGAAGCTGCGCGAGGGGGCCGCCGAAGAGGCGGGAGTCGATCCCGACTGGGTTTTCGCCGGCAACGGCTCCGATGAGGTTCTCTCCCTCGCTTTCTTCTCCTTCTTCGACAGCTCCCGTGGACCGCTGCTCTTCCCGAAGCATACCTACAGCTTCTTCCCGGTCTACTGCAACTTCTACGACATCGAGTATGAACGCATTCCACTCGAACGGGACTTCAGCCTCGAACCATCGAGATTCCTCGACTCTCCCGACTCGTGCGGCATAGTTTTCCCGAATCCGAACGCTCCGACCGGTATCGCGGTGGAGCGAGGAAAGATAGAGAACTTGCTGGAGCACTACCCGAACGATCGACTCGTGCTCGTCGATGAGGCTTACGTCGATTTCGGCGCAGAGAGCTGCGTCGAGCTCTGCCGAGTTTGGTCGAACCTTCTCGTCGTGCAAACGGTTTCGAAGAGCAAGTCATTGGCCGGGATGCGGCTCGGATTTGCCTACGGTCAGCCAGAGCTCATCGACGCCCTCTTCGCCGCCAAGGACTCCTTCAACTCCTACCCGGTCGATGCCATCGCACAGGCTGTCGGCGTCGCGGCGATGAACGACGGGCCCTATTACAAGTCGATGAGCGATCGAGTGATTGCAACCCGGGTACGATTCACGGCAGCACTGCGAGAGCTGGGCTGGCACGTCCTGCCCTCGAAGGCGAATTTCGTCTTCGCCGCCCACCCTTCCCTCACGGGAGGAGAGGTGTACCGTCTCCTCAAAGAGCAGGGAATCCTGGTGCGCCACTTCACGTCGCAGGAAATCGAACGTTTCGTTCGCATCACAATCGGGCTGCCGGAGGACATGGAGACGCTGTCGGGGGCCCTGGCTCAGCTCGCCTGAGAAAAATCATTGCGGGAGTAGGGAAATGGACACGTATCTGAATGGTCGACTCATCGTTACCCGAAGTGACATCACCGAAATGGAGGTTGATGCCATCGTGAACGCGGCGAACAGCAGCCTCCTCGGTGGCGGCGGAGTCGACGGGGCGATACACCGCCGCGGAGGCCCTTCGATTCTCGAGGAATGCCGCCGCATTCGCCGGGAAACCTACCCGGACGGTATGCCGGCGGGGGATGCGGTGATTACCACGGCGGGAGAGCTGCCGTGCAAAAGAGTAATCCATACAGTAGGTCCAATCTGGTCGGGAGGAAGAGCCGGAGAGCCCGAGACCCTTGCAAGCGCCTATCGCAACAGCCTCA
>Ga0315535_1002984_pt1 | contig 10532 bp, 8 predicted proteins | sample SalMarSW160220MG_2_FD_203092 | JGI IMG/M metagenome (GOLD analysis project Ga0315535, IMG submission 203092) | Salt marsh sediment microbial communities from the Plum Island Ecosystem LTER, Massachusetts, United States - Salt Marsh Sediment SW1602-20 ...
CTGATGGTGGCTGATACCACCATAGCAGGCTTTCCTTTGAGGGCGTCTCCGGCAAAAGCTGTACTGGCGATACGCTGCTCATCATGGTTTTCCAGGAAATGGAGCATGTGATGTTCTATATCGGCTAGTTCGTTCTGTATATGTACCAGGGCATCCGTGCTGCCATGGCCCTGCATGACTGCTTTCAGGCTGTCGTAAAATTGTACCTTGTCGTAGAGGTAATCCATCTTGCCCAGGTGGATATAGTCCCGGTACATCTCTGGCGTATAGATTTCGGATACCAGGATGGCATCCGGGTTCTTTGTTTTAATGGCCGAATTGAGGAAACTCCAGAACTCCACCGGTACCATCTGTGCCATATCGTACCTGAATCCATCCACCCCCTTGTCCAACCAGAACATAACGATATCCCTGAATTTCATCCAGGTGTCCGGGACATCTTTACCCTGCCAGAAGGCAAAGTGCGTTTTGACAGATTCATTTTCATAGCCGGCAGGAAGTCCGGGGAAATCTTTTGTCCCGTCAGGCTTCACCCCGAAATTGAGTTTTGCGGTCTCGTACCAGTCAAATTCGGAGGGCTGAGGGCTCCTTGCCCCGTTCCCCGTCCATTTGGCCGGATTTTCGTCAAAAAATCCGTCGCTCAGGGGGTGGGCTTCCCCGCCCAGGGGAAGGGGCCGGTTGTGCCATTCCGGAACCCTGAATGGTTCTCCCGGGATGTAGTAAAAATTATTATCCCTCAAATATTCCTGACTCTGGTCATCCGATTCCCCGAATGATTCCACACCCGGAGGGTTGGAAATGGAATGGTAAGCCCTTCCCACATGGTTGGGCACAATATCAATGATCACCTTCATTCCGTGCCGGTGGGTCCTTTCAACCAGGGCCTCGAACTCTTCCATTCTTTTTGCGGGATCCACAGCCAGGTCCGGGTCCACATTATAGTAATCCTTGATGGCATAGGGAGAACCCGCCCGTCCCTGAACAACATCCGGATCATCAGGCGCAATTCCGTATTTCGAATAATCAGTGATCATCATGTGATGCAGGATCCCGGTATACCAGATGTGCGTCACGCCCAGGTCACGGATCTGTTCCAATGCCAGGTCGGAGAAATCGTTGAACTTGCCCACACCATTCTCCTCCAGGGTTCCCCAAGGTTTGTTGGTTGTATTGGTATTCCCAAACAGGCGTGTAAACACCTGGTAGATGACGATTTTATCTTCTTTTTTCTGATCCACTTTTTCTACCTGTATTTTATTGTTACATCCTCCGAGCAATGCCAAAACTGCCAATCCAATACATATTATCCGCTTCATAAGGTATGGTGTGTTGGTTCATCATCCAGCTCAATGGCTTTCAATGTGGGTTTCGCAGCTGTCCCGTCAAAATCCTCAATGACCACATCGGGGCAATCCTTACAATAAATGGCTTGACTCATATATTCGGGCAGGTTATTGCCCCACCGGACTTTGAATCCCGTGATCTTCAGTCCTCCGGTATACTGGCTGTACAGTGCCGGTATGTCATGCTTAAAGATACCAAGGTTTCTGTCATATACCGGCCGAAGGTCAAAATTCCCTCCATAGGTTTCGCTGTATACCCCGGAAGTTATCTGCAGGGTGATGTTTTCGAGCGAAAGGTCCGAAATCAAAGATTCGTCCGTACCATAAATCACAATACCGCTTTCACTTTCCGATATGATGTTTCTGAAGCGGATATGCCGGATTGGTCCTGCCGGGATGTCCGGATCCTGTTTGATGGCTGAGACATGGATGGGCTCACCATTGCCCCACCAGTGTCCGGAATGTATGCGGTTCCGGATGGTTATATCACTGAAAAGGATGTTTTCGATGGCCCCTGCATCCCGTGAAAATATGCCAATTCCACGGTTTGAATCGTAGATGACCAGGTTGGAAAAAATGCAGTTCCGGATGGGATTAATACCATAGCCCACGCGGATTCCGGCGGAACGTGACTGGAGCAGGCAATTGGTCACCGTTACATTCTCGGCATAACCGGTCTTGTTGCCAAACTCCCGCGATGTATAATCAAGTTTTGTATTGATATCACCGCTCACACCCACCTGTGTCCCAAACCCTGTTACAATAATGGCATCATCACCGGCGCGGATATCACAATCGGAGATCCTGATGTTCCTTGATGTGGTACAATGAATGCCATCACTATTGGGAACCATCAGGTTGTTGTGGATGGAGATGCCGGTGACAATCACATCATCACAATCGGCAATGCGGAAGCACCATTCGGGAGAATCTCTGAACGTCACATTTTTGATGGCAACCTGCTCGCACTGAAGAAGAACGACCATCATACCGGGCCTGGCATCGTAGCCCATGGGACCATCCGGCGGAAGCGGGTCGGCTGGCAAATAATCCTCTCCCTGCCGGGTGGCTTTCCTGTTGAAATCCTGACCGATGTGGGCTTTCTGGGCCAGGTGGAATCTGGTACCCCTGCCATCAATTTCTCCTTCGCCTGAAATGGTAATCCCGGTGGACTGGTAGGCATAGATCATGCCGTGTTGCTGACCTTCGATCCGGTAATCGGCCGTGTCCAGGCTGCCCAGCAGCCTGGCTCCCTGTTCAAGGTAAAGGTTCACATCGGACCGGAGTACAATGGTTCCTGTAACAAAGTCCCCGGGGGGAACGACCACTTTGCCTCCTCCATGATCAAAACAGGCATCGATGGCTTTCTGAATGGGGATTGTATTGAGGGTAATGCCATCAGCTTCTGCCCCGTAAAAGGTAATAACAAAGTCCCGGTCCGGTTTTTGACATCCGGTCAAAACCGGAAACAGGATTACAACGAAAAGAAGTCGTTTAAGCATGGGTATATGATTTTGGATTGCCACTTAATTGCATGTTACCTGGCCAGGTCGGCATATGAGATCAGCCTGATTCCCCTCTTTTCTATCATCTTCTTAATTTCTTCACTGGTGAACATATCTGTGACCATTTGGCGGTCCTCGTTCACATTATTGTATCCTTCATGTCCCACTGCCGACATCTCCATGCTTTCCAGTGCCGGGTGCTCCACAAACAGGTATGTCTTCCCCGCTTCCAGCTTGTTTAAGCCCTCAATGAATGCTTCTATGCGTGCCTCTGCTGTTTCTGCCTTCTGACCCATGGGAAATCTTTGAACATCATATTCACTGGTATTGATATCCAGTCCATACTCTTTGGCCAGCTTTTCAAAAACAGCAGCTACCCGGTCATCCCATCCGGAACAACCCATGTGGCACGACAGGTGAGAAACCTGGGGGATATGTTTGAGGGCCATTTCGATCTGGGCCCTCATCTCTGCTTCGATCTCCTCCAGCTTCCAGTCCGCTCCTTTCAGGGCCCGGTTTTCGGGAAACCTTTCGTTGGGCCAGATCATGGGGAAGAAATAGCCATCCTCATCGGTGATGCTGGGGGCTTGGGTAAGGGGCCGCCACTTCACGTTTTCCCATTCGCTGGTGAAGGTGAGGTGAACCCCCACATCCAGACCCGGGTTTTCGTTTAGCATGCGCACAGCTTCGGGGAACCAGGCACAGGGCACCATGATCTCCACCGATTGCATAATGCCCTCCTGGTATGATCTGATGCATCCCAGGTTGGCTGCATGGGCAGAGCCGATATCATCGCCCCTGATGATCAACCTGATCTCATCCTGTGAAATACACTGCTGGCTCATGAGCGTCAGCCCGATGACAAGCGATAAAGTGAATAGTTTCATTGGTGTTTTTTATTGAGGTTAAAGAATGTCCAGTGGTTTTCATTGTTGTTTCAAGGATTTCTCTGGCTTTTCCGGGAATCATGGCTTAAATTTAAGGGAATTTTATCACAACCCTATCATGCAAAATTCTGCAAAACAAACCCGAAGACAAATGCTTCTCACCTCTGGCGGCGTGCTGGGGGCATCCTTGCTGGGGGGGCCTGTATTTTCTCAATCCAGGGTAAAAGGTCAAAAACCCGTAAAGATCCTTGTGGCCGGGGCCCATCCCGATGATCCGGAGAGCGGGTGCGGGGGCACCATCTGCAGGTTTGTATCCCTCGGACACGAAGTATCTGTGCTGTATCTGACCCGTGGTGAGGCTGGAATAGAGGGGGTTTCACATAAGGATGCAGCAGAGATCAGAACAGCTGAGGCCCTGGAAGCCTGCAGGGTAATGGGTGCGAAGCCTCTGTTTGCCGGACAGGTTGACGGAAATACCCTCATTAACAAGGAGGCTTATACAATGATGTCCAAGATCATGACAGAAGTGGCCCCCGATGTGGTCTTCACCCACTGGCCCATCGATACCCATCCCGACCACAGGGTTTGTTCCAATCTGGTATACAATACCTGGAACTGGTTTCGAGGGGATGAATCAAAGGCCTTTGAACTTTATTATTATGAGGTAATGACCGGGGAGCAGACCCAGAATTTCCATCCCACCCACTTTATTGATATTACAAAGACAGCTGATCTTAAAAAAGAAGCGACCCTGAAACATGTCTCCCAGAAAGCGGTTCAGTGGTTCCCCTTTCATCAGAAAATGGATGAATTCAGGGGGTTTCAATACACCTGGGAATGCAAGGCAGCGGAGTCCTTTGTTCACCAGGGTTTTACGGGGATTATTTAGAATTCCTTCCTTTTTGCTACAACTTATCCAACGGTTTTTCAATCTGAACGATTTGAAAAAATGGCATACCCTTTTTCTGGTATTCTTCCTTAAATTACCCGAAATTGTTGGGAATTCAGGAATAAACTCTTGGCATGAAAAGAAAGCTTTTTTATTTGAACGGCATTGTCCTGGTTCTGCTTTTCGCAAGCAATGGCTGCAAGCGGACAGAGTACGACAGAATGAAGTCATTTGTGGATGCCATCCCGGTGGTAAATACCCATTCCCATCAGGGAGATCCCTGGAAGAAGAGATACAACTGTTTTGATTCGGGTCTATATCTCCATGCAGATCTTATTTCTACCGGGATGACTGAATATTCCGATTCAATGGAAATGTTGCATAATCCTGAAGCCTATTGGGACCATACTGAAAAGTATCTCCGGTTCAACAGGACAACATCTTACTATACACAGTTCAGTTATAATTACCAGGTTTTGTACGGCCTTGATCATCCTTACATTACAAAATCAGATTTTCTGGAATATTCAGAACAGATGGACCAGAATTTCAAACACTACGATGATTGGCTTGACCATGTGTATGAGAAATGCAACATCGAGGTCATCTTCTCTGACAGGCTCTGGCAGGCTTTCGATCCAGACTTTGATCCAGACCATTTCAGGTATGTGTTTCGATTTGACCAGCTGGTACTTGAGGCGCCCGCTGCTGCACTTCAAAACAGGGTGCAGAATGTGCAGGCGCTTGACCTCCTGGAGATGGACAACATTCCAATAACTGATTTGCAATCCTACATTGATTACATTGATCTGGTTTTGGATAAAGTGGTTCAAAATAAAGCGGTTGCTTTTAAAATGGGGCTCGCTTACCACCGCTCCCTTGATTTTGAAACAGTGGATGCGTCTCTGGCCCAAAAGGTTTTTCTCCAGGATAAGTTCTCAGATACGGACAAAACCCTCGTACAGGATTATATGGTATCACATATCGCAAGGAAAGCAGGAGAATTTGGAATTCCTGTCCAGATTCACACCGGGTACCTTCACGGAAACCGGAACATCCTTGACAGGGGGTATCCCATGAATTTAATCCCCCTGTTGCGATCAAATCCGAAAACTCAGTTTGTTTTGTTTCACGGAGCCTTCCCGTGGACAGGGGAATGTATGGTATTGGCTAAAAATTATCCGAATGTGATACTCGATCTTGTCTGGCTCCCTCAATTATCAAGGACCGCGGCCATACGGGCATTGCATGAAATCCTGGATTGTGTCCCCTATAACAAAATTTGCTGGGGTGGAGACACTGGAAATATTGATGATGCAGCAGGTTCCCTGGAATTGGGAAGGGAGGTTGTGGCGATTACGCTGGCAGAGAGGATTGAATACGGGTGGGCAACCAGGGAGGTTGCTGAAGATATAGCGAGAAGGATTTTCCGGGAAAACGCAATTGAGATCTATAATTTGAGCAAATGAAAGATATTTCAATCGCAACAGCACAGTTTCAAACCAGGAACGGTGATAAGGAATATAACCTCTCCAGGATTGAAGCAATCACGGCAAAAGCGGCTGGCGATGGAGCGAAAGTGGTCTGTTTCCATGAACTCTGCATTACTTCATATACATTCCTGAGAAACCTGAGCAAACAGGAAATAAGTGTGCTTGCGGAAGAGGTTCCAGGTGGTGAAAGTGTGTTAAAACTCACACATCTGGCAGGAAAATTCAATGTGGCCATTCTGGCCGGTCTCATTGAGGTGCAAGGAAAGAAACTGTACAACACATATGTGTGCGTAACGGGTAAAGGCGTGGTTGCTAAATTCAGAAAATTGCATCCTTTTATTAGCCAATATCTGTCGCCTGGCGATGGTTATACGGTATTCGATCTTTTTGGGTGCAAATGTGGAATCCTCATCTGCTATGATAACAATGTGATCGAAAATGTACGGGCAACTACCTTGCTTGGAGCAGAGGTGATTTTTATGCCCCATGTAACCTGCTGCACTCCCTCTTCCATGCCTGGCAGGGGGTGGGTTGACAGGGAACTATGGGAAAATCGCCTGAAAGATCCTGTTTCACTCAGAATGGAGTTTGACGGACCAAAGGGGAGAGGGTGGCTCATGAGATGGCTGCCGGCCAGAGCCTATGACAATGGAATCTATGTTGTTTTTTCCAATCCCATAGGGATGGATGACGACCAGGTTAAGAATGGCAACTCGATGATTTTCGATCCCTATGGTGAGGTCATTGCTGAATGTCGCAGCTTTGAGGACGAGGTAGTGGTGGGCCACTGTGTTGCTGAAAAACTGAAACTTTCGGGAGGATATCGGTATAAAAATGCCCGAAGGCCCGAACTCTACGGCGACATCTTAAAGAAGGATAATAGTGCTTCCACTCAGGTAGACTGGATGAAATAACTGGTATTAAACAAAGGATAATTATCATGAAGACTCATTTTCTTTATTCCCTGTTACCCATTTGGTTATTGCTCTCTTCATTGCAGGCATATCCCGGTCAGTATGAATTTGTTCACATCGGTCTCCGGGATGCCGCGAATATGGGATTTTATGATCCGGTTGCAGGAGATGGTACGGGAGGATGGGCTGACTTCGGTCCCACAGACTGCGTGAAAGGGATTCCATACGGGGTACAGAAATTTGAGGATGGTATTATTCCGTTTGACATCATTGATCCGGATTCCAACCACGGAAAATCAGTGGTAGTACTGAACGGCCCCAACCGGGAATCCACTTTTCCGGATCAATCCCCCAGGATCAAAGTCAACAGGAGGTTAGACGAACTGTTTTTTCTGCATGGCTGTATGTATGCAGAAAGTTCCGGCGAGCCACTCCCGCTTATCAAATACAGGATTCATTACGAGGATGGAACCGAACATATGTTTATCTGTTACCGGGGTCTTGAAGTGGATGACTGGTTTGACCCATCCGAGAGGATGCCCAGGGCCATAAGGACCTACAGGGAGAACAGGACCTGGTTGATGAATACTCCATGGCTCAATCCACAGCCTGACAAGACGATTGAGTGGATCAGAATGGAATCCACCGGCAATGCCATCCCCATCCTGGTTGCCATCACCGGATCAGAGGGATCAGGACCCTATTTTACTGTGATGAACCAGATCAACGAGAGGATCCAGAATCACAGAACGGGTACTTTACGCGTTGCATTGGTACAGCCGCGGAAAGAGCCAGACCAGGATGAGAATCTCAGGAACGGAGAAATATTTTGCCGGCAGGCCAGTGAAAAAAATGCCGATATTGTTGTGTTCCCGGAGATGTATAATATTGGATATAACGGGATTGATTTCAATGCACCCAACGCTATAGAAAACTGGAGCGCTAAGGCCATCGGATCGGAGCATGCATTCGTGAAACGTTTCAGGGAACTGGCCGTGGAACTGGATCTGGCAATTCTGATTACTTATCTTGAGCGCTGGGAGGGATTGCCTAGAAATACTGCAGCCCTGATTGACAGGAATGGAGAGATCGTGCTCACTTATTCCAAAGTGCATACCTGTGATTTTATTGATACGGAGCTGCATACCACCCCTGGTGATGGATTTGTTGTGGCTGATCTGGATACGCGCCTGGGACCAATAACAGTTGGGGCGATGATCTGTTATGACCGGGAACATCCCGAAAGTGCCAGAATCAATATGCTGAAAGGGGCGGAAATTATTTTGACACCCAACGCATGTAACCTGCATCCCATGCTGCTAAAACAGTTTCAGGTCAGGGCATTTGAAAATGCAACAGTCACAGCCATGGCTAATTATTCCAGTGAAGGACTGAATGCCTTTAACGGGCACTCCTGTGTATTTAATGTGGATGGGGAAGAGTTACTTATGGCCGATGAGCAAGTGGGTGTATACCTGGCGGAGATAGACCTGGGAGCCATGCGCGATTACCGTGAAAGAACCATATATGGCAATGCTTTCAGAAGGCCGCATAAGTATAGTCCACTTATATCAACAGAAGTGGAGATGCCCTTTATTCGGAACAACAGCCAGGGAAAGCCCTTTAACCGGCTTGAGCGGTAGGTTCAATAGCAGTATATCCATAATCCAATAAACCTGATCAGGATGAAAAGAAGAGAATTTTTTAGTACAGCCTGTCCCACCGCGTTGGGTTTAAGCCTGCTCCCGCAAGCAGTATTTGCGAAACAAAAATCAAATAAAATGACTGCAAGAGAACTGAATGCGTATCTGCGTTCCCTGGTAGAGGTGAATGAGCCCTCGGTAGACAAGATCATTGTGGGTGACCCCGAAACAGTAATCAGTAAGATCGGCACCGCATGGATGCCTTACTGGCAAACGCTGAAGGAAGCCAGGGCCCTTGGCATAAACACAATGGTTGTTCATGAACCCACATTCTATACCCACCGGGATCTGGAAGAGACCGAATGGGATTACCTGGCTGCGCCATCCCCGGCAAAAGAAATATATATGGAGCAGGTGGCAGCCAAGAAGAGATGGATCGAAGAGAATGGAATGGTGATTATCCGCTGTCACGATGTGCTTGATAAGATCGGGGGATACGGGATCCCGTTTGCATTTGGAAGGGCCCTCGGATTCCATGATTCGGACATTGTGCGTTCGAAACCCTATTACAATGTATACAAGACCAAAACGCAGCCTGCCATCGATATAGCCAGGCAGATAGCTTCAAAACTCAGCAACGTGGGACAACCGGGTGTTGCTTTCTACGGAGATGAAAATTTCCCGGTAAAGAGTGTGGGACTGGGAACCGGTTGCATATGCAATCCGATGGAATTTATGGACCTGGAAATGGACATGGCCATTGCCATTGATGACTCTGTGAATACATGGACCCAGACCACTTTTGCAGAGGATACTGGCAGGCCGCTGATCGTGGTGAATCACGGAACCACTGAAGAATTTGGAATGCAAGAATTGTCAGTTCAGCTGAATGCTACCCTGACAAGTTTCGAAATCATCCACTTCAAACAGGGATGTTCTTACCGCTGGATAACTGCTTAATCATTCATATGAAATCAACAGCCATTCTTACAATTGTGTTATTCCTGATCTCCTGTAACAGCCAAAACCTTAATAAAAAACAGACCATGACCGACAAAGTCTTGTATGAGGAACTTACCCCCACCGAATTCAGGGAACGGATTGCCAGGGCGCCGGTGGCCTACCTTCCATTGGGAACCATCGAGTGGCACGGGGAACACCTGCCCCTTGGATCTGACGGACTGCAATCCAAAGGATTCTTCGAAATACTGGCCAGGGAAGCCGGAGGGATAGTGTATCCCATGTTGTTTATGGGTCCGGACCGAAGACAGGTGGTTGAAGAAACGGAATACTATGGGATGGATTACAGTGTCAGGGAACGAAGCTCGCCATTATATTATCCCATGCAGCAACTTGATGGCAGCGCGTACTGGATCCCCGATGAGGATTTTAAGGTGCTCATGGAAGCGATTTTGGTCCAGGTTCAAAGGGCTGGATTCAAAGTGCTGGTGGCGCATGGACATGGTCCCTCTACCAACTTTGTGATTGAACACAGAGATGAGTGGGAAGCTAAATATGGATTGAAGATCCTGCATTGCTGGGGACACAGGGATGAAGAGGGGATGGGTATCATGGTGGATCATGCGGCCATGAATGAAACTTCCCTGGTGATGGCATTGAGGCCGGAACTTGTGCATATGGAATACCTGCCGGCCGATCCTTCCACGTGGCCGGTTGGGGTTGGCGGCAAAGATCCGCGGATCCTGGCATCTCCCGAAAAGGGTGCTGAGATCCTCAAGATTCAAAAGGAGAGGATGGTCCGGTTAATAAGGAATACGCTGGGCGAAATAACATCAGCTGGCGAGGTACATTGAATGGGGTTACAACAAAAAACTTAGGTTTGAGAAAGATGGTCTTC